>Ga0207874_1000227_pt1 | contig 84539 bp, 62 predicted proteins | sample HigsolmetaAR201D_FD_184833 | JGI IMG/M metagenome (GOLD analysis project Ga0207874, IMG submission 184833) | Ionic liquid and high solid enriched microbial communities from the Joint BioEnergy Institute, USA - AR20-1-D (SPAdes) (version 2) ...
GCATCAGATCGGTCTTCTCGAACCGCGTGACGGTCACGGAGATCGACCGGTCGCGGACCGTCGTGCCGTGGATCTCCCCCGCGCTCGAGCAGCCCATCACGACCGAACGCGGGTACGCCTTCGCGAGCTGTGCAAGCGCCTCGCCGTGCTGCAGGACCTCGGGGGCACCGAACGCGAGCACGAGCGTCCGGGGCGAGTCGGCGTTGGGCAGCGACGGGACGGACCACGCCTTCGTGTCGAGATCGTAGCCGAACGCATGAACCTGCATGGAGAACTCCTGATGCGCTTACTTGATCGAGGCGACGACCAAGGTCATGTCGTCGTTCTGGGACCCGGGCTTCTTGAACGAGGTGATGGCTTCCACCACCGCGTCGCGGACCGCGCGCGCGCCGCCGGACGCCGTGCGCTGGCAGACGGCGCGCAGCTTCCTCTCGCTGAACTGCTCGCCGCGATCGTTCTCGCATTCGATGATCCCGTCCGTGTACCAGACGAAGACGTCGTTCGCGGAGAACGGGACCGTCGTGGATTCGTAGGTCGAGCCGGACGATGCTCCGAGCGGTTGACCGTGCACCATGATCGGGCGGAGCTGCCCGTCGTGCACGTGATAGGGGAAGTGATGGCCGGCGTTCGCGATGGTGAGCGTCTTCGACTGGGGGTCGAACACGCTCGCGACGCACGTCATCATGATCTGCCGCCGTGCGGTCTCGTGGATCGCGGAGTTCATCATCGTCAGCAGATCGCTCGGTGAGAGCCGACGCTGCGTGACGTTGCACGCGAGATCGCAGGCGGCCTTCGCTGCGCCCGTGATGATCGCCGACGAGATTCCGTGCCCCGTCGCGTCTCCGATGATCGTGAGCACGCGACCTCCGAGCAGGTCGTAGACGCCCCACCAGTCGCCGCCGCACTCGCTCGCGGGTTGGAAGTGACCTGCGATGCGCAGGTACGGCCGCTCCATCACGTCCTCGGTGGGGACGAGGAGGTTCTGGACGGCGCGCGCGACCTCGAGCTCCTTCTTCACCGAGGCCCGTTCGGCCGTCTCGGAGAGCAGGCGAATGAGCTGATCTGCGAGCCGTACGATGTTCGTGCGGATGCCGGAGATCTGTTGGCTGTCGGAGCCCTCGTCGGCGAACACTTCGGCGATGCGCTGGCGGAACTCGTCCTTGGCGTATTCGAGGCCCGTCGCGACGCTGCTCGCGTCCTGTTCGTTCTGCACGATGCCGCCGAACAGACCGAGCGCCTCGGCGATGGCATCGAGCATCGCGCTGAGTTGATCCCGCTGCGCCTCGACACGTCGACGGAGCTCCTCCATCTCGCTCGTCGACAGCTCCATCGATCGCGTGAGGAGCGCGCGATCCTCGTTCAGGTGGCGATAGTGATCGTTGACCGCAGCAAGAAACTTCGACCAGACGGCGGCCGATGGGACGCTGGTCGGGTCGGGTAGCCCGGCCTTCTTCAGTTGCCGAACGAGAACGGGATCGAGCTTCGTCGCTCCGCTACTCATCGCCTATCCCTCTCGCAACTCTTGAGTGAAGCGTGTTCGGGCGGGACACCGCAAACGCTATTCGTGCGGTGTCGATGTAGGAGCCTGTCTCTGGGCAACGGCTCCGCTGCGAGCACAACCGTGCGCGCAATCTCACCACGCCTCATTCGGTTCGTCGGAAAGGACGTCGCTTACTTCGTCTTTCCGGTGCGCGATGGTGATCGGCCTCAAGCGAGTGTCGCGCGCGAGCGACGATCGGCCGGCGAAAAAGGCGTTTTCGCACGTCGTCGCTCGGACTTCCGCAGCGCCCGAGGGAGCGGCTCGTGTTCGACGGCGTGCGTTAGACGCCGTGCTTCTTGATGAGCCGATAGAGATAGGTGCGCTCGAGACCCGCCTCGCGCGATGCGACCGAGCTCGAGCGGTTCGTGCGGAGCATGAGGCGGCGCAGGTATTCGCGCTCGCCGAGATCGATCCACCGCTCGCGGAACTCCTTGAAGCCGATCAAGAACCACGGCTCGAGCGCGATGGGGAGCATCCGGCCGATCTCCGCCGCCGGAGGCTCGCGCTCGAACGCCGAGCCCTCGGGCTCGCCGTCGGTGAGCCGCACGCGACGATGATCGTCGGAGTCGGCGGCGTCGAGCGCCGCCGTCGCGACCGCGCGCACGCGATCGCCGGAGCGCAATCGCTCCGCGTACTGGTGAAGCTCGCGCACGTTGCCCATCCACGGCAGGCGCTCGAGGTCGGCGAGGAGCTGCGGAGTGGCGAGGTGCCTCTGGTCACCCAGGAAGCGGTGCAGCAGCGGAACGAGGTCGGCCGTGCGCTGCCGCAGCGGCGGGACGCGGACCGTGGCGCCGGCGAGCCGGAAGTACAGGTTCTCGCGGAACGCGCCCTGGTTCACGAGCCGGCGCAGATCGCGCTGCGTCGTCACGATCACGCGGAAGGCCTTCGCGTCGAGCGGCGGCGTGAGCTCGCGCTGGACGGCGAGCGAGAGCTCCGCTGGAGCGTCGAGGACGAGCGTGCCTCCCTCCGCGCTGGCGAGCGTCTCTTCGAGCGTCTCGGCGAGCTGATGAGGATCCTTCGGCAAGCCTGCGCACTCGACGATCACGAACGGGCTCCCGGCGCGTGGTGACGCATCGTGGACGGCACGCGCGAGCGCCTTCTTCCCCGTGCCGGTCTCGCCCTCGATGATGATCGACGTGTCGGTCTTCGCGAGCGCCGAGAGCGTGGCGAACACCTCGCGCATCGCGGCGGAGTACCCCTCGACCTCGCCGAAGGACGTGATCGCGTCCGTCGGCTCCGACGGCGGCTCGGGGTTGTTGTAGGCGACGGTCATGTCGGTCGTCCCGACGCGGATCACGGTGCCCGCCGGCACGCGCGCCTCGGTGACCTTGACCCCGTTCACGTAGGTGCCGTTGCGACTGCCGAGGTCGCGGACCCAGAGCCCGTCCGGGAGCGGATCGAGCTCGAAGTGGATGCGCGAGACCGCCTTGTCCGCGATGACGAGCTCGCAGAAGGCGGCCGATCCGGCCGTCCGCGTCTCGCGCAGCTCGAGCGCGTGGCTCCCGGCCGCGTCCGTCCACGTGAGCTGCGGCCGGCTGCGTGGCGTCCTCGGCTCGAGCTCGTAGGACGTCTCTGCGGGCGAAGCGCCGGACGTCACGTTCGAAGCCCGATCCTCGGTCGCTCCACTCAAGGGACTCCGGGATCCTTCGGGGGAACGAGGAACAGCACCGCCCGCCGGTCGAGCTGGACGCCCGGCGTGCCGACGACGTCGACGAGAGCGTTGTGCGACTGCTGCTCGTGATCGGGGGTCACGGTGGTGTTCTGGCCGGGATCGAGTCGAAGCATACATGCCTTGCGAGCCCGGCGGGGGAGAACTCGAGGCATCAGGTCGCGGGGGTCGAACTGGAGTCTCCAGGCCTCACCTGGTCAGTCCTCGGTCCTCAGCAGTTCCGGACTGCCGCGCCGTCGCGAATCGCAGCGTGGCTGCGCGCCCATCGAGGCCCGCGGTCGTGGCTCGCCCCCAAGACTGAGGACTGAGGACTGAGGACTGAGGTCTTTCCGCTCGGCATGCCGCGTTCGAGCCGTGTTTCCACGCGATTTTCCCGCTTCCCTGCGTCGAGATCGCCCGCGGGGAGGGGCGAGCGGGGGCGCGACCGCGGATCTCTCGAAAAATCATGCGGATCGCCACGCTGCCCAAAGGCCTCTGGCGTGGTAAGGGAGGACGCGCAATGGCTCAGAACGAAGCCCTCAGCGACGCGGCTGTCTCCATCGATCGTGCGCTCACGAAGCTCCGTGAAGGATTCATGGAGCGTTTCCGCGCCGCGGGGACGGAGCAGGCGCTCCGAGAGGAGTATGCGAAGGTCCTCGGCAAGAAGGGGGAGCTGACCGCGATCCTGAAGGAGCTCGGGAAGACGCCGGCGAGCGAGCGGAAGGCCATCGGCGAGCGCGTCAACGCTCTCAAGCAGGAGGTGGAGCGCGGCTTCGAGCAGTGCTTGAGCGATCTTCGCAAGAAGGAGCGCCTCGCCGAGCTCGAGGCGCCGCCGTTCGACCTCACGCTCCCGGGGCGGCTGCCGGTCTCCGACGGCGGGCATCGCCATCCCATCTCGCGCGTGCGCGAGGACGTCGTGAGCGTGTTCCGCCAGCTCGGCTTCGCCGTCTTCGACGGACCCGAGGTCGATCACGAGGAGAACAACTTCGGCCTGCTCGGCTACCCGCCGGACCACCCGGCGACCGACATGCAGGACACGTTCTGGACGGACAAGAAGGTCCTCCTCCGGTCGCACACGAGCAACATCCAGATCCGCGCGATGAAGTCGGTGAAGCCGCCGATGGCGTTCATCGCGCCGGGCACGGTCTACCGCCGCGACGACGACGCGACGCACTCGCCGATGTTCCACCAGATCGAGGCGTTCCTCGTCGACCGGAACGTCACGCTCGCGCACCTGAAGGGCGTGCTCGCCGAGTTCGCCGAGCGCATCTACGGCCCGGGTACGCCGGTGCGCCTGCGGCCGAGCTACTTCCCGTTCGTCGAGCCGGGCGCCGAGGTCGACGTCGGATGTGTATTCTGCAAGAAACCCGACGGCACGCGACCCGGCTGCAGTCTCTGCAAGCACACCGGTTGGATCGAGATCCTCGGCTGCGGAATGATCCATCCCGTCGTCCTCGAGAACTGCGGGATCGATCCCGAGGAGTGGTCCGGATTCGCGCTCGGCATGGGCCTCGAGCGCATCGCGCTCCTCCGCTACGGCATCCCGAACATCAAGCTGCTGTTCGAGAACGACCCGCGCTTCCTCGCTCAATTCTAGAAGGCACGATCATGAAAGCGTCTTACCGCTGGCTCAAAGAGCTCCTCCCCGCGTTGAATGCGTCTGCCGCGGAGGTCGCCGCGCGCTTCACGCACGCGGGTCTCGAGGTCGAGGGCACGACGGAGTACGGCGCGGGCACCGAGTCGTGCCTCGTCGTGCGCGTCACCGGCGTCCGCCAGCACCCGACGAAGAGCGGCCTCCGGCTCGTGACGGTCGATCGCGGTGGAGGGCAGACGCAGGAGGTCGTGTGCGGCGCGCCGAACGTGCCCGATCCCGGCGGCCTCGTCGTGCTCGCGCCGCTCGGCACGCACCTGCCGGCGAAGAACCTGACGATCGCGCCGCGCAACATCGGCGGCGTGACGAGCGAAGGAATGCTCTGCAGCGAGTCGGAGCTCGGGCTCTCCGACGACCACGGCGGCATCATCGTGCTCCCGATGGGCACGGCGGAGCCCGGGACGCCATTGTCCCAGGCCGTCCCGAACGTGCGCGACACGATCTTCGAGATCGGCCTCACGCCGAACCGCCCCGACGGGCTCGGCCACGTCGGCCTCGCGCGCGAGCTCGCGGCGCTCCTCGACATCCCGTTCGCGCTACCCGCCACGGGCGAGATCGCGAAGACCGCCGACATCGAGACGAAGTCGCTCTGCTCGATCATCGTCGAGGACGCGGAGCGCTGCCCGCACTACGGCGCGGCCGGCGCGGTGGACGTCACGATCGGTCCGTCGCCGCTCTGGCTCAAGTACCGCCTCCAGGCGCTCGGCGTCCGATCGATCTCGAACGTCGTCGACATCACGAACATCGTGATGCTCGAGTACGGGCACCCGATGCACGCGTTCGACCTGGATCTGCTGCGTCCGGCGAACGCGCCCCGCATCCTCGTGCGCCGCGCGAAGGAAGGGGAGACCATCGTGACGCTCGACGGCGTCACGCGCACGCTCGTGGCCGACGATCTCCTCATCTGCGACGGCGAGGGACCGGTCGCCCTCGCGGGCGTGATGGGCGGAGAGTCGAGCGAGATCCGGAGCACCACCAAGCGCGTGCTCTTCGAGTGCGCCTGGTTCGATCCGCGCGGCGTCCGCCGCACGGCGCGCCGTCACGCGATGCACACCGAGTCGAGCCACCGCTTCGAGCGTGGGGTCGACCCGGGCGACGTCGCGCGCGTGCTCGATCGCGCCGTCGCGCTCACCACGACGCTCGCGGGCGGCGCCGCCACGCGCGGCCGCGTGCACGTCCAGGGAACGCGCGTCGCCGCGGAGCCCGAGCCGCCGGCGCGCAAGAAGGTGCGCTTCCGCGGGCGGCGCGTCCACGACCTCACCGGCGTCGACGTCCCGTTCGCGGAGTCGGCCGCGATCCTGAAGCGTCTCGGCTGCGAGATCGTCACGCCCGACGCGTCGAAGGACGAGCACGAGGTCCTCGTCCCGACGCACCGCCCGGACATCGGCCGCGAGGCCGACCTCGTCGAGGAGGTCATCCGCGTGCACGGCATGGACTCCGTCCCCGCCGAGCTGCCGAGGATCCGCGCGTCGCGCGACGTCGGCGGTCGCGAGGAGCTCGCGCGCCGCGCGAAGGAGATCTGCGCCTCGGTCGGCCTCTCCGAGGCGATCACGTTCAGCTTCACGTCGGGCCGTGTCCTCGAGGTGCTCGGCGCGCCGCCGCCGGCGGTGCGGCTCGAGAACCCGATGGCGGAGCACCAGAGCGTGCTCAGGACGACGCTGCTCGTCGGTCTGCTCGACGCGGTGAAGAACGCGCGGCGGCACGGCGAGCGTGACGTCCGCGAGTACACCGTCGGGCCCGTGTTCCTCGCGCCGAAGGATCCGAACGACCCGCTTCCGGACGAGCGCCTGCGCGTCGCGTTCGCGATCGCCGGCGATCGCCCCGCGTGGCTCGAGAAGCCGAAGCCTTTCGACGTCTGGGATGCGAAAGGCTACGCGACCGAGATCGCGCGCCGAATCTCCGGAAGGCCCGTCGAGGTCGTGCAGGCGAGCCGGCAGGAGGCGCCGCCGCACCTGCATCCGCGCGGGGCCGCCTTCGTGCACGTCGGTGGGGAGCGCGTCGGTGCGTTCGGGCCGCTGCACCCGGACGTCGTCGATGCGCTCGAGCTCGACGGCGAGGTGCTCGTCTTCGAGATGGAGCTCGATCCGTTCGTGGGCGGCGCGGCGACCCCGAAGTTCACTCCGATCCCGCGCTTCCCGGCGAGCACGCGCGACATCGCGCTCGTCGTGAAGGACAGCGTGCGTGCGGGCGACGTCGAGGCCGCCGTCCGCGAGGCGGCAGGTCCGCTCGCCGAGGCGGTGCGGCTCTTCGATCGCTTCGTGGGAGGCCAGGTGCCGCCGGGGCACACGAGCCTCGCGTTCCGCGTGGTGTACCGCTCGCCCGAGCGCACGCTCACGGACGCGGAGGTGGACGCGGCGCACGCGAACGTCGTCGCGGTCGCGCAGTCGAAGTTCGGCGCCACGCTCCGGGCATGAGCTCGGGGGCGCCGGTGGTAGGATGAGGCCGTGACGGCGGCGCTCACGCCTGCGAAGCACGACGAGCTCGTCGGCGCGATCCTCTCTCGGAAATATCCGCTGAAGCGCGTGATCGGCTCCGGCGGCATGGGGGCGGTCTACGAGTCGACCAGCCCCGACGACGGGCGACCGGTCGCGGTGAAGATCCTCAGCGTCGACTACCGCGACGATCCGGCGGTGAAGAACCGGTTCCTGGAGGAAGGGCGCACGTGCCAGCGCCTCATCCATCCGAACATCGTGCGCGTCTTCGACGTGGCCGAGGCCGAGGACGGCAGCCCGTACATCGTGATGGAGCTGCTCGACGGCGTACCGCTCAGCTCGTACACGCGCTCGGGTGTCCGCATTCCGCTCTTCCAGGCCGCGACGATCCTCCAAGGCATCCTCGCGGGGCTCGGCGCCGCGCACGCGCAGGGGATCATCCATCGCGATCTGAAGCCCGACAACGTCGTGCTCGCGCGCGAGCCGAGCGGGAGCTACACGGCCAAGATCCTCGACTTCGGCATCGCGAAGGTGATGGACGCGGCGGGCGGCATGGGATCGAGGACGAGGACCGGCGTGCTCCTCGGGACGCCCGCGTACATGAGCCCGGAGCAGATCCGGAACGCGAAGGACGTCGACGCCCGCTCCGACCTCTGGAGCGCGGGCGTCATCCTCTACGAGATGCTCACCGGGCGCGTCGCCTTTCCGGCGCCGACCGAGTACGCGCGCCTGAACGCGGTGCTCAACACGAACCCGGTGCCGCTCGAGCAGATCGATCCGCAGCTCGCGCGGCTCGCGCCGATCGTGCAGACGGCGCTGCAGAAGGATCGCGCCCAGCGATACCAGACCGCGCTCGAGATGGCGCGCGCGCTCGCCGCCGCGATGGGCGCGGACGCGAACGCGGCCGGCGCGATGCCGATCAGCCGCCTGCCCGAGGTGCCCAGCCTGTGGATGCCGATGCAGCCGTCGCCGGGGACGGTGGCGCCGAGCACGTCGCCGCCGGCGGCGCCTTCGACCGCTGCCGCGCAGGCCACGCTGGCCGTGGTCGCGGGCGGGAAGGGGCCGGGCGGAACGCTCGCGAGCCCTCTCGGCCGGCCGGTGTCCGATCCGCCGCCTCAGGTCGCGATCGTCTCCACGCAAGGCACGCTGCCGTCCGAGAACCTCCCGATGTTGAGCACGCGCGCGGCGAACCGTCGCGGCGTGGCTCCGTGGGTGGTCGTCGTCCTCGTCGTGAGCGCGCTGGTCGTCGGCTTCCTCCTCGGGCTCGCGACGTCACGCCTGTGAGCGGCTCGACGGGGAGCCTGGAGCCGGGCCCGTGATTCCGCTAGCCTCGTCGTCCGCATGACGACCAACGACACGGCAGCTCTCGCCCGTTTTCTCGACGTCTTCCCGTCTTGGCTGCGCACGCTCGGAGAGGACGCCGCCGCGCTCGCGCAGATCGTCGATGGGCAGCCCGGCGAGGACGTCGCACGTTACGTCGTGGCCGGCCTCAACTACATCTTCAAGTCCCTCGATCTCATCCCGGACGGCATCGACGACCTCGGGTTCTGCGACGATGCGTTCGTGCTTCGCGTCGCGTCGGCGCTCGCGTGCGAAGCGGGCGGCGCGAAGGAAGGCGTCCTCGGCCGTCTCGCGGACGATGCGAGGCAGGTCGAGGAGTTCCTCGGCGAGGACTACGCGAAGCTCGTCGCGTACGTGCAGGACCTCCGCAAGGGCGCCGCGCGCGGTCGCACCGTCGACGAGATCATGGCCGACCCCGCCGTTCGCTCCACGTTCCTCCAAGAGGTCGCCGCGTGGGCGAAGGAGTACCAGGTGCCGTCGTTTTCGCGCGACGTGAAGACGCTCATCAAGCTGAAGGCGTTCTTGAGCGCGAAGCTCGGTTGATCGGCGTCACTGACGTCGCGCCACGTAGGCCTTGGCGCTCGGGCCGGCGCCGACCGTCACGTAGAGCTCGCAGCCGTCGGCGGAGATGGAGCGCGCGCGGATCGGCGATGAGCCGTGTCGAATCTCGATCTCGCGTGCCTCGGCGAGCGACAACTCACTCTCGCGCGTCTTTCGCTCCGCGAAGTAGGTCTTGCCCCCGAGCGTGTAGAGCAGGCCCAATCCGTCCGGGGTGATCGCGGGGTAGGTCAAGCCTGGCGGCACGTTGGAGCCGACGCTCGTCGGGTTGGTGAAGTCGCCACCTGCCGTGCGCATCGCCTGCACGAGCATGCGACGTTCGCCGTTCTCTTCGCGTTCGACGCGGAGAAACAGGAGCAGAGTGCCGTCGGAAGTGAGGGATGGGTAGCGGTCGTTCCTTCGTAGAGAGGCTCCAATGCCGGATACGTCGCTCGGTGTCTGCCAGCTCGTCCCGCTCTTCCTCGTCACACGCAGCCGTGTCGTGGGGGGATCCCCGAAGAAGACCTCATCGGGATGGAACCCCGCCGGTGTGATCTCGGCTGTATCCGCCCCGAGCACCGGCACGGTCTCGACCGAAAAGGGACCGTTCGGGAGCGAACGCTGTCCAACGATCAACGAGCGCGTCTCGTCGACGAGCCGTTCGCCGAAGAAGGAGTTTCCCAGGACGAAGGGATTGACGACGGCGCTCGAGACGCCTTGGAATTCGAGCGGCGTCAGATCGCCGAACACGAGGCGACCCTCGAGGCAGTTCGTCTTCCCGCCGTCTCCGTCGCTCGCGCCGTCGTGCGTGTTTCCTCCTTCGGCTCCGTCGGTTCCTCCCTGCGCCGATCCGTCCGCGCTCACGCCGTCCGTCGGGGGCGCACCCGCATCGATGTCCGCGAGCCCGAGCTGCTTGCCGCAGCCGGCGATCGCATGGGGGCCGCTCGCCGCGAAGAGGCTGAGGGCGAGCGCAAGCTCGCCCCGCCGCCGTCGGTGCTCCGACCTGCGCGATCCCCCCCAGAGCTGCACGATGGTGTCTCCTACAAGTTCGGGCCGCGGCTCTCCGGGCCGGCTTGGTTGTTCTTCGCGTTCGGGCTGCCCGCGTGGATGTTCGCCATGAGCTCCTGCAAGAGATCGCGGGCCTCGGGCTTCTGTTTGAGGTGGTTCAGGAGAAGCGTCGTGACTTCGCTGAACGCCTTCTCGAATGCTAGCCCCTCGCGTGTGCGCGACGCGACCTTTTCCCGGCCGGCGGCGAGGTCCTCCTCGAGCGCCTCGGCGTAGCGCGCGAGCTGCGCGCGGAGCTCGTCGATTTGACGTCGCAGGTCGCGGGCCTGCTGGTCCTTCACGCGAGCCTTCTCTTCGCGCTCGCGGAGGGCTTCACGCCGCGCTTCGAGCAACGCTGCCGCAGCACCGGCGCGCTCGTAGATCGCACGCAGCGTCGTCGGCGAGCCGCCCTGCTGCGCGGCCTGATCGGCCTGGGCCTTCGCCGTCGCGGCGGCGCGCTCGGCGACCTGCACGAGCTCGCGAAGCTTCGCCGCCTCCTGCTGCTCGGCGGCCGCCTCGCGCAGCGCGCGCGACTCCTCGTGCGCGAGCTCCTCGACCTTTCGTCCGATCTCCGCACGGAGCGCGCGTCCGCGACGCTCGAGCGACTCGAGCTTGCGCGTGTGGCTCGCGACCTCGCCCTCGAGGCGCGTCGCACGCGAGGCGAGATCCCATGCTTGCGCGAGCCCCGTCTGCACCTCGGGCGGGACGTTGCCCGACGGATAGACGCGGCTCACCATGCGCGAGAAGAGCGCGGCGCGGTTCGCCCACTCGATGACACCCGGCGACTGCGGCGGAGGAGGAGGCGGCGGCGCGACGTTGATCGGATCGGCCTGCACCTCCCACGGCGTGGAGGGCAGCGATCGCTGCAGCGCCTTGAGCTCCTCGTGCAGGTGGTGCGCGTCCTGATAGCGCTTGCGCCGCTCCTTCTCGAGGAGCTTGAGGACGATCGCCTCGGCCTGCGGAAGGATGTCCGGCTTGATCGCGCTCGGCTTCGGCGGCGGCGCGCTCCGCTGCATCTCGAGCAGCGTGTCGCGATCGTTCGAGCGGAAGGGGAGCTGCCCCGTCAGCATCTCGAAGAAGAGGACGCCGAGCGCGTAGAGATCGCTCGGCGGGCCTGCCTCTTCGCCGCGCGCCTGCTCCGGCGACATGTACTCGGGCGTTCCGAACACCGCGCCCTTCGGGGCGAGCCTCGGGTCCATCGCGAGGTGCGCGAGACCGAAGTCGAGGATCTTGACGAAGTCCTTCCGTCCGCCGCGCGTGGAGAGAAGGATGTTGTCGCTCTTGAGATCGCGGTGCACGACCCCGAGGTCGTGGGCGCGCGCGAGCGCCGCGCACATCTGCTCGAGGATGTCGACGGCGCGGGCGAGGCTCATCGGGCCCTTCGCGAGCTCGCTCGAGAGCGACGTCCCGACGAGGTACTCCATGACGAGGTAGAGCTCGCCCTCCTCCGTCTCGCCGATGTCGTGGATGTCGATGATGTGTGCGTGATCGACGCGGTTCGCCGCGCGGGCCTCACGCAACATCCACGCGCGGAGGTGGGTCTCCCCGCGGAGGTCCGGCCGAATCAGCTTCAACGCGACGACACGGTCGATGAGCACGTGGCGTGCGCGATAAACGACGCCCATGCCTCCTTCGCCGGCGCGCGCCTCGAGGCGATATCGTCCGGCGACGACGCGCCCGAGCATGGGATCCTGCGGCTTCGCTGCGCTGCGCGGAGTGTTCATTCGCTTTCTTGGCTTGCCTTCGTAGGGACCGGCGCTACGCGTCGGAGAAGGGCCGCCGCCGCCGCGCGATCGACTCTCACTGGCGAGATTACAGTGCCTTTCGGCGGAAAGGAACAGGACGAAAGGGCGCGTCGCGCGACCGGTGGTCGAGCTTCGACGATACCGCGCGCCTCGTATCGGCGCCCGCGCCCTCGGTCAGAAGGTGACGCGCACGACCGGGAAGCGCAGCTCGCTCCCGCGGTCGGCGACTCCCATGCGCGTGCGCTCCGCGCTGCCGACGATCGGACGGACCTCCGGCAACGGGACACCCACCGCGAACGCGCCGTCGCGCAAGTTGAGCAACGAGGTCTGAGGGGCGCGCGCGGGCGCCTGCGTGCCCGTACCGCCGCCTCCTCCACTCTCCCCACCGCCTTCGCCCTCCTTGGGCGCGGGAGCCTCCGGCGAGGCAGGCGGGGTGGGACCCGACGGAGTCGTCGGTGTCGTGGCGCTGCCCGGGCCCGGTGTGGTCGCCGGCGGGGTCTCGGGCTCTGCACCGACGACGCTGCTGCCGCCCGGTCTGCCCGGATCCGACGGAGGCAGGTCGACCGGCTTGTCCTCGCGCGCGCCTTCCGTCGGCATGTATCGGGTGGCGTCGAGCGACACGACGATGGCCGGGATGAGGAGCGCGAGGCCTCCGGCGAGCATGTAGGCCGGGACGCGCCCGTCGTCGACGGACTGCTCGACGAGGTAGCCGCCCACGCCGCCGGCGGCGGCGCCGAGGCCGGCGCCGATGAGGTAAGCCGCGGTCGAGCGCACGCCGAAGATCGCCTCTCCGAAGACGACGAGCTCGCCTCCGAGCAGGGCGCCGCCGGCGATGCCTTTCGCCGTCGGACTGACCGGCTCGGCCCGCGCAGTGCTCGGGCTCGTGAGGGCTCCCGCCGCCGTGAGCGCCGCGAGGGTCAACGCGCGAAGCCGCTTCTTTCGGTCGATCGTCATAAGCTCGTCCGGTTGAGTAGGGGGAGCTCCCGGTTCCTTGGTGCCCGAAGCTAACACGACGTTCAGGCCGGCCGGAAGGCTCCGTCTGTCCGGCTCGTCCCACGTTGTGTTTGTCGAGCGCCGAGCGTCGTCGGGTGTAGATTCCACGCGCTCACCGGGCAGTCGACGATGTCCCATCCCACGACGACATCGAGCGAGGCGCTCGCTTGATCGACGCTCTGCGCTCTTTCCTCGCGTGGCGGCGCCGGGATCCGCTCGCGCCGGCGGCGGCGGCGGCGGTGCTCGTCGCGACGGGGCTCATTTTGATCGCAGCGCTCGTCGGGGCGACGGTTCGTCTCCTGCCTTGGGCGCTCGACCCGGCGATCACGTGGAGCACGCTCGGCCCCTTCGCCAAGAGCCTCCTCGCGGTTGCCTTCGAGGCCGCGCTCATGACCGGGTGGCCCGTGGGTTGGGCGCTCGCCACGCAACGGCTCGTCGAGCGTGGCGAGGCGCGCGTCCTCGCGTCTCTGGGCGAGCCGCCGGCGAGAACGATCGCCCGCCTCGTCCCGCAGGCGCTCGTGCTCGGGACGGCGCTCGTCCTCTCGTCGGTCGCGCTCGGCCGTGACGCCGTCGCTCCGGGCCGGGTGGTGAACGAGCTCCTCGAGCAAGGTCGCGCCGCTTGCGTGCCGGGCGCGGCCCACGGTGTTCCTTTCGTCTCCGTCACGTGGCTCTGCTCACCGACGGGAGAGAGGCCGCGCCTCGCGGGGCGTGCGCCCATCGGAGCCGTCGTGTTCACGGCAGAGGACGCACGGGTGAGCGACGATCTCCGTCGCATCGAGCTCGACAAGGCGCGCCTCGCGCTTCCGGCGAGCACGACCCGCGTGCGCGTGAGCGTGGATACGCTCGTCCTGCGCGGATTTTCGCCGTGGGCGCGGGCCTCGTCCCTGCCGCCCGCGTTCCGGGCCGGGATCGTCACCGCTTCCGCGCTGTTGGCGGCATGCATCGCCTCCGCTGCGATCCTCCGCGCGCGCCGGAGACGGATCGGCGGGGTCTTCGCTGCCGCCATCGGCGCGGCCGGGCCGCTCGCCGCGCTCGCGACGCTGCGGGCGCTCGAGCTCCGGGTCCCCGAGACGCCCGGGCTCTGGCTCCTGCTCTTCCTCGCGGTGCCCGTAACGGCGGCCCTCGCGGTGATCGCCGCGGCCGCGCTCGTCACGGCCTTGCCCGAGTCACGCGGCGCTGATAGCAAATGAAGAGGGCTCGGCGTCGATGCGACGAGGGCGCCGGAGAGGACAAACATGCTGGGTGGACTCGGAGCACCGGAGCTGATCGTCATCGCGCTGATCGCGCTCCTTCTCTTCGGTGCCGGCCGCATCGCCGACATCGGTAAGGGCCTTGGCCAGGGCATCAAGAACTTCAAGCAGGGCTTGAGGGAGGCCTCCGAGCTCGACGACGACTCGAAGGACGCCAAGGCCGAGAAGAAGGCCGAGAAGTCGGAGAAGGCGAAGAAGAAGGAAGAGGCGACCGAGGAGGCTTGAGAGCAGGCTCCAGGCTCCAGGGAGCGGCCTTCGAGCGAACCGTCGCCTCGCGCCCGCGACTGCACCGTCCTCACGACGTGCTGACGATGGAGGTTGGCGTGCGCGAGCCGTCGATTCGGCTCGGTCCGGTCACCTGCTCGTCGGCGCGCGCTCGTCGACGCGCAAATGCGTCCGAGCCCGTTCAGAGCACCGATCTGGAGCCTGGAGCCTGGCTGGAGCCTGGAGCCTGGAGCCCGGAGCCTCTCAAACCCCGTGCTTCTTGAACCACGCGAGCATCTTCCCCCACGCGTCCTCGGCGGCCTCCTTCGAGTAGCTCGGACGGTAGTCCGCGTTGAAGCCGTGCTGGGCGTCCGGGTAGACGACGATCTCCGAGGTGCCGTTCGCCTTCGCGATCTCGCGGCGCATCAGCTCGACGTGTGAGACCGGGATGCCGGAGTCCTTGCCGGCGTAGAGGCCGAGGACGGGCGCCTTCAGCTTCGACGCCACGTCGAGCGCCGTCGTCGTCTGGTTCGCGTTGATCGGGTTCGACAGGCGGCCGTACCACGCGGCGCCGGCCTTCACGCCGCCGCGCGCCGCGTAGAGCCACGTGATGCGTCCGCCCCAGCAGAAGCCCGAGACGGCGACCCGCGCGTCGTCCACCTTCCCCGTCTTCTTCGCCCAAGCGACCGTCGCGTCGAGGTCGCGCATCACCTGCTCGTCGGGTGCCTTGCTCGCGACGGCGATGACCTCCTCGATCTTCTGGAGCTTCGATACGTCGCCCTGCCGGGCGAACAGCTCGGGGGCGACGGCCATGTAGCCGGCCTTCGCGAGGCGGCGGCACAGATCCTTGATGTGCTCGTGGACACCGAAGATCTCGTGCACGACGAGGACGAGCGGGAACGGGCCTTTGCCTTCCGGCATCGCTCGGTATGCCGGCATCGCGCCGATCTTCACCTCCCCGGCGACGAGGCCCGTCGTGTCGGTGGTGATCGTCTGGGCGGACACCGGACGGACGGCGAGCGCGAAGCCGGTCGCGAGGGAGGTGACGACGAAGGCGCGGCGAGAGAGATCGACCATGACCCCCATATACTGCGAGACGGCGAGTCGCCGTTCGCGTTTGGGGGCCGGAGACGTCGATGTGTCGCGAGGGAGCGAATCGCCGAGCCTCGGCGATGCTCACTTCTTGGGATCGACGAGCCGTCCCGCGAAGAGGATCGCGCCGCGCGTCGTGTCGACGATGAAGAAGAGGAAGGGGTGGTCGGCGCGGAACTCCTCGGGGGTGCCGGTCTCGAGGCTCGTCGTGCGCATCACCGCGCCCGTCGCGGCCGCGGCCTCGGTACCGAGCTCGTCGACCGCGATCCACGTCTGGTGGAAGACGTCGCTGAGGAACAGCGGCTCGCCGCGCAGCTCGGCGATGCCCGAGAAGTCGGCCTTGTCCGTGAAGGCGATCTTCATCCCGCGATCCTTCAGCGCGCCGCTCATCGTTCCTCCCGAGCGGAACGTGAAGCGGGGGAACGTGACGTTCACGCGCTTGCGCGCGAGGGCGTTCATCCACTGCTCGAGCGTCTCGGCCGTGAGGCTCGACTCGATGCGTGCGAGACCTTGCACGTCGTCGGGCAGCACGACGAGCATCGCGAGCTGGCTGTCGCCGTAGGGCATCTCGAGGAGCTTCGCGCCGGAGACCGCGGCGAAGCGGAACGTGTCCGTGAGGTGCATCATCGGCACCGTCACGCTCTTCGTCCCGAGCTTGAACGGCTCGTCCTTCGTCGCTTCCTTCGGGAACTGGAGCGCCCAGCTTCCTTTGAACCAGATCGCGTTCGTCACGACGAGGCGCGTCTGCGGGTCGACGGAGCCCTGGGGCAACAGCTCCTTGATCTTGTCGTTCGTCTTCTTGGCGACCCACGCGTTGATCGTGCTGCGTGCCTCCTCGGGCTTCGCGTAGCGGACGGTCTCGGGCGCGGCGCCGAACGCCTCCGCCGTCTTCACGTAGTCGGGGCGGAGCGTGAAGCCGTCGTCGACCCACAGGCGGCTCGCGACGAGCAGGTCGGTGCTGCCACGTGCCTTCTGCCAAGCCGCGAGCTCCGCGCGGGCGAGGCTCGCCGCCTGCTCGGGCGAGGAGGCGAGGCCGAGCGCCGTCGACATCTCGCGCGCCGTCTCGCCGCGCGCGCCGATGTACGTCGCCCCGAGCGCGTGGCGCAGGCTCGTGCCGGACACGAGCGCGCTCTCGCCGGGCTTCATGCGAGCGAGCATCTGAAGCGAGAAGGCGTTCGCGGCGCGGACGTCGCGTGCGAGCTCGGCTTCGTTCGGCGACGACGGGTTCATGGCACCTCCTCCTTCCGCGGTGGGCGCCCGTGCGGGCGCGTCGTTCCTCGGCGTCGTGGGCACGTCGGCGGGCGCGGCCGTGACGGGTGACGTCTCCGCCGCGCTCCGCGGCGTTGCGGATGGCGACGACTGACACGCCAGGACGGACAACGGGATCGCGAACCAGGGAAGTGCGCGCGAAAGACTCATTCTCGACACCTATCGCCGCTGAGGCGAGCGTCAAGCCGAGCCTCGTGATCGCGTTCGTTTCAGCGCGACCATCGCGCCGTGCGCTTTCGTCGCGTGTGGCGCTCGGCCACGGAGAGCTCGCTCCCGAACGGGTCTGGTCGCGACGCTTCGAGCCGAGTAGGCTACCGGCCGTGTCACTCTCTCTCGCTCGCCGTCTCGACGCCGTTCAACCCAGTGTGACCCTCGCCATGAACGCGCGCGCCGCGGAGCTCCGCGCCAAAGGCGTGGACGTCTTCGCGTTCGGCGTGGGCGAGCCAGACTTCGAGCCGCCGTCGTTCGTCTTCGACGCCGTGCGCGCCGCGCTCGAGAAGGGCGTCTCGAAGTACACCGCGGTCACGGGCATCCCGGCGCTCAAGCAGGCCATCTGCACGCGCACGGCGGACATCCGCGGCTGGTCGCCGAAGCCGTCCCAGGTGACGGTGAGCGTCGGCGCGAAGCACGCGCTCTTCAACCTCGCGCTGGCGCTCTACGAGCCCGGCGACGAGGTCGTCATCCCCGCGCCGTATTGGGTCAGCTATCCGGAGCAGGTGAAGATGTGCGGCGCGAGCCCCGTCTTCGTCGAGACGACGGAGGAGACGGGCTTCAAGATGACGCCGCAGGCCTTCGAGAAGGCGCTCTCCCCGCGCACGAAGGCGGTCATCCTCTGTACGCCGTCGAACCCGACGGGCTCCGCGTACACCGAAAGCGAGCTCCGCGCGCTGCTCGACGTCTGGAAGAAGAGCGAATCGTTCCTCGTCGTCGACGAGATCTACGCCGACCTCGTCTACGACGGCTTCAAGCACGTCTCCGCGGCGAAGCTCGCCGCCGAGATGGGCGGGGGGCTCGCCGATCGCGTCATCATCGTCGACGGCGTCTCCAAGACGTACGCGATGACCGGCTGGCGCATCGGCTGGAGCATCGCGCCCGAGCGCGTCGCGAAGGCGCTCGACACGGTCCAGGGACAGAGCACCACGAACGCGACCGCCATCGCTCAGCACGCGGCCATCGCCGCGCTCACCGGCCCGCAAGGCGAGGTCGAGAAGATGCGCGCCGCGTTCGAGAAGCGCCGCGACGTGATGGTCTCGGAGCTCCGCTCGATCCCCGGCGTCAAGTGTCGCGTGCCCGAGGGCGCCTTCTACGCGTTCGCCGACTGCCGCGCGCTCTACGGCGTCCCGTTCAAGGGCAAGCCGATCGCGAGCGACGAGGACGTCGCCTTCTTCATGCTCGAGGAGGCGCACGTCGCGGCCGTCCCCGGCGGCGCGTTCGGCGCGCCCGGCTACGTACGGTTCAGCTACGCCACGAACGAGGATCGGATCCGGGGCGGCATCGCGTCGATCAAGGCCGCGCTCGCTCGCGCGGGACGGTGAAGCGGCGAACCGCCCCACGGCATGACGCCGCGATCAGGCGAGTGTCGTGGCTGCACCACAGCGACGCGTCTTACGCACCTCTTTACGTGCGGAGATCATTGACCGCGGTCGACCCGACGGTGCTTCCGCGGTGCGGCCCTGAACGTGCCTTACGGTCCGCTCGGTTCGGGCCCCCGAATCCGACGGCGTGACGTCGTCAGCCGTCGCTCGGGGATCGAGCCACGCTGACGGCTCCGTTCGGCGCCGTCATGGAAGGGCATGCTTCCTTGGAGGTGTTGGGTCGAGCGGACGTGTCGACATGAAACCTTGGACGCTCGTCCGTGATTGCGGACGAATCCATGACATCGCTGTCATGGTCTGGCGTCAGGGAAAACCCTGTCGTCACCTTCGTTCAGTCAGGACGTAGACGACCGCTTGGAAGCGGAATCCCGATCGGGACGGTTTTCGTTCGTTCGTTCTTCTTTGCGGCTGGCACTTTGATGTAAGGTGCCGCGCGGCCCTGGTCCTGCCTGGGCTGACACAGGAGGAAACGGGGGCGCGACCGAAGATCGATCTGCCTTGGATTCAACGACGGTCAACTCCGTCAATCGTCAGTCGGGGCGTCCTGGGCATGGTCCAGAAGGACGTCACCGTTGGAGAAGGAGAGCTTCGCATGTTGTCAAAACGCTTCTACGGCGCCGGTTTGATCGCCGCGATCCTGATTCCCGCGACCCTCCAGGGTTGTGGTGAAGACAACGTCCTGTGCTGCAACGAGTTCGAGGTCGGAGCGACCATCGACGCGAACATCGGTGGAAGCGCGCAGAGCCAGGTCGCCGTTCAGGCCGTCGCGGACTTCGCTGGTATCGCGTCGGCGGCAATCGATGATCTCACGACGGCGTGCCGTAGCATGGCGGAGGACCTCGACGCTCCGCAGGCCGACCGCGATGCGGCCGAGGCGAACACGGACAAGAAGGCCAAGATGCAGGCCTACTGCCAGCTCGCCATCTCGGCGATCGGCAAGGCCAAGGCCTCTGCCGGCGGCTCGCTCACCGTCGTCGCGAAGGCGCCGGAGTGCAAGGCGTCCGTCAGCGCGAAGGCGAACTGCCAGGCCAAGTGCTCGGGCGGCGCGAAGTGCGATCTCAAGGCGAACCCGCCCACCTGCGAGGGTGGCCGCCTCGAGGTTTCGTGCAAGGGCTCCTGCAAGGCCAAGGCTGGCGCGAAGCTGACCTGCGAGGGCAAGTGCACGGGCAGCTGCTCGGGCTCCTGCACCGCCGAGGGCGGCGTCCGCTGCCAGGGCAAGTGCGAGGGCACGTGCGAGGCGAGCGGCGAGGCCGGCGAGAACGGCATCCAGGCCGACGGCACCTGCAAGGGCGTCTGCAAGGGCACCTGCGAGGTCACCGCGCCGGGCGTGACGTGCGAGGGCTCGTGCAAGGGCGAGTGCGACGCTTCGTGCGAGGCGTCGGGTGAGGCGTCCGTCAAGTGCGACGGCGAGTGCAGCGGCGAGTTCGAGCCCCTCAAGTGCGAGGGCGGTGAGCTCAAGGGCGGCTGCCAGGTCGACGCTCAGTGCGACGCGAACTGCGACGCGAGCGTGAAGGCGAAGGCCGAGTGCACGCCGCCGTCGATCGAGGTGCAGCTCAGCGGCACGGCGAACGCCGAGGTCGCGGGCAAGCTCGTCTCCACCCTCAAGGCGAACCTGGGCGTGGTCCTCGCGTTCAAGTCGCGTCTCGAGGGCATGGGCAAGCTCGCGGCCACGATCGGTGGCAACGCGACCGCGGTGGCCGACATCAAGGCTGCGTGCATCCCGGCGGTCGCTGCGGCCGCGGCTCAGGCCGTCGCGGACGTCGAGGCGAGCGCGAAGGCGACGGTCGACATCGCGGGCTCCGTCGGCGTCAACTGATCACGACGTAGCGCTCACGGCATGAACGGCGTGCGCCCTTCGGGGCGGCACGCCGTTCGTGCATTTGGAGTCGGGAAAGCGCGGAGCGACGCGTGCGCCGCTCCACGGGGAGGCGCTTCTACTTGCAGTACTCTTCGCAGGCTTCGGCGATGCAGCCGTCGCGCGCGTCCGACGCCGCCTTGCAGCGAGCGTCCGCCGCATAGCAAGCCTCGATGCAGGCGCAGTCGGTCCGGCTGCAGTTGAGCACGCATTCGTCGATCGACGCGGGACAGACGGGCTTGCGTGCGTCGGCTTGCTCGATGCAGGCGGCCGAGAACGCGGCGAGCTCGCTGCACTCGCACCGTGGCGAGACCACCGCGGCCTCGCAGATGTTGCACTGGTTGCCCGAACGGTTCCACTTCGCGCGGATCTCGCACGCGAGGCGCACGTCGTTCACGCCGTTGCCGCTCTTGGGCTCGTCGCTGCAGCCCACCCCACCGATCGCGACGAGGGTCACTACCGTCATCATGGACGGAGCAGCGCAGCGAACGCCGAAACGCGTCGCAGCTCTGCCGATGATTCCGAGGATCGTCATGGGTACCGCCTCTCGCTACACCTTCCCGATGCAAGAAGCGAGCGCCTTGTTCTCGGACGGGGAGACGGAGAGAAGGCGGGAGACGGACAGGGAGGGCGAGGGAGACAGGGTTCGACAAGGAGACGGTGAGACAGGGAGGGGCCGCCCCTCGTCTCCCTTTCTCTGGCCACCCGTTCGGGCGCTCACTCGCGAGAAGTGAGTCTCACTTCCAACCGACAACGCCTCGCGCACCCGCACCGATGATTCGACCTGTTGCCGTGAAGGAGAACAGTTGCGCGAACCGCTGCAGGTCGCCAGCGAGACTCCCTTTCCGAAGGAATGCGAAGCATTCCCTTCGGGCTCCCTGTCATCCTGTCTCCTTGTCGAACCCTGTCTCCCTCGCCCTCCCTGTCGCGCCGTCCTTCCGGCTCGGCCTCTCGACCGGCGAGTGAGCGGTCGTGCTCGTCGGCGCGTCGGTTCGCGCCGAGCGCGGTATGCTCGGCGGCGAGATGGCCGAGAACGACAACACGATCGCTCCAGCCGCGTTGCCGCCCGAGGCGGTGCGTCTTCCCGACGGTGCGCTGTACGTCGCCGGCGAGCGCATCGAGACGGGAGAGCTCTCGTGGGTGGAGGATCCGTGGACGGGCGAACGCCTCGGCTCCGTCGTGCTCGCGACGAAGGAGCAGGCCGATCGCGCGGCTCGCGCCGCGAGCGAGGCCTTCGAGACCACGCGGCGGATGTCGAGCTTCGCGCGGCGGAGGTTGCTGGAGGAGATCGCGAAGTGCATCAGCGACGCGCGTGACGAGCTCGCGAACCTCATCGTGCGCGAGGCCGGGAAGCCGAAGACCTTGGCGCGCTTCGAGGTCGACCGAGCGATCATGACGTTCGGGCTCGGCGCCGAAGAGGCGGTTCGGATCGGCGGAGAGGTCGTGCCGCTCGACGTCACCGAGGCGACGGCGACCGTCCGCGGTCACTACCGGCGCGTCCCGCGCGGGCCGGTGCTCGCGATCACGCCGTTCAACTTCCCCCTCAACCTCGTCGCTCACAAGGTCGCGCCCGCGCTCGCTTGCGGCGCGCCCGTCGTGCTCAAGCCCGCGCCGCAGACGCCGCTCACCGCGCTGCGTCTCGCCGAGATCGTGCGCGAGTGCGGCGCGCCTCCGAACGCGCTCCAGGTCGTGCCCTGCACGAACGAGGTCGCCGAGACGCTCGTCCGACACGATGCGTTCGCCGTGCTCTCCTTCACGGGAAGCGACAAGGTCGGCTGGCACCTCAAGTCGATCGCAGGACGCAAGCACGTCCTCCTCGAGCTCGGCGGCAACGCGGCGTGCATCGTCGAGGCGGACGCGTCGAACCTCCAGCAGCTCGCGGCGATGCTCTGCGCGAGCGCCTTCAACTACGCCGGTCAGGTCTGCATCAAGACGCAGCGGCTCTACGTCCACAAGACCATCGCCGATCGGTTGCTCGGCGAGCTCGTCCCGCGCGCGTCCGCGCACGAGCCGAGGGACCCGAAGCTGCCGACGTCGACGATCGCCTCGTTGATCGACGAGCGCGCTGCCGAGCGCGTCGAGCGATGGATCGAGGAGGCACGCGCGGCCGGCGCGCAGGCGCTCGTGCAAGGCGAGCGTACCGGCAATCGGCTTCCGGCCGCCGTCCTTCGGTTCGACGGTGACGGTCGCGGCCTCGCGGTCGTCGACGAGGAGGTCTTCGGCCCCGTCCTCACCGTGCATCTCTACGACGACTTCGGCGACGCGGTCCGGATGGCGGGCGCCACACGCTACGGCTTGCAGGCAGGCATCTTCACCGACTCGCTCTCGCGCGTGAGGGAGGCGTACGACCGCCTCGAGGTCGGTGCGCTCGTCGTCAACGACGTCCCGAGTCTCCGCGTCGACGCCATGCCGTACGGCGGCCGGCGCGACTCGGGCATCGGTCGCGAAGGCGTGCGCTATGCGATCGAAGAGATGACCGATCGCAAGATGCTGATCGTCCGCGGGTGAGGTCGGAGCGTCGCTCCTCGCGTGTGGCGATCGAGCTCAGCCGCCGCGCCGGGTTTGCGGCTCCGCGCCGCGAGCTCATGCGCCGTGTGCCGGGAGGGAGAGCAACGCGTGCGCGGCGGCCGGCGGCTCGGCGCTCGAGTTGGGGCCCGCAGCGTAAATGCCGGTTCACGCGTGGTGTAACCGGAGTCGACACGGCCGTGAGAGGCCCCAATCGCCACCACGCGCCGCGAGGCATCGGAGAAACCGCGCGATCCGAACCACTTCGCGGCGTGGCATCGGAAGTGCTACGCAGCCTCCCGTTCGGGGCCGGTGTCGGATCCACCGTCGGAGGCTCGACTCGGGTGCATCATAAAAGCTCCGAACGATGTTCTCGCGGAGGTAGCTCGATGCGTGCTCGTTCCCTTTGCGGTGCAGCGCTTCTCGCGGTCGTCGCGTGCGGCTGCGGCGGCTACGAGGACGCGTATTGGCCGGGTGACAACGAGATCGTCTTCGGGATCAGCCAGCGCACGGTGGCGACGGCCGAAGGCGAGAAGAAGGAGGTCGTCGCCGGCTACGAGTACCTCCGGCTCGCTCACAAGGGCGGCTGGGGACCGTGGGTGTTCCGCGACGGAGACGGCGAAGGCACCTGCTACTTCGAGCGCTTCGACCAGCGACTCGGCAAGCCGCACGTCGAGAGCGGCGCGGCCTCCTTCACCGGCGGAAGGCTTCCCACGCCCGGCGGGCTCCAGATCCTGGCCAACCAGCCCGACGTCTCGAAGCACGACGGGCTCGGCTGGGAGCATGGCGACGTGCTCCACTTCGACGTTTCGGGCTTCGCCCTGCCGCCCATCCCGCGGGCGACGATGTTCGCTCCGGCCACCCATCTCGAGATCGAGTCGGTCTCCCCGGCACCCGCCGAGGGGGCGAGGGAGCTCACGATCCGGTCGACCGACTCGGTCGCCGTCACCTGGAAGCCGGTGAGGGAGAAGCCGTTCGGGCGCGTGATGGTCTCGCTCGAAACGGAGGACGACAGCGGCCGCGGCGCCCAGGTCCGCTGCTTCGGCACGAACCACTCGGGCAGCGCCGTCATCCCTGCCCACTGGGTCGCCCGCCTCTTCTCGACCGTCGATCCGAACGCGCCCATCAAGGGCCGCCTCGACGTCGCCGCCCACCGGCAGGTCACCATCTACGCGCGCGGGGGATGGATCGTGTACGTGGTCGCGACTTCGATGGCGGAGGGGTTCGAGTTCACGGGAACGCGATGAGGCGCGAAGGTTCGGCTCACCGAACCTTCGCGCAGGCTCCAGGCTCCAGGCTCCAGAGGCGCTGCTCGGAAGGCTCATGCAGGGGCTTCGAAGCCCAGCTCAGCGTGAGACTGCGAGCGAGCCTCGCAGTCCGAAGCATGACGCCTCACGAGCCGAGGAGCACGGGCTGACATTGGGCCAGAATCCTCGCTGATACGCCGTGGCGCCGCGCCCCTGGAGCCTTCCGCCCGGAGCCTGGAGCCTCCTCACGCATTTGACTGCGCCCCCCACTCGGCCTACGTGCTCGGCGCCATGTCCGAGAGCACGAGCACCACTTCGACGACGACGAACCCGGTACCCAAGAGCCGGACGGCAGGGCCCGACGATCCGGTGCCCGGCGTTGCGCACGTCGTGCTCGTGATGAGCGGAAAGGGTGGCGTCGGGAAGAGCACGGTCGCGACGAACCTCGCGCTCGCGCTCGCTCGGTCCGGTCATCGGACGGGGTTGCTCGACGCGGACATCTACGGGCCGTCGATTCCGACGATGCTCGGCGTCAGCGGGCGTCCCATCTCGACCGACGGCAAGACGATCGAGCCGCTCGAGCGCTTCGGGCTCAAGATGATGAGCATCGGGTTCTTGCTCGACGACCCGAAGGCCGCGGTCATCTGGCGCGGGCCGATGCTGCACGGTGCGCTCCAGCAGTTCCTGAGGGACGTCAATTGGGGAGCGCTCGACTTCCTCGTCCTCGACCTCCCGCCGGGAACCGGCGACGTCGCGCTCACGCTCTCGCAGCGCGTCGGCGTGAGCGGCGCGGTGATGGTGACGACGCCGCAGTCGGTCGCGACCGACGACGTCTACAAGGCCGTGTCGATGTGCCGGAAGGTGAACATCCCCGTGCTCGGCGTCGTCGAGAACATGAGCTGGTTCATCGACAGCGCCGGCGTGAAACACGAGCTCTTCGGGAAGGGCGGCGGACAAGCCGTCGCCGACTACGCCGAGGCGCCGCTCCTCGCGCAGATCCCGATCGACCAGAGCGTCCGCGAGTGGGGAGACAAGGGAACGCCGGTCGTGCAGGCCGCGCCGGACAGCTCGATCGCGCGGTCGTTCGGCGAGCTCGCCGAGGCGCTCGTCGGCGTCGTCAACGCGCGCGCCGACGAGCTCGGTGGTGATGCCGGTCCCGTGATCGATCGAAGCGGCGGTACCGGTGGGCGCCGGCGCTTGCCCGTCACGAAGTGAAGACGCGTCGACTGCGGGCGAGGACGTGCCGCGAGGGGCGCGCCGCGGTCGGCTCCGCGTAGCAAAAACGTCTCGAATGCGTTGCGACGAGCGCGCAAAGATGCGCCCGCGCGCGCATCGATCGTCCGCTCGGGTCGCCGGTGCGTCCGCCGGCGGAGGGCGGGCGACCGCGAATTTCCGGCGATAAGCGCGTGTCCCGTGACGAGGGCACGCTCATCCCACCTCGACGCCACACTTATCGATGTGACCGTTGCAGGACAGCGACGTCATGGTGGATCGGATGCCGTCCATCTGACGACCTGCGACGCCTATGCTTTACTCGTCCATGCTGCAGCCTTCGGAGCCGAGGTCGGTCTCGGAGAGCTCGCGACGCGTCTCCTTCAACTGGTCGGTGGAACGATGAGTCTCTCCTCGCGGAACATCCTCTTCTCGATCCTTTCGTGTGGGTCCGTTGCCGCGATCATCATCGCGTGCGGATCCGAAGGCAGTAAGTTCCAAGACCCCGGGCCGGTGATCGGCACCTTCAACGACGGCAGCTTCAACGACGACGCGGGCTCCGGCGGTCCGAATCTGTACGAGGACGATCCGCCGCCTCAGTGGTGTGGTCCCGAGGGCGAGGAGCCCCCGCCGATCGGGGGGACCAAGGAGTGCCCGGACGACAAGAACCTGCCGGGCTGCTCCTGCAAGACCGTCGGCGAGGAGGCGCCGTGCTGGACGGGGCTGCGCAAGCACCGCAACCTCGGTCGGTGCAAGGACGGCGTCACCAAGTGCGTCGCGAAGAACGAGACGGAGAACGTCTGGGGAGACTGCGTGGGCCAGGTGCTCCCGGAGCCGAACGCAAAAGGGGCTGCCGCGTGCAACTGCTTCTCGGTCGGCATCTGGAACATCGCGAACACGTCGCCGTGCCTCCGCGAGAAGGGCGGCAACTACTGGGCGCACTCGACGGTGCAGATCGGGGATACCGCCGGCGGTTGCGACATCGCGAACGAGATCCCGGCCGGGCAGGCGCCGGCGGGGATCTGGTCGAAGAACACGCTCACGGTCGACTGCGCCGGCGCGTACAAGCTCTGCTTCCGGATCCGCGCGGGCGAATACGAGAACCCGAAACCGGACGACTGCATCCTCGGCGAGGTCTGCACGGACGTCGACTACAAGGAGGCGAACGTCGAGCAGGAGCTGCCGGATCTGCCGACCTGGGCGGGCAAGGACAACGCCTGCGCCAAGAAGTGGGAGTTCGAGACGCCCGAGGACAAGAGCCCCGGCTACGGCGAGATGATCGTCTACGGCAAGACGGTGCGTTGCGACGAGGTCGGCGACAAGGACCTCGGGTACGTCTTCCACCGGGTGAAGTACTGCCCGCGCATCTGCCGGCAGAGCCACCCGAACTACGACCCGAACCACCCGGAGTGCAAGGACTGCCAGCTCAAGGGCTCCGGCAAGTTCGAGTGATCGCGGCGCGCCGGGCCTGCGGGCTCGGCGCGTCGGTCAGTTCCGCCAGCCGCCGCTCTTCTTCGCCTGCAAGAACGTCTCGACGTCCTGCTCCTTCTTGAGCAGGACGCCGAGGAACGGCAGCTCGCGGACGAAACGCTCGGTGCCGACGTTCGCGTTGCGCAGGACCGTGATCCAGTCGATGAGCTCGCTCGTCGACGGGCGCTTGCGCAGCTTCGGCAGCTCGCGCAGTCGGTAGAACGCGACGACGGCCTGATCGACGAGATCCCGATCGATCGTCGGGTGATGCACGGCCACGATGCGCCGCATGAGCTCCGGGTCGGGGAAGTCGATGAAGTGGAAGACGCACCGCCGGAGGAACGCGTCGGGCAGCTCCTTTTCGTTGTTCGACGTGATGACGACGACCGGGCGCTCCTTGGCGACGATCTCGTCGCCCGTCTCGGTGATCACGAAGCGCATACGGTCGAGCTCGTGGAGCAGGTCGTTCGGGAACTCGAGATCGGCCTTGTCGACCTCGTCGATGAGGAGCACGACGCGGCGATCGGCGCTGAACGCGCGTCCGAGCGGGCCGAGCTTGATGTAACGGCGGATGTCCTTCACGTCGCCGTCGCCGAAGCGCGAGTCGTAGAGGCGCTGCACGGTGTCGTAGACGTACAGGCCGTCCTGCGCGCGGGTCGTCGACTTCACGGGCCAGTGGATGAGCTCCGTCCCCAGCGACTCCGCGATCGCCTCGGCGAGCAGCGTCTTGCCCGTGCCGGGCTCGCCGCGAACGAGCAGCGGCCGCTCGAGCGCCAGCGCCGCGTTCACCGCGGCTTCGAGCGCGTCGTTCGTGAGATAGGTCGGCGTCCCCTTGAAGCGGAAGAAGTCGGTCACGCTCGTTCGATAGAGGACTCTCGGGTGCTCCGCAAGGGAGGCTCTGTTCTCGTGCTCGAGCCTGGTCAGAGCTCGATGTTCATCCCGAGGCCGACGACGCCCGAGAACTGGAGGACCGACGCGCCCGCCCCCGCGCTCGTGCCGTTCGTCTCGAACGTCCGGCGGCCGCCGAGCGTGACGCCGAGCTCGGGACCGGCGCGCATGAAGAACGTCTCGCTGAAGCGGTACACGAGCGACAGATCGAGATCGAGGATCACTGCGCGGAAGGTCTCGCGCGTCGGGGCGCCGCCGGTCGAGAGGAAGCTCACGGACTCGACGCGACTCCAACCGACGCCGGCGCGCGGCCAGAGGCCGATGCGATCGGTGAACGCGACGTAGAAGCCGATGCGCGGGAGGAAGGTCATCGACGTCGTGCCGGGCAGCTCCAGTCGACGGCCTTCGTTCTCGATGGCGCCCCACGTGTGGGTGACCTCGATGAGCCCGCCGAGCGAGAGATGATCGGTCACGAAGACGTCCGCCGACGGCGCGAGCCACAGGCTGGTCGTGCTCGTCTCGCTCGGGGGACCGCCGGGCGTCAGGGAGTCGGCCCGGTCGGAGCGGAACGCGATCCCTGCGGGGCCGGCGTACGACATGCCGCTCGCGGGGGCGATGCGGAGTCCCGAGAGCTGATCGAGCACGAGGTGGCCGCCCTCGTGGAACGGGACGATGAGCTCGCGCTCGGCGCGGGCCGTCGACGCGGAGAGCACGACGAGGAGGGGCACGACGAGCGCGAAAAGGCAACGGGGGAAGGAGCTCTTGCGGGCCGACATGGGTGAACGCCAGGTCGGCCGCTCCGTGCGGCGGTTGCGCAGAAAATGAGGCTCGCCGGACGATCCCGAAGTCGGTGCGGTCTTTGCCGCGGCTGGTGCTAGAAACCGGGCATGCTCATCGCGCCACCGGAGGTTCGCATCCCGACGCGGGACGCCGTGGAGAGGGCTCTCTGCGAGCTCGACCGGCGCCTCGGCCCGTCCCGGGTGGACACCTCCGACGCAGGTCGTGAGGCTTACGGCCGCGACGAGAGCGAGGTCATCGGGCGCTTGCCGGACGCCGTCGTGCTCGCGTCGAACCGCGAGGAGGTCGCTCTGACGCTCGCCATCTGCGAGGCGCACGGCGTGCCGGTCACGCCGCGCGCCGGGGGCACCGGCCGCACCGGCGGAGCGGTTCCGGTCGCGGGAGGCGTCGTGCTCGCGACGCACGGGATGTCGAGCATCGTCGAGATCGACCGCAACGACCTCGTCGCGACGGTGCAGCCGGGCGTGATCACGGCGGACCTCCATGCCGCGGTCGAGGCCGAAGGGCTCTTCTACCCGCCGGACCCGAACTCGCTGAAGAGCTGCATGATCGGCGGCAACGTCGCCGAGAACGCGGGCGGTCCGCGCGCCTTCAAGTACGGCGTCACGCGCGAGTACGTGCTCGGCCTCGAGACGTGCCTGATGGGCGGGCGCGTGCTCCGGACGGGCCGGCGCACGGTGAAGGGCGTGACCGGCTACGACGTCACGTCACTGCTCGTCGGCAGCGAGGGCACGCTCGGCGTCTTCACCGAGGTGACGCTCCGCCTCGTGCACGCGCCCACGGAGATCGCGACCGTGCTCGCGCTCTATCCGGACGTCCGCGCCGCCGCGGCCGCCGTCCAGCGCGTCATCGCGCGGGGCGTCGTCCCGCGGTGCCTCGAGCTGCTCGACGCGGCGACGCTCGAGGCCGTCCGGCGCCAGGGGGTGGCGATCGACGAGCGCGCGAACGGGATGCTGCTCGTCGAGGTCGACGCGCGACACGCGCCGCTCGATCCGACCATCGAGGTCCTCGGCGAGACGTTGTCGAGCGGCAAGGACACCGACGGGACGCGCGCCGCCGACGCCATCGACGTCGTCGCCGCTCAGGACCCCGCGCAGCGGGCCCGCCTCTGGGAGGCGCGGCGCATGCTGTCGGTCGCGACGCGCAAGCTTGCGAAGTACAAATTGTCCGAGGACGTCGTCGTGCCGCGATCGCGCCTGCTCGCGCTCGTCGACGAGGCGAGCGCCATCTGCAGCAAGGAGGGCGTGCGTCACGTGACCTACGGGCACGCGGGCGACGGCAACCTCCACGTCAACTTCCTCTGGGACGACGAGAGCGAGCGGCCCGCCGTCGATCGCGCCATCGACGGCCTGATGCGCGCGACGATCTCGCTCGGAGGGACGCTCTCCGGCGAGCACGGGATCGGCGCGTCGAAGGCGGCCTATCTGCCCCTCGAGCAGTCGAGGGAGCTCATCGCGCTCCAGCAGGATCTGAAGCGGGTGTTCGATCCGAGCGGGCTGCTCAACCCCGGGAAGATCTTTCCGACGGGCCACACCGCCTGCTGATGACGCGGCGGGTCGAGCGCGGAAGTCTTCGACATCGCGATGCTTCCGGGACGTCACGCCGGGCCGCCGGGCGTGACGGACGGGGGGCTTGCGCCCCGGGCGAGTTGCGACGATAGGGCAGCCGTGGACACGTCGATGACGAACGGCGCTCGCGCCGACGGCGCGGCTGGGGTGAGCGGCGCGGTCGCGCCGAAGAGCGGGGGTTCGACGCGTGGAGCGGCGCGCGGCGCGCAGGTGACGCGTGAGCGAGAGCTGCTCGACTTCGAGGGGCTGCTCTCGCCGATCGAGCGGCGGCAGATCGCCTTCGTTCGACGCACCTTCGAGCCGGGCGTCTTCGACCGGGTCATCCGCGTCGCCCAGCGGTACGTCGGCTCGAACTGGATCGAGCAGTGCACGAAGAACATCCGCCACGTGCACGGCCTCGAGCGGCTGCCGAAGTTCGATCCGAAGAAGAGCTACCTCGTCGTCGCGAACCACCGGAGCTTCTTCGACCTGTACGTCGTCACCGCGTACCTCGTGAATCGCGGCATGCCGCACCGGCTCCTGTTCCCGGTGCGCTCGAAGTTCTTCTACGACGAGCCGCTCGGCCTGTTCGTGAACGGGGTGATGAGCTTCTTCGCGATGTACCCGCCCGTCTTCCGCGAGCGGCATCGCGCGGCGCTCAACCTCGCGAGCCTCGACGAGACCATCCGCCTGCTCCGTCGCGGCGGCATGTTCGTCGGCCTGCATCCGGAGGGCACCCGCAACAAGGGCGACGACCCGTACGCGCTGTTGCCTGCCCAGGGCGGCGTCGGCCGTGTCATCCAGGCCGCGCGCGTGGACGTGATCCCCGTGTTCGTGAACGGCCTCGGCAACGATCTCGGCAAGCAGATCGCCGGCAACTTCACGCGGAAGGGACCGCCCATCATCGTGAACTTCGGCGAGCCGATCGATTTCCAGGGCATGCTCGACGAGCCTCCGAGCCCGAGGCTCCACCGGCGCATCTCGGAGCACGCCCTCGAGCAGATCCGCATCCTCGGCGAGGAAGAGCGCGCGATCCGCGCCAGGCTGCGCTAGCCTTCTCCGTCACAGTTCCTCGCCGGTGTCGATCCGGCGAGCTCATCCGGGAAATGCCATGAGCCGACTCGCACTCGGAGCTTTCGTCGTCGTCCTCCTCACCGCTTGCAACAAGGAGCCGCCGCCGGCCAGTCAGAGCACCCCCACGAGCGGGACGCAGGCCGTGGCGACGCAGGCCGCGCCGGCGCAAGGGGCGGAGACGCAGGCCGCGCCTTCCGCCGCGCCCGCGACCGCGGCGGTCGTCGAGAGCGGTGCTCGGGCCGAGGTCGGCAAGCCGGCGCCCGACTTCACGCTGAAGGATCTCGACGGCAAGGAGGTCCGGCTCTCGTCGTTCAAGGGCAAGACGGTCGTCCTCGAGTGGTTCAACCCGGGCTGCCCGTTCGTGCAGCGCTCGCACACGAAGGGTTCCCTCGTCGACGCCGCGAAGAGGCACGCGAAGAACGGCGTCGTCTGGCTCGCGGTGAACTCGAGCGCGCCGGGCAAGCAGGGGCACGGCGTCGAGACGAACCGAGAGGCCGCCAAGAAGTTCGGGATGGAGCACCCGATCCTCGTCGACGAGACGGGCGAGGTCGGGAAGGCCTACGGCGCGACGAACACGCCGCACATGTACGTGATCGATGCGTCGGGCGTCCTCGTCTACAAGGGTGCGATCGACAACTCCCCCGACGGCGAGGGACAGAGCGCGCCCGACGGCAAGCTCGTCTCGTACGTCGACGAGGCGCTCGCGGCGATCGCGGCCGGCAAGCCCGTGGCCACCGCCGAGACGAAGGCCTACGGCTGCACGGTGAAGTACGCCAACTGAGGCGGAGACCACCCCCGTCGACGCGAGCACGCTGCCGCGCGGCACCGAGCCATCACCCGACCGCATCGCGCGGAGGGTGGTGGCTCCGTCGTGTCGGCTCGGGTAATGTTCGGGCCCATGAGCAAGGAAGCGCTCGTCTCCGCGGTCAAGGCGATCGTGGCGAAGTCCCGCGCCGGCGATCTCGAGGGGGCGTACGAGGGGTACGCGAAGCTGTACTCCTCACCGGAGTTCGCCGCGAACAAGCCCGAGGATCAGCGCCAGGCGCTGAAGCTCCTCATCCTGGCGAAGCGCTACGGGCAGCCGAGCGAGAAGCTGATCGAAGCTCACCGCGCCGCCATCCCCGCCCTGACCGAGCTCGTGTCCACGCTGAACGAGCCGGAGGACTACGAGATGCTCGGCCTCTGCCATCAGATGATCGGCAACGAAGAGGCCGCGTCGAACATGTTCCGTCAGGGCCTCAACCTCGAGCGCGCGAGGAATCCGGCGTCGGATCTGTGCGGGCGCTTGATGTCGCGGGTTGCTTCGATCTGAAGCTGCGGCCTCCTTTTCCGCAACTGCGACCGTCTTCCGACCTGCGGGCCTTCACGGAGGGGGCTTCGGCAGAGTGTCGACCGCCTTCGCTCGGCGAGGCACGTCTTGCTCGTGGTCCAGGGCGTCCGGCCTCGGCCTCGCATCTCGGGTTCGATTCGAGGCTCCATTCGAGGTAGGTCGACTCGAGATCGATTCGAGGTCGATTCGAGTTTCGATGGCTCGCGAAGGACGATTCGTCGTGTCCAAGGTCCATACGTGATCGCCGACCGATGCCGCAGGCATGCGGACGGAATGGAGCGGTCATGATGCCTCGGGGGCTGATGACGTTCGGCCTCTGCCGCGGTGAATGGCGAGTCGTCTCCACGATCTGGTGGTGAGGTCGATTCGACTCCGCGTTCGAGGGCTACGTTCCGCTGTCGTCGTTTTCGGGTTCCTTCTCTGGAACGCGTTCGCGTGGCGAGCTAAGCCGAACGAGCATGAAGTACCGCCTGGTCCATCTCCTCTCGACGGCTCTTGGCGCGATCGTCCTCGCGACCTCGGCGTGTGGAAGCGAGGCCCCGAGCAGCTCGTTCGTGGAGGGAAGGGATCCGACGAACCCGGACACGACACAGCCTGGCTCGTTTCCGCCCGCGAACCGCGGTGGCTGCAAGAACCTCGAATGCAAGCAGGTCGACTGCGGGCCCGGCGCGGTCACGAGCGTGAGCGGTGTCGTCACGGCGCCGAACGGCACGCTGCCGCTCTACAACGTCATCGTCTACATCCCCAACGCGCCGCTCGAGCCGCTCGCCGACGGCGCGTCGTGTGACCGATGCGGGAGCGTCTCGGGCGAGCCGCTCGTCTCGACCATCACCGACGTCGAAGGAAAGTTCAGGCTCGAGAACGTCCCCGCCGGCGACGACATCCCGCTCGTCATCCAGATCGGCAAGTGGCGCAGGCAGGTCACGCTGCCTCGCGTCGAAGAGTGCGTCGACAACCCGATCACCGACCCGAACCTCACGCGTCTGCCGCGCAACCGGACCGAGGGTGACATCCCGCGCATCGCGGTCACGACGGGCCGTTGCGATCAGCTCGCTTGCCTCCTGCCCAAGCTCGGGCTCGACGCCTCCGAGTTCACTCCGAGCGACCAGGACGGTCGCTTGCACCTCTACCGAGGCGCCGCGCACCCCGCGGGCGCGCCGATCCCCGCGCCCGCCCCCGCCGGGACGCGCGACGCGGAGCAGCTCTGGAGCGACACCGCCTCGCTCATGCGTTACGACATGGTGCTCCTCTCCTGCGAGTGCGACGAGCACGAGGAGACGAAGCCTCCGGCGGCGAAGGAAGCGCTCTACGAGTACGCGGCGCGAGGCGGTCGCGTCTTCGCCTCGCACTTCCACTACACGTGGGCGGAGACGGGCCCGCTGGCGACGACCGCCGAGTGGATGGGCAGCCCGACCAACCCCGAGAACCAGCCCGGCCCGTACTTCGTCGACACCTCGTTCGCGAAGGGAGAGGCGTTCGCCCAGTGGCTCGTCAACGTGGGCGCCTCGTCCAAGCTCGGCGAGATCCCGATCAGCCAGCCGCGCGAGAACGTCGGCGCCGTGGTCGCGCCCACGCAGCGCTGGGTCTACCGAAAGACGCCGAACCCGGCGATCCCGGAGGCGACGAAGTACCTGACCGTGAACACGCCCGTCGGCGAGCCCATCGCCGAGCAGTGCGGGAAGTTCGTCTTCGCCGACATGCACCTCTACGGCGGCGACGTGCAGGATCCCGCCACGGCCTTGCCGGACGACGCCTTCCCCACGAGCTGCAGCACGACGCTGACGCCGGAGGAGAAGGCGCTCGTCTTCCTGTTCTTCGAGCTCTCCTCGTGCGTGCAGGACGACACGAAGCCGCCTGCGCCGCCGGTGAAGTGACCGCGCCCTGCTGCTGGGCGCGGTCCGCCCTGCGCCGTCAGTTGTCGTAGGCGCAGCGGAAGCCGATGGCGTAGTAGCCGTTCGGCTCGCCGGGCCACGACGTCTGCCAGTTCTGATCTTTGACGGCGTTGCGGGAGTCGTCGTGCCCCTCCCAGGAGTACGTCCAGATGAAGCGGTACGCGGCGTCGTTCGTCCACTCGAGGAGGTTGCCCGCAATGTCCTGCGCTCCCACGGAATTCGCGCCCGAGGGGAAGCGGCCCGGAGGGGCGACGAAGACGGCGATGTCGGCGACGTAGGGGGCGCCGTTCTTGTCGAGGCGCGTGCGACGGTTCGGCTTGAACGGGAAGTTGTAGTTGAACAGGTGCGAGAGCCGGCTGTTGTCGAAACTGTTGCCCCAAGGATAGGCCGTGGCGGTGACGTTCTTGTACGCGGCCCGGATCTCGGCGGTCGTCGGCAGGCGGCCGCCCTCGTACGCGCAGAAGGCGCGCGCGAGGTGCCAGCCGACGCAGTTGAGCGCCTTCACGTCGAGCTCGTCCTTCGTGTAGTCGCTCGGCGTCTCGCCCGGGTTGTTCGTCCAGTACGTGTGGCCGCCCGACCAATCCGCGTCGCACGAGCGCTTCGACTGCGCGCCGTCTGCGTCGTTCGGCGCGCCGGTCCAGTATGCGCCGAGCTGGATGTCGGCCTCCTGGATGCTGTTGGGGACGAGCGCGTTCCAGCCGTCCGGCCAACCCGGGACGTTGGCCTTCGCCCAGTCACGGATCTTGCCCTGCTGCTGCAGGACGAACTGACGCATGCGTCCTGCCGTGACCTGGTACTTGTCCATCCGCTTGCCGGCATGGCCTGGGATCGGGACGCGCACGCAGCAGCTCTCGTGAGTGGCGGCGGGCTCGTTGTTCACGACCTCGCCCGGGCCGCAGGTCCGGCCGCCGAGCTTCTGCGTGCACGTACGCCCGACCGCGCACCGCCCGCGATCGTCGCAGCCCAGTGACTCGCAGTCCGAGTGCGTCTTGCACATCTGATCGGCGGCGCAGCGCTTCGCGTTCGTCGGCGCTCCGCCTCCGCAGTCGACGTCCGTCTCCGTGCCGTTCTTGATGCCGTCGTTCGGGCTCGGCGGATCGCACGTGTGCGTGGTCGGGTTGCACCGGACCGCGTCGCAGTCGCTCGTCTCGACGCATGCCTGACCGACGGCGCACCGCTTCGCCGAGCCCGGCCCTCCGCAGTCGACGTCGGTCTCGCCGAGGTTCTTGATGCCGTCGTCGTGCGAAGCCGGCAGGCACTTGCCGCTCCCGTCTACGTCGCACTTGAGGGCGTCGCAGTCGGCGTCGGAGAGGCAGCCCTGGCCCTCGCCGCAGCGAGGCGTCGACTCCGTCGGGCCTCCGCAGTCGACGCCGGTCTCGTCGCCGTTCTTCACGCCGTCGTTCGGGCTCGGAGGCTGGCAGATCTCGTCCTTGCAGACGCCGCTCTTGCAGTCCTCGCCGACGAGGCAGTGCTTTCCGTCGTCGCACGCGGGCGCCGACTCGCCACCGCAATCGACGTCGGTCTCGTCGTGATTCTGCTCGTTGTCGGCGGCAAAGGCGATCCGGCAGACGCCCCTGCGGCACACGCCGGTCACGCAGTCGGGCGCGCCCTCGCACGCCTGTCCGACCGCGCAGGGGTTGGTCTCGCGCCCGCAGCGCCTCGGTGTGGCATCGTCCGATTGGTCGGGGTCCGGCTGGCCCTCGGGATCCGTGCTCGTGCACGCAGCGGTGAGTGCGACGGCGGCAGCGAGCAGTGCAGCGGCACGAGGAAAATGCATCCTGCCTGTAAGTTAGCTCAATCCTCTGCGCACGCCCGTCCATTCTCGTGTGGATCCGCGTAGATCCACGCGTCGTCGCGAGAGGAAGCGCGCTCGGATCGATGGCGATCCACGCTCCGTCCGACAGGTAACTCAGTCCGCCTGCTCCACCTCGCGCTCGAGCACGTCGAGCGGCAGCGGTCCGGAGCGGAGGACGGCGTCGTGGAACGCCTTGAGATCGAAGCGTGCTCCGAGGGCGGCGGCGCGCTTCTTCCGCAGCTCTTTGATGCGAAGCTCGCCGATCTTGTAAGCGAGCGCCTGGCCGGGCCACGCGATGTACCGGTCGACCTCGTTGACGATGTCGAGCTCCGACTTCGGGACGTTCTCTATGAAGAAGTCGATGGCCCGCTGCCGGTCCCACTTCAGGTGGTGGATGCCCGTGTCGACGACGAGACGGACCGCGCGCCACATCTCGTACGTGAGCTGTCCGAGCTTCGCGTACGGATCGTCGTAGACGCCCATCTCCTCGCCGAGGCTCTCGGCGTAGAGGGCCCAGCCCTCGACGAACGCATCGTAGGACGTGTGCCGCCGGAACATCGGGAGGTTCTCCTGCTCCATCGCGAGCGCGATCTGCAGGTGGTGTCCGGGCACGGCCTCGTGGAGCGTGAGCGCGACCATCTCCCATTTCGGACGTGCCTCCGGCTTGTACAGGTTCACGAAGTACGTGCCGGCGCGAGAGCCGTCGGCGGCGGGCGGGCGGTAGTACGCCGTCGTCGTGTCCGGCGCGACGTGGTCCGGGATTGGCGCGACGCCGTACGGCGTGCGCGGCAGACGGCGGAAGACCTTCACGAGGAGCGGATCGATGCGCTTCGCGAGGTCGCGATACGCGGTGAGCAGCTCCTCGCCGCTCGCGTAGAAGAAGCGCGACTCGCTGCGGAGCGCCTCGAACAGTTGCTGCAGCGTCCCCTTGAAGCCGGCGCGCGCCTTGGTCGCTTCCATCTCGCCGCGGATGCGCGCGACCTCGCGCAGGCCGATCGCGTGCACCTCGTCGGGAGTGAGCTTCGTCGTCGTGTGCGCGCGGACGAGGTACGCGTAGAGCTCGCGTCCGTTCGGGAGCTGCCACGCGCCGACGTCGTCCTTGCACGCCGGGAGGTACGTGCCGTTCCAGAAGTCGCGCAGCTTCACGAACGAAGGGACGACGTGCTCCGCGATCGCGCGCTTCGCGATGCTCGCGAGCCGTTCTCGCTCGGCGGGCGGCAACGGCGAGTGCGTCTTCTGGTACGGCGCGAAGAACGGGCTCTTCGTCGGATCGTCGACGATCTGCTTCTCGATCTGCGCCGACACGCGGCTCATCACGATCTTCGGATGCGTGATGCCCGTGCGCACGCCCTCGGCGAGCAGCTCGATCGTTTGGTCCATGTACCGCGGGAACGCCATCAGACGCGCGTTCCACTGCTCGTAGTGCTCACGCGTCGTGAACGGCAGCGCGTCCGCCACCTCGTCGGCCGTCTGGATGCCGCCGCGCTGGTTGATCGGCAAGAGGTACAGACGGAACGGGTGGCCCTCGACGGCGAGCTCGTACTTGTAGCGGAACAGGTCGTAGCTGAGCGCGTCCTCCTTCGAGAGCTCCGCGCGTGGGATGGTCGCGAGCTTCGCGAGCACCTCGCGGTCGTGGTCGTGCCGGCGCGCGTGGGCGGCGAGGCTCACGTCGTCCCAGCTGTCCGCGAAGCGCATGTCGCCGAGCTCCGACGCCCATACGGGGAACTCGCGCATGTCGTGCTCCCACTCCTCGGCGAAGAGGGCGTGGAGCCGCCGCGTCGCGTCGTCGACGGACGCGGCGGTCGCGGCCCCGCGCCCCGTCCCGCACCCGGCGGCGGCGCAGGCGACGAAGGCGGCCATCGCGATGACCCTGACGAACGACGAGAAGCCCATTTTTCCGGGGCGCAGGATGCCCCGGAACCATGCTGGCCGAAAGGGAAGAAGGTGCTAAAGCTGGGCCGCTCCGGCCGCGGGCGATGGGGCCGAGCCGCCGGAGCAGCAAGGGGATCTCCAGATGTCCGACGTACTCGCTTCTCCCCGCTTCCTCGTCATGGGCTGCGGCGCCATCGGCGGCATCGTCACGGCTGCGCTCGCGGAGACCGGGCAGGACGTGACGGCGGTGACGACGAACCCGACCATCCATGCGGCGGTGACGGAGCGCGGGCTCAAGGTCGTCGGCGAGGGCGCTCCCCGCGTCGTCCGCGCGAACGTCTCGCTCGGCGTCCCGACGAACGGAGAGAAGTTCGACTACGTCCTGCTCGCGACGCAGCCTCCGCAGGTCGAGGAAGCGGCGCGCTCCGCGCTCCCCGCGCTCGCGGACGACGGCGTCATGGTCTGCCTCCAGAACGGCCTCTGCGAGCAGCGGGTCGCCAAGATCGCGGGAGAGGACCGCGTCCTCGGCGCCGTCGTCGGCTGGGGCGCGACGATGCCGGAGCCTGGGCTCTACGAGAAGACGGCCTCCGGCGGCTTCACGATCGGGTATCCGAGCGGCGACCCGCTCGGCCCGGAGACGGACGACCTCATCAGTGCGCTCGAGGCGGTCGGCCCGGTCGAGACGACGCAGAACCTCCGCGGCAAGCGGTGGAGCAAGCTCGCGATCAACTGCGCGATCTCCTCGCTCGGCACGATCGGCGGTGACCGGCTCGGGGCGCTGCTCCAGCATCGGTTCGTCCGGCGGCTCGCGCTCGAGGTCATGACCGAGGTCGTCATGGTCGCGCGCAAGGAAGGCGTCCGGCTCGAGAAGGTCTCGGGCACGCTCGACCTCTCGTGGATCGCCCTGACCGAGGAAGAGATGCGCTCCGCCGGCTCGCCGAGCCTCGTCGCCAAGCACGGCCTCTTGCTCGCCGTCGGCTTCCGGTTCCGCAGAATGAAGAGCTCGATGCTGTCCGCGATCGAGCGCGGCCGTACGCCTGCGGTCGACTTCCTCAACGGAGAGGTCGTGGATCGGGCTCGGCAGCACGGTCTCCGGGTCCCCGTGAACGCCTACGTGCGTGATACGGTTTGGGCGATCGCGAAGGGAAAGAAGCGGCCCGGACTGGATCTGCTTCGCGAGGTGTACGAGGCCACCGGGCCGCACGGTTCGTGAGCCCATGCGCTGTGCTCTCTGCAGGTCCGAGATGGTCTGGGTGCACGGCCATGCCCAGTGCGCCCGAAGCGGCTGTCCGATGTACGGCGTGAACCAAGCCGAGTGCTGCACCGGCGAGACGGCGGAGACCGGTCCGCTCACGGCGGAGGTCGCGGCCGTCAACCCGCCGCCCGTCGGCGATGCCGGAAGAAGCCCGAGCGCGCCGCGCGAGCCGAAGAAGGACGAAAGCGGCTGAGCCTTCGATCCTGCCGGCGCGCTAGATCCACGTCGTGATCCACGAACCTCCATCGCACGCGAGGCGAGCTCGCGGAGCGTCCGAGGGCGACGCTTCGCCATGACCGTCTGGACCGAGCTCTTCGTCATCGTCGCTCTGGCGATCGCGAACGGCCTGTTCGCGGCCGCGGAAATCGCGGTCATCTCGATACGGAAGAGCCGACTCAAGGAGCTCGTGGCCGAAGGCAACGCGGCCGCCATCCGCGTCGATCGCCTCCGGCGTCAGCCCGAGCGCTTCCTCGCGACGGTCCAGATCGGAATCACCGTGATCGGCGCGACCGCGGCCGCCTTCGGCGGTGCGACGCTCGCGGCTCCGGCGAGCGCGCTGCTCCAGCGAGCCGGGCTCGGCCCGCGGGTCGCCTCGGAGGTGGCGCTCGCGTGCGTCGTCCTCTTTGTCTCGTACGTGTCGCTCGTGCTCGGCGAGCTCGTGCCGAAGTCGCTCGCGCTCCGCGGCGCGGAGCGGTACTCGATGCTCGTCTCGCGGCCGCTGCTCGCCCTCGCCACGATCGCACGACCCGTCGTGTGGTTCCTCACGGCGAGCTCGAACGTGATCCTGAGGCTCTTCCGCGACCGGACGACGTTCACCGAGGCACGCCTCTCGCCGGCCGAGCTGCAGACGCTGGTCGAGGAGGCCGCGCAGGAGGGCGTGATCGCTCCGAGCGCCGGAGAGATCGCGTCGCGCGCCCTCGACTTCGGACGGCTCCGCGTGGCGCAGGTCATGGTGCCGCGCACGGAGGTTCGCCCGCTCGACGCGACGTTGACGGTCGACGCGGTGCGGGAGCGCTTCGTCGACGAGCTCGCCGAGCGGCAGCCGATCTACGAAGGTACCCAGGACGACATCACGGGTTACGTGACCCTTCGCGACGTCCTGCTCGCGCCCGGCGACCGTACCCTGAAGGAGCTCGCGCGCACGTCCGTGTTCGTGCCGGAGTCCGTGCCCGCCGTCGACGTGCTCCGCGAGATGCAGCGGCGCCAGGTGCAGCTCGCGATGGTCGTGGACGAGACCGGCTCCGTCGTCGGCGTCGTGACCCTCGAAGAGCTGGTCGAGGAGCTCGTGGGCGACATCCTCGCCGAGCACGAGAAGCCGGCAGCCGGCGTTCGGCGCGAGGCCGACGGCAGCGTCGTCCTCCCGGGGAGCACCCCGATCCACGAGGTGAATCGCATGCTCGACCTGGACCTCCCCGAGAGCGCCGCGTGGACGACGCTCGCGGGGCTCATCATCGCGGAGCTCGGGACCATCCCGGAGCCCGGCGCGAAGACGCGCGTCAACGACGTCGACCTGGAGGTCGTCGACGCCACGCGGAGGCGGATCCAGACCGTCCGCCTGCGCCTCGCGCACGCCGAGGCGACGCACGAGGCGCTGCCCCAGCCGGCGTGACTCGGTCCATCTCCCGAGCCGACCGTCGGCACCCGCCGACGGCCGCGTGACGTCGCGACGTGCTATGACCGAAGATCCGCATGCCTCGACGTCGCGTCCTGATCGGGTTCGGTTCGCTCGCGGTGGTCTCGCTCGTTCTGGGAGGCGTGGCGCGCCGCGAGCTGCGTGCGCGAGGGCTGTCGCTCGTCGATTTCGCGAACGAGCTGCGCCAGGGCGACGAGCTCCGCTTCGAGTGGCGCTCGATCGACGGCAAGCACTGGCAGATCGTCGCTCCGACCTCCGGCGAGGCCCCCGCCGTCGGCGACATCGATCTGTCGAAGCACCCAGGGTGCCCCGACGGGATGGTCCGTGTGACGGGAGCCTTCCGCTGGGAGGGCCGAGGCTCGGTGACCGGTGAGGTGGAGCGCATCCAGGACGCCGCGTGCGTCGACTGGATCAGCCGTGAGTTCCCCGCGCGGTGCCGCGTCTTCGATCGAGAGAAGCTCGCGAAGGACATCGAGCGGATCCCGACCCAGCCGATGGACTATTGCATCGACCGGTTCGAGTACCCGAACGTCGCCGGCGAGTACCCCGTCATCGTCGCGACGTATCGGGAGGCCGCGGCGCTCTGCAAGAAGGAGGGGAAGCGGCTCTGCACGGAGAACGAGTGGACCTTCGCCTGCGAAGGCGAGGAGGCTCGCCCGTACCCCTACGGCTGGGAGCGCGACGACACGGCGTGCGTCGTCGACCGCCCGTGGCGCGCGTTCACCGAGGGTGCGCTGCAGCCGCGCAACGGCGACCGGGCGCGACGCGAGCTCGATCGCTTGTGGCAGGGCGAGCCGTCGGGATCGCGGCCGGCATGCCGTAGCCCCTTCGGCGTCTACGACATGACCGGCAACGTCGACGAGTGGACGACCAGCGTGAACAAGACCGGCTACGTCTCGATCCTCAAGGGAGGCTACTGGGGACCGGTGCGCGCGCGCTGCCGGCCGTCGACCCGCGCGCACGGCGAGGACTTCGTCGCCTACCAGCAGAGCTTCCGCTGCTGCGCCGACCCGAGCCCCACCGGCGAGGGAGAGGAGGAGGGAGAGGACGCCGGCGTTCGGGACGCGCCGGAGATCGCGCCGGCGGCCGAGGCGCTGGACGCCGACGCGTCGTCCGCCGTCGCGCAAGCGCCGGAAGTGAGCCTGCAGTCGCCGGAGGAGGACGACGACGAGCTCGAGGCGATCGCGCGCGAGCGTGCGTCGGGCTGCTCCGCCGCTCCCGGCGGCGCCGCGGGCGGAGGCTTCGGCATCGCGCTCGTCGCCGCGGCGCTGGCCGCCTCTCGGCGCGCGCGTCGTTCCTGATCGACCGTCGCGATCAACCGCGCAGCACGAGGGCCTTCGGCAGCACCTCGACCTCGAGGGGCAGGCCGCCCATCGGCTCGCCGTCCACGTCGAGGAGGAAGACGTCCTTCGCGTCGGCGTTCACGAGCTCGAGCCGCACCTTCTGGGCGCGGAGGTGCACCGTCCCCGGCTGGCGGATGTGTCCGCCGCTGTAGATGCTGCCCGACGTGAGCGCGAAGCCGATCTTCGACGTCGCGCCGAGCGCGACGATCTCGAAGGTGCCGTCGTCGATCTCGGCCATCGGCGCGACCTTCATGCCGCCGCCGAAGTACCTGCCGTTGCAGATGGCGATCATGAACGAGCGGACGAGATGCTCTTCCGTCTTGCCGTCGTTCGTGACGGTGCACCGGACCGTCCCGAGGCGTGCGGCGAGCAGCGCCTTGAGCGACGCCCCGAAGTACGCTGCCTTCCCGCCGAAGAGGCGCGACGCGTCCGCGACGTAGCGATCGACGAGGCCGCCCATCCCCGCGGAGAGGATGTTCACGAAGTAGTGCCCGGACCTGCCGCCGCCGGTGAACTTCCCGACGTCGAGCGCGCGCTCTCTTCCGCTCGCGATCGCCTCGACGTAGCGATCGAGCCGGTGCTCGATGCCGAGCGTCTTGCGGAGGTCTCCGCCCGTGCCCTGTCCGATGATCCCGAGCCGAACGTCGGCGGCCTTCGCCCCGTCGGCGCTCGAACGCGCCTGGAGCAGGCCGTTCACGACCTCGTGGATCGTCCCGTCGCCGCCGACCGCGACGACGAGCGGGTGCCCCGCGATGGCGCCCTCGCGGGCGAGGTCGATCGCGTGCCCGGGTCGCTCGGTCATCGCGACCTCGACGGGCCCGAGCGTGCGCTCGACGGTCGCGCGCAGCGCCGAGAACGTGCGTCCCGTCGCGCCGCCTCCGGAGCGCGGGTTGACGACGAGGAGCGGCCGGCTCACGCCTCGTCCTGCACGCTGATGACCCGCCGCCGGAGCGACGCGAGGAACGAGCCGCCCGCGGCGGGCCAGACGACGCCGCGCTCTTCGAGGTCGCGTACCGTGTCGACCAGCGTCTCGACCGGATCGCGCGGCGACCAGCCGAGCTCGTTCTCGGCGAGCGTCGCGTCGAGGTACCAGTAGAAGTGGGCCATGTCGATGCTCACGGGATCGATCGCGGCCGGGATCCCGAAGCGCGTCGTCAGGCGCTCGAGCATCTCGGCGCCCGTGCGCGCGATGTCCCGCGCTTGTCGCGGCATCGGCACGACGGGGCCGCGTACGCCCGAGACCCTCTCGAGGCGGGCGAAGAACTCCTTGATGGTGAGGTTGCACGCTCCGATGAGGTAGCGGCGCCCTCCGATGCCGCGCTCCATCGCGAGGACCATCGCCTGCGCTGCGTCGCGCGCGTCCACGTACGAGAGGCCGCCGGGCGGGATCACGGGGATCTTCCGCTCGAGGAAGAGCCGGACGTCCTCGGTCGACGAGCCGTTCACGTCGCCCGGGCCGAGGAGCAGCGCGGGATTGACGCACACGACCTCGAGCGTGCCCGAGCCGTCCGCGAGCGGAGCGCCGTGGCGCTCGAGCGCGGCCTTCTCGGCGAAGAACTTGGAGCGGTAGTAGGGCCAACGGTTGATGAGCCCGATCGGCGCGACGTCGTCCTCCGTCGCGATGTGATCCGGATCGTCGCTGACCGCGATCGTCCCGCTCGTGGAGGCGACGACGACGCGACGTACCCCGCGCGCGATGCACGCGTCGAGCACGTTCTTCGTTCCCTCGACGTGGAGCTTGTAGAGCGCCTCGGCGTCTTCGGGTCTGCGCGACACCTTGCCGGCGCAGTGGAAGACGCCGTCGCAGGGGCCGAGCGCCTTCTCGATGCTCGCTCGATCGCGCACGTCGCCTTCGACGCGCGTGACCTCCGGCGGAAGCTCACCGGCGCGCCCCGTTCTCTCGTGGACGAGCGCGACGACCTCGTGCCCCTTGTCGAGGAGCGCGCGGACGAGGTGGCGCCCGAGAAAGCCCGTTGCTCCAGTGACGAACCAGCGACTCACGCGGCGATTCGTAGTCTCGACCCCGTTCGCCAGCAAGGCTATCGTGGTCGGTGGGCGATGCCGCGGCGCTTCTCCTATTACGAGCGGCTTTCGGCCAAGGACCGGGCCACCTATCGCCGGAGCGACGCGGTCACGCACATCCCGCTGCCCGACCCCGCCGCCCTGAGGCCGCTCGTGGCTCGCTTGGAGGAGGAGCTCGCCGGTGGGAAGCGAGCGCGCGTGGCCGCGGCGGTCACGGCGCTATCGGACGCGCTCCTCGCCCAGCTCGGCGTCCCGCCGGTGGACGTCCGCGTCCGTCAGGTGAGGCCGACGCTCGACGACGGCGAGCTCCACGGCCTCTACACCTATGCCCGGGACGGCAAGCCGCCGAAGCTCGAGGTCTGGATGCGCACGGCAGCCCGGGCGAAGGTCGTCCGCTTCCGGACCTTCCTCCGGACGCTGGTGCACGAGCTCGTCCACCACCTCGACATCATGCTCCTCGGGCTCGACGACAGCTTCCACACCGAAGGCTTCTTCCGTCGCGAGTCGAGCCTCGTCCGGCAGCTCCTCCCGCCTTCGCGACGAAGGACCGAGCCGAAGGGGGACGAACGCCGCGCGGAGCAGCTCACGCTCTTCTGAGCGGGAGGATCAGGGCGACACTTCGACCTTCTTCCAGTCTCGCGTGAGCACCTCCTTCGATCTTGCGTGCGTGTACACGGCCGTGCGCGCGAGGAGGAACTCCTCCCGGATCGGGTAGCTCCGGTACTCGTCTTGGAACTTGCCCGATGCGAGGAAGCTCGCCACGACGTCGGTGGTCCGCGTGTCACGGGTGAGCGACGCGACGAAGGAGTGGCTGCGGCAGGAGATGACGAGGTCGGGCTTCGTCGCGAGCGAGTAGGCGGGGTCGAGCTTGCCGTGACCGACCATCGACCCGGGGAAGGGCGTGAGGCGCGCGACGTACTTGTCGTTCTTGCCGAGGACGTCGACGGCCTTCATCCGCGTGAAGTAAGGGACGATGCCGGCGGGGATGACGGCGATGGTGCTGTCGGGCCGCGCGTTCTTCTTCAAGAGCATCGCGACCTGGAGCTGCTCGTGCGGATCGCCGTTCGTGTCGAGGACGACGAGCGTGCGCATCGGTCGCACGAGCGGGAACGACACCACGAACAGGACGACGCTCCACACGAGGGATCCCAGCTTGCCGTGGGCGACGGTCACGATCCCCGCCGTGGCGAACACGAACACGATCGGCATGACGTGCGCGAAGAAGCGGAAGTTGCCGAACATGTCGCCGCCCGTCGTGACGGCGTACGAGAGCGTGCCGACGACCACGACGAACGGGGCGATGCCGCGCCGGTCGTTTCGCGCGATGGCGAGCGCGCTGCCGGCGGCGAGCGTCAGCGGCACCGCATAGCGGAGGAGGAAGTTGCGCGCGTACGTCGCTCCTCGCGCGTACCGGCCGTCGAGCAGGTAGACCTTGAGGAAGTACGTGTTCGGCAGCCACTCGCCGTAGTAGCTGCGCCGGAACGCGAGGTGCGCGCACGCGGGCACGAGGGCGAGCGCGAGCCAGAGCATCGTGCGCGCGCGCGACTTCGAGAGGAGGAGCGCCACGAGGGCGTCGGCGGCGAAGATGTGGAGCCCGTCGCCGCGCGTGAGCGGGACGAGCGAGAGCGCGGCGAAGCCGATCGGCAGCCAGCGTTGCTCGAAGACGCAGACGAGGAAGACCAGCTCGAGGAAGGTCAGGAGCGACGTCTCGAAGCCCCAGACGGACCAGTGCAGCACATCGGCGCAGGTCACGAGGCACACGAGCAAGAGGGGCGTCGCGAGGAGCGAGCGCGGCGCGAACAGACGGAGCATCCGCACCGAGAGCCAGAGCGAGCTCGCGAGGAGCACGAAGCCGACCCCTTTGACGGCGAGCGAGATCGTGGGCTCCGGCACGCGCAGGAGGTGGACGCCCGCCATCACCATCGTCCAGAGGAAGTTCGTGTAGCCCTCGACGCGCTCTCCGGGGTTCCACACGAGGCCGTGCCCCTCGACGAGGTTCCTCGCGTAGCGCATCGAGATCATCATGTCGTCGTCGAGGACGAACCATCGTGTCCCGTCGATGACGCGGCTCGCGAGCAGTGCGTTCCGCCAGAACAGGAAGGCGAGGACGACGACGGCGAGCGCCAGCATCGTGCGGTCCCAGCGCCGAATCGGCGGGCTCGTCCAGCGGAGATGCGATCGGAACGCCATCGGAGGGCGGCATCCTACTACGCGCCGGGGCGTATTCCTTCGACGGCGATGTCGCCCAAGCTCCGCCAATTCCGGGCTGAAAAGTTCGTTCCCGCTCCGGCCGTTCGTAATGGTGGCGTTAGTCTGCGAACTACGATGCGGGGTGCTTTCACTTTCTCGTTCGGGGGTCTCGTCGCGCTCGTCGCGACGTCTGCTGTCGTGAGCTGCTCCAGTCCGGAGCCCGTCGAGGAGGTGCCCGCGGCATCCAGCGAGATCAACGCGAAGGACGAGGGGATCGAGGTCGGGCCCTCGGGCGGGGGCGTGCGCGATCCGAGCGGCGTGCTCAGCGTCGTCGTCTTTCCGGGAGCGCTCGACGAGACCGTGCGGATCGCGATCGGTCGCGTGAGCGACGACGGCGCGCGGGGTACGCCTCGCTATCGCGTCACGATGTCTCCGCCGAGAGGTCTCGCCATCCCCGCGCACGTGATCTTCGATCTGGAAAAGTCGACCGGCTCGACGTCGATCGATCCGACGGACCTTCGCCTCGCGATCAGCGACGATCCCGACGCCGCCCCCACGACGCCGCTCGCTGCGGCCCGTCGCGCGGACGTGTCACCGCTCGAGATCGTGGGCAGCGCGAGCGTGCTCGACCGCACCTTCGGTCTCGTCGAGGCTGCCAAGATCGACTGCGGCGGGGAGACGTGCAGCACGTGCTGCCTCGACGAGGGGCAGCTCTCGTGCAACGCAACGTGCGGGAGCAAGCCAGCGGAGATCGTCGTCGAGTGCCTGCGGGACAGCGACTGCGGCTCCGGGTTGAAATGCTGCGCCCCGACCACTCAGCGCGGCGGAGGCGTCCTGCGCGTCGACGACAACCGCATCACGTGCAAGGCCGATTGCGGTGGAGAGAACCTGCACGTCTGCGACCTGAACGATCCCGATCGGTGCTCGACGTGCACGCCGGCGAAGGCGGGTTGCTCGCGCGGCTACTGCGGGGAGGGCGCCAAGACGCCCACGCAGCTCCTCTGCCCGTGACGCCGACGGGAGCGTCTCCGGACGTCACGGCAGCCACTGCTCGCCCGTCTCGCAGTCGACGTGCTTCATCGTCAGGCGTCCGTCTTTCACCTCCATGACGCCGAAGACGATCGGGAGGTGGAAGCGGCGAGGCCCGATCGACCCGGGGTTGAAGATGGTGAGGCCACGATCGCGACCGATGAACGGGACGTGAGAGTGGCCGCAGACGACGACGGAGGCCCGCGCCGTCTGGGCCCGTCGCGCTGCGTCCGCGCGGAGCTTCGGGCCGTACACGGCGATGTGGAGAAGGAGCAGGCGCAATAGCTTCGCCGTCGGGTCGGGCGTGCCCGAGCCGGCGAGGAGATCGATCGCGAGCTCGTCGGGCAGCTCGTTCGCGTGCACGTCGATGTTGCCGCGCACGGCGAGCGTCGGCGCGATCTCCGAGAGCGCGTCGACGACGGAGAGGTCGCCGATGTCTCCCGCATGCAGGATCGCGTCGGGCTTCTCCGCTGCGATCCACGAAAGAGCTTTCGGGTGCGGCTCGCTGTGCGTGTCGGCCACGACCACGAGTCGGAGCGCGCCGTCCCGCAGAGACAGGGCCGCGCTCTTCGCGACGTGCTTCGGGCTTCGCTTCGAGGTCGCGCGCATCGCGCAGGGGCGTACCACGACCCCTGGCGACGCGCGACCCTCGAGGTTCGTCGGCCCTCGGGCGGTCGAGGTCCGACCTCAGATGTTCTCACGCCACAGGCCGATGCACGTGTACGAGTAGAGCTCGCCGTCCCGCTCGACGTCGACGAAGCCGAACGAGCGATGGGGCGAGGGAGGGACCTCCTCTCCCGAGTACTCGGGCCCGGTCTCGAGCAGCGCTCGATCGATGCGGATCGAGGCGCCGACGAGGAGCTCGTCCTCCGGGCGGATCGGCTCCGCGGGCTCCAGCGTGCTCGCGCTGACGTGCTCGAACCGTTCGAACACGACCTGGTCGTCGGAGGCGTCGGCGCGCACCCCGACGAAGTTGGAGGTGTTCGCCGTCGACAGCATGCTCGTGCCGAAGAAGGTCCGCACGTGGAGCGAGTCCTCGCCGGTCACGTAATAGGCGCGGAAATCCATGAGGCCCGGGACACGGCACGCCTCGTCGTCGCAGGTGCACTCGAACGCGATGTCCTGAGCCTGCGTCGATGCCTGCGAGCTCGAGTCGACCGGGTCGCCGGCAGACGTCGTACAACCGAAGCCGGCGAGGGCGAGCGGGAGGGTGAGAGCGAAGCGATGGAGATGGTTCACGTTCGAGCTCCTGCCACTCCGCCGCGCGCCTCTACTGACACACGGTCCCCGGGCGTGCAAGGTCGATCGCCGGCGGGTTGTCGAGCTCGGACCGTGCTCGACGTCGCGCGAATTGCGCACGCGTGCGCAATCGGATCGCCCGCTCTGCTTGCGGTGACCGTCCGAGCGTACGACGGTCTGGGAGGTGTTCGACCTCACGTCCTTCTCGCTCGGCGACATGTATCGATGTTCGGCGGCGCTCCGACGCGTCCGAGACATCGCTCGCGACGAAGACGACGCCGCGGAGCGCGTGGTCGATTACCTGTTCCAGGAGCTCGCGAGCTCCGAGACGCGCCAACGGCAGTGCGCGCTCGTCCGCATCTTCCGGACTCGGCCGTTCTCTTCCTCCGTCGCCGTTGGGCTCGGTCCGTCGAATGGGGTGCCTCTTCCGCCGTCCGCGCCGTGCCTCGTGCTCTGGGCTACGCGTGGAATCGAGCCGCAGTGGAACAGACCGGACGAATCGCGACGACACCGGCTGTTCCCGCTCGACTCGAAGGGCGCCGGAGCGAGCTTCCCGATGGTCGCGGCCCTGCTCGAGCAACTCCGGCTCCCCGCCGGTCTCGTCTCGGGGAAGGAGCTCGGCCGAACGGAGGTTTCGAGGCTGTTCGACGTCTTCCACGTCGAGGAGGCCGAGGGCTCGCCGCTCGTCCCCGACCAGGCGGGGTTCGTCGATCGCTACGGCGTTCGGTCGGCGCTCGGGTTCGGGGGCGTGCTGTCTCCGTCGAGCATCTTCGTCGTCGTGTTGTTCTCCACCGTGAGGATCCCGAAGGAGACGGCCGAGCTCTTCCGGACGCTCGCGCCCAGCGTCGGCGTCGGGCTCCTCCGCCATGAGCGCGGTGAGCACGCTCGATGGTGCACGCGGGCCTACGAGCAGATCGTCCACCATCACGAGGCCATCGCGCTCGAGTGCCTCGCCGAGCGCCGGCGCGCCGACGATGAGCGCGATCGGCTCCTCGAGGAGGCTCGCGCGGCGAAGACGGAGGCGCAGCTCGCGAGTCGTGCGAAGGACGACTTCTTGGCGCTGCTCGGTCACGAGCTCCGCAATCCGCTGTCGCCGATCCTGACCGCTCTCGAGCTCATGAAGCTGCGCGGCGAGTCGTCGCGCGAGCTCCAAGTCATCGAGCGTCAGTCGGTGCACCTCGCCCGTCTCGTCGACGACCTGCTCGACGTCTCGCGGATTGCACGCGGCGAGATGGAGGTCCACCGCGAGCCGATCGAGCTCGATGTCGCCGTCGAGCAGGCGGTCCAGATGACACGGCCGGTGATCGAGCAGCGGAGCCAGCGGCTCGTGCTGTCGCGACCGCCCGAGGAGCTCTGGGTCGACGCGGACCTCGTCCGGTTGGCGCAGGTGTTCGCGAACCTGCTCGACAACGCGTCGAAGTACAGCCCGATCGGCTCGACCATCGACGTCCGCGTGGAGCACGAGGATTCGGTGGTGCGGCTTCGGGTCCGCGACGAAGGGAAGGGGATCCCGGAGACGATGCTGACCCGCATCTTCGAGTCCTTCGTCCAGTATCGCGAACGAGGTCAGATCCGCGCCTCCTTCACCGGCCTCGGGCTGGGGCTGACGATCGTGCGCAGCCTCGTGGAGCTCCATGGCGGATCGGTGCGCGCGTACAGCGCGGGACCGGGCAAAGGCAGCGAGTTCGTCGTCGAGCTCCCGCTCTTGGCACGCGTCGCCACGAGCGCCGCTCTGGCGTCGCCGGAGACGGTGTGCGCGAGCGCTCCCCGCATCGGCAAGCGCATCCTCCTCGTCGACGACAACGAGGACGCCGCGTGCCTGCTCGCGGAGGCCTTGCGCGAGGGAGGCCACGACGTCCTCGTCGCGAACGACGGCCCGGCGGCCCTCGCGGTCGCGGAGAGCTTCAATCCGGACGTGGCGCTGCTCGACATCGGCCTGCCGGAGATGAACGGCTACGAGCTCGCCCGACGCCTGCGCCTGCTCCCGAAGCTCTCGAAGAACGTTCGCTTCGTCGCCGTCACCGGCTACGGGCAGGACTCCGATCGCCGCCGTTCGGCGGACGCGGGCTTCGTGGCGCACCTCGTCAAGCCGATCACCCTCGACCGGCTGATGGAGATCGTCAGCGCCGCGTGAGCGACCTCACGCGAGCGCGAAGACCTTCTGGAACGTCATCAAGAGACCGATGTCGTTCGACTTGATCGCTCCGGAGAGGAACTCGCTCGGCGACGGCACGTACGCGTCGCGGACGATCTTCGTGAAGAGCTCCGGGGTCGTCTTCAGCACGCAGTCGGCCGTGCCGCCGGCCGGCTTGCCGGGCTTCACCTCGCAGCTCTCCTTCGAGACGATGACGGTCCACTTGGCCTTCTCGTCGTTGCCGAGCGTGAAATAGAAGGAGACGGGCTTGTCGACCGCGTCCTTCTGGAACTTGCCTTGGAGCTCGGCGAAGAGCGTCACGAGCGGGTGCTCCTTCGGTTCGTCCTCGGCGAGGCTCTCGAGGCGGGACGCGTCGAGGATCGTGCCCTCCTTGAGCGCCAGCACGGCCCGCCGCGCGAGCTTCGCGACCTCGCGCGCGGCGTCGCCCGGGGACAGGCCCTTCGTCAGCCGCCGCATGTCCGCGACGGTGATCGGCGGACCGATGCGCGCCTCGATGTCGCGGCTCGTCGGGAACTTCGAGCCCTTCGGCATCGATTTGTGCGTGCCCGCGAGATAGAGCGGCAGGATGTCGACGCCGTAGGTCAGCGCGAGGTGGCCGAGCAGCGGCTTGAACTCGTGGACCTCACCGTCCGTCGAGCGCGTGCCCTCCGGGAAGATGAGCATGGTCTTGCCGCGCGTGAGGATCTCGGCGGCTTGACGCTCGCTCGCGCGGAGGCCTCCACGGCGATCGACGGCCTTGAGGTTCGTGAGGTTCTCGAAGAACGCGCGCTGCAGCGTGTTCTTCTCGAAGAAGTAGTCCTGCGCGGCGAGCGTGACGATGTCCTCGCCGTACTTGCCGAGCGCGTGGCGCACGAACCCCATGTCGAGGTGGCTCGCGTGGTTGGCCACGACGATCGTGTTGCGGTTGTGCGGGATGAACGCGCGGCCGACGACCTTCGACCGCATCACCTCGCCGTAGAAGAGGTCCTGGAACTTGCCGATGATCCGCTTGCCCTGCTCCTGGATCGGCTCGGGAAGGACGAGCGGCTTCTTCGCCGTCGACCCGTTCTCGCGGCGGCCCTCGATGGCGTAGCGCGAGCGCGTGGGCGGCTGCGGGCGCAGCGACGCACGCTCGGTGCCGACGAGGTTCTCGACGTCGGCCACGGTCCGGCAGGCCTGGAGCGCCTTCGGATCGATCGGGCCGTACTTCGCCTCCAGCGCGACGAGCAGCTCCGTCAGCGCGAGCGAGTCGAAGCCGAGCTCGTCGCCGATCGTCATGTCGCCGTGGATCTCGGACGCCTTCTTGCCCTTCACCGCGGCGATCGCGACGCGGACGGGGCTCGTCGGCGCGTCGACGCCCTCCGGGCGGGCCGTCGCGTGCATCAAGCGCTCGAGGATCGCCCGCGCCTCGTTGCGCTTCACCTTCCGCGTGGCGGTGCGCGGCAGCGGCGCGTCGTAGAGGTGGATGATCGTCGGCTGGCGCCCGTAGGGCAGCTTCGAGATCGCCGCGCGGAGAGACGCCTGCGCGCGCTCGAGGCGCTTCGCCCGGTCGATCGTGTCGTCCGGCTCGGGGACGGCGATGCAGCCGACGCGCTCGCCGCCGCTCCGGCCCGTCACGCCGACGATGGCGAGCTCGGAGATGTGCGGGACCTTCCCGAGCATGCGCTCGATGTCGTCCGGGTACACGTTCTCGCCGGTCGACGTGACGATGACGTCCTTGACGCGTCCGACGATGACGAGCCGGCCGTCTCGATCGAGCTTGCCGAGGTCGCCCGTGTGGAGCCAACCCTCGTCGTCGATGACGAGCTTCGTCTGCTCGGCGTCGGTGTAGCCCGCCATGACGTTCGGGCCGCGCGCGAGCACCTCGCCGACGCCGTTCTCGTCGGGCGAGTCGATCTTGATCTCGACGCCCGGGATCGGCTTGCCGACCTGACCCGCGGGGGATCCGGGCTTCGCCACGGTGAGCACCGGCGCGGCCTCGGTGAGCCCGTAGCCCTCCGTGAGCTTCAGGCCGAGGCCGGCGAAGAGCTGCTGCGTCTCCTTCGGCAGCGCGGCGCCGCCCGAGATGAGGTACCGGATGTTGCCGCCGAGCGCCTCGTGCACCGGTCCGAAGAGGACCTTGCCGAGATCGATGCCGGTGTTCATCGAGAGCTGCCGGTTGAGCTCGGCGGCGATCTCGAATGCCTTCTCGACGACCGGCCCCTTCGCGTGGACCTGCGAGAGGATGCGCCGCTCGAGCAGCTGCCACACCGCGGGGACGCCGACCATCGCCGTGACGCGCGCCTCCTTGAGCGCGGCGGAGATGCGATCGCCCTTGAGCTCGTCGAGGTAGACGACGCGCGCGCCGCGCGAGAAGGGCAGGAGCATGCCGCACGTGAACTCGAACGTGTGGTGGAGCGGCAGCACGCTCAGCACGCGGTCGCCCGTCCCGAGCGGGAAGAGCGGCGCGAGCGCCGCGATGAGCGACGTGAAGTTCGCGTGCGTGAGCATCACGCCCTTCGGCTTGCCCGTGGTGCCGCTCGTGTAGATGAGGCTCGCGATGTCGTCGTCGTCGACCTCGACCCCCGGCTGAACGAGCGAGGGATCCGCGAGCGTCACGTCGGCGAGCCGCCGCGTGACGAACGGCGAGCCCTTCTCCTCGCCGAGTCGCGCGACGGCGGCGGCGCAGGTCTCTTCGACCTTCTCGTCCCAGAGGATGACGCGCGCCTCGCTCTCGCGGACGACGTTGACGAACTGATCGGGCTCGAACGCGGGATCGATCGGCACGGCCGTCGCGCCCGCGCGGACGATGCCGAAGAACGCGATCGGCCAGTCCGGGTGGTTGTACCCGCTGAGCACGACGCGGTCGCCCTTCTTCACGCCGAGCTCGGCGAGGCGGGCCGCCGTCGCGTTGGCCCTCGCCTGGACGTCGAGGTACGTCGTGCGCGCGATGCCGTCGTTCTCGAGGCGGCCGAACGCGAGCGCGTGCTCGTGCCGCTCCGCCATCTGATCGACGAGCGTCGCCAGCGTGTCGTGCGCCTTGAGCGGCTTGAGCTCCTTCTTGTAGCGCTGCTCGAGCCACGGAATGACGCGCTTTTCCATGGCCGGCATGTGCTGGTTCATCCAGTAGTCGGCCCAGTCGATCTTCTCGGGCGCCCAGTCGATCTTCTCGCGGTCCTCGGGCGAGAGGCGGGCGTAGGCCGCGCGCGTGTTCGCACAGGAGAACGGGCCCTTCTGCTCCCACGTGAACGGGATGAAGAGCCGGATGATGTGATCGATCTTCTCCTCGCGCCGCGCCGCGCTCTCGAGCGCGGCCGCCGCCGGGCGCGCGATCGAGGCCGCCGGTCCGGGCGCCTTCTTCAACATCGACGACATCGTCCGAGCGGCGCGAGCGATCGCGCCCGGCCCGAACCTGTCGTAGCGATCGATCGAGACGATCGCCGGCTCGAAGTGCTGCTGGAGGAAGTTGATGAACGGGTTCCCCTTGCCGACGCGCTGGTAGTACTTGCGCTTGTAGAGCGAGATGAGCTCGCCGAACCGCTCGCTCGTGCCGGGGTTCACGTCGCTCGCGCCGTACTGGTAGACCGGCTTCGCGGTGCCCTCGAGCAGCTCCGCGAGCGTGAGGATCATGCCCGCGCAGACCATGTCGGCCGGGATGAAGTCGAGGATCACGTCGCGGCCGACGATCTGGTGGTGCCCCTTCATCGCGAGGAAGATGATGGGCGCCGACGTGCCGATGCCCTCGTTCCAACCCGGGAACGGGAATCGGATCGTGCTCTCGCAGCACGCGGGGCGGGCGATCGTGAAGGGCAGGCCGGAGCGCGCGATGATCTGCTCGCCGATGCTCTTCGTGTACGTGTAGATGTTGGGCCAACCCCAGTGCGTGGCACGCTCGAGGCCCGCCTCGACGAGGCGATCCGAAACGTACTTGCGCTTCACGCTCTTGAGCTCGTCCTCGAGCGGCTTGCCCGTCGTCGGCTCGCCGCGGGCGACGAGGTTCTTCTTCGCGCGCTCGAGGAAGTCGCTCTGGCGGAACGCGTCCTCGCACCGGCTCTTCGCCTGGGCGATGAGGTCGAGGCAGTCGGCGATCTCGCGCTCGGGATCCCACAGCTCACGCCCGAGCTCGTCGGCGCGCGGGAACGGGTAGCGCTCGCCGGGCATCTCCTCGAGGATGAGTCCCTCGCGGTTGCCGACGACGTAGCACGTCGACGTGTGCATCAACGGGACGTTGCCGAGCGCCTTCGCCAGCGCGACGAGGTTCTGTGCCCCGAACGCATTCGTGTCGAGCGCCTCGTCGAGCGGCGGGTTGAAGTCGACCACGCCGGCGACGTTCACGACGGCGTCGACGGAGCCCTTCAGGCTCTCGACGTCGATCCCGCAGAGCGGCAGACCGACGTCGCCGTCGACGGGCGTGATCTTCTCCCGCAAGAACTCTTCGAAGCGATCCTGGTGGACCTCGCGGAGCGGCTGGAGCGCATCGCTCGTGGCGATCTCCTTCCAGAAGCGCTCTTCGCTCGTGTACCGGTCGTTCTTGCGGACGAGCAGGTAGATCTTCGCGACCTCCGGATAGCGATGGAGCAGGAGGATCCAGAAGATCTTCCCGAGGAACCCGGTCCCACCGAGCACGAGGAGCCGCTTGCCCTCGAGCTGAGCGCGGACGTCGAGGGTGGGAATGGGCGTCGCCGGAGCGCCGCTGCCGTTCGTCTGCTTCCCGTTGGCTTCCGGATTCTTGGGGTGCTGCATGGGCGCGTGCGTCCTACCGCACGGCCCGGTACGCGGCAACGACGGCGTGACCCTGGAATTTCACGCGATTACGCCGGGCACCGGCGCCCTGACCCCCTCCGCCGGGTGGGAGGCGGGCAGGCGGGAAGGGTTTGATTTGATTGAACGTTCTGCCCCCTCCGGTCGTCCTGCCTCGCCACTCCCCGTGGCTGGGGCGCGCGTCACTGGGCGCAGACGAAGGCGATGATCAGCGATGCGCCGCCAGAGCACTTCCCGTTCGTGCACGAGCCGCTCTTGCACTGGTCGTTGTTCGTGCACGGCTGGCCGGCGGCGACGTACGCGGTGCACTTTTTGGTCTCGGCGTCGCAGTAGTGATCATCCCCGCACTCGCCGAAGCGGCCCGTGCAGTCCTGCCCAGCGCCCTTGCGCGCGACGCACGTGCTGGTGGTCGTGTCGCAGTATGCGGAGTCGACGCACGAGGCGTGGCTGAACGGGTCGCACGCGCCGCCGACGTCCTGGATCTTCGCGCACTTTTTCGTCTTCGAATCGCAGAACAGGCCTTCGGAGGTGTAGCAGACCGCGACGCGCTCCGGTGGCGGTCCCTCCGAGATGGACGACACGGATGCCCCGTCCTCGGTCATCTCGCCGACGCACTCGTCGCCTTCCTTGCCGTGCAGGAGGACCTGGCAACGGCGTGTCGTCGTGCCTTCCGCGAAGGACGTGGCGCAGTGCGCTTCACCCTCGGGGCTGCTCGCGCACTCCGAGTCGGACTCGCAAGCCTCGCCGGGCTGCTTCGTCCCCGTCGAAGGTCCCGACGCGAAGACGCCTTCGCAAGTCGTCTCGGTCGCTTCGGAGAGCTCGCCTCCGCAGTGCGCCGTACCGGTCGCCTCCCCGCGCACGGCGTCGAGGCATGCCTGACCCTTGGCGGGATCGTATGTTGCGCCTGCCGTCAGCGCGGTGAAGAACGCCCGGCACTTCGCCTCGTCGTAGGGCTTGTTCACCTCTGCGCAGCACGGCCGGAAGATCTCGCAGTACTGGGCGATGAACGCGTCGATCGAGCCCACGGGGCCACCGCTGCTCGCGCCGTCGCCCGAACCCCCGCTGCCCCCGCCGCCCGTGCAGGCGACGACGAGAGCCGCCGTCCCCATGAGGACGCCAACGAACCGCCTCTTCGACATGACCTTCCCTCCTCGTCTTCGGCGGGCGCGAGAGGACGACTGGCTCGCCCGTGAAGCGCCACGATATCAAGACGGACCGGCGCCGCCGACGATGCACGAATTGCGCAGACGACGCGGGAGATGGACAAGCGAGCGACCGATCCGCGGACCACCGCACCCCCAGGCGTCGCACGCCGGCCCGCGAAACGCCCGTGATTTCCATCGGGTGTACATGTGGGGCGGAGGTATACATGCTGCATTGCGCGCAGGCATGGGGCGGTGGGCTACGGCGGTGTTCGGAGCGATCCTGGCTCTGGCCTCGATCGCGAACGGAGGTTGCCTCGCCGAGAGCGACGAGGTCGTCGGCGAGGAGGTCCAGGAGGTCTTGTCGGGGCGATGCGCCGGCACGATGGCGCGTACGACGGCGACCGTGAAGGTCATGACGATCAACCTCCGTCACGACTCCGATGAGTGGAAGCGGAGGTTTCCGCTCATCGCCGACGAGATCGCGCGCCTCGATCCCGATCTCATCGGCCTGCAGGAGGTCGAGATCGCGGACGACCAAGCCGACAGGCTCAACGATCTCCTCGCGAAGCGCGGGCACGCGAAGTACCACGTCTACGCGAAGCGCAAGTCGGGCATCGCCGGCTTCTTCAGCGGCGAAGGCATCGCCGTCATGAGCCGCTGGCCGATCGTCGAGAAGCACCACGAGGACACCGGCAAGATGCGTGTCAGCATCCTGGCGCGCGTGAAGCATCCGTCCGGCGGCTTCATCGACATGGTGAACACGCACCTCGATCACAAGGGCGGCGCCGAGGGTGACGCCACGCGCGACGACCAGGCGAGGCAGACGCTCGATCTCATCGATCGCAACGACGACTGCTTCCCGACGTTCCTCACCGGCGACATGAACGCGACGGAGAACTCGCCCGCGCTGAAACGCTTCGAGTCCGCCGGCTTCGTCGACTCGTACCGCGACGTCCACGGCGCCCGGACGCCCGAGACCGGCAACACCTCGCCGATCGTCCTACGCGACGGCGCGTTCGAGCAGAACCCGAAGCGGCGCATCGACTTCGTCCTCGGCCGCTCCGCCGGCGGCCGAACGGTGAAGGCGGTCGATTCGATCGTGTGCTTCAAGAACCACGATGCGAAGGGGTTCTATCCGTCCGATCACCTGGGGGTGATGACGACGTACGAGGTCGGGCTGTGAGCGGGCTCCGGGCTCCGGGCTCCAGGCTCCAGGGAGGGTGACCGACGGGCTCGGAGTCCGACGGGCTGATGTCGATTCTTTGCACCGGTCATCGACGCTTCCAAACCGAGGATCGGGCTCGTTCCGGACGCACCGCGGGAACTGCGAGCGACCGTTCGGCAGCTCGTGCGCAACAGATCGGAGAGCCGCGATCTCGTTCGACCACGTTCCTTCGAGCACGCATGAAGCCTTGCGGGTATGACGCTGGCGCAAGTGCACAAGGTGTCGGCAACCGCCGAGGCGCTCTCGTCACGGTCATCCGCGAAGGAACGCGCGTCGGGCGTCGACGTCAGGCCTCGAAAGTCGTCGCGGCCTGGCGTGCAGCGAGCGACGCGCTCGGCGCAAGAGCGACTGGCGCGACGCCCCCCTGCCGACCTGCCAGCCCCCTGGAGCCTTCCGCCCGGAGCCTGGAGCCTCTTTTCAGGCCGTCACTTCCGCCATCACGATCGGCGGAATGTGCATGAGCACGATCTCCGGGCTCGGCGGCGCCGTGTCCTTCGCCATCTCGAGCGCTTCGGCCATCGAGCGCGCCGTCTCCCAGCCCATCAGCTTCGGGATGTACTCGTTGTCGGCGCCGACGACGATGACGCGGCCCGTGTGCTGGCGGCCGGCCTCGCCCCAGTACCACATGAAGAAGGGATGGGCCGGGTGGTACGCGTGCCCCGTGCGGTACGCCTGGATGTAGGCCGGGTTCGACGCGAACTTCGCCTCGTAGCGCTTGTGCAGCTCGAGGGCGTCGCGCGTCTCGGGCAGGAGGCCGTGGACGAACTCGATGTACGGGGCGTGATGCTCCTTGTCGAAGTAGTCCGTGCAAGGATGCGTGACGATCATCGTCCCGCCCTTCTTCAGGAGCGGCTCGCCCTTGTACATGTTGAACAGGTAGCCGTTCACCATCACCTGCACGAGCAGCGGGTTGAGGAACGACCCGACGTTGTACGGGCTGATGTACGGCACGCCGCACACGAGGATGTCGGCCTGGCCCTTGATGGGCACGAGGTACTGCTCGTAGCAGCGGGCGAGCGTGTGCTTGTGCGTCTCTTCGGTCTCGCCGGCGAAGACGCCCGTGACCTCGTAGGGCGAGGGGACCTTCTGGAAGATGGCCTGGCGCGCGGGCTGCGGGACCTTCGAGAGCGTGACCGTGAGCGCCTTGAGGGCGGCCTTCTCCATGCTCGACAGGTCGTCCTCGTTCTTGTGCAAGAACTCGAGCGGCTTGTCGAACATGCGGTTGTTGATGGTCGTCTCGATGTGGAAGACGTCGAGCTTCTTGTTCACGAGACGGCCCATGCGCTCGACGCTCGTGGCGAGCGCGGACCGCGACGGATCCATGTACGAGTGGCAGTCGCGCATCACCTTCGGGTTGTGGTGTGCGCGCAGGCTCTTGTAGCCGCAGAGCCCGACGGTCACGGACTTGTGCCCGCCGTCCATCGGGACGAGGTTCAGGTTGACGTAGATGAGGAGGTCCGCCTCGACGGCCTTGCGATTCAGCTCGACGACCTCGCCCTCGTCGGTCGTCCCGATCTCCACCATGTTGCGGAGATCTTCGGCGTCGTGGTTGTAGAGCCGATCGGGGTAGTACTGGTTGAAGATCCGGTCGCCGACCATGTGCCGGATCTCGTCGGCCGTCATGCGGCGATGGACGCTCGTCGCGATGATCATCTCGACGTCCTCGACGCCGTGATCGGCCAGCGTCTGAAGCACGACCGTCAGCACGCGCTCGCGCACGTCCGGTCGCCGCATCGGCGGGAGCGGGAGGGAGATGTCGTCGATGCCGATGACGACCTTCATCCCGGGGCGGAGCTTCGCGTGCAGCGGATCCGAGTTGTACGGATGGTTGATCGCGTACCGGATCGCGGCCTCGACGTCCTTCAGCGGGGCGAGCGGCTGCTTCGGGTAGATGACCCGCGTGCCCGGAGGCAGGTCCACCTCGATCAGGCGATCGCCGGAAAAGATGGTTCGCGGAGCGCTCTTTCGGTCGAGGGTGACGACGAGGGGATGCGACATGGCGAGGGCAGCCTCCGTACCACGCGTCGTGCCGAAAAGGCCAGGGGCCGCGCACCTCGCCGCGGCGCGACGACGACGATGCGCAGCCGATTTCGCAGCTCGCGGAGATCGCTCGCAGGTCTCACGCGTATGGCGGGTTTCGGGTGTTACGCTCGCACGTCTTCTTCGGAGGGGTCATGGTCGAGCTCGATGTCCGGGCGCCTCGCGCCTCGAGGGCGTTCCTTCGTGCGCTGGCTCTCGCTGCGATCCTGAGTGTCGCCCTGCTGCTCGCCCGGACGGCGCGCGCGGACGGGCCGATGGACCCCAAGACCGTGCCGGAGCCGCTCCGGCCATGGACGGCGTGGGCCCTGCACGGCAAGACCGACGCTCTCTGTCCCTCGCTGCACGGGCTCGGCAGCGTCCAGTGCGCGTGGCCCGCACGGCTCGACCTGGTGCTCGACGAGAAGAGGGGGACGTTCCGCCAGTCGTGGCACGTGGACGCACGGCAATGGGTGCCGCTGCCCGGCGACGACAAGCGCTGGCCTCTCGACGTGACCGTCGACGGGAAGCGTACGGTGGTCATCCCGCGCGAAGGCGTCCCGAGCGTCGAGCTCGAGCCGGGCGACCACGTCGTCGCTGGCGCGTTCGCGTGGGACTCGCTCCCCGAATCACTGCAGATCCCGCCGCAGACCGCGCTGCTCGGGCTCGTGCTGCGCGGCAAGACGGTCGACCATCCCAACCGCGACGCCAAGGGGACGCTCTGGCTCCAGAAGACGCTCACCTCGGAGGAGGGCGAGAGGCTCGACTTCGTGGTCCACCGCCGCGTCGTCGACGACGTCCCGCTCCTCCTCACGACGCGCATCGTCCTCAACGTGGCCGGGCGCAACCGCGAGGTGCTGCTCGGCAAGACGCTTCCGCCCGGCTTCGTGCCGATGGCGCTCGACAGCCAGCTCCCCGCGCGCCTCGAGCCGGACACGCGGCTGCGCGTGCAGGCGCGACCCGGGACGTGGACGATCGAGCTCGTCGCGCGGAGCGAAGGGCCCGTGCAGGAGCTCCGGCGGCCCGACCCCGACGGTCCGTGGCGCGAAGGCGAAGAGGTGTGGGTCTTCGATGCGCGCACGAACCTGCGTCTCGTCGAGGTAGAGGGCGTGCCCGCGATCGATCCGCAGCAGACCTCGCTCCCCGAGGAGTGGAAGAAGCTTCCGGCGTACCCGCTCGGGCTGCGCGACTCGCTGCGGCTCGTCGAGAAGCGGCGAGGTGACGCCGAGCCGCCTCCGGATCACCTCACGTTGCAGCGCACGCTCTGGCTCGACTTCGACGGGCGCGGTTTCACCGCGAGCGACACGCTCACGGGCAACCTCCGTCGTGCGTCGCGCCTCGAGATGCTCCCGCCGAGCGTGCTCGGTCGCGTGTCGATCGGGGGAAGGGACCAGTTCATCACGCATCTCGAAGGTGACGCGGCGAAGACGGGCGTCGAGGTCCGGCAGGGCGAGCTCCGCGTCAGTGCCGACAGCCGGATCCTCGCCGACCCGAGCGATCTGCCTGCCGTCGGCTGGAATCACGATTTCCACGCGGTCACCGCGACGCTGCACCTTCCGCCGGGGTTTCGGCTGCTCCACGCGACGGGCGTCGACGACGTACCGAGCACGTGGATCAAGCACTGGTCGCTCCTCGAGCTCTTCCTCGTCCTCGTTCTGTCCATCGCCGTCTGGCGGCTCTGGGGGCGAGCCTGGGGAGCGCTCTCGCTCGTCACGTTCGTCCTCACGTTCCCCGAGTCGGGCGCGCCCCGCTGGGTCTTCGTCTTCGTGCTCGTCGTCGAGGCGCTCGTGCGCGCGCTCGACCGCGCGTCGAAGAAGGCGGGCGAGGCTCCGGGACGCGGTCTCGTGATCTCGCGCAAGGTGGCGGGAGGCGCACGCGCCGCGGCCGTCACGCTGCTCGTCCTCGTCACCGTGCCGTTCCTGATCGAGCACGTGCGTGCAGGCCTCTTCCCGGCGCTGTCCGCGAGCGGCCACGTCGAGCGCAGCGTCTTCGAGGACATCGACGGCGCCTCGCCGGTGGGCGGTCTGGCGAGGAAGGAGCCGGCGGCGCCTCCGCCTCCCGTCGAGCCCGCTCCGGAGGCTCCTCCGATCGCGGACGACGAGGGCAGGGCCGGCGCGACGAACGCGCCGGAGTCGAAGCCGACGGGCGGTGGTCAGGCGGAGCTGCCGAAGAGCCGAGCGCCGTTCGTGGGTTTCCAGGGCGCGGCGTCGAGCTCCGCGAGCAGCGCCACCTCGTACGTACAGTTCAACGCGCACGTGTACGACCCGGCCTCGATGGTGCAGACCGGGCCCGGCCTTCCGCGATGGACCTTCACGCAGGTGCCGCTCCGATGGAGCGGACCGGTCGAGCGCGGGCAGCGTCTCCACCTCTACCTGCTCTCCCCCGCGATGAACGCGCTCCTCGCGATCGTGCGCGCGGCGTTGCTCGTCGCGCTGGTGCTCCGGCTGTCGCCCGTGCGGCCGCGTATCGAGCGCGACGGCGGCGGCAAGCGCACCCTCGGGTTCGCGGCCGCCACGCTCGCGTGCCTGGCCATCTTGCTCCTGCCGCGCGCCGCCGAGGCGCAGGTGCCTCCGAAGGAGGTCCTCGACGAGCTCGCGTCGCGCATGCTCGAGAAGCCCGCGTGCAGTCCGACGTGCGCCTCGAGCTCGCGCATGCTCCTCGAGGCGAGGCCCGGCGTGCTCCGGTTGCGGCTCGAGATCGAGGCGGCCGCGTCGACCGCCGTTCCGCTGCCGACGAGCGCGCAGTGGTCGCCCGAGACGGTGCTCCTCGACGGCAAGCCCGCCAAGAGCCTCCTCCGGACGGAGGACGGCAAGGTGTGGCTCGCCGTCGAGAAGGGCTGGCACCAGGCCGTCGTGGAAGGCCCGCTCCCCGAGCGCGAGCTCGTGCACCTCGGTCTCCCGCTGAAGCCGCACCGCGTGGAGGCGCAGGCCGAGGGCTGGCGTGTCGAAGGCATCCACGAGGACGGCCTCGCGGACGACAACTTGCAGCTTACACGTATTCGCGGCGCTGCCGATGCCGGAGCCGTGATGGAGCCGGGCGTCCTTCCGCCGTTCGTGCGCGTCGAGCGGACGCTGCTCCTCGGGCTCGACTGGCAGGTGTCGACGCGCGTCGTCCGTCTCTCTCCGGTCGGGAGCGCGATCGTCCTCGAGGTGCCTCTCCTCGACGGCGAGTCGGTGACGACGGCGGACGTCCGCGTGTCCGGCGGAAAGGTGCTGCTCAACATCCCGCCGCAAGCCCGCGAGGTGAGCTGGCGCTCGGTGCTCGATCAGCGCTCGCCCATCGTGCTCACCGCGCCGAAGGAAGTCGGGTGGACCGAGCTCTGGCGGCTCGACATGAGCCCGATCTGGCACGCCGAGCTGTCCGGCATCCCCGTCGTTCACGCCGAGCCGGGCGCGACCATCCCCGAGTTCCGGCCGTGGCCCGGAGAGTCGGCGACGGTGCACGTCAGTCGGCCCGCCGGCGTCGCAGGCAGCACGCTGACGATCGACGAGAGCACGTACGCCCTCCGGCCGGGCCTCCGCGTGACGGACGCGACGCTGACGCTCTCGATCCGGTCGAGCCGCGGCGCGCAGCACACGATCACGCTCCCCGAAGGGGCCGCGCTCGAGTCCGTGGCGATCGGCGGCACGAGCGCGCCGATCCGCCAGGAGGGGCGCAAGGTCACGATCCCGGTCTCTCCCGGCTCGCAGACCGTCGAGCTACGCTGGCGCATGCCCGCGGCGATCGGCTTCTTCTTCCGCGCCCCGCCGATCGATCTCGGCGCGCCGAGCGTGAACGCGACGACGACGATCGCGATGCCGAGCGGGCGCTGGATCCTCGCGCTCCACGGTCCGCGTCTCGGGCCTGTCGTCCTCTTCTGGAGCCTTCTGCTCGTCGTGCTCGCCGTCGCCGCTGCGCTCGGCGCCATGCGGCGGACGCCGCTCGCGACCTGGCAGTGGCTCCTTCTCGCGATCGGGCTCTCGCAGGTGCACGTCGTCGCCGCGGCGTTCGTCGTCGTGTGGCTGCACTTGCTCGCGTGGCGCGAGCGGACCGACCTCGGTCGCATCGCGTTCAACCTGCGGCAGCTGGCGATCGTGCTCACGACGCTGATCGCGTGCATCGTGTTGATCGTGGCCGTGCACCAGGGGCTGCTCGGTCATCCGGACATGCAGATCCGCGGGAACATGTCGTATGCGGGCGAGCTGCGCTGGTTCACGGACCGGAGCGAGCCCGCGCTGCCGAGCCCGCTCGTCGTGAGCGCGCCGATGTTCGTCTATCGCGCGGCCATGCTCGCGTGGGCGCTCTGGCTCGCGCTCTCGATCGTGCGCTGGCTCCGCTGGGGCTTCGGCGCCTTCTCCGCAGGAGGCTTCTGGAAGCGGCGACCGCCGCCGCCTCCGGCGCCTCCGATGCCTCCGCATCGCGTCCCCGTGCCGCCTCCGTACCCTCCGCAAGGGCCGATCGGCGGAGCACCTCCTCCCGCGCCGTGAGCCTGCCGGGGTTCGGCCGGGCTCGCCGATGCCGTGGCGCGATCGCGGGCGCCGCGTCGATGCGCCCGTTCGCGTCGTACGCCCGTCGTCCGGTACTCTAAAGGACGTGCAGGACTCGCCCTGGACGGTGAGAGCAGGCCCCAAGAAAGGGGATCTCATCGCCCGCAAGTTCGTGATCGAGGAGCGCCTGGGCGAGGGTGCGACGGGCGTCGTCGTCGCGGCGCGCGATCCGTCCTCCGGCAAGCGGGTCGCCATCAAGATCGCGCGGACCCCCGATCGCGAGAGCTCGTCGCGGTTCCAGCGGCACGCGCGCATGATGGCGCGCCTGAAAGGTCCGCACACCGTCCGCGTCGAGGACGTCGGAGAGACCCCCGAGGGCCTCCCGTTCATGGTGATGGAGCTGCTCGAAGGCCGGAGCCTCGGGGCGGTGCTCGCCTCGCTGGGGCCGCTGGCGCCCGACGACGCCCTCCGCTGGATGGCGGAGGCGTGCGACGCGATCGCGGAAGCGCACGACCTCGGGATCGTCCATCGCGACATCCGGCCCGAGAACCTGTTCCTCCAGCGCAAGCCGAACGGCGAGGAGATCATCCGCGTGCTCGACTTCGGGCTCGCTCCGCCGATCCCGCGCATCGACGAGTCCGAGGCGCGTCTCACGAAGGTCGGCGGGATCCCCGGCACGTCGCACTACATGGCGCCGGAGCAGGTCAAAGGCCTGAGGATCGACGCTCGCACGGACGTCTGGGGCGTGGGCGCTTGCCTCTACCGCCTCCTCACCGGGCGCTTCCCCTTCGACGGCATGACGCTCGCGCAGGTGATGAAGGCGATCGCCGACGACGAGCCCGCGGGGCTGCGCCCGGGACGGACGGAGCGAGGGATCACGCCGGCGGTTCAGGCCATCCTCCGCCGATGCCTCGCGAAGGTGCCGCGCGATCGATTCCCGAACCTTCGCGAGGTGGCCTCCGCGCTGCGCGCGGCGCGCGAGGAGCTGCCCCGGATACCGAGCGCCGCTCCGAGCAGGCCGCCCGCAGCGGCCCGATTCGAGACGGATCGCATCTCCGCGGTGCCGACGGCGCCGACGCCCGAGCTCCTCGCGCCGCGCGTTCCACGCATCGGGCTGCCCTCCGAGCGGAGCAAGGTCGCCGATGCGACCGACGAAGAGCCGAGCGGGGTCGGGCCGCCGCCCACCGAACTCGTGCCGACCCCCCGCGTGGACGCGGCCGCGCGGGGCCCGATGGATACGGATCCCGAGGCGGCGGGGCCCACGATCCGCGAGCCGCCGGTCGGCGAGCCGCCGCCGACCACGGCGGTGCGCGAGTGGGCCGAGACGGCGATCGATCCGGCCGAGGTCGACGAGAGGCTCACGCGTCCGGAGCTCGTGCCGCCGACGGATCGAGCCACGATCGTGGAGGAGGTCCCCGCGGAGCTCGTCGCGGCGAGCCGACCGACGATGCTCGGCGAGGCGCCGCCGGTCTCCTCGCGCGGGACCCTGCCGATGATCGACCAGCCTTGGACCGCGAGCCCGGAGCCCGCCGCTCCGGCGACCGCGGGCGCGCCGGTGCCGCCGACGATGGCCGTCGCGGCGACGCCGCCGAGGCCGGCGGCCGCGCCGGTGCCGCCGACGATGGCCGTCGCGACGGCGCCGCCGACGATGGCCGTCGCGACGGCGCCGCCGACGACGGCGGTCGCGCCCGCGCCGCCGCCGATGACGAGCGCGCCCGACGGCGCGCCTGCGTCGACTCCAGCCCCCGCCTCGTCGTCCGGCGCGCCGTCGTCGTTCCTGGCATCGAGCGACGTCATCGCGGCGCCGCCTTCGTCGTCCGGCGCGCCGTCGTCGTTCGCGGCGTCGAGCGACGTCATCGCGGCGCCCGCGTCGTCACCCGTCGCCGCGCCGCAGGCCGGCGAGCCGCGGCCCTCACCGCCTTCGCCGTTCCACTACGTGAAGGCCGCTCCACTCGTCGACTCGTCGCCGAAGCTGGAGAGCGCCGGCACACCGTCCGGCGTCGCGTCGGTGCCGAGCGATGCATTGCCCGATCGGCCGGCGGGCCTACCGAAGCGTCGCGGGGTCCTCGTCGTCGGCGGCGGTGTGATCGCCGTCGCGCTCCTGGCTCTCGTCGTGTGGCTCGCGCAGCGCGCTCCGGAGAAGGCCGCGAGCTCGTCCACGCCGTCTTCCGCGACGGCGAGCATAGCGTCGGCGAGCGCGCCGCCGGCGAGCTCCGAGCCGCCGGCCTCGACGGTCGCGAAGGTCGCGCCGTTCGTCCCACCAGAGCCGACCGAAGCGAGCGCAACGCCCGCACCATCCGCCTCCGCGCCACCGGACTCCCCGTCGACCGTCGCCGAAACGTCGTCCCCGCCGCCTCCACCACCGCCGACGGCGAAGCCGACGCCGCCTCCGACGCGAACGACGGCCAACACGACCCCGCGCCCGCGCCCGCAACCGACGCCGCGGCCGCGCAACGAGTCGTCGAGCGGCGGCTCGGTCCTGGACAAGAGGAAGTGAGCCAGACCTCAGTCCTCAGACCTCAGTCCTCAGCGAGTGGGGCTTTTGCCTCAGGCCTCGAGTGGTGAGTTCAGTCCACGAAGCGAGACCGCCTTCAGTTCGCTCGCTGCGGTTGCGAGCACGAGGGAGGAGAAAGCTGAGGACTGAGGACTCCCGTGGAGGCCTCGGCGAGTCAGCCGTCATCCGACCTTCAGCAGGTCCTCAGTTGAGCCCCTTGTCGAGCGTCAACACCGGCCACCCGTACGTGCGCGCGAGGCGCTGGAGGCGGGAGTCCGGGTTCACGGCTGCGGGGTGGCCGACGACGCTGAGCATCGGGACGTCGGAGTAGCTGTCCGAGTACGCGAAGCACTCGTCGAGGTCGTGGCCGTGCGCGCGCGCGTGCTCGCGGACGAGGCGTGCCTTCTCGGGGCCCGCGACCACCGGACGGAGCAGGCGACCCGTCGCGTATCCGTCCTTGAACTCCAGGCGGTTCGCGATCACGTGCGTCGCGCCGAGGTAGTCGGCGAGGCGCTGCATCAAGAAGTCGAGCGCGCCGGAGACCAAGACGACGTCGTGACCTTCGTCGCGGCACCGTGCCACGAGATCGCGCGCCGCCGGATAGAGCGCCTTCTTGAGCACGCTCTCGAACGCGTCGTCGGCGAGGATCAGCAGTCGATCGCGTGAGATGCCCTCGTACGAAGTGAACAGCACCTCGTTGAACATGCGCCGGTCCTGAAGCTCCGCCCAGATCATCTGCGGGCTGCGGAGCGCGGCGCGAGCGAGCTTCTGCAAGCTCCGCATCGGCGTGCGCTGATGCAGCAAGTAGAAGAGGGTGGGGTGAATCAGGTTCGTCCGGACGAGCGTCCCGTCCACGTCGAAGTAGCTGGCTGCCACGGCACGAGCCTCCTTACGCGGCGCTGCACGCCTGTCAAGCCGAGCGCGCCCGGCTCCGGCGGCCGGACCGCCTCATTTCTTCGAGGGCCGGCGCACGCTCTTCGGGATCACGTCGGCGAGCTTCGCGACCGCGCCCGCGACGTCAGGCTCGACGCCGAGAAGTCCGCGCAGCAAGTCGCCCCGGGCGGCGACGCGCTCGGGCACGGTCCGGATCGTGAAGGCGCGCGGATCGAGGTCCGGCACGACCTCGTCCCACGACAGCGGCGTCGACACGGTCGCGCCCGGGACGGCGCGCACGGAGTAGGGCGCGACGATCGCTCGTGAGGGACCGGTCTGACCGGTGTCGACGTACACCTTTTCCCCGCGCCGCGAGACGACGCGCTCCATCGTCGCGATGTCGGGATGTCGCTCGACGAGGAGGCGGCCGAGCAGGTCGGCGAGCGCGCGTGCGGTGTCGAAGCTCTGGCTCTTCCCGAGCGGGACGAGCACGTGGAGGCCCGTCTGCCCCGAGGTCTTCGGAAAACCCGGCAGGCCGATCTCGTCGAGGAGCTCGCGCAGCGTCCGCGCGAGCGTCACGGCGTTCCGGAGCGTGGAGCTCTTCACGTCGAAGTCGATCGTGACCCAGTCGGCACGCCCGAGATCCGGCGCGCGCGACGCGAGCACGTGGATCGGGATGCAGCCGAGGTTCGCGATGTAGAGGAGGGTCGATGCGTCGTCGACGAGGAAGCCGCGCTTCGGCGTGCGCTGGCTCGGCGGCGATGGCGCGTCGACGGTCGCCTTGTACTCCTCGACGTCGTGAAGCGTCATCGTCCGCACCCACGGGGGCATGCCGACGGGGACGTTCCACTGGAAGAAGCTCTTGCCTTCGATCCCGTCCGGATGGCGCACGAGGATCACCGGACGGTCCTTCAGGTACGGCAGGAGGACGTTCGCGACGCTCGCGTAGTAATCGACGAGATCGCCCTTCGTGTAGCCCTCGGCGGGCCAGAAGACCTTGTCGCGGTTCGAGACGACGACTCGACGCAGCGCCGTCCGCGCGCCGTCCGTCCCGTGATCGACGACCGAGCGCGGGCGCGGCGGGATGCCGGTCGCACGACGCAGCCAGGATCGTTCGCGCGGCGAGTAGCGCGAGCCCTTCGGCTTGGCGACGACGCTCGCGATCCCGAGGGAGGCGCACGTCGCGAGCACACGCGCCTCGTCACCCTCGAGCGCAGTGGCCGCGCGCAGCGTCCCGACCGGAGGCAGCATCGTCGTGACGAGCTCGCGCCGCGCCTCGATCGGAAGCGATCGCGTGTCGGCGTCTTCGAGCGCGAGGAGGTCTTCGACGACCAGGGTGACCGGGATGTCGGTGACGGCGCGGTGCGTCTCGCCTTTCGCGATGCGTTCGACGCGCTGCGCGAGAAGTTTCAGATTCGGATGACCCGTTGCGTCGAAGGTCACGAGCTGGGCGTCGAGCGCGATCCGCGAGACGGGAAGCGCGCGGAGCGCGCGCACCACGTCGGGGTAGAACGCCTCGATGTGCTCCGGCGCATCACCACGCCAGTGGAGCAGCGCGATCACGTCGCCGTCGCGCAAGGCGAGGACGCGGACTCCGTCGAGCTCGGCGTCGTAGAGAACGCCCGTTCTCGGCGTCACGCCGTCGGCGGTTCGCGGCTCCACGAGAGGGCATTCGTTCGTCGCGAGAAGCTCGCCGACGAGGTCGTGACGCGTCGCTCCCCGAGCGAGGGCGCGATCGAGGTACGCGCGTGCGATCTCTTCGCGTCGCGCGAGCTCTTCGACCGTGAGCCCCGAGAGAATGGACCGGGGGAGCTCGTCGACGATCCTCCGTGACGCATCCGCGTGGTCGTCCTGCTTCTTGAAGAAGAGCCACTCGGCGCCGGTCTCGCCCTTCGCGAGCTTCACGAACGCCCAGCGCCCGCGGAGCTTCATTCCGCGAAGCTCGACGTGGAGCTTTCCCTTCGAGAGCTCCTCCTCCGCCGGACCCTCGAGGTAAGTCACGGCTCCGCGGTCCCAGACGATCATCGGCCCAGCGCCGTACTGACCGTCCGGGATGACGTCCTCGAAGTCGAGGTACTCGACCGGATGGTCCTCGGTCTTCACCGCGAGGACCTTCTCCTTCGGATCGAGGCTCGGGCCGCGCGGCACGGCGAAGCTCATGAGCACGCCGCCCGCTTCGAGCCGTACGTCCCAGTGACGCCGCGTGGCGTCGTGGAGGTGAACGACGTAAGCGCCCGAGGTCGTTCCGCCCTTCGCCGGGACGTTCGCCTCGTCACCGAAGGGCTCGTTCGTCGCGCCGGGCGAACGTTTGTCGCGGTAACGGCCGAGCTTCCGCTTTTCGTCAGGATCGCGCATGGGGTCTCGCGTCGGCGGGAGAAGAGCGAGCCCGACCGTATTTTCGGTCGACCCCGAATTCGGCGCTCCGAGCTCGATCGAGTATGACAGCCATCATCGCGTCATGAAGACCGCGGGGTGGACTCTGCGTCGAATCGGCTACAGCTTGCGCGAAGAAAGACACCCTTTCGACGGCCGAACCGCGAATTCGGCTGCGCAGGGACCACGAGGTTTCCAACGATTCGATGTCCTCGAGAGAGGGCACGAGCTTTGCGACCGATGTCGAACGTCATGAGCTATCCACTTCCTGCACGGACTCAAGCTGCAACGCGTCAACTTCCGGTAGCCCGTGGCCGTGAGCGGCGGGAGACGAGCGAGCCGCGCATCCGCGCGTCGAAGGCGCAGCGCTCCAGCAGCGAGTCGCGCCTCCAGGTCGCAGTCGCGCCGCGTGACTCGAGCGTCGATCCGTACGCCAACGTGCCCTGCACCGACTGAGGCTCTCGCCGCAGGCGAGCGCGCGGCAGCGTGAACAGGAAGCGATGACGGCCAGGAGCCGACCCCGCGTCCGAGCGGTGGGGCTCCTGGCCGAGCTTTCTCTGGAGGGGCGATCGTTCGAGCGTCGGGCCCGAGGTCCGATGGCCATCACTCCGCCGCTCGAGGCTCGTCGCCGGTAGCCGTGCGACGCGTGACGACAAGACGGTGTGCCGGCCGATCCGCGTTCGTTCCACGGCGGCGCTCTCCTCGTCGAGCCTTCGCTCCACCTCGCCGAGGTCCTCGCGTGACCGGTTCGCGTCGAAGACGTACGCGTAGACCGGGGCGGCCTCGAAGGCTCGGCGATACGGCGCGTAGCGATCCTCGCTCGGGTTCGCGGGGACGACGACGATCCGCTCCGAGAAGAGGAACGTGAGCCGGTAGGACGCCCAGTAGTCGGCTTGCGCGTACGTGACCACGGGCGTGATGGAGCAGCGCGAAGGGCACGAGCCCCACGAGCAGCCCGATCCCGAGGGCCGGGAGCCTGCGCATCCGGCCGAACGAGACGAGGAGCGCGTAGCCGACGACGACCGGCGCGAGCACGAGGGGATAGGGATCGGCGGAGACGGCGAGCCGTAGAGCGCGCCGCCGGCGCAGACGAATGCGCTCGCGCGAGCACCGCTCTTCTTCGACGAGCCGTGGATGGCCCAGATGGCCGCGATCACCGGCGCGCATCCGATCCGTCCCGCCATCGTGCGGCTCCGGTCTCGCAACGAAGGCGCCCTTCCCCACCGCGCACCATGGGTTCGAACCGAAGCGGCGCGCCAGGCGCGCCGAGCTCTACCTTCGACGCGGACGGGCTCGGGCGGCGACGGTCGAGCCGACGGCGGCGTCCGCGGAGCGCCGCGGCGGGTAGTGCGCCGGAAAAGCCGCCAAGTGTGCTAGAAGGTTCAGCTTCCGATGGCCGAGACCTCCGACTTCGAGCGCTTCGTCAACCTCTGCAAGCGCGAGCTGCAAGCGGACGACGTCCGCCTGCTCACCGTCGGCGAGACGGCCCCGGAAACGGACAACGTCATCGTCAGCAGGCTCGACGACGGTCGACAGCTCGTCGCGAGCTTCTCGACGCCTCCGCCCGACCGGGAGGTCCGCGCACGCCGTCTCGCGATCCTCGCGAGCACCTTCTCCTTCGCGTTGGCGTCGCCGCCCTCCGAGAAGATGCGCGCGCGACCGCCGGTGGCGACGTCGCTGCACGAGGAGCTCAAGGCGCTCGCGGCGCGTGCACGCGCGCTCGACGTCGTCGTGATCGACACCGACTCTCCGGTGGTCTGGGGATCGGCCTCCGTCCCGGCTCGGCCGAGGGCGCGCAACGAGCTGCTCCTCCGCGACGTGTCCGATCGTGAGCTCGCGTCGCGTTACGACGACGAGAGCGGCCCGCTCCAGGACCTCGTCGAGGACGGCGCGGAGGCGACACGCCGCGGCGGAAGCCCGATCCCCGCGGAGTCGACGCGGCTCGTCAGCGAGGACGCCGAAGCGGGAGAAGAAGTCGAGCGTCCCGAGGAGAGCGAGACGACGCGCCGAGCGATCGCCGCGGTGCGCAGCCTCCCCGGGCTCGATGCGCTTCGCAAGGGACGCCACCTCCATCACGTCCAGCGCGACGGCGAGTACTTCCTCGCCATCTCGTTCTTGGGCATCTACATCCTCTGTCTGGTGTTCGACGGAGAGTTCGACGAGCTCCGGGCGGAGCGCGCCGCGGCCGACGCGCTCCCGAGGATCGAGCGCCTCGTGCTCGCGCTGCCGCCCCTCGATCCCGATCCGCCTCAGCCGATGGGCAGCGTCATCGCGCTGCGCGCACGGCGCAGGCGCTGAGGCCCCCGCCGCCGCTTTGCGGGGGATTTCACGGGAAGCACGGAAGGGGCTCAGCGGTGTGGCATCTCCGCCTTGAGGCAGAGCGCGCGCGGTCGACACGGCGCCAGCCGGTCCATCTCCTCGCTCGGACGCGTGCACGGCTCCATGCGGATCGCGTCGAGGCACCTCTCGAGCGCGACGCCGTCGATGCCCGCCGGGCACGCGCGTGACCCGAGGCCCGCGGCGCCGTCGCGGATCGTGCGCGTACACGCGTCGTCGCTCGCGAACCGACGATCGGGCCCGATCTCGTCGCAGGTGATCTCCCGCGCGCATCGTGCGGCGACGAGTCGATCGATCGCTGCATCGTTCGGGACCCAGATCGCCGCCGTCACCGTCGCCGCCCCGGAGCGATCCTCGTCGTCGTACGCACGCTCCTGCCGATTTCGGTCGCGGCAGGCGCTCGATGCGACGAGGAGGAAGGCGAGGAGCGTGCATCGAGCGGCGTGCATCACCGGCGGGCCTCCCCGTCGCGCGCGAGCCTTCACGCGCGACGGTCGAGCCCGCCGGGTTGCAACATGGGTACCGGGTGGGGCGACCTCGGCGCCTCACCAAGGGAACCACTCGCGCGGCACCTTCTGCCACGCGGTGGGGCGGCGCGGATCGTCCTCCGGCATCACGAGGGAGCCGACGAACTCGGCGTGCTCGTACACGCTGCCGATCGATCGCGCGATGCTGTCGAGATCGATGTCGCTGACGACGCCGTTGCTCGTCGCTTTGTAGAACTGCACCGTGATGCGGATCGGGAAGTTCGGATCGCGCTCGAGGCGGAGCTGACGTCCCTCGCGGAAGGGGCCGAGCTTGGGGCCGTGCCCGAGGACCGCCTGCTCGACGTCGCTCCTCGCGGCTTCCGCCATGGGCGCGCCCTGCGGGGCGGGCGGAGGCATGGGGCCGGCGCCCTTGGCCGCTGCGCTCTTCTTCGGCGAAGGGAGCGGGCCTCCGAGCCTCCCGAGGTTGTGGTGCTTGAGCGGCACCTGCACGAGGAACAGGACGTCGGCGCCCTTCTGGAGGGCGCTCTTGTCGTCCTCGGTCTTGGGACCGCCTTGCGCTTGGATGCGCTGCTCGACGTCGCTCTTTCGCTCGGCGGTGAAGGCCGCGCGCTGCCCGCCGGCGTTGAAGTACAGCTCCTGGCCCCAGCCCGCGGCGGTCGCGTCCTCGCCCCTGTTCTCGATGACCTGCATGCTCGACCCCTGACGCGTCACGAGGATCGTGAGCACCGCGGGCGAGCCGGGCGCCGACTGGTAGTTGAAGAGCACCGGGTTGAACTCGGCCTTGCCGGACTTCGGGATCGGGAGGAAGACGGCCTGCGCGCTCACGAGGAAGTGGGTGTCGCGCGGCGCGAGCATGTTGCCGTCGCCGAGGATCGAGTCGGGCCGCGACGCGAACGCCTTGATGTTCCGCAGGACGTCCGTGAGCGGGACGCTCCTCAGGCTGCCGCCCGGCCGTTCGTTGCCCACGCGGACGAAGAAGCGATCCGCGGGGATGTCTCCCGTGCGGTCGACGAAGTTCGGGAAGCGGATGACGGGCATGATCGCCGACGCGAACCGACCCGCCTCGTCCTTCCGCCGGACCTGCAGCGTCAGATCGGAGATGTTGGGCCCGAGCGCCGAGCCTTGCGCGCGGCCGGTGTCCTCCCACATCACGTTCACGAGCGCGAGCTTGCGCTGCGCGACGCGGCGCTGCAGGTCGGAGTCCGAGACCATGTTCGCGACCTTGTCGACGACCTGCGCGTAGAGGCGGGAATCGCTCGGCTCCTTGATCCCCCAGTCGGGCTCGTCGCTCGGCCGCTCGCCGTCCGTCACGAGCGGGATGCTCTCCTCGCTCGCCAGCGCGGTGCTCGCGTTCGTCGTGCTGGACGGTGTCGCGGATTCTTTCATGACGATGACCTTCTCTTTCGTGCAGCCGACCGCGAGCGCGACGACGGACGTGAGCGTGAGGACGCGAGTGAGGGGAGCGCGCATGGCGAACGTGTTTCCTTTCCGACGACCTGCCTCGCCCACTCGACGAGGCCCGCGTTCGGACGTTCGTGCGCGCACGAAGATCTGCGGCGTCGCCTCGAAAGCGGGCTGTCCGTCGACGTTCGGCGGGAGGGCATGGCCTTCGACCGGACCGAACGCCGGGCCCCTGGCCGAGCTTACAGGGCGGCCGCCGGGCGGGGGCTCACCCGCAGCGAGAACCCGAGCCCATAGCACCGAGCGCTATCCGTGCACGCCCTTTTCGCTCGGAGCAGCAAGATTCGGCAAGAACGGTTCCATGACGGGAAAAATCTCGCGCGGCTCGGCGAAATCCCGCGCATTCCGCATTGACCGGGCCACGTCCATCTCGTAGTGCGGTGGCCGCGGACGTCGCGCCGTCCCGGATCGACGTTCCGTTCGGCGTCCCTCCTTCCGGGAGCAGCCCACACGCATGAGCACGCTCAAGGGAAAGACACTGTTCATCACGGGCGCGAGCCGCGGCATCGGCAAGGCCATCGCGCTCCGCGCCGCCCGTGACGGCGCGAACGTCGTCATCGCCGCGAAGACCGCCGACCCGCACCCGAAGCTGCCGGGGACGATCTACACGGCCAAGGAGGAGATCGAGGCGGCCGGCGGCAAGGCGCTCGCGTGCATCGTCGACGTCCGGATGGAGGATCAGATCCGCGCGGCGGTCGAGGAGGCGGTCCGTACGTTCGGCGGCATCGACATCCTCGTGAACAACGCGAGCGCGATCAGCCTGACGGGCACGCTGGAGACGCCGCTCAAGAAGTTCGACTTGATGCACGGGATCAACACGCGTGGCACCTTCGCGTGCTCGCAGGCGTGCATCCCGTACCTCGAGAAGGCCGAGAACCCGCACATCCTGAACATCTCGCCTCCGCTCAACATGGAGGCCCGCTGGTTCGCGCCGCACGTCGCTTACACGATGGCGAAGTACGGCATGAGCCTGTGCGTGCTCGGCATGCACGAGGAGCTCCGGCCGAAGCGCATCGCGGTGAACGCGCTGTGGCCGAAGACGGTCATCGCGACCGCCGCCGTCCAGAACCTCCTCGGCGGCGACGCGGTCGTGTCGCGATCGCGCAAGCCGGACATCATGGCCGACGCCGCGCACGTGATCCTCACGAAGAAGAGCACCGAGTACACGGGCAACTTCGCGATCGACGAGGATGTGCTCCGACAGGCCGGCGTGACCGACTTCTCGCACTACGCGGTGACTCCGGGCATGAAAGACTCGGAGCTCATCCCCGACTACTTCATCTGACCTTCTTGCTTGCTTTCGGGGGCCTGTGGTGGCCCGGCTGCTTTCTTTCGCTAGATTCTAGGCTCGATTCGAGGAAGAGCGCGATATAGGGAGGATGCGACGTCTCATGAAAACCACCACGAAACAGACAGAGGAGCGGCGAAAGGCCGAGCGCCGGAAGAAGCCGACGGACCGGCGCGCGGACCCCGCACGCGCGATTGCGGGAGATCGCCGGATCGCCGACCACCGCGGGCTCGGAGCCTCGATGGTCGATGCGTTGGAGGACATCCTTCGCTGGGAGCGCGCCAGCGAGCGAGCCTTGAAGGCTGCTGCCGAAGCCAAGAACGCGCAGAACCTGCCCAACTAGGCACGATGTCCGCCCGACAGACCGGTCGGCCACGCTCTTGCTCGGTGATGCGGCGTGGCCCGACCGGACAGGGTGAGGGTCGACTTCGATAAGTAGAGACCTCGAAGCGCGACGCGCGCGTGGCGTGAGCACGCCGCCACGCGGGCAGGGAAGGCGGAAGGTCGAAGCTACTTCCCGGCGCCGCCCATGCACTTGGGCGAGACGTTCGCCTCCGGGCTCGCGGCCCATTCCGCGGGCGTGCGCGAGGTGATCGCGAGCGCGTGCACTCCGGCTTTCAGCTCTTCCGCGAGGGCGCCGTACACGAGCTGATGCCGTTTGACGGGCGACATCCCGTCGAACCGCTCCGAGACGACGACCACCTTGAAGTGCGTCTCGGATCCCTTCGGCACGCTGTGCATGTGACTCTCGTTGATCACCTCGAGGTGCGAGGGATCGAACGCCGCTTTCAGCTTGGCCTCGATGCGCTGCTGGATGATCACGGTCGTGAGGCTCCAGGCTCCAGGCTCCGGGCTCCAGGGATGGAGCCCGTCGCGATCTCAGTACCTACGACGACCGTGGCCTCTCCGCCAGCACATGGAGCGCGTGGATCGAGGCGGCTCGGGCCCGTCATGGCCGCGCCGATGACCTCGACATGTGCGAACGGCGCGGGAGGCGAGGCCCTGGAAAGCGTGCGAGGAGCGCCCTGTCCGCACCCCCTGGAGCCTGGAGCCTCTTCCCGCAGAGCACCGAAAGCTCGAAACGCCTGCGCAAAGCGCTCCCGGTCACCCCGTGATGTACGTCTTGAGCTTCCGATGCTGCGAGGGTAGCCGGAGCTTGCGCAGCGCCTTCGTCTCGATCTGGCGGATGCGCTCGCGGGTGAGCGAGAAGCTCTCGCCGACCTCCTCGAGCGTGTGATCGCGCGGCTCGTCGATGCCGAAGCGCATGCGCAGGATCTTCTCCTCGCGCGGCGTGAGCGTCTTGAGCAGCTGGCGGGTCTGATCGCAGAAGCGCATCTGCGCGTAGGCCTCGTCCGGAGGCAGCGACGTCTCGTCGGGGATGAACTCGCCGACGTGCGACTCGCCGTCGTTGCCCACGGGCGTCTCGAGGCTGATCGGCTCGCGCGCGATCTTCATCACGGCGCGGACCTTCTCGACGGGGATGCCGGTCGACTCGGAGAGCTCCTCGGGCGTGGGCTCGCGGCCGTACTCCTGGAGCAGCGAGCGGCTCATGCGCGTGAGCTTCTGGAGCGACTCGTACATGTGGACGGGGACGCGGATCGTCCGGCCCTGATCCGCGATCGCGCGTGAAATCGACTGGCGCACCCACCACGTCGCGTAGGTCGAGAACTTGTAGCCGCGCTTGTAGTCGAACTTGTCGACCGCGCGCATGAGGCCGATGTTCCCCTCCTGGATCAGGTCGAGGAGCTGGAGGCCGCGGTTCACGTGCTTCTTCGCGAGCGACACGACGAGCCGCAGGTTCGCCTCGACCAGCTCGGCCTTCGCCTTGTCGGCGATGCGGCGGCCATCGGTGATCTTCTCGAGCGTCGCCGTCGTGCTCTTCTTCGCGGAGGGATTCTCGCGCTGCACGAGGCGGAGCTTCTTCTCGATTCGGTCGATGACGCCTCGATCGAGCCGCAGCTCCTCCAAGAGCGAGATGATGTTCTCCCTGGCGAGCTCGTACTTCGTCTTCTTGGCGTTCTTCGGTCGCCGTCCCTCGGGCTTCTTCACCTTCGGCCCGTGCAGCTCCTTGAGCGGCCGCTCGAGGAGGCGGGCGATCTTCAGCATCGTCGCCTCGTCGAAGGCGTCTTCGTCGTCGACGTTGCGGACGACGTCGCGGACCTTGAGCCGACCCTTGTAGAGGAGCCGTCCGATGTGGTCGAGCTCTGCGGCCGCGAAGGGAGAGTCGACGATGGCCTCGATGATGCGCCTCTCTCCGGTCTCGATGCGCTGTGCGAGCTCCACCTCGCCTTCGCGCGTGAGGAGGGCCACCTGGGCCATCTTCCGGAAATACATGTCGACCGCCTCTTCGGCCTCGGCCGGCGGGGTCGTGTTCGCGATAGGCGCTTTGGAGAGGTTGGACGGCTCGGACTTCTTCAAGGCTAATCGACTCCGCGTGGCTTATTGGTCTCGCTCCTGCCCACGTCCACGCTCGAGGGCAGACCAACAATTTGGCTCGGTTGCGTCTCGCCTAAGGCTTCACTCGTCTCCGGACTTGCTCGTTTGGCGGCTCTCTGCTTCGCTTGGTTCGTCGAGGCGCCGATCTCTACGCACGTTTGACGAACGCTTTGGATCTCCGATCAAGGAAGGTGTTGGCTGCCTCGAGCGCGTCAGGCGGGTCGTGTCGACCGCCATGAAGGGGGCGTGAGAACACGCCGCTTCGTCGATTGCTTCCCAAAGAACGTTCTTCGCGGGCGACGAAGAACGCGCTTGCCCGTCGTTGGTCACTGCCAGGACGAAAGGCACGCCGAATCGCCCGGCTCCGGGTGCCGTCTTTGAGTCTGGCACGTCCGAGCGCAACGGGCCAAAGTCGGAGCTCGCCCTACAGGCGTATTTCGCACCACGAAAGCGCGGTTGCGGCGAGATGACGCGGTCTCCGAGCACGAGTTTTCCCGGGCTTTCGAGCGCAAGAGACCTAGATCCTGCAAAACCGCCACGCGAGCTCAGCCGCAGTCGATTTTTCGCGAGCGGCCGTTTTGCCTGAGCTTTTCAGGTCGCGCGCGCCGGAATCGACGCCGCCGCGAGAGGCGCCGGGCGGACCTCGAGGGCCGTGCGGAGGCGGGCGAGATACTCGTCGCGGGGGATCTCCACGCAACCGAGCGAGGCGAGGTGCGGGTTCTGGACCTGGACGTCGAACAGGACGTAGCCGGTCTCCCGTAGCTTCGCGACGAGCGTCGCGAACGCGATCTTCGAGGTGTCCGTCCGCGTGTGGAACATCGACTCGCCGGCGAACAGACCTCCGATCGCGACGCCGTAGATGCCGCCTACGAGCTCGCGGCTCCGACCGTCGGAGGAGCGCTCCCAGACCTCGACGCTGTGCGCCCAGCCGAGCTCGTGCAGCCGCTCGTACCCATGCATGAGCTCCGGGATGATCCACGTCCCTTGCGGGCGCGTCTCGCCGCACATCCGCATGACGCCGGCGAAGTCCTCGTCGATGGTGATCTCGTAGGGATGACGGCGGAGCGTCCGCCGGAGGCTCCGTGACCAGTGCGGCTCACGGTCGAGCTCGAAGATGCAGCGAGGCTCCGGCGAGAACCAGAGGACGAGCGGCGCGCCGCGCTCGTCCTCGTCCTCGCCGTGCGGCCAGGGGAAGATCCCGCTCCGGTACGCGAGGAGCAGCGTCCCCGGGCTGAAGTCGCAGCCGACGGCGAGCACCCCGTGCTTGGGCGCGCGCGATGCTTCGGGGAAGCGCACGCGTGTCGGCGGCGGCTCGATCGGTGGATGAGGGACCCGCGATGCGGTCACGCGCAGATAGGGTACCTCAATAGGCCTCGGGCCTCAGGCCTCAGGCGCCTCGGTCCTCAGTCCTCGGTCCTCGGCTGGTTGGGGGATTGCTGAGGCCATTCGATGCCTGTCGAGCGGAGGGCGGCTCCTCGCCGCCCTTCCACCGACGGCTCGAGTCCGTCGTCAGTCGAGCTTCACGTAGTAGACGAAGCTCGCCTTCGGGGCGCGCGTGATGCGCTCCGTGATGACGTCGTGGAGCTTCTTCTTGTCGCCCGTGACGTCGACGTACTCCTTGATGAGGACGTCGGCGCGCGCCTTGTCGCCCTTCGCCTTGATCTGCGCGACGTCGGTCATGAGCCCCTTGATGGCGGCGGGCATCTTCGCCAGGTCGATCGAGAAGCAGCCTTTGTCCTTGCCGTTGGCCGCGGTCTCCTCGGCCTTCCAGGTGACGGCGCCGTCCTTCATCAGCACGCCGAGCTGGATCGCGGCGAGCTGGCTGTAGTTCTTCGGGTGGCCGTTCTCCGCGTACATGCCGCGCGAGATGTGGCCGAAGGCCCAGAACAGATCGCGCACGTGCGCCTTGTCGGCCTCCTCGCGCGTGATCTGGTTTTTGTCCACGAGCCACTCGGTGAAGTAGAGCGCCGCGGTCTGTGCCTTGAGCTCCTCGAGCGTGCTCGCGAGCGGCCCGCCGAACGCCTCGCGATCGATCTTGCCGTTCGCTTTGTACTGGTGGGCAGGCCCGAGGTTGTGCGCGGCCTCGTGGAGGAACGTCGCCATGAGCTGCGGCTCGGGGTCGTTCGTCCACTTCGCCATCGTGTCCTTGCAGAACAGCGACTCGGCCTGGTCCTTCGACGCGGCGATGCTGTCCGGGTCCGTGTAGAAGTTCGTCATCACGACGGTGCGGCCGCGGCCGCCGTTCGCGACGGGCCCGAAGTTCGGGAGCGACTGGCCGATCGTCGCGCCGAACGCCTTGCGCGAGTCGCCGGCGTTGAGCGCGATGTCGACGAAGTCGGGCAGCTTGAACTGGACGTCACGCGCCTTGTACGGAGGCCCCGCGAGCTCCGCGAGCGCGTTCTCCATCTCGGCCTTCAGAGGATCGAGCTTCTGCTGCCACTTCACGGAGCCCTGATTGATGAGGCCGAAGCTCACGTGATAGAGCGCCTTCGTGCTGCACGGCTCGTCGTAGACCTCGTCGGGCGCGATGCGGAGATAGAACTTCGAGCTCTTCGCATCCATCTTCGCCCACGCCTCGTCGGCGGGCCACCACTCGTCGGTCGTGAAGCCCTTGGCGGCGGCGAGGAGGTAGTCCTTCATCGCCTGCTCCTTCGGTCCGAGGAAGCCGGCGGCCGTCTCGAGCTCCTTGGCGATCGCCTGCGTCTCGGCGGGCCAGACCTCGTGGAACGCCTTCGCGACGAGCTCGCCCTTGTCGTCCTTCACGACGGCGGTGAACGGCTCGAGGAACCCTTTGTTCTGGAACTCGCTCTTCGGGCCCTTCTTCTTCTGGAGGTCCTCGCAGAGCTTCGGGTTCGACGCGAGGACGTCGGCCGGGTACAGGCCCGAGATCTTCGTCTTCGGCATGTCGGCCGGCAACAGCGCTCCGCACGCGGGATCGTTCTGCGTGAGCGGCGCCTCGCAGCGCGGCCCCTGTCCGCGGAAGAAGAGCATCTTGCTGGCGGGATCGTCGGCCGGGACCTTCTTCGCGAGCTCGGTCGTGCCCTGCTGCTTCGCGTAGAGGTCCTCGATGAGCGCCGCCGCCTTCATGATCGACGCGACGAAGCGCTTCTCCTGCTCGTCGAGCTTCGACATGTCCGTCGCGACGAGGGTGATGCGCCCCTGCGCGAGCTCCTTCAGCACGGCCGCCTTGCGCGGGTCGTCCGGCTTCTGATCCTTCGCTTTGACGATCCGGTCGTAGGCCTCGAGCATCTTCGGCGTGAAGCCGTCCTTGCCGACGTAGTCCTCGAGCGAGGCCTTCGGATCGAGCCCCCAGTACACGGCGAGCTCGTCGGGATCGAGCGCGCCGTTCTTGTTCTTGTCGTCGGACCAGAACAGCGGCAGCGCGAGCTCGGCGGCCACGCGGTTGAAGTCCGCACGCGCGATCTTGTCGAGCCTCGGCGCGCTGTCCTTCGGCGCGGGCGCCGACGCCGCCGTCGTGGATTGCGACTTGGCCTTCTTGTCGTCGCAGCCGGTCGTGGCGAGCGCCGCGATCGCGGCCGAGGTGAGGGAGAGGGCGAAGAAGAGGCCGGTCCGTTTCATCGGCGCCTTCATCGCCCGCGACCGGCGGCCCGTCAACACCTGCGCCGCTCGTCCCGACGGACGAGATCGATCGCCGCGCGGCGCGAGCGCACGCCGGGCGTGCGATCCGATACTCTGGCGTCAGGAGGAGGAGCCCTTGCGATTGCCCATCGATCCCGAGGTGCGTGAGCGCGTCGAGCGACTCGAGCTTCCATGGAACGACTTCGGGCTCGACCCTTACGGTGTTTCGAAGAACTACCTCGGCGTCTACTTCACCGCCCTCCGCTTCTTCTACCGGACGTACTTCTCCGTGGAGTCGTACGGGATCGACAACGTCCCGAAGCGCGGTCGCGTGATGCTCGTCGGCAACCACTCCGGCGGCTTCGCGCTCGACGGCATCATGGTCACCGGCTCCATGTTCTTCGACATGGAGCCGCCTCGCCTCGTGCACGCCATGGCCGAGAAGTTCCTCGCCCGGCTCCCGTTCGCCTCCGGGATCTCGAGCCGCCTCGGGCACCTCACGGGGCTGCCCGCGCACGCCGAGCGGCTGCTCGCCGACGAGCGCATGCTGATGGTCTTCCCCGAAGGCTCGCGCGGGACCGCCAAGCTCTTCCGCGAGCGCTACACGCTCGTGCAGTTCGGCACCGGCTTCATGCGCCTGGCGATGAAGATGAAGACGCCGATCGTTCCGTTCGCGTTCCTCGGCGGCGGCGAGGCGGTCCCGACGATCGCGAACGCCGTCACGCTCGGCAAGCTCCTCGGGCTCCCGTACATCCCGGTCACTCCGTGGCTCGTGGCCTTCCCGCTGCCGGCGAAGCTCGAGGTCTACTACTCGGAGCCGATGATGTTCGAGGGCACCGGCGCGGAGGAGGACGAGGTCGTCGCCCGGCACGTCGAGGCGGTGAAGGACCGCATCGCGCGCCTCATCGACATCGGGCGCAGACGGCGGAAGGGAGAGATCGTCCCGCTCCCGACCGCGCGCCGTTCGCAGAGGTCGCTCGAGCCGGAAGGGAGGGCACGATGAGGATCCTCGTCCCGGGCTTGGCGGGGCGCCTCGGCCGCATGCTCGCCGAGCGGCTGCTCCAGAAAGGACACGACGTCATCGGCATCGATCGGCGTCCGTTCCGTGACGCTCCCTCGGGTGTCGAGATGCACGAGCTCGACATCCGCAAGCGCGCCGCCGAGGACGTCTTCCGGCGTGTGCGCCCGCATGCCGTCATCCACATGGCGACGGTCACGCATCTGCTCGTGGAGAGCGAGGACCGTTACCGCATCAATCTCGGAGGCACGCGCGCCGTCTTCGAGCACTCGGCCGCCTACGGCGTCGAGCACGTCGTCTTCGTCGGGCGCCACACGTACTACGGCGCGGCGGCGGACTCTCCGCTGTTCCACGTCGAGGACGAGCCTCCGGTCGGGATCTCGTCGTTCCCGCAGCTCGCGGACCTCGTCGCTGCCGATCTCTACGCCGGCTCGGCGCTCTGGCGTCATCCGAACATCGTCACGAGCGTGCTCCGCATGGTGTACACGCTCGGACCGACCGGACACGGCACGCTCGCGAAGTTCCTTCGGGGCGCGCGCGTACCGACGATCCTCGGTTACGACCCGCTGTTCCACTTCATGCACGAGCAGGACTTCGTCGACGCGCTCGTCGTCGCGGTCGACGCGCGACCTCGCGGCGTCTTCAACGTCGCGGGGCCGCGTCCGGTCCCGCTCTCCGTCATCATCTCGGAGACCGGACGCACCAACGTGCCGCTGCCGGGTCCGCTCTTCTCCGCGGCGCTCGGGCGCTTCGGGCTCCCGCGGCTCCCGCGCGGCGCCCTCGATCACATTCGTTACCCGGTGACCGTCGACGCGAGCGCGTTCGTGCGTGCGACCAATTACACGTACGCGTTCGACGAGAAGGCAACTCTCCGTTCCTATCGAGAGGCCTTCCCACGTCCGATCGCAGCTGCCTGACCACGCGGGCATCGCCGGGGCGCGGTGTGCAGCCCGCAACCTCGGACGGCAGTCATCGCGCAGTCGTCACGCACGGGGAGTGGATCGATGGACCCCCACCGGCGGCTCACGGAGTGTCCTCGCCATGGACGAAGGCACTTACATCGAAGAGGCGGGAATGGAAATCCCGACACCAGGGAGCGCCCGTGGTTGGCTCGGAATTCGCATGGGCTCCCCTCGGCAGCGGAGGAGTCCTTTGTCGCTTCGGTACGAGAACTCGGCTTCTGATCCCATCCCGCTCGGGACGGGCGACTTCGAGTCGGTGAGCTTCCCCCCGCCGAACGGCGGGACTCACCGCGGCGCGAACGCCAACCCGTTCCGGCCCGCTTATGCTTACCCGGCGCATTACGCGCCCGCGCCCGCGGCGCCTCCTTCGCTCGCGCCGGTCGCGATGGCCACGGTACGAGATGCGGTCGCGACCGGACGGCACCGTGCGCAGCAGGAGACCTTCGTCATCCGCTCGCGGCCGAACTCGAGGACCGGCTTCGCGATCGTGCTCGCCGGGGTGCTCATCGGCGGCGTGTTCGGCACCGCTGCGCGCGCGCGCCAGAACGCGGCCGAGGCCGCGCTCGCGGCGCAGCAGCTCGAGGAGCAGCTCGAGGCCGAGCAGCAGCAACAGCAAGCGAGCCCGCCTCCGCAGGTGACGGCGCTCCCGCCGCCGATCGTGGCGAACCCGGCTGGCCCCACCGTCATCCACAACACGACTCCCACGACTCCGCCGCAGGCCTACGCCCAAGCTCCGGCCGCGCCGGTCGTGCCCGTCGCGACGGTCGTCATCCCGCCGAGCAGCGCCGTCGTCGTTCCGCCCCCGCCACCGAAGAAGGAGGCGAAGCCGACCCGCACCGCAACCCGTCCCGTTCGAAGCACGCCGATGGTCGCGGCGAAGGTGAGCCCGCCGCCGCGCCCGAAGAAGAACGACGGCTACACGGTCGCGTCCGCCGAGCCGAGCGAGCCGAAGGAGCCGAAGCCGAAG
>Ga0207874_1000232_pt1 | contig 84165 bp, 66 predicted proteins | sample HigsolmetaAR201D_FD_184833 | JGI IMG/M metagenome (GOLD analysis project Ga0207874, IMG submission 184833) | Ionic liquid and high solid enriched microbial communities from the Joint BioEnergy Institute, USA - AR20-1-D (SPAdes) (version 2) ...
GGCCCACGCAATGTTGCTGATGTAGTTGCAGGCCCGATTGGCTGCCACTACCGTCTCTTTCAGCGCTGCCGCCTGATCCGGCGTCGGCTGCAATTTGATTTGTGCAATCAGTTTCATATATTGAATTATAGCACATTTGCGCCAAAACTGTCGGAACGGCTAAAACGGCTAAAGCCGAGCGCTCCTCCCACGGCTGAAGCTCGTGGGCTTCCGCGCCTAAAGGTACACTCTGTGAAGAATCTCTCCCTCTGATACGGTCTTGAGCGCTTCTCGTCCGCAAATCACACAACGACACTTCATCCCAATCTGTGTCATCTGTGAGATCTGTGGATGGATCACTCCTCATCCAAGAAGCGCTGAAGCTGCTCGTTGAACGCCTCCGGCTGCTCGACGTTGCTGAGATGCGCGGCGTTCTCGATGACGACCCGCTGGCTGCCGTCGATGGCGGCGTGTAGCTCATTGGCTTGCGCTGGAGTCGTCGATTCGTCGAGCGCGCCGACGAGGATCAGCGTGGGCGCGCTGATGCGCTGGATGTCGCTGCGCAGGTCGGCGTCGCGCAGGGCGGTGCAGCAGGCGGCGTAGCCACGGGCGTCGATGGCGGCGATGGTCGCGCCGAACTCTGCGACGATCTGCGGCTGCTCGGCACGGAATCGCTCGCTGAAGAAGCGCGTCAGCACCGCATTGGTGACGGCTGCCATGCCTCGCTGCAATACGGCGTCGATGCGCAGTTGCCACAGTTCGACGTTGCCGATCCGAGCGGCGGTGTCGGCCAGGATGAGCTTGTCGATGCGCTCGGGCGCGTTGATGGCGAGCCATTGCGCGGTGAGGCCACCGAGCGACAGGCCGCAGACGTGCGCGCTGGCGATGTTCAGGTGATCGAGCAGGGCGAGCAGGTCGTTGCCGAGCCGTGCGACGGTGGGCGAATCTTCGGGTGTGGTGCAGCCCGGGTGGCCCCACATGTTGTAGCGCACAATGCGGTAGTCGGCATCGAGCGCGGCGACTTGCGCATCCCACATGAGCATGTTGGTGCCGAGCGAGTTGATGAACACGAGCGGCGCGCCGTTGGGGTTGCCGTCGATCTGGTAGGTGAGTGTTCGCCCGTCGTTGAGCGTTAGGGTTGGCATGGCGTTTTCCTGCTTGTTATGCGTCTCTTGCGATCCGGCGCGAGCGCTGTAGCGCTGTGCAGCCGCGTGATATGTGTGCCGCGCCCAGGGCATCACGCGGGCATGCTGGTAGGGCGCTGTTGCCGCTCAGGCGTTTTTCTTCCCAAAAAACCTGAGCGGCCTGGGCTTATGATTTGCTTTGGGCGTGTGCCCGAGCGGTGCGCGCTTGCAGATCGCGCAGCACGCTGAGTTCCTCGTCCGTCGGTGGCGGCGTGGTTTCGAGCATTTCGGCGAAGCGCACTTGCCAGCCGGTGTTGGCCTGCACTTGCTCGCGGGTGACGCCCGGATGCAGCGCGGTGACGGTCAGTTCCTTGGTCTGCGGGTCGGGCCGCATGATGCACAGGTCGGTGATCACGAGCGTGGGGCCGAGCGTGCGCAGCCCAAGCCGTTCGCGGTGGTCGCCGCCCTCGCCGTAGCCGAACGAGGTGATGAAATCGACTTTTTCAACAAAACTGCGGCGGCTCTGCGCCATGACGACGTAGGTTTGGCGGCAGTGGCTGGCGATTTCGGGCGCGCCGCCGCCACCGGGCAGGCGTACCTTGGGTTTGGCGTAGCTGCCGATCACGCTGGAGTTGATGTTGCCGAATTTGTCGAGCTGCGCGCCGCCCAGGAAGCCGACCGAGATGCGCCCGCCTTGCAGCCAGTATTGGAACATTTCGGGCACCGAGACGGTGCAGCGGGCCGTCTCGCACAGTTCGGGGTCGCCGATCGAGAGCGGCAGCACGTCGGGGCGCGTGCCGATGGTGCCCGATTCGTAGATCAGCGTGATGTTGGGCGCGTGAGTGAGCCGAGCCAGGTTGCAGGCTTGCGAGGGCGCGCCGATGCCGACGAAGCAGACATCGTCGTTGGTGAGCGTGCGGGCGGCGGCGACGGCCATCATTTCTTGGGTAGTGTAGGTCATGCGCTCCTCCCACGGACGTGTTGGTCGATCCAGGCGTTGAAGCTCTCGCGGTCGCGGGCGATGGCGTCCCAGGCAGTGTAGAAGGCGTTGTCGCGCCCGTAGTAGCCTTGTGCGTAGGACGGATGCGCGCCGTGTGGGGCGTGCGCGATCGCGCTGATGGTCCAGTGCGGCAGGATGCAGCTATTGACGCTCGGTGCGCGCAGGTCATCGACGATCTCTTCGACGGTGACGAGCGCTTGTCTGGCGGCCAGCACCACCTCCTTCTGCACGCCGATGATGCCCTCCAGCAGCACGTTGCCCTCGCGGTCGGCCCGCTGCGCGTGGATGATCGCGAGATCGGGGCGCAGCGCGGGCACGGCGGCCAGTTGCTCACCAGTGAACGGGCAGGTGACGCTGCGGATATTCGGGTTGTGATGCACCAGATCGGAGCCGAGGTAGCCCCGGAAGATCGCGCAGGGCAGCCCCGCCGCGCCCGCGTGGTAGGCGTTGGCCATGGCGGCGTGGCTGTGCTCCTCCAGTTCGATCGGGTTGGGCCAGCCGTTCTCGACGGCGTCGCGCAGGCGGTGCAGCGAGCCGACGCCCGGATTGCCGCCCCATGAGAAGATCAGCTTGCGCACGCAGCCCGTGCCGATCATCTGGTCGTAGATCAGGTCGGGCGTCATACGGATCAGCGTGAGATCACGGCGGCCCTGCCGGATGATCTCGTGCCCGGCGGCGAAGGGGATCAAGTGTGTGAAGCCCTCCAGCGCGAGGCTCATTCCGTCGTGGACGTATTCGGCGATTGCGTCTGCGAGCGAGAGAAACCGTGGCATTAGGGTGCTCCGAGTATGAAGTTTAGGAAGGCCGTTTCGCCAGCGCCTTGCAGAATAATGTCGAAATGATACACGATGATGCCGTTCTGTGATGCGGGTTGAGCGATCAGTGTTCTGCGACGGTCGGCGGGGACGCGCTGCAAGATGGGATCAGACTCGGTGTCGGCCTCATCGGCGAAGTAGAGCCGCGTGTACAGGTGGTTGAGCAGGCCGCGCCCAAACACGCTGAAGCTGATGTGCGGCGCTTGCATGCTGTCCTTGGCGTACGGCACGCGCCCGGGCTTGATCGTCTCGAACCAGAAACTGCCGTCCTCTGCGGTGGCGGTGCGTCCGAAGCCGATGAAGTTCGGGTCGAGCGGCAGGTCGTGGCGGGTGTCGCTGGGGTGGTTGTAACGTCCGGCGGCGTTGGCCTGCCAGATCTCGACCATGGCATCGGGCACACCCACGCCGTCGCCGTCGAGCACGCGGCCCTCGATGCGGATGCGCTGTCCGGCGGTGCTATCGTCTACCAGCTTCGTGATCGCGATGTCGTTGCGGATCAGGGCATCGTGAAAGAACGGGCCGACCGTCTGCGAGGCAGTGAGCGCGTAGGAAGTTTTGTACATCGTGCACCCCTAGTTTTCGAAAGGTGTGGCAAACGGCCCACCGAGTACGATATCCCAACGCCAGCCGAGCGCCCATTCTGGTTCGGAGACGGTATGGTCGTAGCTGGCGATCAAGCGTTTGCCGGCTTCGGCGGGCACGCTGTTGAAGATCGGGTCTTGGAAGAAGAGAGGATCGTCTTGGAAGTACATCTGCGTGATCAGCCGCGTCGTCCAATTGCTGCCGAACAGCGAGAAGTGGATGTGCGCTGGTCGCCAGGCGTTCGGGTGATTCTTCCAGGGATACGCGCCCGGACGCACCGTCAGGAAGCGGTAATTGCCGTCTTGATCGGTTTTGCAGCGGCCAATCCCCAGGAAGTTCGGGTCGAGCGGGCCGGGCCACTGATCGCGTTTGTGGACGTATCGTCCAGCCGCGTTGGCCTGCCAGATCTCGATCAGCAGGTTGGGCTGTGGGTTGCCCTCCGCATCGAGCACGCGGCCCGTGACGATGATGCGCTGGCCGATCGCTTCGCCGCCTGTGCCCGCGTTGCGGGTGAGGTCGGCATCCTCGGGGACGACAGCGCTGAGTTGTGGGCCAGGGCCGGTCAACTCCGAGAGCGTCATCGGCACGTCGATGAGCGGCAGGCCGGGCGCTCGCTTGATGGTGGAGCGGTAGGCTTCGTAGAGGAAGGGCGGGAAGATCGTGGCATCTCCGCGCACGATGTCTCCGATTGTGATAGCGCTCATGGCTGTTCCTCCGTCTGCTGTGATTGCTCGTGTTGGGGTGTTTCGGCGAATATCGTTTTGGCGAGCGCGATGGCGCTGTTGGCGGCGGGCACGCCTGCGTAGACGGCCACGTGCATCAGCGCTTCGCGGATCTGTTCGGGTGTGGCGCCCGTGCGCTCGGTGGCGCGCAGGTGCAGGCCGAGTTCTTCGTGGCGGCCCAGCGCCGCGAGAATGGCGATGGTGATCAGGCTGCGGGTCGGTCGGTCGAGCGTGTCGTTGGCCCACAGCGTGCCCCAGGCCGTCTCGGTAATGAACTGCTGGAAGGGCGCATCGAAGTCGGTTTTGCGGGCTTCGGCGCGGTCCACATGCGCATCGCCCAGCACTTCGCGGCGGGTTCGCATGCCTTGTTCGTAGCGATCCATAGCGGCTCCTCGGTGCGCTAGATGATGGTCGCCAGGCCGACGTAGTTCTCGGCGAGGCTGGTGGCGGCGGCGCGCGAAGTGACGGTGTAGCGTAACTGCGAGATCTGTAGGTGATGCTGGAAGCCGTCGTGATCGGGGAAACGGTGCAGCATGCTGGTCATCCACCACGAGAAGTGCTCGGCCCGCCAGACGCGGCGCAGACAGTTCTGCGAGTAGGCGGCCAGTTGCCGATCGTCGTTTTGGTGATAGTGGGCGGCCAGCGCTTCGCCGAGCACGTGCACATCGGCGATCGCCAGGTTCATGCCCTTCGCGCCGGTCGGTGGCACGGTGTGCGCGGCGTCTCCCGCCAGGAAGAGCCGTCCATACTGCATCGGCTCGGCCACAAAGCTGCGGAAGGTCGTGATGCTGCGCTCGAAGATCGGGCCGTCGTTGATCGGCACGCTGTCGCGCAGATCGAGGCGCTTGTGCAACTCACTCCAGATGCGGTCGTCGGACCACTGTTCGAGGCGGTCGTCGATCGGGCACTGCAAGTAGAGGCGGCTCACGGTGGGCGAGCGCATGCTCTGCAGGGCGAACCCGTCGGAGTGGTAGGCGTAGATCAGTTCGTCGCTGGCGGGCGCGGCGTGCGCCAAAATGCCGAGCCAGGCGAACGGGTAGAAGCGCTGGTAGATGTTGATGGCGTGCTCGGGGATGCTGGGGCGCGAGATGCCATGAAAGCCATCGCAGCCAGCAATATAATCGCAAACCAGTTCGTGCTCGACACCCTCGTGAATGTAGCGAACCGTCGGTTTTTCCTCATCGAGATCGTGCAGCGTCACATCTTCGACTTCGAACAGAATTGGGCCGCCGTGGGCGAGCCGCGCGGCGATCAGATCTTTGACGACTTCCTGCTGGCCGTAGACGGTGATGCTGCGCCCGCCCGTCAGTTCGTGCATATTGATGCGATGGCGTTCGCCCTCGAATTGCAGGTGGATACCGTGGTGGGTCAGACCTTCGCGCTGCAAGCGTTCGTCGAGTCCGAGCGTATGCAACAGATCAACAACGCTTTGCTCAAGCACTCCGGCACGGACACGCTGCTCCACATAGGCGCGGTCGCGGTGTTCGAGCACAATCGATTCGATGCCGCGTTGGTGGAGCAGATGGGCGAGTGTTAGCCCGGCAGGGCCAGCACCGATGATGGCAACCTGTGTTCGCATGGGGCACCTCTCACAGTTTTATGTGGTCTGATTCCGCACCAACTTCAGATAAATTGCCGTCCTCCATCGACAATGAGCGTCTGCCCTGTGATGAAGTCGCTCGCTGATGAAGCGAAAAAGAGCGCGGCTCCAACGATGTCGTCGGCATAGGCGGCTCGCTTGATCGCGCCTCGATTCACGCCGTAGCTTGCTGCGTCCTCGATCAGCCCCAGGCTAGCATCGGTGAGCGTGAAGCCCGGCGCGAGCGCGTTGACGGTGATGCCATAGTCGCCTGCTTCGCGGGCCATCGAGCGGGTGAGAGCGATAATGGCTCCTTTTGAGGCGACATAATGTGCCCACAAGGGCGAACCGCTGAAAACCGTGGCAGAAGTGATGTTGATAATCTTACCACGTCTGTGCTGTTGCATGGTCGGAAAAACTGCTTTGGCGCACAACCATGTGCCTTTGAGATTGACGCGCAGAACGCGTTCCCACTCGTTCTCGTCGAGTTCCCAAAATGGGCGGCGCTCTAATCCGGCGTAGATCGCCGCGTTGTTGATGAGGATGTCGATCGTGCCGCCCCATTCGACCGCTTTTGCTGCCATCGCGGCGGTTTCGTCGGCACTGCTGACATCGACGGTGACGGCCAGTGCGCGCCCGCCCTGCTCCTGCACAAGATCGGCGGTGGCTTGTGCGCCCTGCGCATCGCGATCGGCGAGCACCATGTGGGCACCCGCATCCGCGAAGGCGAGCGCGAAGGCGCGCCCGAGGCCACCCGCGGCCCCGGTGATGATGGCGACCTGTCCATCGAGGCGGTTAGCGTTCATCGTCGGCTTGCTCCTGATAATGACGGCGTGTTGCCGCGAGTATACTACGCGCCAAGATGTTGCCCTGTTCCGTCAACATCCATTCGTCGATCTTCGAGCCGACGTACTCCATAAACGGGATCGGCTGCTTGTTGACCCAGCGGTGGCAGATGCGCACGCCACTCAGGGTGAAGCGCCACAGTTTGTCGGCATCCTTCACGATCGCGTCGTTGAGCGAGAGCGCGAAGGTGCGGCTATCGTGTCCATCGATGATCTGCTGAATCTCGCGGATTTTATGCGGGGCATAGTTGATGCTGCTCAACAACTCGCCTGCCCATTGTGCGCCGCGTTGCTCGTGAATCCGTGTGATATCGCCATCCCAGCCGTTCGGCGAGCCTGCGATTCCCTGCATTTGCGTTTCGGTGGGCAGGCCGAAGTAGCCGATATCGTGCAGCAGGATGGCGGGCAGCACCACCGATTCGTCGGCGGCGGGGTAGTGGGTCAGCAGTTGTTGGGCGAGCGCATACGATTCGGGCATATGCACTTCGCCGGAGCGTGTGTGCCAGTATGGCTCGGCGAGCGCGTAGATCTGGTCGTAAATGGTTTCCATGGCTTTCCAAGGGCCGAATCGCTACAGGCCCAGGTAGATTGATTTGAGTTCCAGGTATTCATCGAGGCCGTAGCGCGATTTTTCGCGCCCGATCCCGCTCTCCTTCATGCCGCCGAATGGCACCAGATGGTACGAGCGGTGGATGTTATTGACCCACACCGAGCCGACTTCGAGCGATTCGGCGGCCCGCAAGGCCACGGCGGTGTTGCGGCTGAACACGTAGCCCGCCAAGCCGTAGGGCGAGTCGTTCGCCAGCGCGATCGCCTGCTCCAAGCTATCGACGGGCATAATGCCCACCACTGGCCCGAACGTTTCCTCGGTCATAATCGCCATCCTGTGGTCGGTGTCGGCCAGTATGGTCGGCGGGAAAAAGTAGCCCTGTTCATAGCGCTCGCCGTGCAGGCGCGCCCCGCCGCAGACCAGCCGAGCGCCCTTGGCCAGCGCGTCGGCCACGTGCCGCTCGCTGTTGCGGAAGATGTTGGCGTTGATCAGTGGGCCAAGCTGCGTGTTCGGGTCGAGCCCATCTCCCACCACCAGTTTCTCGGCCCCGGCGGCGATGCGCGCAACCACCGTATCGTACACGCCGCGCTGCGCGTAGATGCGGTTGACGCGGTAGCAGAACTGCCCGCTGTTGGCGAAGGCGTGGCGCACCAGGGCGGGAATGGCGGTATCGAGATCGGCGTCGTCGCAGATGATCGCCGGGCACTGCCCGCCCATCTCCAGCGTGATGCGTTTGGCGGTGGCCGCCGCCAACGCGGCGATGTGTTTGCCCGTGGCGCTGCTGCCCGTGAAGGCGATCTTGCGGGGGAGCGGGTGCATCACGAGCGCGGTGCCAAGATCGGCCCCAGTGCCCGTGACGACGTTGAACACACCGGGTGGCAGCCCCGCCGCGCTGAACAACTCCGCCAGGCGCAGCGTGGTGAGCGGCGTATCCTCGGCGGGCTTGGCGACCACCGTGCAGCCCGTCACCAGCGCCGCACCCAGCTTGAAGGTCAGCAGCGTGATCGGGTAGTTGAAGGGCGCGATCGCCACCACCACGCCGACCGGCTCCTTGACGACCATCACGCGCTCGTCTGGCTCGCCGATCATCGGCATCTCGCCGCGCAGCCGCAAGCCCTCTTCGGCGTAGTAGTCGAGCAACTCCGCCGAGCGCTCGATCTCCTGTTGGCTGCCCGCGAGCGAGCGGCCCAGTTCGAGCGTAAGCAGGTAGGCCAGTTCTTTGGCGTGCTCCCGCATCGTGGCAGCGCAGGCCTTCTGGATCGCGACCCGCTTGGCGGTGGGAGTGCGGCGCCAGGTGGAAAAGGCAGCCGCCGCCGCGTTGATCGCTCGGTCGGCATCGGCGGCGGTGCCAGCGGGCACGCTATCGATCAGCGCACTTGTGGAGGGGTTGCGCACCTCGATCCGCGCTGTGCCGCTCGATTCGCACCATGCCCCGTTGATAAAATGCTCCATCGCTGTTTCCCTTATGGCAGCACATCGCAGCGCAGTGCGGCGCGTGTGGAGATGAGATCGGCTGCGGCCACCGAGCGCGACCAGGGGCGGAACAACTGCCCCGTGATCTCACGCTGGAGGCGGTCGGCGTACTGGCCGGGCGTCAACTTGAACCAATCGCACGCCACCGCCACACCCGTCACGGTGAAGCGCCAGAGCTTATCGGCGTCCTTCACCAGTTCGTCGTTGAGCGAGTGGGCCGTGGGGCGCGTGTCGTGTCCATCGATGATCGCAGCGATCTGCTCGATCTGATCGGCGGGGTACTCCAGCGCGCCGAGCAGTTCCTGGGCGATCTGCACGCCGATCTGTTCGTGCAGACGGCGCACATCGCTCTGCATCATATTCGGGCCGAAGCCCTGCTCGAAGATGGTTTGCTCATCGATCTTGGCCCAGCCGACATCGTGCAGAATGATGCCGGGCAGCACAATATCGGGGTCCGCTTCGGGATGCGCCTCGCAGAGCCGCAGCGCAAAGCCGAAGGAGAGCGGGACGTGTACATCGTTCTTGCGCGCCCGCAGGTAGGGCAGCGCGGCCTGCCAAATGGCATCGTAGCGTGAATGATCCATTCGAACCTACCGTTTGAGATGTCGGATCACAGGCACACAGGCGTCTGGTTTGGAGGGATTCGCATCCCTCCAAACGCTTCCGCTGAAACTGGTGCTTGGGAAAAAGGTGTTAGAGCAGCGTCACTTCGCCGGTGTGGCCATCGACCCTGATGCGCTGGCCGGTTTTGATCTGGGTGCTGGCTGATCCGGTGCCTGTGACGGCGGGCAGGCCGTACTCGCGGCAGACGATCGCCGCGTGCGACATCATGCCGCCGATATCGGTGACAGTGGCCTTGATTTTGGCAAAGACGGGCGCCCAGCTCGGGGCCGTGATGCGCGTCACCAGGATCTCGCCTTCCTGAATCAGGTGCAGCTCGTCGGCGCTGTTGATCACGCGCGCCACGCCTTCGACCAAGCCTGGCGAGGCGGCCATACCCACGATCGAGTTGTGCTGCTCGGAGCCGTTCAGCCAGCCATCGACGCGCTCGCTGGTGATGCCGTAGAGCATAATCGTGAACGGCTCGGTGACGACCTCGGGTGGCTCGTTGAGCGCGGGGATCGGCGGATGCGCGGCCAGCGCATCGATGATCGCGCGGCGGCGCTTGATCTCGGCGGGCCAGTGCCACGGGCCGATCGAATCGGCGCCGACGGCCCAGCCGTTGCCGTAGTCGAATAGCACCTGCTGCAGTTCGTCGCGGCGCAGGTAGAACAGGTCGTCCTCGTCGTGCCAGAAGCCCGCCTTCATCAGCACGCGGCTCAACTCGCGCATCTTGCGCCAGAACACCGACATCATCCAATGTTCAATGTAGAAATTATGATTTTCCACATACGGGAACACGATGCGGGCTAAGCCGAGCTTGCTGTTGAACGCCTCGCGGGCCTCGTCGGGCAGCAGTTCGGCGTACTCGCTGGTGATGCGGTCGCGCTCGGCGGCGATCTGTGCGGTCGGGCGGTCGATCTCCTGGCCCGCTTCGACACGTGCAATGTAATCGCGCAGATAGCCGAGCGGAATATCGAGATTATCGAGCCAGACCTTGTCGGTGGAGTAGAAGCCGGTGCCCGCCGAGTAGTTGAACCACGGGTGCTTGGCCTGCTCCCAGGCATCGAGCCAGGTTTGGCCATTCGGCAGGGCCGCCACCGCCGCGAGCGCTTCGTCCACACTGCCCTGCTTGAGCGCGCTCGCCACGCCCAAACGCACCGCTAGCTTGGCTAGTTGCTTGAGCTCGTCGTCGGGGCGGAACAGGTCCACCTCGATGCCCTGCACCATGCGAGCGATCGCTTGGTCGGGGATGTTCGGGAAGCTCTGCTTGCAGAAGCCAAAGAAATCGAGATACGCCACGTAGCCGAGGTTGAGGAACTCGAAGTGGTACTGCCAAGCCCGATAGCATAGCTCGATGGCCTGGTTGTAGTTGTGGATCAGATCGAAGGTGTTGTCGAGGCCGCGCCCTTCCATCACCCACTCGCTCGGCACCATGTCGGGCAGCGGGCTGAAATCGAGCGATTCCAGCTCGTTGATTACGCCGCGCACCTTGGCCTGCCACTGCTCCAGCAGTTGATTCCAGTTCTGGAAGTAGTGCCCGGCTCGCTCCAGGAACAACGGCACACGATCGGCGATCAACTCGGGCGCGACAGCCACCGGGCTCATGTAGACGTAGCCGTTCAGGATGCGATAATCGATGCCGTTGGCAGGCGGGATCATGTAGAAGCGGGTGTTGTACTGGCCCAAGCACTTGATCGCGAACTCAACACCGATCGTGTCGAACGGACGAAACACCGACGGCCAATGCTGCGAATCGCAGAACCAGAATCGCCCTTCCTCTTGCTCCTTGCGGTCCTCGCGGAAGCTGAGGAAGTAGGGGTACAGTTGCTGCCAACCTTCGGCACCCGCTGGCGCGGATACCTCGTAGGGGCTGATAAACCGTTTGCGCTCGATTTGCGTCACGGAAGACCTCCTTTGGCCTGCTTATGGACGGCGTCCTGCGTCTGGAATGCCTATTTTTTGCTATGCAACGGGTTGAGCAGAGTGTGCACAAGGCTGTGCAAGCCAGTTTGATAGAGCGCCGCATCGGCGGGTTTGGGCGCCGCTTTCTGGCTCCAAACCGTTTCGGGGCGGCTTTGTAACAACACCACATTCTCGCCCGCTGGCAGGTCAGCATCGACCGCCCACTCGATGTCCTGTGGCGTTCCGTAGTGACGCTCGGCCCGTTTGGCGAGCCGCGCCACGTTCAGCAGTTCCTCGTGGCTGAGGGAAGGTTGGGTTTGGCGTTCTGGCTCGACCACGCGATGCACCACGCAGCGCTGCACAGGGTCGGGCCGTAGCTCGAAGGGCTTCGGGACCACCGTGCGCTTCACGACTTCGAGCATCACCTTGTCGATCACAAAGTTGTCGGGCGTGATCTCGCCGGAGACGACGGTTTCGCCCAAGCCCCAACTGGAGTCGATCACGATCTTCGAGCGGTCGCCGTTCAGCGGGTTGAGCGTCATCGCCACGCCCGCCGAGCGCGCGTTGACCATCTTCTGCACGGCCACGCCCATCAGCACCTGCTCGTGATCGATCTGCAGATCCTGGCGGTAGGCGATGGCGCGGGTGGTGAACAGGCTGGCCCAGCAATCGCGCACCCTGGCGACCACCGCATCCGCGCCGATCACCCACAGGTAGGTATCCTGCTGGCCCGCGAAACTCGCGCCCGGCAAGTCCTCGGCGGTGGCGCTCGAACGCACCGCCACTGGCACATCGGGCTGCCCGATCTCGGCGCAGAGCGCGGCGTACGCCTCGCGGATGCTGGTCTCGATCTGCTCGGGCATCGGCGTTGAGGTGAGCAGCGCGCGCATCTCCGAACTCACTCGTTCCTCGTTCTCGATGTCGCCAGGCTGAAGCTGCGCCAGCAGTTCGTGCATGCGCTCGCGGAGGCCGGTCGTTTCCAGCATGCTGCGGTAGGCGGAGGTGGTGACGGCGAATCCGGGTGGCACGGGCGCGCCAGCCCGCATCATTGCGCCCAAACTCAGGCATTTGCCACCCACCAGGCCGAGATCATCCGGCCCGCACTGCGCGAACGGCAGCACGATCGGCGGGGCCACATCCCACTCGACCAACACGTGCTCCGGCCCGCGGAACGAGGTGTTGGGCGAGAAAGTGAACTGTTGATTGGGCTTGAGCCGCAAACCGGGCAGGCGGCGCGTCAATTCCTCCAACACGATCCGCGCTTCGAGACGGGCCAGCGGCGCGCCCAGGCAGTAGTGGATGCCGAAGCCGAACGACAGGTGCTCTTTGGCATTGGCGCGCTGCACATCGAAGCGTTCGCCATCCTCGAAGGTGCCATGGTCGCGGTTGGCCGAGCCGAGCAGCAACAGCACATTATCGCCAGGCGCGAGCTTCACGCCAGCAACGGTCGTCTCGCGCTTGACCTTGCGTCGCCACGCGAACACGGGCGGCCCGATGCGCAGCATCTCCTCCACAGCGTTGGGAATGAGGCTCGGATCGGCGCACAGCAACTCCCACTGCTCGCGGTGGGTGAGCAGTTCTTTCAGGCCATTGGCGAGCAGATTGGTGGTGGTTTCGTGTCCGGCGGTGAGTTGGCCGTAGCAGAGCGACGTGATCTCGTGCGTGCTGATCGACTTGTCGCCCTCCAGGTAGAGCCGCACCAGCTCGCCGGGCAGGTCATCGGTGGGATGGGCGAAGCGGCTGGCCACCAGGCGTTCGCAGTACTGCCAGTACTTCACCAGATTTTGCGCGTGCTCGACCTGCTCCTCCACGGGCAGATCGCCGAAGTTGAGCAGCACGCGGCTCTGCGCCCACTGCTTAACGCTGGGAATGTCCTGCTCGGGGATGCCGAGCATCGAGAAGATCACCAGCGCTGGCAGCTCGTAGGCCAACTGGCTCATCAGGTCGGCGTGCCCATCGCGTGCGAACGCCTCGATCATGCGGATGGCGGTGGCGCGGATGAACGGTTCGAGTTGTTGCACACGGCGCGGCGTGAACGCCTTGTTCACGAAGCGACGCAGGCGCGTGTGATCGGGCGGCACGCGCCCCGAGAGGCCCGAGTTGCCGGTGAAGCCGCCCGCTTCGAGCACCTGTCGCACCGCTTCCGGGCGCGGTTTGTAGGGCGTTTGTGTCACTTCCGCCGAGAATGTCTCGTGATCCCGAAAGATCGCTTTGATGTCGTCGTAACGGGTCACGACCCAGTAGCCGATCGCCTCGCTGAAGAAGATCGGCTCTTCGGTACGGGCTTGAGCGTAGAGCGGGAACGGATCACTGATGTCGAAGGGATTGAATTGCGCGGCAACCTGCGAATGAGGGCAACTTCGCGCATCCTGAGCGGTTCGAGAGAGGTTTACATCGGCTGTCGTCATAGACGCCCTCCTTGCATGGCTTCTTAGCCTGCGCATCGATGAAAAATGTTCATAACCGGCTCGGTGAGGGTATGATAGATCGCTGATCTTTGGTTTCTCTTTGGTTTTTCGTGCGTTTTCGCGAATGTTTGGCACTTTTTTGGGCGGGGAGCGCTGTTTCGCTATCATTGATGACACCAACCTTGGAAAATGAATCGGACACAGGCATTGCTAAAGCATGATGCGATTCAGCGTTCCAATTGTTACTAATATCACAAAAGGGGCGACCTTGTTGCAAGCAAACAGCGTTGGAGCGACACAGATACAGAGATCGCAATCTGTGAAATCTGTGGATAAACGATCGACGTTCACGCCTTAGCGCGCGAGTTCTGCGCGCAAACGCTGGTAGAGGGCCGTGATATCGGGGGCGGGTGGGCCGAGTTGCGCCTGCTCAAGCAACTGGCAGTACAGCCGATACTGCCGATCCAGCGCATCACGGCGTCGGGCGGCGTGCAGTCCCAACAGCTTTTCCTGCTGCGCCGCGTCACTGGTTGGCTCGATGCGCAGCGCGCGGTCGGCGTAGTTGAGCGCCTGCGAGATCTGCCCTTGCTGGCGGTGGATGCTCGCGATGCTGTAGAGCAACTTGACGTACATATCGCGCAGCCAGTAGCGGCGGCTCCAGAACCAATCTTCCTCGGTGTAATCGGCGTACTGTTGCGGAATATCGGCCAGATAGTCGCCCGTGTACAACTGCTCCGCTGCCTCGTAGCAGAACAGCGCCTGGCTCAGATCGTTCTCGCGCAGCAGCCGCGCGCCGCGGTAGCACAACTCCTGAAACATCGGCAGATCGATCCAGGTGTGCGGCGGCACCGCCAAAAAGTAGCGTCCCTGCTCGTTTAGCACGAATGGCGAATCGCGCAAGCGCTTCAGGTTCGGGCTGAGGATCTCGCGCAGCGCGTTGACCAAGTGATACAGCCGATTGATCGCCACGGCCTGATCGGCCTCCTGCGGCCACAGCAGCGCGGTGAGTTCCTCGGCAGCCGCGCCCACCTCGCCGCGGTACAGCAGGAATGCGAACAGCGTCTTAAGCTTACGGGTGGCGGCGCGGTTGATCTGCCAGCGCACCATCTCGCCATCCTCGCGGTACAGCCGCAGGTTGCCGAAACAGCGGATCTTCCACTGGCCCTGGTCGCTGTGCTGGGCGATGAACAGCGCGGGCGGCTCCACATCGTAGATCGGCTGACTGGTGGGTGTCGTGGGGATCGGCGCGGGGGCGACTGGCTCGGCGATGCCAGGCTGAATGTTGTCCATCCAATAGCGGAACTGCGCACGCTCGTCGCGCCGCCAGATGATCTCGGGTGGTACGAAGTACGGGTTGGCGCGCGGCCCATCGGGCAGTTGCAGCGATTGGTGCATCTGCAAGCCGAGCAGCAACTGTGAATCGAGCATGGTGCTCTGGTTGTAGAGGCAGACCGCCTGCGCGCCAAATCGTTGCAGCAACTCGTGTAGCGCCGCCTCGTAGGCCCGCAGGTATACCGCGCTGGAGGGCGAGCGGATCGCCCACGTCATCTCGACGAGAAGGAGCACGCCGTTTGGATGCTCGGTGTTGCACCCTTCGAGCAGCTCCTGCAGCGCGGCGATGATCGGGGCCACGCGCAAGGGCCAGGCGTGGAAGCCGAACTGCTCGGTGGCGAGCACCTGTTCCTCGTGCGCGAGCAGCCCGCGAGCGGCGAGCGCTGCGATCACCTGTTGAGGTTGGTGCTCGTCGGCGAGATAGCGCCAGCCCCAACCGACGCCTAGTTGGCGAATCAGGGCCGCGCAGCTATCCCAAGCGTCATCAGCGCGGACATAGTAGACCACATCGTGCATGTAAGTGCCAACACTGAAGGGTGGTAGTCGATGCAAAGGCATCATACCAGCGTTTGGGGGAGGAATCAATCGGTTGTAGGAACTACCAGAGGCCGCGCGGCACCAACACGACGCGGAATCCCACGCTGGTTTGCGTATGTTGGCTGGCGAAGTACCACGTGCGGGCCTGCCAGCCGCTCTGATGGCTTGGGGTGTTGAAGGAGCCGCCCCGCAGCGCTGGGCCTATCTCGTTAGGAGAGAAATCGAACTGGGTGCGCCCCGATCCGGCTGGGTAGTCGCTGTAGCGCGAACTACACCACTCCCACACATTGCCCGCCATATCGAGCGCTCCCGAAGGGCTCATCCCTTCGGGGAACATGCCGACCGGCGTGGGCTGATCGAGCTGTAAATGAAGATTATTTTCCCAATACTCGCCAGGCCGCGGTTTCCAAGGGCGCATCTGATCTTGTTGCGCATCCCACATTGCGGCGACCTCCCATTCGGCTTCGGTGGGCAGGCGCACGATCGGGCGGCGCTGCAGCAACCCTTGGCTCGGGCGGTTGTACGTCAGCCAATTGCAGAATGCCATCGCCTCGTACCACGACACGCCGATGATCGGCAGGTGCCCGACCATCACCTCGGTGCGGCCCCAACGGTATGGCCGATTGATGCCCGTCTCCTGCTTCCAGGCCCAACCTTCGCTCGTCCACCACTGCTTGGATTGATAGCCCTGTTCATCCTGCCAGAAACGCTGGAATTGGCGCACGGTAATCGGGTAGCGACTGATCTGGAAGCTGTCGAGCGTCACTCGTTGCGAGCCGATCTGATACGTGCCAGCCGGGAACGAGCACCACGCAGGCTCAAGCTCGCACACACCCGGGCGAAAATCGGCAACCTGTGTAGCGATCTCTGCTGCTCGCATCCGTAGCGAGAGCGGAACGGCCCGCGTTTCGATCAACGTGCTGGCGAGTTGCGCCGCGTGTTGGCGACTCTGCCTGTGCGTCAGCATCGTTGCGAGGATGTCGAGCGCAAGCGCGTACTGGCCCTGCTCGATCATCGCCTGCACCGTCTGCTGGGGCGAGGCAGATGACTTAGACGGACTCCTCGTGCTGAAGGACGACCTGTTCGCTTCCCGCTGCAACAGTCGGGTTTGGGAAGGGTGCGCTTGCCACTCGGCGTACGCCTGCGTCAGCAATTGCGCAGCCTCGGCATCGTCGGGGAAATCGGCCAAGATCTCCTGAAGCGCTGTGACCGCCACACTCCACTCATGGCTCAGCATCGCCAGGCGTGCTGTCTGGAAGCGATGGTCGCGGCGCTGGTGACGCTCGGCCCAAGCGCGCACCCCTTCGTGATCTTGGAATTGCGGATGCGACCGCTCCAGTTCCTTGAGCGCCTCCAGTGCGCCCTGCCAGTTGCCATCGTCGCGTTGCGCCAACGCCTGGCGGTACGGCGGCGGCAGGCTCAACTGGTAGTGCGTCTCGGCCAGCTTCTTCTGCACATCCTCGTAGTTGGGCTGAATAGCGGCCACCTGTTGGAACAGCTTCAGCGCGCGCTCCCAATCGCGGGTGACATGCGCCACCAACGCCATATTCCACAGTTGTTGCAATTCGCGCTGCGGATCGTGCTTCACCACAGGCGTGCTAGCAAACTTCGGCGTTGAGGCGGACCGTTGCGGGGCGGGCAGCGGCACAAACAGCTTGCTGTTGTCGGAGCACATCAGCAAGACCGGGATCGACCAATCTAAACGATTCGGGTCGCTGCTCGCCAGGTACAGCCGCGCTTCGGCAAGCGCGTTATCGACCGACATACCCGCCGCCAGCTCGGCATAGAAGGCGCGCGCCAACTCGACAGCGGTATCTTCGGCCAATTCAAACTGCATCGCGATCACGGCAGGCACCCCGCCATCGAGCAGCCGCATGCCCACGCTGCTCAACGGGTCCTGATCATCGGGGAGTGCGCCCAAACACGCGTTCAACATCACCAAATGCGGCATTTGGCGGCGAATCAGCGTGTACAACTTGCCCCCGTTCATCAGCTCGACGCCGCCATCGACATCTTCAAAAACCAGCACACTGCCCCGCGTATCATCGAGATCACCGTGGCAGAGCACGTGTAGCACGTGCACCGGCGAACGCAACCTGGCCCGCAACTGATCGGACGTGCCGGGGCCGCGAATCACCGTCAACTCGATTTGCCCCTGCTCGATCGGCGTGCGCAGGGCGCTCTCGATCCGGCGCAGCTCACGGTCGAGTTGAATGCGGGGATAATCGACGCTGTATGGACTGGCCAGCACCACCACCACTTGCAGCGGCCCTGTCAGTTGTAGGGGTTGAACCGGCGTCAACTTTTGCGCAGCACGTTGCAGGGTCAGATCGGGCATCAGCGCCAAGAACTGCTGCTCCTCCGGATCGCGCAACAACTCCCACGGCACCAGTTCAAGCTCGGGCGGCACTTGGAGGCGCAGCCGCAGGCGCTCGCCCTTCGGCAGGCGCGCGCGGCTCGAACGGAACAAGTGGAGCATATGGTCCTGAAACAGGCTGCGGAACAGCTCCGTCCCGAACCCGTAGGCCAACTGCAACTCCTGGTTTGCGCTCAAACGGCGAATACGCGCCTGCTTCACGCAATCGGCGATTTGGCGTCGGCGCTGCCGCAAACTCGTCAGGTCGAACGGCATCTGAAACGGCATACTGTACTCGGCCTGTGTGCTGTGCGGGAGGCGTATCTGCGCGCTGTATCCCTGTTGTTCCTTGACGATCCGTAGATCGAGCGAGGTTGCGAAGTTGCGTGTTATCTCGGGCAACGGCTGGGTCGTTGCGCCCAGGTATGGGCCACTCGTCGATTGCTTCAAGTTGCGCAGCGTATTATCCAACGCGGCGCTCACCTGTCGCATACTCAGAATGCGCTGGCTGGGGTCTTTCTCCAGCATATGGCCGATCAGCAGCTCCAGTTCTGGCGGCACACTGGGGCGAAATTGGTGGATATCGGGTACTGGGTTGTTCAGAATCGCCTGTTTCAGCGCCGAAGGATGGTCCCCATCGAAGGGGCGCCTGCCGGCCAGCATTTCGTACAGCATGATGCCGAACGCCCAAATATCGGTTTGTTCATCGGGTGGATCGAACTTCCACGCCTGTGGGCTGAGGTAGGGCATCGTGCCGATCAGTGTATCTGAATGCGTGATCGTCGAGAGGTCGCCCATATGCGCCACCCCGAAGTCGGTCAGGCGCGGCGTACTATCCTCGGCCAGCAGCACATTTTGGGGCTTGATATCGCGGTGGATGATTTTGACGTGATGGGCGTGCACCAGCGCATCGGCCAACTCGATCGCAATCTCGAGTGCGCGCTGAATACGCAACTTCTGCTCGCGCCGCAGCAACCGATCCAGCGAGCCGCCGCCGACATACTCCATCACAATGTAGTGGCTGCCCTGCTCCACCGCCGATTGCAGCACCTTGACGATATTGGGGTGATCCAAACGCCGCAGCGCCTCGCCCTCGCGGGTGAAACGCTCGATATTTTCCGAGATTCGATTAGAGGTCTGTTTCAGCGCCTTAATCGCGACAATCTTGTTTGTTTCGCGGTCAAGACCTCGATACACCTCTCCCATCGATCCCTGGCCGATCAGCTTTTCGATTTCAAAGCGGTTTAGAATGATGCGCCTTGTCGTCATAAGTGTGCTCGTTGCGCTGCTATGAATAAGGTATATTCATTGTTTGGGATGAGGTGTAGGATGAAGAACGAAGCGTGTAGCGAATGGAAAACGTGAGAGGTGTTGTATAAATGGTTTCCGATAAGAAAATAACGACTTGCAATCTAATTATTTGGCGATATGAGTAATATTATCAAGAAAATAGGGTTTAATGATCAGATAAGTGCTAAATAAACGATTGACGTTGTTGGAGAAACGTTTTTTTTGAATGAAACGGGTTATCGTTAGTTTTAAACAAAAATGTTATTTAAATTGAGTGTGGGGCTAGAAAAAGATTATATCATAGACCGTAGTAGATGACTAGGGCTAAAATAGTTGATACTTTATTGGAAATTCGTATACCGTCGGGTCTGCAACATAAACCGTGGGAATGCAAACAAAAGTGCAGTTCGGCAACGACCTGCACCCAAAAACACGTATTTTCGCCACAAACGCTAGTGTGTTGTTTTAGAAGGCTTTGACGCTCTCTTGTGCAACGAAAAGCACTCTATTTTGCTCAACTCCACATCGCCGACATCACAGCAGCACGATCTTCTCGCGTCCGCTGGTCACCTCCTTAGTCGCGTTACGCGTATCGACCACCACCACTGAGTTCGCCACGATCCGCTCGTAATCGAACGCCGTGTGATTGGTGATGATCACCACACAGTCGGCGCTCGCCAGCAACTCATCGCTGAACGGCGTCGTCTGGTATTTCTTGCCGTGGTGATCCTCGAACGTGGTGATGTGCGGATCGACTGTTGTGATCTCCGCGCCATCGGCCTCAAGCAACTCCATCACCTTGAACGTCGGCGATTCGCGGTAATCGTCGGTGTCGTTCTTGTACGCCACACCCAGCAGCACAATCTTCGAGCCGTTGATCGCCTTGCGTTGGCGGTTCAGCGCGCGCGCCACCAGATCGTGAACGTGGCGGGGCATCTGCGTATTGATCTCGCCCGCCAACTCGATAAAGCGCGTGGTCAGATCGAACTCGCGAGCCTTCCACGTCAGGTAGAACGGATCGACCGGGATACAGTGGCCACCCAAGCCAGGCCCAGGCGTGAACTTCATAAACCCGAACGGCTTGGTGGCCGCCGCGTCGATCACTTCCCAGACGTTCAAGCCCATCCGGTCGCACAGCAGGGCCAACTCGTTGACCAGCGCGATATTGACCGAGCGGAAGATATTCTCGAACAGCTTGGTCAATTCGGCCACGCTCGGCGACGAGACGGGCACAACCTTGTTGGTGATGGCCGAGTAGAAACTGCACGCCAACGTTGTACACTGATCGGTCACGCCGCCAACCACCTTGGGCGTATTCTCAACGGTGAAGCCCTTGCTGCTCGTCTGGCCTGGGTCGATGCGCTCGGGCGAGAAGGCCAGGAAGCAATCCTCACCAACGCGCAGGCCGGTCGCCTCCAGGCCGGGCTTGATCACCTCAGTTGTTGTGCCTGGATAGGTGGTGCTCTCCAGCACCACGAGCTGGCCGCTGCGCAGTGTGCGAGCGATGTTATCGGCGGCGCTCTGAATGAACGAGATGTCCGGGTCGCGTGTGGCGTTGAGTGGTGTGGGCACGCAGATCACGATCACATCGCAGGCCCGGAGGCGGCGGAAGTCGGTGGTGGCCTCGAAGCGATTCTGGCTGCGGAGCGTCGCGATTTCCTCCGAGGTGACATCACCGATATGGCTTTCGCCACGATTAAGCAGTTCGACCTTATCTCGGCTGACATCGAAGCCCAACACCGAGAATCCGACCTTACCGGCACGCGTCGCCAACGGCAGGCCCACGTAGCCTAAACCAACAATACCCACCAGGGCAGCACGATGCTCGATCTTCTGCAGAAGCTCCTCGTAGACTGCCAGTGCGGTGCCATTTTGTATCGACATACCAATAACCTTTCAAGGGGATGTGAGTTATCTTACGTTCGTTTTAATTAGGTTGAGCGCATACATGGCCTGCACGACAGCGTTTGAGGCCAGGCAGCAACTTCGCTACGATTATAAAGCACGATGTACTCGCTCTGTTATGCCGCATGATACTGCGCTCCGTGGCATAACAGTGGGCAATTACCAAGCGATGAACGATCCCGAATCTTTGGTGATCGCGATCGATCCGCGCTCGGCGATCTCCTGTTGGAGCCACTGGGTGAGCGCGTCGTACGCGGCCTCGGCTGGGTCATCGCCGAGATGCCCCGAGCGAATGAACGCCACCAGCGGCTCAACCTCCGTCACCACCAAGCCATCGTCGAACCTGCGCATCTCGCTATGGCCGAAGTAGCGCGACAAGTGCGCGAGGCCGTTCTCAAGCGAAAACGACGGCGTTTCGTGCTTGGCGAACATGTAGGGAATGTTGAAGCGCTGCGCCAGCGCGAACACCTCGTTCAGGTGCGCCACGCCCGTTGTTGTGGCGTAGAATCGTCCGTTGGGCCGCAGCACGCGCCGGATCTCGGCGAGCGCCTTGGGCAGGTCGGGCACATGGTAGAGCATATGGTTCGCGATCACCACATCGAAGCTCGCATCGTTATACGGGATCGCCTGCACATCGATGCGCTCGAAGGCGAAATCGCTCGGCACATTCGCCAGGCGTTGCTGCGCCTCATCGAGCATGCCCTGCGAGAAATCCGAGAGTGTGATCTGCCAACCTGCCGGGATGCGGTCGCGATTCTCGAACCAAAGATGACCCGCACCAGCACCAAGTTCGAGAACCTTGGCCTGTGCGGGCAACTCCCACTGATCAAATACCCAACGGTGCCAGTTGTACGTATTCCGACTAAACCGCTGATGGAGGGCGATACGTGCTTGGAGATTGGCGGCATTGCGGTATTGCTGGTTCAGCAAGTACTCTTGATTATGCATCGACTTCGCCATTTCAGCCCTCCTGCTGCGTCCATCACGATGTGGCCCAGGAGTGTACCGCCAAGTTGTACGCCTCCTCGAAGCGCTCAGCCGTGATATCCCACGTCAATTCATCGAGGATGCGTTGGCGAGCGGCGGCGCCGAGCCGTTGCGCAAACGCGCGGTCGCTCAGCAGACGGCCAATCGCTTGGCTGAGCGCGGCGGGGTCGCGCTCGGGCACCAGCAGGCCGTGCACGCCATCGTCGATCACCTCGGGGATGCCCGCCACCGCCGAAGCGACGATCGGACAACCCGTGCCCATCCCTTCGAGCAGCGCGTTGGGTAGGCCATCGATATTGCCGCCCTGATCGCGGATCGAAGGCACCACGTACACATCGGCAGCGCTCACGTATTTGGCAGCTTGTTCGCGGTTGAGATGCCCAGGGAAGCGCACCCGATGCGCCACACCAAGTTCGTGAGCGCGCCGCTCCAACTCCTCGCGCAGATCGCCGTACCCGCCGATCACCAGCATCGCGTTCGGGTGTTCGGCCACGATACGCGGCATCGCTTCGAGCAGATAGGTCAAGCCCTTTTTATAGACCAAGCGGCTGACCGTCACAATCAGCGGCGTGTCGGCATCCAAGCCCAATTCTGCGCGCACCTGTGCCCCAGCCGTCGGGTTCGGCTTGAACGCCTGCGGGTCCACGCCGTAGTGCACCACCGATGTGCTCGCCGCGCGGGCACCTATGCGCAGCGCGCGGTCGCGCAGGTCGCCGCTGCAGGCTGTGACGGCGCTGGCCGCACGGAAGGCGCTCGTGGCGGCCAACGTGAGTGGAAAGGCCCGTTCGGCCAGGTAGACATCCGAGCCGTGCAGGCTCACCACCAGCGGGCGCTTGACGAGGCGCGCCACCAACGCAGCGGGTGGGCCGTTTGGCAGCACCCAATGGGCGTGCACCACATCGAACGGCCCGGCGCTGCGCACCAGCCGATAGAGTGACGCTACGCTGGAGCCGAGCGCTAGCGGCGCCGCCACCACCGCCGCGCCGCGCAACCCGACATCGGCGCGCAGCGACTGGGCGTATCCCCAAATGTTCAGTGCGGGCAATGGACTATAGCGAAAAAAGTGGAGGTGTACGCCTCGCTCAACGGGTTCTCGGCGTACATCGGGATGAAATGGTGCTACCACATGAACCGTATGGCCCCGGCGCACCAAGCCAGCAGCAATCTCCTCGATAAATGGCGCTGTCGTCTCACCCGGAAACTTCGGGTAAGAACTTGTGAGCATACAGATTTTCATTGTTGCGCGGCCACCACACCGCCATAATTTGCAGGAAAGCGATAAATTTCCGTCGTCATTGTAATCGTACGGCCCTCGGTGTTCAGCGCCTGATACACCGGCGTTGTATAGACATGTTCCAGCGTGCCGTCCTTGATCAGCGCGTCCATTGTGGCGCGGATCTCGGCGGGCGGACGCTGCAGACTATCGACTACCAGATAGCGCACCTGATAGTGCTTGGCGATGCGCAGGAACGTGTCGCGGTTCGTAGTGTGCGGCACCATCAGCGCGGGCAAGCGGGTCTGCCAGTTGAACTGCCAGGGGTTGCGCGTCATCACCACAGCGTCGGTCTCGTTGTGCTGGCGCGTCCAATCGGCCAGCCACGTGTAGGCATCGATATCAGCGGCATAGCGTTGCGGTTCGGCGCGCACCTTCTCGCTGATCACGGGCCACGACGGCCCCACGATCATCACCAGGGCCGCGCCAGCCAGCAGCAGGCCGAGCGGTGCCCAGCGACCGTCGCCGATCGCCGCGATGCGGTCGTAGCCGCGCCACAGCGCATAGGAGGCCAGTAGCGCCAACCACGGCATCACCATCACAAAATAGCGCTCTTCATCGGCGTGCCAGTAGAAGATTAAGAAGGCCGTATAGGGCAGGAAGGTCAGCATCAACAGACTGAGCAGGCGCAAACGGCTGCGCAGCGTGCCCAGCGCGCCGAGCACCAACCACGCGCCCACGCCAAACAGCACTGGCGATTTGTCCGAACGCCCGAACACATGCTCGCTCAAGCCGAACGGCAGGCCCTTCCAGGCGGGCAGCATATAATCGCGTACGGCCACCACCTGATCGCTGACCTTCTTAAGCGAGCGGTCGAAGCCCCAGCGCAAGATCCAGGTCGCGTCGGGCAGGCCGCCCGTCTCGCCAAGCCCCTGCTCCGGCGTGTAGATTTTGTAGATCTCCCACGAGCGCGTGTAGCCCTGCACCCACGCATCGCGGCTCTCGGTGGAGAAGAACGGCGTGCCGAACATCACCAGGTTGCGCACCACGTAGGGCGAAAGGATGGCCAGGGCGATCGCGCTCCAGAGCACCACGGGCGCGAACGCATTGACGAACGCCGAGCGCGAGTGCAGCAGCGGCAGCACGGGCTTGCGCGAGATCTGCGCCTCGCCGGGGACGCGCGCGCGCCAAGCGTGCCACATCTGGATCAGGAACCACACGCCCATGCCGAAGGCCATCATCACACCGCTGCCCGGCTTCTGCAGCATCATCAAGCCTGTCAGCACCGCCGAGCCGATCAGCCAATTGCGGGGATTGCGGTCGTTGCGCTGGTCGGACACCGCACGGTACAGGAACGCCATCGCGCCAAACAGGAACACAACGAACGCCAGATCCGTCGTGGTGTAGATGATCAGCTTAAAGAACAGGTGGCTGGTCAGAATGATGATTGTGGCGGTTAGGCCCACGCGCCGATCCCACAGCCGCGTGCCAACCGTATAGATCAGCACGCCCAGCAGGGTGATGAAGATCAGATTGGGCAACTTGGCGACCCAGGGCGCTTCGCCCAGCACCGCGAAGAACGGCGCGATCCAGACCGGCTGGAGCATCGGCCATGTCTCCTGCGGGCGGGTCACACCGTCGTAGAGGCGGTAGAACTGCGTGACATAATCGACCACCCAGCCGCGCCCCGCCACCAGATTGCGCGCCACCACGGCGTTGTCGGCGTAATCGGCGTGGCCCACGTAGGGCAGCATGGCGTTCACGCGGGCCAGGTAGGCCACCCAAATCACCAGAAACAGGCCGAGCAGCGTCAGCGCGCCCGTTCGCGAGCCGATCATCCTCACTAGGCCGTTCGCCAAGCGCGGCAGCCCCTCGCGGCCCAGCACCAGCGCAAGCAACAGCAGGCCAGCGCCCAGCAGGCTCAGCAATAGCGAATCGGGGAAGGTGCTGCGGAACAGGTTGCTGCCGGGCGGCTGAAACGTCAAGCCAGCCCGCATAATCACGTAGGCCAGCCAAGCCGTGCCCATCGAGATCAGGCCGTAGTTGAGCGCCGCGCCTTGGCTGTAGCGCCCCAAGAGCGCGCCAATATAGCGGCGGATCGGGGCGCGCAGCGCGATCACTAGCGCGAACAGCGCCGCACCCACAAACCACGGCATCAGCGCCGCTGTCCAGATACGCGCGAACGCCAAGCCGATCGCCGTGGCGCTCACCAAAAGCGTGGAGAGCACGAAGGCCAGCGTTGGTCGGCGGGTCATCGCGCTCAACGCGAGCATCCAGATCCCGCCTCCAAGCACCAGGAGCGCAAGCGGTAGCGCGGCGGGCAGCGTGGGGCGGGTGGAGAGATCAGCGATGCGCAACTGCTCTAGCCGAATGCCTTTTGGACGAGCATCCTGGTACTGAAGTGTGTTGGTGAACGAATCTGATGTGTGAAGACTTAAAACGAGCGGGTTGTTGGCACGCAAATCGCCAGGGATGCGGAAGGTGTATTCGCCCCACTGATCGGTCGGCTCGAAGCTGCCGATCGTGGTGCTGTTCACCGCTACAGTGACGTGCGGTTGTCGTGTGATGTGATTTTGGACATCGGAGGGCCATCCTTGGGCGCGCAGCGTCAATTCAAGGTCACCACCCGTGCCGAGGCCGGGCAGCCAGAATGTCGCATCTTGGCGAGTCCAGCGGCTGCGCATCGTCTGCGCATCGGGGCTGAATTCATCGCCATACAGGCTTGTTTGGTCGGCGACGCCAGCACCTTCACTGGCACGCAAAAACAGCCGGTCGCCAAACCAGCCAATAGCGATGTCGGTTGCGGCAGGTGCCTGATAAGCCAAGCTTCCGGCCAGCAGCGCCAAAGCCAGCAGCAGGGCTAGACGCCGATCCCAAAAATGAATGAGCGGGCCAGTAGAGGCGTCGCTCGTCGATGGCCACACTGTCGGTTGTTTGGTTGCCGTATCGGTACGCACGGCGGTATTATACCGCGAGTCACGCATCAACAAAATCACGCACAACTGAGACATGGATTGGTTGAATCTGAGAGGCAGGCGGGTGCCGACAAGGTTTGATCGAGGTCATCTTGCCCCTGTTCCGGCAACTAAAGAGAGGATATGTTATAATTGCCATGCGTATATCCTCCTTTTTAACCTGTTGTTACTAGTTGTTGGGCTTCTGTTGCCCCTTCGTGAGAGGAATGCCTCTATGTCTGTCGTAGAGCTGGATACCTTGATTGACCGGCTCCTGCCGCAAGTGCTTGCGGATCCCGATCTAGGCGACGGACGAACGTTCACACAATTGCATTTTAGTCGCCTTTGGGCTTTAACATGCTTATACGCTGGTGAATGTTATGATGAGGATTTATTGGCTTCTCGGGTTCCTGCGTATTTGCCCCCGAAGGTATTGTTTGCCCGTGAAGTAGCCTCGTAACGCAGGTTTCCGACACACCATTGGGTAGACGCTCGCTAAAAAGTCTCCCTCGTAATCGTTTCCCCTACTTACCCGTCCTCGTTGGATATATGCCCTCTGGCTTGAGAGGGCTTTTCAAGCAGCACGAAAGGATCGAAGCAATGATGCTCCCCCACGGTTATGCCGAACGGGTGTATGCTGGTGTGCTTGGCAAGTTGATCGGCGTATACCTGGGCCGTCCGTTCGAAGGTTGGTCGTACGAACGCATTATGGCCGAGCTTGGCGAGATCAATTACTACGTTCACGAGCAACGTGGCGTTCCCCTGATCGTCACCGACGACGATATTTCGGGAACCTTCACCTTCCTGCGAGCACTGCCCGATTACGGCAATTCACGCGACCTCACTCCTGCGCAGATCGGCCAAACGTGGCTGAACTACATCATCGAGCAACGCACGATCCTGTGGTGGGGCGGACTCGGCAACTCGACCGAGCACACCGCCTTTTTGCGTTTGAAGCATGGCATTCCAGCGCCAAAGAGCGGTTCGATAGCGCTCAATGGGCGGGTGGTGGCCGAGCAGATCGGCGCGCAGATCTTTGTCGATGGCTGGGCCATGGTCGCGCCCGGAGATCCGGAGTTAGCCGCAGATCTGGCGCGGCGCGCTGGCAGCGTGAGCCACGATGGCGAGGCGATCTACGGCGCACAGGTGATCGCGGCGATGGAGGCACAGGCGTTTGTCGAGCGCGACATCAACAAACTGCTCGATACGGCCGTGGCGCTGATCCCCGCCGATTCGCTGATCGCCCGCCTGATCAGCGATATTCGTGAGTGGCACGCCCAGGAGAGCGATTGGCGCATTAACCGCGAGCGCATTGTGGAGCGCTACGGCTACGACCGCTACGGCGGCAACTGCCATATCGTGCCGAACCACGCCCTGATCATTTTGGCGCTGCTGCACGGCAACGGCGACTTCCAACGCTCGATGATGATCGTCAACACCAGTGGCTGGGATACCGATTGCAACGCGGGCAATGTGGGCTGCCTGCTGGGCATTCGCGATGGCTTGGCGGCCTTCGAGAGCGGGCCGGATTGGCGCGGCCCCGTGGCGGATCGGCTCTACCTGGCGACCGCTGAGGGCGGGCGCGGCATCACCGACGCGGTGACCGAGACGTTCCATATCGTGAATATCGGGCGGGCGTTGGCTGGCGAGGCGCCGCTGGCCCCCAAGGACGGCGCGCGCTTCCACTTCGAGCTACCTGGCGCGTTGCAGGGCTTCGTGGCCGAGGATAGTCCGGCATCGCGGGGCACGCTGCGCCTTGAGAATGTGGTGGGTCACAGTTTGCGGGGCGAGCGAACGTTGGCGCTACACTACCAGTACGTGGCGCCTGGACGACCCGCCCGCGCCGCCACGGCGACCTTCATCCCACCTGAGGCGATCAACATGCCGGGCTACGCGCTGCTGGCCTCGCCGACCCTGCATCCGGGCCAGACCATGCGGGCGCTGCTCAAGGCCGATGAGGCCAACGCCGCGGCGATCTCCTGCCAATTGTACCTGCGCTTCTACGGCACAAACGATCAGTTGGAGCGCAGTTATGGACCGCAGATCCTGCTTGCGCCCGGCGAACGCCACGAACTCTATTGGCAGATCGGCGACCTGGGTGGCGCGCCGATCGCTGAGATCGGCGTGGAGTTGAGCGCGTCGCAGCGGTCCGATGGCACGGTGTACCTCGATGAGCTCGATTGGGGTGGTGCGCCGAATGTGGTGTTGAGGCGGCCTGCGGCGGGCGGCACGATGTGGCGGCGGGCCTGGGTCGATGCGGTTGACCAGTTCGGCTCGTGGTGGCCCGAGGCGTACCGCTTGGTGCAGAACGAGGGCACCGGCTTGCTGATGCAGGGCAGCCGCAACTGGACCGACTACCAGGTCAAGGCGGCTATCACGCCACACTTGGCGAAGGCGTGCGGCATCGCAGCGCGGGTGCAGGGGCTGAAGCGCTACTACGTCCTGCAACTCGCCAGTAACCAATCCCTTCAATTGGTGAAGATGCTCGACGGCGAGACGGTGCTGGCCGAGGTGCCATTGCGCTGGGAGTTTGGCAGAACGTACGAGCTTCGCCTCGAAGTTGTGGGCGATCACATCCGTGGTTGGCTCGATGGTCGTCTGCTGATCGACCTGTACGACCGTAACAACCCGTTGAAGGACGGTGGCATCGCGCTGGTCTGCACGGAGGGGCGCATCGCAACCGAGCAGGTCGAGGTGCAGCCCGCCGAAGAGGGCTAGCCTCCAACCGCGCGGCTGAGGCCCTGAGATTCGGATTGACCCGTGGCTGGCAGCGCCACGCAGATCGTGGAGCCGTGTGGGCTGCTCTGCTCTAGCCAGATCCGCCCACCCTGCGCCTCGATATCGCGCTGGGCGATGCTGAGGCCCAAGCCCGTGCCGGGTGTCTCGGAGAGCGCGCGGGTGAGGCGGCCCCGAAAGAAGGGCGAGAAGAGTTGGTCGCGCTCATCGGCGGGGATGCCCGGCCCCTGATCGGTGATACTGATATAGGCCAAGCCGTCTTGATAGCTCGCTGTCAGCCGGATTTGGCCCCGTTTGCTGTAGCGAATGGCGTTGTCGAGGACTTCCGAAAGCGCTCGTCGCACCTGAGCGCGATTCCCCCACACCAGCAGCCCGGGTGGCGCTTCGGCCACCAGTTGAAGCCCCTTGATTTGTCCCGCAAGTTGATAGTCATCCAGCAACTCATCCAACAGTTCATCGACAGCGATCCCTTTCCCATGCTGTTTGGGGAAGGTTGAGGCGGTATTGTGCTCGAACAGCAGCACGCGCTCGATCAGCGATTGCAGCCGCAGCACGCCGCTCTCAAGCGCATTCGCGAGCAAAGGCGTCAGCGTGCCGTTGCTGGTGAGGATCTGGCTCGTCAGGCTGAGGAAGGTGAGCGGCGTGCGCAGTTCGTGGCCCACGTGCTCGATAAACTCGGCCTTGAGTTGGTCGAGCGTGCGCAGTTGCTGGTTGAGTTGCGCGATGGTGGCGTAGGCGCGGGTGTTTTGCAACGCGCTGGCGATGGCGGGCGCGAGTGTAATCAGCAGTTTGACTACGCGGGGCGGGTAAGTGCGACCCTGGAGCGGCGCCCCACACCCGAGGAAGCCAACTAATTGCTGGCCAATCAGCATCGGGATGATCAAGGTGATGCCCTGCGCCTGGAAGGGCTTCGCCCAATCGGCGTCGGTGGCGGGATCGAGCAGCAGATACGATTGGGCCTGGCGCACGCGGTTTGCGCTTGCGCCATTGGCCAGCAACGTAGCGTCCGGCGATTGCTCGGTGCCGAGCGGCACAAAGACGCGCTCCTCGGGTGGTTGCAGCATCCACAGCGTGGCGGATGTGAGCAGTAGGCGCTGCGCAAGGTCGTCCACGATCAGTGTGTGGAGCGCTTCGGGTTCGAGCGTGCGGCTGAGCGCTCCGTTCATATCGCGGAGTAACTCTTCGCCGTTCTGCCAATCGCGATACGTGAGATGGTTGATAAACGTGCGTACCTGCCGTCGGATGGGGACGATCAGCAGGGCCAGCAGCACCATAACGACGAGGTAGGCGACTGGCAATTGCTCATCGGTGAGCCACGGCGATAATAGGACGGTCACGGTCATCAGCAGCGCCGCGACGATAATCGCGAGTAGAGCGTTGGCTACGAAGGATGCGATCAAACGTGCTCGCGGGTCTGCGCCAGCAAACGTTATACGCTTTCGCACAAACGATCCCCCTCTGTATCGCATTGTCATGATAACGTTGCACAGGAGGATCTGGATACGGGTTGCAGTGAAATGTTGGTGGCTACCAACTGGCTTGCAGGAGCGTAAGGGCCTCCTCAAACGTGATCGGGCGTGGATTTGTGAAGATGGCGGCATCGACCAATGCCAACTCGGCTAAGGTGGGCAGCGCGCTCTCGGGAATATCGAGGTCGCGTAGGCGGGTGGGCAATCGGCAATCGCAGATCAGCGAGCGCACCGCTTCGATGCCATCGTCGATCACGTGCTCCTCGGCGCGTCCGCCAGCGTTCACGCCCATCGCCCGCGCGATGCGCGAGAAGCGGTTCGGCACTGCTTCGCTGTTGAAGCGCATGCCGTGAGGCAGCAGGATGGCGTTCGCGGTGCCGTGGTGCACATCGAACATACCGCCGATCGCGTGCGATATGGCGTGCACGACCCCTAGGCTGCCGCCGCCGCTCGAAAAGGCGATCCCCGCGATGCACGAGGCGATCAGCATATTGTTGCGGGCGTCGCCCTCGTCGGTGTTGAAGGTGGCGGCGCGCAAATTGTTCGAGATCATGTCGATAGCTTGCAGCGCCAGGCAATCGCTGATCGGATTGGAATTGGTGCCAACAAACGCCTCGATGGCGTGTGTAAGCGCATCGAGGCCAGTGGCGGCGGTGAGGTGCGTGGGCAGGCTGCGGGTCAGTTCCGGGTCAAGGATGGCGAGATCGGGGGCGAGGAACGGGCTGCAGAGGTGCATTTTGACCTGATTCTGCTCATCGCGGATCACGGCCCAGGTGGTCACTTCGCTGCCGGTGCCGGCGGTGGTTGGGATGGCGACCATCGGCACTAATCGGCGGGTCAGCAGGTTGAATCCTTGGTAATCGTGGAGTTGGCCGCCTTCGGTGAGCAGGATGCGCGTGGCTTTGGCGGTATCGATCGGGGAGCCGCCACCAAGCGCAACCAGCACATCTGCGCCCTGCTCCTGTGCGTATGCGGCGGCCTGCTCCACCACACTCACCGAGGAATTTGCAGGAACATCGGTGAACACCCCAACGAGTTCGATGCTTTGGCCAAGGCCCGCCTGCACCTGATCAAGGATTCCGGCTTGTGCAATGCCTTGGTCGGTGATGATCAGCGCGCGGGTGCCGAGGTGTGCGATTTCGTTACCGAGATCCTGAACGAGGCCAGCTTTATAAAGCACACGGGGCTGCGATTGAAATTCAAAAAACTCGATCATGCGGCGCTCCTGGTCTTGGGAGGGTGTCTGCCCTATTATAACGTACAGTGAAGCATCACACGACACGAACAATCACTTTTTTCTACTTGAGAATAGTTTTTAAGTGGTTAAGAATATTGTATTGCTGCGATATATCGGTTTTCGTCGTTAGATGATGGGTGATGGTCGATAGTCAATGTTGTTGTGTCTGAAGGGCAGTGCTTCAATCGCTCGCGTTGGGCTGCGAGTTGCTGGCGAAGGCTTGCGATATGCTCATACGTTGACATAAGCACTCACAGAGTAATGGGGAGGTCGTGGTTCTACTGTATCACAGCGCTATGCGTGATACAAGCTTTTTGACTCAACATTAACAAAAGAAGGGCGATCTCCACCGACGCGCTGTGCGCCGTAGAGATCGCCCTTGTTGTAGCCTCAGCCTACTTCGCTTCTTGAAGCGCCGCCAGTACGCGCTCCGGCGTCATCGGCTGCTGCGTCAGCCATACGCCCGTCGCATCGTGGATGGCGGCGGCGATCGCGGGAGCCAACGGCACCAGCGCCATCTCGGCCACACCGCGCGCGCCGTAAGGGCCGTTCGGGTCGGCCAACTCCAGAATCACAGGCACCACCTGCGTAGGCATATCGCGGGCGGTCGGCAGCAAGTAGTTGCTAAAGTACGGCGTCAGAATCTTGCCGTCGCGCATCTGGAAGTTTTCGAGCAGCGCGTAGCCCACTGCCTGCGCGAGGCACCCCTCGATCTGCGCCTCGACCTGCTGGCGGTTGATTGCCTTGCCCACATCGTGCACGCTGATGATCTGGAGCACCTGCACCTGCCCGGTGAGCGTGTTCACCTCCACCTCGACGGCCTGGGCCGTGTAGCCGTAGCAGTAGTTCGGTATGCCCGCGCCGGTGACCGGATCGAGTTTGGTGGTGGCTGGCGGTCGGTATTGCACCGTCGCCTCCGCCGGGCGTTCCTCGTCGTGCCAGCGCTGCAACGCGGCAATACAGGCATCGTGCACGGCGCGCCCGCCCATCAGCGTCATGCGCGAGGCCGAGACGCTGCCCGCATTGGGAGCCTCGCTGCTGTCGTCGGTGATCATCGTGACCGCCTCCAGCGGCAGTTGCAGCGTTTCGGCGGCGATCTGGCGCAGCGCCAAGTGCGTGCCCTGGCCCACCTCGGCGGCGCCCACCCGCACCACCGCCCGCTCGATCTGCGCCTCGCCGAACAACTCCACGGTGGCCGTCGATTGCTCGGGGAAGCCGAACGAGTAGCCAACATTCTTGATTCCACAAGCAATGCCCACGCCGCGCTTGAGATGCGGCTGCTCGCTGGGCGGCGCGCTGGGGAAGCGGACTTGCATCTCCTGCACGCAGCGCTCAAGGCATTCGAGCACGCTCACGCCGGGTGGCAGCGGGTGTTGGGTCGATTCGAGATCGCCCTCGCGGTAGCCGTTGATGCGGCGGATCTCGACGGGGTCCATATTGAGCGCGTGGGCCAGCCGCGTCACCATAATCTCGGCGGCGAAGTGGGCCTGTGGCGCGCCGAATCCACGGAACGCCCCGCAGGGGATGTTGTTGGTGTAGACCGCGTAGCCATCCACCGAGATGTTCGCCACGTCGTAGCAGGCGTTGGCGAACAGCGTGGCGACCTTCGTCACCTCGACGCTAGTCGAGGCGTAGGCGCCGCCATCGGCGAGCACCTCGGCCTCCACGGCGGTGATGGTGCCATCGCGGCGCGCGCCCCAACGGCAGCGGATGCTGAACGGGTGGCGCTTGTTATGCCCGATCATCGATTCCTCGCGGCTCCACACTAGCGCTACGGTGCGGTTCAGTTTCCAAGCCGCCAACGCCAGTAGATGCTGGATTGAAAGGTCCTCGCGCCCGCCGAACGCGCCACCTATCGCGGCGTAGCGCACCACCACCTGTTCCTCGGGCAACTGCAGCATGGCCGCGATCTGGCGCCGATCCTCGTGCAGCCACTGACCAGCTGTCTCCACCACTACGCGGCCCTGCTCATCGATGTAGGCGATTCCGGCTTCGGGCTGGAGGAAAGCGTGCTCCTGCCACGATGTGTGGAACTCATCTTCAAGAATCACATCGGCCTCCGCAAAGCCCTTGGCGATGTCGCCCTTGCGGATGGGCATATGGAACAGGATATTGCTGCCGTGGCTCTCGTGGACCAGCGGCGCATCGGGTTGCATCGCGGCGCGCGCATCGCTGATCACGGGCAGATCGCTGTACGTCACCTGCACGCGCTTCGCGCCGAGCGTGGCGGCGGCCTTGCTTTCTGCCACGACCAATGCGACCTTATCGCCCTCGAAGCGCACCTTATCTCCACACAGCACAGGCTGGTCGTTGTCGATCAGGCCGAAGGCGTTGAACGGCACATCGGCGGCGGTGAGCACGGCCACCACGCCGGGCGTGGCGAGCGCCGCGCTGGTGTCGATCGCCTCGATGCGGGCGTGCGGGCGATGGGCGAACACCACTTTGATATGCAACATGCCGGGGCGCACCAGATCGCCCGGGTATTGCGCTGCCCCAGTGACTTTGCCCAATGCGTCGGGGCGCGGCAACGGCTTGCCGATCAAGGTTGTCATGATTGTCCTCCCGAAACACGTGGCTCCTCGGCGGCAGCCTGGACAGCATCAAGAATTTTGCGATACCCAGTGCAGCGGCAGATGTTCCCGCTGAGCGCGGTCTGGATCTGCTCTAGATCGGGCTTGCGGTGCTCGTCGAGCAACTTAGCCCCCGCCATCAGCATCCCGGGGATGCAGTAGCCGCACTGCACCGCCGCCTTCTCGATGAACGTCCGCTGGAGCGGGTGCAGGTTCGCATCGTTCGGGGCCGTGTTGGCGAGCCCTTCGATGGTGGTGAGCACCGCACCATGCGCCTGCGCGGCGGGCGTCAAGCAGGCCATCACCGCCTGCCCGTTGATCCAGACCGTACACGCACCGCATTCGCCCTCGGCACAGCCCTCTTTGGTGCCCGTGAGTTGGGCATCCTCCCGCAGGGCGTCGAGTAGCGTTTTGGTGTGCGCATCGCGAAGCCGATACGCCTGCCCGTTGATGGTGGTATCGATCAGTGTGAGCGGCTCGTTGCTATTGCCCGGACTGCTCAGTTGGCTGGGTGTGGTTTCGAGCAGGACGGGCGCGCTGGGCCAACCCTCGTCTTCGCGGTCCGCCGCAATGCGCGCTAGGCCGTCGGCGATCAGGTTGGCGAGCGTAGTGCGGCGGTAGGATGCCGAGCCGCGCAGATCGTCGATCGGAGCCGCATCGTCGCAGGCTAAACGTCCAGCCTCGGCGTTCACCGCCTCACTGAGCGTCTTGCCGATCAGGAAGCGCTCGGCGGTGGGTGCCCGCACCACGGTGGGCGCCAAACAGCCCAACGCAATGCGTGCATCGGTGATGGTGGCTGTGCTCGGGTCGTCGTGCTCGAAGCTCAGCACAATCGCCAGATCGATCACCGAGATGGCCTGGGCGCGGCGCAGACCCAACTTCAAGAAGATGCCGCGCTGATGCGCTTGCAGGGCGGGCACGCGAATCTCGCGCAGCAACTCGTTCGGGCGCAGCACCGTCTTGCGAAAGCCCGTGTAGAAGCTCTCCAGCGGTACGACCCGTTCACCCGCGCTGCTCACTAACACCACCTCGGCCCCCATCGCCATCAGCGGCGGGATCGTGTCGTTGGCGGGTGAGGCGGTGATCAGATTGCCCGCGATGGTGCCCCGCGTGCGGATCTGCGGCGCGCCAACTTCCCAACAGGCTTGGGCCAGCGGCAGCGCCCGCGCGACACAATCGGCAGAAGCGATGATGTCGTTGTGCGTCGCCAAGCCGCCGATGCGCAGTTGGTCGCCTTCGAGCCGCACATAATCGAGTTCAGAGAGTCGCGTAATATCGATCAAGGTTGTGGTCGGCTTCACACCGCGCTGAAGCTCCACAATCACATCGGTGCCTCCTGACACCACACGCGCCTGCTCGGCATGCTGATCGAGCAATGCCAGAGCATGATCAAGTGTGGTCGGTTGCCAATAGGTTTGCCACATAAAATCCCCCATAAACAATTGGAATGCGGTGATGTTGCGTGGCAGTTTTCCAAACGGCCACACATTCAGGCTCCTTGCATAACGCTTCAACGCAAACGATGGTTGCGCTATTCTGCGAGCGAAAGCAGGAGTTGTTCGAGGACATCGATCGCCACGCGCACGTCATCGGCATCGACCGATTCGGCTGGGTTGTGGCTGATGCCGCCCTTGCAACGCACGAACAGCATGGCAATGGGCGCGATCTTCGACATCACAACGCCATCGTGGCCCGCGCCGCTCGGCAGGTGGTGTACGGGCAGGCCGACATGCTCGACGGCCTGGGCCAAACGTGTGGTCAGCGTAGGTGTGCAGGGCACGGCGGGGTTGCTCTGCACGATCTGCCATTGGAGCGCCACCCTGCGCTTCTGCGCTATCTGCTGCGCGGTTTGGTGAAGTTGTTGTTGGGCCTGTTCGCGGCGCTGATCGTCTTGGTGGCGCAGGTCGAGGCTCAGCCGCACGCTGCCGGGGATGACGTTCGGCACATTGGGTTGCACCTCCAACCGCCCCACGGTGGCCACGAGGCCGTCGAGCTCGCGGGCCAGCGCCTCGGCGGCCAGCACAAACTCGGCGGCGGCGCAGAGCGCATCCTGTCGCAGCGCCATTGGCACCGTGCCAGCATGCCCAGCCGTGCCTGCGAACTGAATCTGCGTGCGTGTTTGGCCTGCGATCGCGGTGACAATGCCCACGGGAAGCCCGAGATTTTCGAGCACTGGGCCTTGTTCGATATGCACCTCCACATAGCCCAGCAGGTCGTCGCTCGCGCGGCGCGCCTCGTGCAAGCGCTCGGGATCGCCGCCGAACGCCCGAATCGCGTCGGCCATGCTGATGCCGTCGGCGTCGGTGAGGTGCAGTTGCTGCGGGTCGAAGCAGCCAGCCACCACTTGGCTGCCGAGATACGTGCTGTGATAGCGCACGCCTTCCTCATCGGCGAACGCCAATAGCTCGATGGCGAAGGGCAGGCGCCGCCCCTGCTGATGCAGGTGCTCTACGCAGGCCAACGCCACCAAGATGCCCAGCGGGCCATCGTACTTGCCGGCATTGCTCACCGAGTCGAGGTGCGAGCCGAGCAGCAAGGTCTTGGCGTTGGGGGTCGCAGCCTCGTAGCGGCCCATCAGGTTGCCGATCGCATCACGGCGTACCAACATGCCAGCGGCCTGCATCCACGCCGTGAGCAGGGCTTGGGCCTGCTGCATCGCCGGGCTGCAGAAGCGCCGCATGAGCCCGTCGGGCTGCTCGCTGCATTGCGCCAATTGGTCGCAACGCTGCATCACAAGGTCGGCAAGCGAAGTCGTATGCACTCGTCCCTCTTTGCTATCGGTCGATCCGGGCGCCCTGTTCGATCCAGACGCCCAACAAATTGCGTTCCTCGTCGGTCATGTTCGTCTTGTTGGCGAGCGGCATGTTTTTGAGGACCACTGCGCGCTCGCGGATTCGCTCGGCCATCTGTTTGATCTGGTCGGGTGTGTCGAACATCACGTTGTTCGGCGCGACCACGAAGAGATCGTCGGTTGGACGGGCGGAATGGCAACTGACGCAGCGCTGTTGGATCACCACGCGGGCATCGGCGAAGGGCACCGGCGGGAGGTTGGCTGCGTTGCTAGTGCCGCGCGATTGGGCGATCAAGCAGAACACCAGGCCAACCGTGATCACCACTGTGGCGATGGCCAAGCGCCACCAGCCGCTGTACTGGAAGCGGATGTTCATCAGATGGCGCAGCATGGCGCTGCCGAGCGCCAACACCGTCAGGATCAGCCATGAGATCGTGCTGCCGTAGGTGCTCGGAAAATGCCCGCTGATCATGATGAAGATCACCGGGAAAGTCATGTAGTTGTTGTGGATGGAGCGCTGCTTGGCACGGTTCGAGAGCGCGGGGTCCTGCGGCTGTCCGGCGAGGGTGGCCGCCACCAGTTCGCGCTGCGAGGGCACCACGTAGAACCAGACATTGCCCGTCATCAGCGTGCCGAGCATCGCGCCGATGTGGATGTAGGCGGCTCGTCCGCTCAGCAGTTGCGAGAGCGTGTAGGTGAGCGCCACCAGCAAGGCGAACGAGAGCGCGAAGGCGGCCTTGGTGTTCTTGCCGAGCGGCGAGCGCCAGATCAGGTCGTAGACCAGCCAGGAGCAGACCAGCGTGCCCACGCCGATCAGGATGGCGACGCTGGGTGTGATGGTCGATACGTTCGGGTCGATCATATAGGCTGCGCCGCCCAAGTAGTAGACCAGGATGAGGAGGCAGACGCCGCTCACCCACGTGGTGAGGTTCTGGAACATGAACCAGTGCACTTTGTCGGGGTAGGGCGTGCCAGCGGGCAGCAGTTTCTTTTCGACCTCGTAGAAGGCGCCGCTGTGGAGCAGCCAAATTTTGCCTTGCACCCCTTCGCGGGGCGGTTCGACTGGCACCAGGTTGCGGTCGAGCCAGTTGAACAGCAGCGAGTTGCCGATCCACATGATCCCAGCGATCACATGAACCCAGCGAATGAATAGATCGAGGAGTTCTCGAACCAATGCTTCCACGTGCTTCTCCTGGTTGCAATCTGGAATGCAGGTTATTGGTGGCTGATCGTGCTCAGCCACTGAAACGGTACAATCGATCGACGGCCCCCGCCGATGCAACGATGACGCGCGCCTTTGATGCTTGGGCTAGCCGTCTGTAATCGCGTCGCGGAGCCGTAGAGCAGCGATTTTGCAGATCTCGTCGAGTGCGGTGGCGATCTCTTGTTCGCGGGTGTGCTTGAGCCGTTGCTCGAAATGCGCTAGGATACTCTCTTTGGTGTGCTCGCGCACGCAGATCACGAACGGGAAGCCGAAGGTGGTGCTGTAGGCTTGGTTGAGTCTGGTGAAGGTGGCGAATTGTTCGGGAGTCAGCCGATCAAGGCCTGCCGAGGCTTGTTCCCGTGTCGATTCGGGCGTGAGTTCGCCTGCGATGGCTGCGCGTCCGGCGAGATCGGGATGGGCGCGGATAAGGGCGATCTGCTTCTCGATGGGTGCCCGCTTGACCGTGGCGCAAAGCGCGGCGTGCAGTTCTTCGCGGGATGCGAAGGGGCGCGCTGCCCAAGTGTCAGCCGCGATCCAAGGGCTTTTTTCAAATACAAAGCCAAGCGCGGCCTCGAACGCTGCTTGATCCAGGGCGTTGATTGCCGCGAGCGTGAGTGGTGTGCTTGCCATGGCTTACTCGCTGTGCCAGCGCGGCGCTGCAGGAGGAGGTGTGAGCACAACGCTGTGCAGATAGGGCTTTCAGAACCGAAAGTGCAGCCAGTATAGCCCGTCGTTTCGGCGATGTCAAGCATTGCTCGAAGGATGCTGAACGCCTCGGCGCTTGCAGCATGGTGCACCTTCCGCTATACTTCGATGCGTTGGTATATTCAGTTGGGCAACGATTTTTGTGGAAATTCCTCCCCGTCAACGCTATCAATACCGTCGCCGTTTGGTGGCCGCACGTCGCCGCCGCATTGGCATGAGCATCGGTGCGTTGTTGGTGATCCTGCTGGGTTGTGTGCTGTGGCTGCGGCAACCCCGTCAGGTGACAGCGCCCGAGCAGCCGACGCCAACGGTCGATGCTTCGCGCCCTTCGCCAACGCCGACCTCGGTGCTCCAGCCTACCACTCCGCCGATCGCCAGCGAGCCGACCGCCGAGCAACCCAACGAGACGCCTGTCGTGCAGCTCGCCTCGTTCTTCGACGATAGGCGCTTCACCTACGAGCCGAATTTCTACGCGCCCGAAGTGCAGGCGTTCCTCGATTCGCAGCCCGGCACGCTCAAGAATCTGGCGTTTGTGGTGGGCGAGCGGCGGCACTCCTTCGCCGAGGTGCTGATCGGCCAAACCAGTTACTACAGCATCAATCCGAAGGTGATTCTGGCGCTGATCGAGGCGCAGAGCGGCGCGGTGACGAGTCCGAACCCGTCCGCCGATCAGATCGGCTGGGCGGTGGGCTACCGTGGCGAGAACGGTAACCGCCGTGGTTTAACGTCGCAGGTGCGCTGGGCCGTGCGCCAATTGCTGCTGGCAAAACTCGCCTACCCGAACTACGAGCCGCTCACCTTCGCCGATAATTCGAGCGTGCCCGCCACGCCCGGCATGAGCCTGAGCGAGTACAGCATCGCGCGGGTGCTCGCGCCAACCACCACGCCCGATCGATTGCCCGCGCTGATGTCGCGCTTCCTCGATACTTACACCCGTCTGTTCGGCGATCCACGCGTGCCGCCGACCGATTGGCCCGCGCCCGCTGAGCCATTCCTGTATTGGCCGCTGGAGAAGCCCGCCCAAGTCACCTCGTTCTTCGATCACGGCGGTCCGTTCCTTACCCGCATCTTCCAGAACGGCGTGGTGACGTACTGGGGCCGTCGGGAGGTTGACCTGGCGATCGCCTACAACGGGCACGATGGCTGGGATTACGCGGTCGCGCCGCCCGACATGATCCTCGCCGCCGCCGATGGGCAGGTGGTGTTCGCGGGCAATGCCGATGATGGATGCGCCACCCGTTCGGTCGTGATCGACCACGGCAACGGCTACCGCACGCTGTACTGGCACCTGCACCGCATCGACGTGGCGATCGGCGATACGGTGGCGCGTGGGCAGCCGATTGGCATGGCTGGCAGCAGCGGATGCGCGACCGGGCCGCACTTGCACTTTGGCGTGCAGTACTTGGGGCGCAACGTCGATCCGTATGGCTGGTGCTCGCCCGATGCCGACCCGTGGGCCGTCCACGGCGCTGGTGCCGAGAGTCGCTGGCTCTGGGCCGATCGCCCTTCGCCCTGCGGTGAACTGCCGTCCGACGTTATTCTGGTCGATACCGATTCGCCCGATTTCTTCCACGAGGGAGAGGGTTGGCAGGCGATACCCATCGGCTATGGCGGCGAGGCGCTGTTTGTGCCATCGACCGCCGGGGTCGAGGCGCTGTTCCCGTGGGAGTTGCGCCCGCTGACCGCGCCCGCCGTGGCCGTCTGGAAGCCGACACTGCCCGCCGCAGGCCTGTATCGTGTGTTGGCCTACGTGCCCTACGCGCTGAGCGGCCTCGATGATGCCCGTGAGGTGCGCTACCACATTCGCTACAGCGGCGGCGAGGCCGAGATCGAGATCGACGCGCAGCTACACGCCAACGATTGGGTTGACCTGGGCACGTATCAGTTCGATCCCGCCGATCAGCCGACCGTCTCCACCAGCAATTTGGTCGAAGCGAGCGAACGCAGCGTTTGGGCCGATGCGCTGATTTGGGTGCCCGTGGTCGAATAGTATTCTACTTTTGTCGGGTACCAGATCGCGGAGCGATGTGCTATCATACTTATGGTGAGAGATTGGCAGCGTTCACGCCAGAGCTATCGAGCGTGAGCGAGGAACCATCGGTCGTATTGCCCGAACGGTCGTAATAAGGACCATTGCAATAGGCAAAGCCCATGTTACCAACACAAACGCCGATTTCGCAGATGTTGCTCGAAGAGCTGCGTGGCACATCGCCACAAATCGTCGAACTGCTCGACCAACTCGCCGCCAATCCGGCGCTCGAAGTGCGTCGCACCTACTTGCGTCAGCTTGGCGCGCTGTGGTATCGCCAAGAGGGTGAGCCGGGCGTGCTGGCCGAATTGGGCTTGGCACTGGTCGAACAATATCAGTTGGACCCTGGCGTGGCGCTCGCCGAATTGTTGATGGCCTATGGGGCCGCCCGCGAGGAGCAGCGCACACGCGAGTGGGAAGAGCACTTGATGCGCCGCATGGCCGAGCTGCGCGGCCTGCATAAAGTGATCTCGGCTGCAAACTCCACCCTCGATCTCGATACCTCGATGCGCACGGTCGTCGATACGGTGGCCGAGGTGATCGGCGTCGAGGCCTGTTCGGTCTATTTGTACGATAAAAACACCGACGATCTGACGCTGCGGGCCACCCGTGGCTTGAACGTCGCTGCGATCGGTCAGGTGCGCCTGCCGCTCGGCGAGGGCATCACCGGTGCTGCCGCACGCGAGGGCCGCCCGATCGCGGTGGTCGATGTCAAGACCGATACGCGCTTCCACGTGGAGCCTGGCTTGGATGAAGATCCGTTCCGTTCGATCTTGGCGGTGCCGATTGTGTTGTTCAGTGCCGAGCGCTACCACTTCGGCGCCGATAAGCTGCAGGGCGTCATCACCATTCAGAGCTACGGCCCCCGCGAGTTCACCCCCGAAGAGATCAGCTTTGTTGAGACGGTTGCGGGCGAGTTGGCCTTCTTCATCGCCAACGCCCAACTGTACCAGTACACGGGCGAGCAGCTTCACCAAAAACTGCGCGAATTGACCACGCTCCAGCAAGTCTCCAAGAGCATCGCCGAGCAGCTCGATCTGCAGAGCGTGTTGAAGCTGATCGTGGCCAAGGCGGTGGAGTTGGCGCATGTCGATCGGGCCGATATCTTCCACTGCGAGGAGGGTGGCGAACTGAAGTTGGCCGCGACGTACGGTGGCGCGCATCGGGGCGGCGTGCTGAGCTTTATCGCCCAGGCCGTGCGCGATGCCCGACCGCTGCACGTGTTGAACGCCTACAGCGATTCGCGCTTCCCCGAGTTGCCGCAGGTCGCCGTTGAGGAGGGCTTCCACTCGCTGTTCTGTATGCCGTTGCGCGTCCAGCGCGAGCAGACGATCGGCGCGATCGTGCTGTACACCCGCGAGGCTCGGCTGTTCGACTACGAGCAGGTGCGCTTGCTCTCGACTTTCGCCGATGAGGCAGCCATCGCGCTTGAGAACGCCCGCCTGTACGATATCAGTCAGCGCTCGTTGGCGGTGAAATCCGCGATGCTTCAGGAGATGCACCACCGCGTGCGCAACAACCTGCAAACCATCTCGGCCCTGCTGACGATGCAGCAGCGGCGCTTGGACCCGAACGGCAAGGGCGCTGCGGCGCTGCGCGATAGTGTGGCCCGCATCCAGGCGATCGCCGCCGTGCACAATCTGCTGTGCCGCGCCGATATCGGTGTGACGACCATCGATGCGGTGGCGCGCTTGATCGTCGAGAATGCGCAGGTGAGCTTGGTGGCGCCCGATCGCCCGATCGCCTTCAAGGTGCTTGGCGAGACGGTCGAGGTCGAGTCTCGCGAGGCGACTTCGCTGGCGATTGTGTTGAACGAGTTGGTGGTCAATGCGTTGTCGCACGGCCTCACGGTCGAGGGCGGCTCGGTGATCGTGGAGACGTTCATTCAGGACGGCTCGATCATCGTTGAGGTGCGCGACGATGGCCCATCGCACGCGCCCGTGACGGAATCGACATCGGGCAGCGGCTTGGGTCTGCAAATTATCCGCACGCTCGTCACCGATGATCTTGAAGGCTCGTTCGAGCTTATTCAGCAAGACGGTTGGATGTGCGCACGTGTTCGCTTCCCACAGCGGGTTGGGCGCGAATAGCGGGGCGTTAGGCCACCGGCCTCACATACGAAGACAGCGCAGATCACACGATCTGCGCCATTTTTTTATGGTACTATACGATACTCGTGCTCACGAAAAGTAGGTGCAATATGTCAGAGCGAATAGAGAAGTTAGCGGCGGCGCTCACCGCGAATAAGCTGGCTGCCATGGCCATTGTGCCCGGCGCCAACCTGCAATACCTGGCTGGCCTCGATATGCATCGGAGCGAGCGGCTCACCGTGGCGCTGTTCCCGGCCAACGGCCAGCCCGCAATGGTGATCCCGTCGCTGGAGCAGCCACGCGCCCAGGCGCAGGCCACCGTTCCGATCACCTTTTACCCTTGGCACGATAGCGACGGCCCATACGATGCGCTGCGCCGCTGCCTTGAGGATCTCGGGCTTCATGGGCAACGCATCGGTGTTGAGTACGCGTTGATGCGGGTGCTGGAACTGCGCGGTATGGAGCTGGTGGCCGAGATCCAGGCCGAGGACGGCTCGCAGATTATGGCGAGCCTCCGCTCGGTGAAGGATGCAGAAGAACTTGCTGCGATGCGCGAGGCGGTGAAGATTATCGAGGAGGCGTTGCAGGTGGCGATCAGCCAGGTCCGCGTGGGTATGACCGAGCGCGAACTTGCGGCGATCTGGGAGCAGGCGATCGTCGATCGCGGCAGCAGCCCCACCTTCCCTTCGATTGTGGCGAGCGGCCCGAACAGCGCCAACCCACATCACACGAACACAGACCGCAAGTTGCAGGCTGGCGACCTGATCGTGATGGACGGTGGCGCGTTCTACAACGGCTACCAATCCGACATCACCCGCACGATCGCGTTGGGCGAGCCGAGCGCCGAGGCGCGCCGGATCTACGAGTTGGTGAAGGCCGCCAACGCGGCTGGGCGCGCTGCGAGCCGTCCGGGCGCTACAGGTGCCGAGATCGACCGCGCCGCTCGCGCCGAGATCGAGGCTGGCGGCTACGGCCCGCAGTTCTTGCACCGCACGGGCCACGGCCTGGGCATCGAGGGCCATGAGGCGCCCTACATCGTTTCGACCAATCACGAGCCACTGCCCGTCGGCGCGACGTTCACGATTGAGCCGGGCATCTACGTGGCGGGCGTGGGCGGCGTGCGCATCGAGGACGATGTGGTGATCACTGCCGATGGCAGCGAGAGCCTGACGACCTTCGAGCGCGAACTGATCGTTGTGCCTGCCTAGCGTGATACGCGGCTGCCCGTTGTGCTGTGGCAGCCGCATCCAAACATCGTGTTATGCAACAGAAACCGCTGATCGATCTTCCTCCCGTGCCGAAGCCCACGACGGTGCAGTTGATCGAGAGTCTGCTGTTTATTGCTGGTGAGCCGCTGACGGTCACGCAGTTGGCGCACACCCTGGAGCTCTCCGCCGATGCGGTGGAGGCCGCGCTCGACGAATTGGCGACAGCGTGTTTGCAGCGCGGTATCCGCCTGCAGCGTTCGGGCGATAGTGTGCAGTTTGTCTCGGCTCCCGAGGCCGCGCCGATCATCGAGCGTTTCTTGGGCATCGGCCCGCAGCCGCGCCCCTCGGCGGCGGCGCTCGAGACCTTGGCGATCATCGCCTACCGCCAGCCCATCACCAAAGCGCAGATCGAGGCCATCCGTGGGGTGGACAGCAGCGGTGTGGTGCGGGCGCTGTTGGCCCGTGACCTGATCATGGAGGCTGGGCGACTCGAGACGCTGGGCCGTCCGATTCTCTACGCGACGACGCCCGAGTTCCTGCGGCAGTTCGGGCTGACGAGCTTGAGCGAACTGCCGGAGATCGAACTGCCGGAGGCCGCCCCGCCGAGTTGACCCGCACGAATCGCGGTGGATCAGGCACTGTAGGGCGACTGCTAGCGTTTGTGGGAGTTTCTCACGACGATCTATTCTATGGTGTGTAAGGTTGTTCACAGACCGCCAAATTTATCCACAAAGGCTCACTCCTATCCACATCTGTGTGGATAACGTTTGACAGAATCACGATGTAGTGAATGACTGATTAGGAAGGGGAATCTGACGGACGACAAAAGCTGCTCCTCGAAGTTATCCACATGCTGTGGATATGTGGCTCGACATATTGGAGTGATTCGGGCCTAGATCCCGCAAGCGCTATCGGTATACGAGACCTAAGGAGTATAAGCAATCGTAATAGAAATGCCTCGTGTTTCCGCTTGATAAGTGAGAGCGCATGAGGTATGATCTCGATCAATATGCGGTTGATGCAATTCTTCTCAAAACCCTTGTACTTAAGTACAAACGTTCGCTCTAGTATTGATGCATGGGCATGTGTCGAGGGGGACGCAGACCCTTTAGCTTGTTGGTGCAAATGATGGAGGTTGCTGTGAACCTCGCTAAAATCTGGAGCTCGACCCTAGGCACCATGCAGGTCCAAACATCACGGCACGAGTTCAACACTTGGCTCCGGCGTGCGACTCTGTTGGGTATCGAGAACGGTACGGCGACGATCGGCACCCCCAGCGCGTTCTTTAAAGAAGGTCTTGAGAATCGGTATATCGGTCCATTGCGCGAACTAATCAGCAACTTGGCAGGGTTTCCGGTGCAGGTGCGGGTGGTGATAGCGCCAGTGCAAAATGGTCGTGCAGAATCGACGCCACATACCGATTACGAGCAGGACGTGGCGCTTCCTAGTCTGCCGCAGGAGACGCCATCGTTTGGTAGCCAGCCCAATGGCAACGGCAATAATTACGAACGGCTTGCTATGCAACAGCTCGATCTTTCAAGTGCAATGCGCTCGGGGATGTTAAACCCGCGCTATACCTTTGATCGCTTTATCGTTGGCCCAAGCAACCGTTTGGCTAATGCTGCCTGTATGGCGGTCGCCGAGCATCCTGCACAAGCCTACAACCCGCTCTTCCTGTATGGAGGCGTGGGTCTGGGTAAGACCCACTTGCTGCACGCGATTGGGAATTATGCGCTGGATCGCGATCCTGAGATTAATGTGCTGTACGTCTCATCCGAGAAGTTTACCAACGATTTGATTAACTCGATCCGACGGCAGCAGACTGAGGAATTTCGTATTCGGTATCGCAATATCGATATTCTGCTGATCGACGATATTCAGTTTATTGCGGGCAAGGAGAGTACTCAGGAGGAGTTCTTCCACACCTTCAATACGCTGCATTCGGCTGGCAAGCAGATTGTGATCTCCTCGGATCGCCCGCCCAAGGCGATCCTGACACTGGAGGAACGCCTGCGCTCGCGCTTCGAGTGGGGCCTGATCGTCGATGTGCAGACGCCCGACCTGGAGACGCGCACGGCGATTCTGCGGGCCAAGGCCGAGCAGATGACGACGCCGATCCCCGCCGAGGTGATCGACTTCTTGGCGCATCGAATCCAAAGCAACATCCGCGAGTTGGAGGGCTGCCTGAATCGCGTTGCGGCCTACGCACAGCTCACGCACTCCGATGTGACGGTCGAGGTGGCCGCCGCCGCGCTGACCGAGTTGCTCGATACGACGCGGCGCAAGCGCATCGGTGCCGAGGCGATTCTGCGCGAGGTGGCCGATTTCTACGGCGTCGATCTGCGGGCGCTGACAGGTCGGGGCCGTAGCCGCAATATTGTGGTGCCTCGCCAAGTGGCGATGTACCTGCTGCGCGAGGAGACCGACGCGAGCCTGATGGATATCGGCAAGCTGTTGGGCGGTCGCGATCACACCACGATCATCTATGGCTGTGAGAAGATCAGCGAGGAGATTAACTCCGATGCGCGGCTACGCCAGGAAGTGGTGACGATCCGCGATCGGTTGTATCAGTCGGGTAAATAGCCCTTTGGGGTGTGCAACGCACTTGTTGTAGTGTGTGATGATGGGGGTGGCGATGCCGCCCCCGTTTGTGTGTCTGGCGTTATGATTTTTGACGTGCTCACAACCTCCTGATGCTTTCAGAAATGCTCTTATACCAAACCCGGTTGGACAGTATCAGTAACAAACTCGTTTTAGCCTGCGGCAGCAAGGTATTTGACGTTTTTTGTGGTGTCGAGGCGCTGCGCATAGCAGCGCCTCGACACCACCTTCCCTGAAGTGGTATTAGCAACACACATCAGCCAAACTTGGTATACTCAACCGCAAACCGTTCAGCACAAAGGAGATCACCATGCTTCTCAATGGGAAAGTAGCGCTGGTCACTGGCGGCACGGGCGGGCTTGGCACGGCGGTGGTGGCAACGCTGGCCGAGGCGGGCGCGCTTGTCGATGTGCCGTTCCGAGATGCCGAATCGTTCGAGCGGCTGCGCCAGGAGTTGGCCACACCCGAACGCATCAGCGGCGCTGCGCTGGAGCTCACCGACGAAGCCGCTGTCAACGCCTATGTCGAGGCGCTGGCCGCCCAACACGGCAAGATCGACATTTTGGTGAATGTCGCTGGCGCGTTCGCTGGCGGAAAGCCCGTCCACGAGACGCCCTGGTCGGTCTGGCAGCAGCAGCTCGATATCAACCTCAAGACCGCTGTGCTCGTCTCGCAGGCGACCGTGCCGTACATGCTCGCCCACGGCGGCTCGATCATCAACGTCAGTTCGCGCACCGCCACGCAATCTGCCGCTAAACTGGCCGCCTACGCTGCCTCCAAGCGGGCCGTGCTGCAACTCACCGAGGCGATGGCCGCCGAACTGCGCGAGTTTGATATCACCGTCAACGCCGTGCTGCCCAGCGTGATCGACACGCCCACCAACCGTCAGGGCAGGCCCAACGCCGACTATAGCCACTGGGTAAAGCCGCAGGATATCGCCAAAGTGATCCTGTTCCTGGCTGGTCCCGATGCGCGCATCATCAGCGGCGCGAGCATCCCGGTATACGGGCGGGCCTAGCGCCTTCCTTGAAAGCGTTTTTTGAGGATGCTACAATAGTTTGAGACTGCCTACGCTCCATCATTCAGTTTTTCGATCATTGTTGTGTGATCTTCCCAAGGCGACAAGTGATTGCATAGTTGCAGTACAATGCGCCGAGCAGTGCGTGTGCCGCTGCTTGAGTTCTCTGTTAGTACGAGAAGGAATCTCATGGCTGATACGTCTCCCCCTGCTCCGCCCCGTGGTTTGATGCGCTGGCTGATGCGCGCGCCGGTTGGGCTGTTCCGTCTACGGCTCGGCTGGCTGATGAGCGAGCGATTCTTGATGCTGACACACATCGGGCGCAAGAGCGGCTTGCCGCGCCACACGGTGCTCGAAGCGATCTTCCACGACCCCGATCGCGATCTGTACCTGGTGGCTTCGGGATGGGGTGAGCAGGCCGATTGGGTGAAGAATATCACGGCGAATCCACACGCCCTGCTCAGTGTTGGCAAGCGCCGACTCGAAGTCACCGCCATTCGGCTCGATGTTGAGGAGACCGTGCGGGCGCTCTACGCCTTCGCCACGCAGCAGCCCGAAGCCTTCAAGGAATTGCTACGCCGTTCGGGCGTGTCGAGCACCGAACACGTGGCCGCCGATTGTGAACTGCTCGCTAAAAAGATGCCGTTTGTCCTGATCGAGCCGTACCCTGTTAAATAGCCACCGCATCAATGTTCTCGCATAGCCTGCCGTTGTGTGTGGCGAGACGAAAGGATGGTTACGTGGAAACGTTGGAGGCTATTCGCACCAAACGGGCGACTCGCGTATTCAGCGACGCGCCGCTGCCCGAGCAGGCTATCGAGGCGATATTGAATGCTGGTCGGCGGGCGCACTCCGGCGCGAATTTGCAGCCCTGGCACTTCATCGCCGTGCGCAACCGCGAGACGCTGCAGGCGCTGTCGAAGTGCGGCGATTACGCTGGGCATCTGGCAGGTGCGGCGCTCGGTGTAGTGGTCGCCTCTCCCTCCGATCCAAATGGCTGGAATATGTTCGATATTGGGCAGGCGGCTGCGCTGATGCAGTTGGCCGCCCACGATCTTCGCATTGGTTCCTGTATTGCTGGGATCTTCAATCCCGACGCCGCCCGCGAGATTTTGGGCGTTGGCTCCGACCTCGATCTACAGGTCGTGATCTCCTTCGGCTACCCGCTCGATGCCGAAAGCCTCACTCGACAACCCAAGGCCGGGGGTCGTCGCCCGCTGCACGAAGTCGTGCATTGGGAGCATTGGTGACCTTGTACGTGCATTGTTGGCCTTCGTTGTGCTGCCGTCTAGTAACCTCCTTTTTGTTGCACTCGTCAATATATTGGGTAACGCTACGATGATCTGATCGAGCACATGTTGGAACAACAGACCCACCAAGGAGCATGAAATGCAGAAACAGCAGGTATTGGCACAACTCAACGACACCTACGAACAATGGAACAAACTGTTAAGCAATCTCGCCCCCAAACATGCCAGTGTTGTGCTAGAAGGCTCCAACTGGTCGATCAAGGATGAAGTGGCCCATTTGCTCGCCTGGCTGAAGATCTCGATCGAGCGCTTGGAAGCCGCTCAGGAAGGTCGCGATCCTCAATTCCCCGCTTGGCGCAGCGATCCCACCGATACTGGCGAGCCTCCCACTATCGATCAAATCAACGAACGAATCTACGCCATCTACCGCGATACGCCGTGGCCCGAGGTATACCAGACGTGGCAAGAGGACTTTCGGAAATTCGTGGCGCTGGCCGAGGCGCTGCCCGAGGAGGCGCTGCTCGAAGTGAACCGTTACGCTTGGTTGAAGGATCACGCGTTGATCGAAGTATTGGAGGGGACCTACAAACATCATCAGGATGATCATCTAACGCCGTTACTGACGCGCTTAGAGACGTTGTAGGACTTTGAATGACACGATTTTTGTTGATTCGGCACGCTCAGGCGAGCGGCCAATCGGCGGACGCGTCACTGACACCACAAGGCCAAGTGCAAGCGCTGCACTTGGCCGATCAGTTGGCTGCGTGGCCGATCACACACATCGTCGCGAGTCCCTACGTGCGGGCGGTCGCGACGATCGAGCCGCTGGCCCAGCGTTTGGGTTTGCCAATCCGCACCGATTCGCGCTTGGTGGAGCGGGTGCTGAGTGACGCCCCGCTCGACGATTGGCAAGCCGCACTGCGCGAGACGTTCATCGATCTTGATCGGCGGTACGCGGGTGGCGAGACCAGCCGCGAGGCGATGCAGCGAGCCGTCGCGGTGCTGCGCGAATGCGCCGCGCAAGCCGCCCCGCTGACGGCGATCGTCACGCACGGCAATCTGCTGTCCTTACTGCTGCGCTACTTCGATCCACAGGTCGATTTCGCCACTTGGCAACAGTTGCGCAACCCCGATGTGTTTCTGCTCGAACTCGCCCCGGAGCGGGCGGACGGTGAACTGGTGGCGTCTCAACTGTATCGGATCGATTAGCAGTGTGTGGTTGTGTTTAGAGCATTGGGATCTCGAACCGCATCGTCAACCTCGTTCTTGCCCTCTTCTTCTGTGTAGCGATGTAAAGTAGGCTCATCTCATACGACGAATCACAAACATAAGGTGGTGTATGAATCAGCAGAGCGGTGGTATTGGCGTGAGCAAATCGATCATGCCAACAGTTCGCTCCACGAAGACATCCGATGGGGTGCGCGTAGAAGCGCGACAGGACGTTCAAGATTCACCAGTCTTTCTCTACTCCTTCGGAACCTTCTTAACCATCAGTTCGCTTGTGTTCGGCGGATTATTCTTCTACTTGTTTGGACCGGCTTGGTACACGTTCATCTGGGTGATCGCGGCGCTGATCGGCTTGATGCTCATCCGCTCGGGCAACGAGGCCACCAAACTCGCTAAAACCTACGGTCCACCCGCCCTGTACATCATCGAGACGCAACTGCCGCTGCGGCTGAGCCAGCGCTTCCGGGTGCGCTACCAACAGCCCGTCATGCGCGATGTGCGGCTGATCTCGATCAGTGCGACCCTGCTGTGCCAGGAATGGGTGCATTCGGTGCGGGGGCGCGGCCAAGGCCGGACGATCGAGACCTCGGTTGTGTGGAAGGGCCAGTTGCCGACGCAGACCGTCATCCCAATCGTCAACAACGAATTGAGCGTGGAGTGGGATGCCGAAGTGCCGCTCTCGCAGCCGGCCTCGTTCGTCGCCGAACACAACAAGGTGGAGTGGTATCTGCGCGTGGTGCTGCAAGCCGAGTCGATGCCCGTCAGTAATGTGGTGTTTCCGTTAATAGTGCGCCCCGAGGTGATGCAATGATCGAGATCCATCTTCAGCATCAGGGTGCGTTCGAGGTGGGTCAGCAGGTGAAGGGCACGCTGATCTGGACGCCCGACAGCGATACCTTGCCCCGCAGCATCCTCGTCTCGTTGGGGTGGCGCACCGAGGGGCGCGGTTTTGTGGATCGCCAGCGCGTCGCTTCGATGTCTCCCACCGTGAATCGGGTTGTCGCCGGGCGCCCCACGATGATCCCGTTCGCCGTGGAGTTGCCGCTGGAAGGGCCGATGAGCTACGTCGGCTCGCTGATGCGGATTATCTGGGAACTGACGGTCGATATCGAGAAGCCTTGGGCTATTGATGAGCACCTGACGATAGGGCTGATTGTGGTGCCGCGCGGTTTGGTGGAGCGCACTGCTGCGGCGAGTCGTGAGGGATTGGTGATCGATGAGTGATATCCTGCCAAGAGGCGCGGCGCGGTCGGTGTTGCCCAAGGTGTCCTACACGCGCACCAACGAGGGCTTCCGCCTGAGCGAGGCGTTTGATGTTGCTGTCACGAATATCAGCTTAATCGTGTTGAGTTTGGCGTTAAGCATCGGCACGCTGATCCGGTTCGCGATGCTCTTGCGGGACGTTGGCTCACCATTGGTATTCATTGGTCCGCTGTTCTTGGCGGTTGGCAGCTTCGTATTATGGAGCATCACCATCAACAAGCTGCGGATCGCCCGCACCTTCGGCCCCGCCGAGGTGGTGCCGGATCAGTGGCCGCTGCGCTTGGGCCAGCGGGTGCAGGTGCGCTTCCGCCGCTCAGTGGGTGGCGATGTACGGGTGAAGGGTGTGAAGGCAGCCCTGCTCTGCCGCGAGTGGGTGCGCTACCGCTCACAGGTCAGGACGCGCAAGAAGGTACGCATCGATCTGGTGCGTGGGATGAAGCGCTCGCGAACTGGTTTCAAACACTATGAATTGACCAAAGATGTATGAAAGGCCGAGTTGCCCGTGCCCGATGTGGTGCAGGTCTCGAACGGCGCGCTGGAGCTCGCCTGGCCGATCAGCATCCCCGATCACCTCTCGGCCACCTTTCATGCCACTGATAACACGGTGCGTTGGCTGCTCTGGGTCGAGATCGAGGCAGAGAACCTCCCGCCACTTCATGCCGAATTTGAGTTCGTTGTGCTTCATGAGGTTGTTTGATGATCCAGTTCACCATCGAGGGCACCGGGACGTTTGAGTTGGGCGAGACGGTGCGGGGCCATATTGTGTGGACGCCTGAGAGCGACAAGGTGCCCCGTCACTTCACCATTTCGTTGCAGTGGAAAACGCTGGGCCGAGGATACCCCAACCGCGCCACAGTCAGCAAGGTGAATGTGGATATACAGCGCGTCAGCGAAGGCCAGCCGATCACTATCCCCTTTGCGCTGCAACTGCCACTCGATGCCCCGGCGACGTACATCGGCTCGCTGCTCTGGATCGTGTGGGATATTTGCGTCGATATCGACATGCCTTGGACGACCGATCATCACGCTGAAGTTCGCCTCAATATTCTGCCGCTTGGTTCGCGAAAAAAGGGCCGCCTGGCTGTGCAGCGTGCCTAAATGTGGCGATTGATATGCTCGTACCACAATCATGACCACGCTCCAATTGGAAGTACTCTGAAACCTCTTTGCCGCTAGCAGCGTATCCACAACTAAGATGCGCGGCATATCGAAGGGTTGAAAGGATACGCATGAATCAACAAGCCTTAAGCCCTGATGCAACATCGGTATTGCCCAAGGTGCAGTACGAGCAGATGGCCGAAGGTGTGCGCATCTCGAAAGGAGGCACATCGCGCCTAACAGCGATTGTGCTGCTGATTGTGGGCGTGCTCGTCATTGCATTTTCGTTCGGCATGAGCGTGTTGTTTTATACCATGGCCTCGGGGAGCAGGTGGTGGTTGTTGCCGATTGTGTTCGTGATCTTCGGTGTGGTCTTGCTGATAGTAGCGATCCGCCTGCTGATGATAGCGAACGCGTTCGGCCCCGCCGAGTTGTTCGTGGATAACATCCCGCTTAGTTTGGGGCAACAGCTAAACATCCGCTACCGCCGCTCGATGCGCGGCAACTACAACGTCACCGCTGTATCCGGCTCGCTCGTATGCCAAGAGTGGGTGCGCTATAAAGCCGGCACCAAGGTACGCATCCTCTCCAAGGAGCTCTGCTCGCTCGACCTGCCCTCGCCCGAGCGGATCGTGTCGCCGCTCGGCGATATCGATGTCGCCTGGACGATCACCATTCCCCGCAACATGCCGCCCTCGTTCGAGGCAACCGACAACGCCATCAAATGGTTGCTGCGCGTTTCCGTGCAGGTCGAGAGATTCCCCGATCCCCATATCGAGCTACTCTTGCCGATACAGCCCGAGGTGATACGATAAGCGATATGGTCGATTGCGGTGCCTAGCCAAGAGGCGCGAGAGGTCACATGAAACCTCCGCGTCCCTAGCAGCGTATCCACAACTAAGATACGCGGTATGTTGAGGTATTGGGAAGGATACGCATGAGTCAACAAGCTTTAAGTCAAGGTGCAACATCGGTATTGCCCAAAGTGCACTACGAGCAGATGGTCGAAGGTGTACGCCTCTCGAACGTAGGCACATCGCGCCTGAAAGCCATTGTGCTGCTACTGGTGAGTCTGGTTGTTCTCGGCCTGATAGGTGGTTGGGTGTTTCTCTCGCTTCGTGCAACCTCGGATCGGCTCGTGTTGATCGCTCCTGGGTTGTTTGGCTGCCTTGCTCTAGCCTTCTTCGTGTTTGCGCTTCGTCGGATGTTGGTGGCGAGCGCCTTCGGCCCCGCCGAACTGTTCGTGGATAACATCCCGCTGAGCTTGGGGCAGACCGTGAACATCCGTTATCGATGCCCCATACACGGCAACTTCAACGTCACCTCCGTCTCTGGCTCCCTGATTTGCCAGGAGTGGGTGCGCTACAAAGTCGGCACCGATACGCGCATCGCCACCGAACAACTCTGCTCGCTCGACCTGCCCTCGCCCGAGCGGTTCATATCGCCGCTCGGCGGCATCGATGTCGCCTGGACGATCACCATTCCCCCCAACATGCCGCCCTCGTTCGAGGTAACCAACAATGCCATCAAATGGGTATTGCGCATCTCCGTTCAGGTCGAAAAATACCCCGATCCCAATATCGAAATGACTCTGCCGATTCAGCCTGAGGTGATACGATGATCGAAATTCAGATTCGTGGCACTGGCACATTTGCAGCGGGTGAACAGGTCACCGGACAGATCATCTGGACGCCTCAGAGCGACAAACAGCCGCGCGGCATTCACGTGACGCTGGCTTGGCGCACCGAGGGGCGCGGCACGCGCGACAGCAGAGAAGTCGCTACCACCTCCCTCCAGGTGCCGCCGATCATCGCTGAGATGCCCGTATCGCTGCCGTTCGCGATCGACCTGCCCTACGACGGCCCGATCAGTTACAGCGGCATGCTGCTCAGCATCATCTGGGAAGTGCGCGTCAGGGTCGATCTGCCGTGGGCCATCGACGAAAAGTTCGCGGCGCCCCTGATCGTGATGCCGCGCGAGAAGTCTGCCTAATGCCACGCGCGCCCATCATCGATGGCTACAGGGCGCTTGGCCTGGTACGCAACCCCTTCGTGGCCGAGCAGACGGCGGGTGTTGAGCCTGCCGTCTGGCTCGACCGTGCGGGTCAACCGCCCGCGCCGCAACCCATCGCCCGCCGATTGGTGCAACTGCTCGGCCCGCGCGGCGCAGGCAAAACTTCGCTGCTCCTCCACTGGCAGGCCCAACAGCCCGGCCCGTATCACTACGTCGAAGCAGATTGGCGACGCTGGCGCTTCCCACCGCTCGCACCGCTCGTCTACTGGGACGAACTCGACCGCCTCGCCGCGCCCGTGCGTTGGCTCGCGATGCGCGCCGCCGCAGCCCGAGGCTCCACCATCGTCGCGGCCACCCACATCGACCTCGCCCCCCTCGCTCAGCGCCACGGCCTCACCGTCACCACGCACACCTTCGCCCCGATCTCCACCGACGAACTGCTGGCCTGGGCCGTCCGCCGGATCGACCACGCGCGCCTGCCGGATCAGCCGCTCGGCCTCACGCTCGCACCCGCGCTCGCCGCGCAGATCGTCACCCATGCAGGGACATCCTGGCGAGTCGCCGCCGACCTGCTGCACATCTGGGCCGCCGAACGCGCCAAAGCCGCCCAAACAGCCCTGGAATTCGGAACAGATCTGACCGCTATTCCCGATACATTTGACTTAGCAGCCCGATTGCGGGGATACCACGTCAGCGACTAGCACGGAGCGAAACCGCTATGAGCAAGATCAACCTCACCACCACCCTCAAACACCTCTACGGCCCACCCACCACCTTCACCGTTGTGGAGGTGCCGCCCATGCACTACCTGATGATCGATGGCCACGGCGACCCAAACACCGCCGAATCCTATGCCCAAGCCGTCGAAGCACTCTACGCCGTATCGTACCGCATCAAATTCATCAGCAAAGACGACCTGCAGCGCGACTACATCGTGCCGCCGCTCGAAGGGCTATGGTGGGCCGACGATCTGACCAACTTCACCACCAACCGCGATAAAAGCACCTGGGATTGGACCATGATGATCCTCGTGCCCGACTGGATCACCCCCGAGATCATTGAACGTGCTCGCGACGATGTAGCGAAGAAGAAAGACCTGCCCGCCCTGCCGCTCCTGCGCGCCGAGACACTGCACGAAGGCACCGTCGTCCAAATCATGCACATCGGCTCGTACGACGACGAGGCGCCCACCTTACGGCGACTGCACGAGGAATGGCTGCCGCAGAACGGCTACCGCGAGCGGGGTAAACACCACGAGATCTACCTGAGCGACCCGCGCCGCACCGCGCCAGAAAGGCTTAAAACCGTGCTGCGACAACCGATCGAACCGCGCTAAAGGCGTTCAAGCCCTCGTGGAAGGTGTGCTATACTTGGCAAACATGCCCCTTTTCAGACGATAGGCCACACGTGACCGCGTTCGTCGCGCAGTCAGGAACTCTCGCCGCAGCGAAGCGGTCAGCGCGTAGCCCCAGACACGAGGTAACTATGAGTTTCCCTGTTGTTGTGCCCGAAACTGTCGGGTTCAGTTCCGAACGCCTTGCACGCATCGCCCCCGTGATGCGCACCTACACAGAGCAACGGGGGTTCTCAGGCATCAGCACACTCATCGCGCGCCGTGGCAAAATCGTCCACTTCGAGCAGGTCGGCTATCAAGATCGCGACGAGCGCACCCCGCTGCGCCCCGACACGATCTACCGCATCTACTCAATGACGAAATCGTTCACCTGCGTCGCCCTGATGATGCTGTACGAGGAGGGCCGCTTCCACCTGTTCGAGCCAGTCTCCAAGTACATCCCGTCGTTCGCCAACCTGCGCGTCTACGACAAGGAGCACGGCACCGTACCGCTTGAGCGCCCGGTGCTCATCCACAACCTGATCACGCACACCTCGGGCCTCACCTACGACTTCATGGACGACAACCCCGTAGCGGCCCTGTACCGCGAAGCGGGCCTGATGGGCAACGTCGAGCGCACCCTGGAGGAGATGATCGACGAACTGGCCCGCCTGCCGCTGGCATACCAGCCCGGCACGCGCTGGCACTACAGCCTCGGCATCGACGTTGCGGCGCGCCTGGTCGAAATCATCTCGGGCCAGCGCCTGCAAGATTTCTTCGCCGAGCGCATCTTCAAGCCGCTCGGCATGGAGGACACAGGCTTCTCGGTGCCCGCCGAAAAACACCACCGCGTCGCCATCGTGTACGGCCTGCCCGACATCTCGTACAGCACCTACACCGAAGCCCTGACACTCTGGCAGCAAGGCTACAACGAGCGGATCGACCTCACCAAAACGCACCCGCTCGACAACACCACCACCTTCGCGCGGGGTGGCCACGGCCTATACTCCACCTCGCTCGACTTCCTGCGCTTCGCCCAGATGATGCTGAACCGTGGCGAACTCGACGGCGTGCGCCTGCTGGGCCGCAAAACCATCGAGTTCATGCTGCAGAACCACATTCCGCAGCACATGCTGCCGTACTACGCCAACAACCTCCCGGTCGAAGGCGTCGCGCCAGGCATCGGCTTCACCATGCTCACCAGCGCCGTCGAGAACAAGAGCATGAACTCGGTTGGCTCGTTCATGAGCGGCGGTGCGGCCAAAACCTCCTGCTGGGTTGACCCCCAGGAAGAAGTCATCGGCATCCTGATGACCCAAGCGCTGCGCAGCTTCGAACTGCCCGAGAAGACGCTACAAGTGCTCACCTACCAAGCGCTGATCGACTAACTCGACTCCAAGGCATCTCAAAGACGCAACAACGGCCTTCTGTGTGTAGCGGAGGGCCGTTGTCTTATGAAACCTCATTATTTTGGGAAAGAAGGAGTACATAGCGCGTGACCGCCCGTCGCCACGGGAGAACAACGTCGTGCACAACGTGTGCGCGCTCGGACAGCGATGGCGCTTCGCGCCACAACGCGCGCACGTTACGCGCTGCTCCGCAGCGCATGGCTGCGCCACTTGATCGTGACAAGGTGACACGGTGACTGAGTGAATAAGCCAAATTACGCAGACCACACAGCCAATTGCCACCGAGCGTACACCCCACCCGTAACAGCGCGATGTACGACAAGGCATGACCACGGGCCTAACAATTGAGGCAGCCTTCCACGTTGGGGACTAGGGGCGATAAGCCCCTGGTCGGGGTTTCCAAAGGGCCGCGACCGGCCCTTTGTGCCTGCGCAGCAACCTGCGTTCTCGTGCGTATTCGCCCGCCGAATGGCGCATCCTACGCACTTACGAGATCATCGCTTCAATCAAATAGAACATAAAACCTATCAAATCATCCACATCCCTGTTACATCTCGTAAAAAAAAACAACGGGCACATCAAACGAGGCAGCCCGAGACACATCGGGTATAGACAACAGGCAAATCCTAAGACTGAGGATAATTTCTTATCTCGTGCTATACTACCCCTCATTACAACGCCTGTTGAACAAGGAGGTTCGTACATGAGTCGTGTTGTATCGCCGGAATCGGTAGGCATGAGCGCGCAGCGCCTCGCTCGCATCAAACCGCACATGCAAAAATACGTTGATCAGGGACAATTCGCGGGCATCAGCACCCTGGTCGCACGACGAGGTTCAATCGTCCACTTTGAACAAGTTGGCTGGCAAGATCGCGAAAACCAGATCCCACTCGCTCCCGACACCATCTTCCGCATCTACTCAATGACCAAACCCATCATCTGCACCGCGCTGATGATGTTGCATGAAGAAGGACGCTTCCAACTCTTCGATCCACTCGCCAAGTATATCCCGGCCTTTGGCAACGTGAAGGTGTACACCGAGTCGGGCCTAGTCGATCCGATACAGCCGATCCTCGTACGCGACCTCTTCACCCACACCTCCGGGCTGACCTACGACTTCTTGGATTCCTCGCCTGTCTGCGCACTCTACCGCGAAGCAGGCCTGCTCAGCAACGCATCGCGCACGCTGGAGCAGATGATCGACGAGATGGCGCGCCTGCCGCTGGCGTATCAGCCCAACACCGTCTGGCACTACAGCATGGGCATCGACGTGCTGGCCCGCCTGATCGAAGTGCTGTCGGGCCAATCGCTGCAAACCTTCCTGTCGGAGCGCTTATTCGGCCTGCTCGGCATGGTCGATACCGGCTTCTCAGTCGCGCCCGAAAAGCGCAGCCGCGTCTCGAAGATGTACGGCTACCCAGACATCGCCACACACGCCTTCAACGATTTCATCGAAGCCTGGCAGGCGGGCAACAACCAGCGCATCGACGCAGTCGATACGACCTACCCCGTCGATAGCGAGGTCTTCGCGCGTGGCGGACACGGCCTATTCTCCACCGCCGAGGATTACCTGCGCTTCGCCCAAATGCTGCTCAATGGCGGCACGTTCGAGGGGCAGCGCCTGCTGAGTCGTAAGACGCTTGAATTGATGCACCAGAACCACCTGCCACAGTCGATGCTGCCGTACGGGGTCACGGCCATCCCCATCCTGGGCTATGGCTTTGGGCTCGGCTCGCGCGTGATGATGAACGTGGCGGAGGCAATGGTCCCCAGCTCGGTGGGTGAGTTCGGCTGGTCGGGTGCGGCCAAGACGTACTTCTGGGTCGATCCCAAGGAGGAACTGATCGGCATTCTCATGTCGCAGTTTATGATGAGCTTCGATACCGTCGATAAAGAGTTGATGTCGCTGACGTATCAGGCGATCGACGATTAAGGTAGAGGTTCGTTCAAAGCCGATTCATCCACAGATGTAAAAACGAATCTGGGTGATCACTCGGCTGAAAGGGCTCTTCCGTTAAACTGCTCCAGGGAAGATGAAGAGGAGGCGCTGCATATAGCAGCGCCTCCTCTTCGCACAAACGGAACGTACCCCGTCCTGTTGGAGTTCGTCACTCCCCAAGCAGCACGTTGCGCTGCGCCACCAGGAAGTCGTAGACGCTCTGCGGCGGTTGCCCGGTCAACTCCGTCACCGCATCGCTCACCACGTCGAGTGTGCCCTGCGATATACCGACATCGAAGGTCACGAGAACCTCGGCCAGGCCGCGCGGCACGCCTGCTTGCACCATCCCGTTCACCATCGCCTCAGCGGAGATGCCGATGTACTGCACAGGCTTGCCCGTGATCTCGCTCACCATCTTCGCCACATCGCCGTGGCTTACGGCGCCGGGGCCAGTGATCTCGAACGTGTTGCGCCCGCTGCGATCGGAGTTGAGCGCCGCCGCAGCCACTCGCGCACAATCGTCGCGAGTCACGTAGCCCACTTTGCCCTCGCCACCCGCCGACACAAACTGCCCTGTGGCGACCGCTCGTGGCAAGTTGCGCAACAGCACCTCGGTGTAGACATTGTTGCGCAGCACCGTCCAATCCATCGAGCTTGCGGCTAACGCCTGCTCGGTAGCGTAGTGATCGGGCGCGATCGCGATCGGGTTGCCTGGCTCCGGGCGCGTGAGCGACGTGTAGACCACGTGTCGCACCCCGGCCTGCTCGGCGGCCTTGACCGCCGTCTGATGCTGAGTGATGCGATGCCCGGGCACCCCCAACACATCGGTGCTGATCAACAACATGCGCTCGGCCCCGGCGAAAGCCGCCGGAAGGGCGGATGCGTCGTCGAAATCGGCCTTGCGCACCTCCACGCCGCGCGCCGCAAGGTCGGCCAACTGCTCAGGTGAGCGCGTGGTGGCGATGATTGGGCCAGCGTTTGCGGCAAGCAAGAGCTCCACAACCTTGCGCCCGAGGTGCCCAGAAGCACCTGTCACCAGCAATGCACCTCGCTTCTGCTCTGCCATATCGGCTCCTTTGTATGCGATTTTGAGAGGCTGAGAAAGAACGCATCCATTGTAGCAGTTTCGCTTGGCGACTGCCAATCATCTATCGCGCTCAGAGTCATTCTGAGATGCCGATATCGCGATGCGATAATATGGAGGGGCGGAAACAGATCTAGCCCGCTAGAGCCATTCTGAACGGAGTGCGCAGCACGAAGTGAAGAATCTCCCCGTCTCATCCAGCCTTGAGCGTTTGATTTCCCTTCTACCCTGCCATACGTCGGTTTCTGAGTAACGAACCGTTAGGTGAGGTGAAGGATTTGGTTGAAGAAATGAATCATTGAACGAGAACAGCCAACAAAACAATACACTAACAATCTGTGAAATCAGTGGATGATCAACCCAATTGACCTTGTCCACGAAATGCGCTAGAGTCATCGTATGCCCACCGCCATCTTGAACCGCACAAGGATTGAACATGCAGATCAACGATGTTCAGGTGTTCGAAGTGCGTGGTCGTTGGACTGGCCCAACATTCCCCCCTGGCAACCGCCAAGTTCAGCAACTGGATCGGTATCCCGAATTTAACCAGAATCACGCTACCGGACAAGTGCCGCAACATGTCATCGCGCTCTACGTCCAGATCGAAAGTGATGAAGGCCACACCGGCCTGTTCGGCCCGATTCAGCCGACCCAAGCCTTCATCGTCAAGCAGACGCTGCGCCCGTTTCTGCTTGGCCGCGATCCGCTTGCGATCGAACTGCTGCACGACCAGATGTTGCGGTTGGATCGGCACGGACGCTCGGGCATGTTTATGACCGCCATCAGCGTGATCGACTGCGCGCTGTGGGACTTGAAGGGCAAAGCCTGGGATCAGCCAGTCTATCGACTGTTGGGTGGCCCGACCCGCGCCGAAGTGCCCGCCTATGCCAGCATGCTTGGCTTCTCGACCGAGCCAGCCGAGGCCGTCGCCACCGCACTCGACTATCGCGAGCAGGGCTACACCGCACAAAAGTGGTTCTTTCGCTATGGCCCCGGCGACGGCAGCGAAGGTTTTGCCCGCAACGTGGCGTTGGCCCAAGCCCTGCGCGAGGCGCTCGGCCCGCACTACCCGCTCATGTTCGACGCCTACATGGGCTGGGATCTGCCCTACGCCACCGAGATGGTGCGCGCCCTGGAGCCGTTGCGTCCGGCATGGGTCGAGGAGCCGATCCCACCCGAGCGCGTCGCATCGCTGCGCCAGATCCGACAGGCCGCCGCAGTGCCGCTCGCCACTGGCGAGCATGTCTACACGCGCTGGCAGGCCAAGGAGCTATTGGCGAACCAAGCCCTCGATGTCCTGCAGGTCGATCCCGATTGGACGGGTGGCATCAGCGAGTTGGTGAAGGTCTGCGCGCTCAGTTCGGCGTTCGATACGCCCGTGATCGCCCACGGCCACTCGTTGCTGCCCGCGCTGCACGTTGCTGCCGCGCAATCGCCGCAGACGGTGCCCATGGTCGAATATCTGATCCGCTATCAGGAGACCAAGCAATTTTTCCACACGCCGATTGTGCGGCCCCAGGCTGGCCTCGTGCGCCCGCCCGAACTGCCGGGCTTGGGCATTGTGCTCGATGAGGCGAAGATCGACGAGCGCAAAGCGTGGTGATGCGCTTTGCCTAATTGGCCGATGGTGCGATCATCGGCCCGCTCAAAGGTGCTGAATGACACTCACTGTGATACGCCCCGTCGTCCCCGATGATATCGAGATCTTTTATCAGCAGCAATTGGACGAGGAAGCCTGCCGGATGGCGAACTTTCCCTCACGTTCGCGCGAGGCCGTGCTATCGCATTGGGCCAACATCATGCGGAATCCCAACCTCTACAACCGCACGATCGAGCACAATGGCGAGGTGGCTGGTAACGTCCTGTGTTATCCGCTCGATGATATGATGCAGGTGGGTTATTGGCTGGGCCGCTCGTTTTGGGGCAAGGGCATCGCCACGCAAGCGCTGCGGCTGGCGCTGGCCGAGATAACCCATCGCCCGTTGCATGCCTATGTGGCCCTACAGAATATCGGCTCGCAGCGCGTGCTCATCAAGTGCGGGTTTGTGCAATGTGGCGTTGAGGGTGATGAACTGCTCTTCCGGCTCGATTAGCGCATCCCGATAGAGACACAGCTAACGGCTACCTTTCACGTTCGTCTTCAGCAGATGCAAGTGAGGTTGGGGCAGCATGCACAATCGTGCCTCGACACACGTGCATGTGTGGCAGATCTGCTGCTCCATCGGCCTTGGCGATCGCTACACAGCGTAGCAATTTCGGCGTATACATCACCTTCGCAGCGATCGCCACCTCCCGAATCCTCGCCCGATTTTGAAGCATGGCGGCTCGAATCGGCACCATTTGACGATTCTGCACAAATCTCTCTCGACAGTGATTGTGCGAACTAACCGATCGCATGATTTTACTCTAGGAACATGGCCCGAAAAAAATATACAAGATTTACGAGTTCTACTTATGCAAAAGTAACAGTACCTCTGAAATTTGGCTTTCTAATGCGGAAAATGAAAACGTCCTTCGGAGGGGTGAATTTGCAATTTTGCACATAGGCATTTTCTGTACTGTATAATAACGCCAGTTTGCCGCCACCCCTATACTGAATACGAGGACACACATGTCAAGCTCACTTCGTGATTTCCTAGAACTTCCGTACGAGAAGTTGGAAGAACTCAACCTCGCAGCAAAGGAGCAGCGAGCGGCACGCACTCCCATTGACAAACTCCAAGAAGAGCGCCTGAAGTATCTCACTGATGAGAAGGCCATCAAGGCCGTAACAGTGGCATTCACCGACTTGGAAGGGCGTCTACATACCCTTGATTACGATAAGAAATTCCTGATCGGTGCGTCGGACAACTTGACTTTCGACGGTTCCTCGATTCGTGGTTTCTCGCAGCAGTCGGAGTCGGACCTTCGCCTCGCGATCGACTGGGGCGCTTTCTACTGGCTGCCCGCCGACATCTTCGGCCCAGGCAAGGTGCTGGTATTTGGCGATGTGCTGGGTCGCGATGGCCAGCCTTACCCGGCTGATATGCGCGCTACCCTCAAGGCGTACACCCAGAAGATCTACGAGAACGATGGCCTGACCTGCAACGTTGCGACCGAAACCGAGGGCTTCCTGTTCAAGGGCCGCAACGCCGAGCAGCTCTACCGCGACACCGGCAAGTTCGAGATCCTCAGCTCCGGTGGCTACTACCACTCGCTGCCAGGCGATCCGCTGCGCTTGTTCATCGACACGGCTGCCGAGGCGCAGCGTGCGTTGGGCTTCCAGAACGAGAAGGATCACCCCGAGGTCGCTCCGTCGCAGTTCGAGATCAACTACTCGTACGCTGAGGCTGTGATCGCTGCCGACCAGATTATGCTGTACAAGCTGCTCTGCCGCCAGATCGCTGCCAAGCTTGATCTGACTGCTAGCTTCTTGCCGAAGCCATTGGTGGGCGTGAACGGTAGCGGTATGCACACCAACATGTCGCTGTCGAGGGGCAACGAGAACCTGTTCTACGACGCCGACGGCCCCGAGAAGCTGTCGGCTCTGGGCTGGGAGTTCATCGACCGCATCTTGTCGAACGCGAAGGACATCTGTCTGGTGCTGAACTCGTCGGTCAACTCGTACCGTCGCCTCGACCCGCACTACGAGGCACCGAACCAGATCATGGCTTCGCCCATCGATCGTGGCTCGATGATCCGCATCCCGCTCGGCAACCGCCGCTCGGCCCGCATCGAGGTGCGCTCGGTTGCGCCGGACGCCAACCCCTACATGTCGATCTACTCCTTGCTGCGCACCGGTCTCGAGGGTACCAGCAAGGGTCCCGATGTGCGCAAGGGCGAGGAAGTCCTGTTCGACAACATCTACGACGCAATCGCGGCCTTCCGCGCCAGCGAGCACGTTGCGAAGCTGTTCGGCGAGGAAGTGCAGGGCAAGTTTGCTGAATTGAAGCAGGCTTCGGCGGATCGCTGCCCGCGCTTGCTGGGCTCGCTGATCAAGCGCGCTGAGATCCAGTTCCACCACGAGGTTTACAACCAATCGCTGTGGAACCGCTTCTAATCGCTAGGTTTGCGGTATAACTGTAAGACATGAGTCATCCCACATGTTTGGGGTGGCTCATGTTTTTCTTGCAGTAATAGCAACTCCAAAAGATTGCTTACGGTGTCAGCACGCTTGCTGAACACTCTTTCTTCAACGTTAGACTAATACCAGCATTTCCTGGGAAGGTGGTGTCGATGCGCGTAGCAGCGCATCGATACCACAAAAACATCACATACCTTGCTGCCGCAGGCGAAAATGGGTTTATTACTGACACTGCCCAAGCGGATTTGGTATAAAAGGCAAACAAGAGCGGCTCGGTGTATCTGCACCGAGCCGTTTTGTTATGGATGATGTGAGGGGGATGAGCGTGGGTTGGAGTGTTAGTGTTAGCCTTTGGAAGGCTGTAACTGAGGGATGAGGTTCTCTTTAGGCCTTCGCTCTTGCTCAGCTAGGATCGACACGCGTGGGAAACCTGGCTCCTCGTAGGAAGCGAAGTAGCGCTCAAGGAGCTCGTGGTAGAAGCGGTATCCATTACCAGTCCGTATGAGCAAGCCACGAAGATGTGCTTCATCGAGCCACGATAGCATATTGCGTGGTGCGGGGGTACTCCGTGCAATAAGTAAACGTATGGTGTGGTGGTACATGCGAACACCCAAGAAATAAACAACGAATCCCCCAATCATTGCACAGATGATACCGAAGAACAGGAGTTCTATCAGCGAGACTTGGCTTAGCTCTGATTCGGGTGTTGGAAGTAGGTTCAGGATCAGCGTGTTAATTAGCCCGAAGAGTGATCCAAAGACCAAAGCACTACGGAACGAGCGCCAGTTTGCTCGATTCCGAACCTTTCCCTCGTGTACTAAACCGCCTATGAGCACCCCCTCCAGCTTTGGGTATAACACGAAGAGGATTTCGAAAACCAACCCATTGGCCATCCCGAAGAGCAGCCCAATGAACAGTCCGATAATTATTCTTATGAAGAATGATTCTTCCGGTTCTCCAGAATTGGCCATAAACGGCCCGATGACAAGCCCAAAGATAAGCCCGATCCCCAGCCCAAACATGAGCCCACTCAATCCGCGCCACCATTTTGATGGTAGCCAACTTGATTGCAAGGTCTCAATATAAAACTCTTGCTGATTGTTGTGGGCGATCATACCACGGGCGAGCCAGGCCAAGAAGGCCCGTAGTTGCTCCATTGGTACACGTAGCGTCGTATCGTTGGTCGGTAACGTGCTGCAGTGCGTGACATAGTTGCTTAGTGTCGTTTGGTGGAGCGTGGTTTGATCGGCATCGGGTGGCAGTTGCGGCGCGCGATTACGGTAGATCTCGGCCATCATGGTCAAGAGCAATGGAGTGTTGGCTAAATCTGCTAATGCAGCGTCTTGCTCTAGAGCTTGTTGCAATGGTGCAAAGGTATCGCCAGACAGATAGCGGTTGATTTGGGCAGAAGTAAGTGGCTGTATAACCAGGGCGGCGTTCAACTTGAGCAGCGGTAGATTTTGGTAGTCCCGTTCGCGGCAGGTTACCACCAGCGGCCAAATGACATCGCGACTCTGACGGTAGGTATTGATCACCTCAACGCACTTTTTGCGATGCTCAAATGTATCGATTTCATCGAGGCCATCTAGCAGTGGCAGGATCATACCTGAGGTAAAGAATTGTCGAATGAACTGAGGCTTGACACCATAGCGCTGGCTTAGATCAGCGATCATCCATTGTTCGAAAGAATAACCGGACTTCCACGTTGCCAGCGAGAAGATCACTGGCACAGGCGCGTTAGGGTCGCTTGCGGCGCGCTCGACTAATTCTTGGGCTAATTCGTACAGCAGGAAGGTTTTACCTGCACCTCGGGCCCCAAGAATCAACAACTGGCCATTGTGTTGATCGTAGAGATCGATCAGTCGTGTTTGGGCAGACAGCACAACATCATTTTGAGCCGATTGCTGGCGAGACACATCGTAGGGATTGATAACCTCACCAGGGCGTTCAACGGCACCGTGACGCTCGGCAAAACGCAACTTAATGACTTTGGGCACTTTCGCTAGCTGCTCCTTAAAGCGCCGCCGCATATCGTTGATAAACATCTGCCGATTGTGCTGATAGGCTTCGGAGACGGTGCTCTGGTTGCGTGGGGTGACTGACTTTCGAGAACGTTTGAGTGAAACTGGAGTGGATGTTTGTTCCGCAGAAGAAGGCAGATCGTCCGGTAGATCTGGAACTTCGATATCTTCCGCCCGCAGGACTTCTTTGATGCGTGCGATCTCGTTGCGGGTATCGACGATGCCATTAGCGGTCGCCGTTGGAGAGAAATCGATCCCTCCGTACTTTGCTGCCTGGCGTAACAAGTGCGACAATGTGCTTCGATGTTGATCAAGGAGTTGCCGCTGGTTTTCAATATCTTCCATTGTTAGCATAGATCCTGATCCCCCTCACATTGCCTATGCATTCAGGTTGACCTTATTATCTCATGATGAAGTTTGTTTTTTAATACGTATGATTGCTTAACTATTCAGTGTTCTGGTATCGGTGTAGGATATTGCCTATTAGATATAACGTATTTATATTTCTTTTTCTGGGGATGGTAGTGGCGATTTCTTGCAATGATGTAAAAAGCAAAGCATTTGAGGTGCCTGAAGTTCTTTTAACTCACCTCATCCGGCTCCTGCTCCGCCAAAATCGGCACTTGAGGAAATCCCGGCTCCTCGTAGGCAGCGAAGTAGCGCTGAAGCAGTTCGTGGTAAAAGCGGTAACCGCCGCCGACCCGCACCAGCAGACCGCGCATACGGGCCTCCTCTAGCAAGGGCACAAGCAAAAACGGGGCGGGAGTGCTGCTGAGGGTAAGTAGGAAGCGGAGGGTATAGTGTTGAATAATGGCAATCCCGCCATACAAAAGTAGACCAGCGACCATCCCAGCGACCAGCCCTGCGACCAGCCCTGCGACCAGCCCTGCGACCAGCCCTGCGACCAGCCCTGCGACCAGCCCTCCGACCAGCCCGAAGACCAGCCCGTAAATCACTGCAGAATGAAACGAGCGCCATATTGCTTGATAGGAGTACGACGCTCATGTATTAAATCACCTACCAGCCCTGCGACCAGCCCTGCGACCAGCCGCCAAGTTAAACGCAATTGTTTGGATGGTAGCCAACTTGGTTGCAAAAACTCAATATAGAAGTCCTGCTGATTATTATGAGCAATCATGCCACGGGCAAGCCAGGCCAGGAAGGCCCGTAGTTTATCAACAGGCACTGTCAGGGCATTTGCATCGGCCCGAGGGGCGCAACAATGGGCCACATAGTCGCTTACAACGATCTGGCGTATCGTTTCGGCATCAGCATTGTCTGGAAGCTGCAGCGCGTGTTCGCGGTAGGTATTGGCCATTAGGCTAAGCATCAGCGGGACACGGGCGAGATCGGCCAGCACTGCATTATGCTCGAACGTTTGGCGCAGTGATGCAAAGGTGGGTTCGGCTAGATAGCCATTCACTTGGGTAGGGGTAAGCGGCTGCACAACTAGGGCGGCATTCAGCGCAAGACCTGGTAGTTCTTGGTATTCGCGCTCACGACAGGTCACAACTAATGGCGGCTCCAGTAGCTGATCTGTGTAATACTCATTGATCGCCGCGACACATTGTTGGCGACGTTCCAACGTCCCAAGCTCATCCAGGCCATCGAGCAGCGGCAGGACAAGATAGAACTCAAACAGCTGTGTGAGGAACTGCTGCTTGGCTCCGTAGCGCTGACTAAGCTCATTGATCATCCACTGTTGCAGCGATAGATCAGGCTGCCACGTTGCTAGCGAGAAGATCACTGGCACTGGCGCAGAGTCATTGGTCGCAGCGCGCTCAGCCAGTTCGTACCCCAATTCATGCAGTAGAAAGGTTTTGCCTGCGCCCGGCGCGCCGAGGATCAGCAATTGGCCGTTGTGCTGGTCGTAGAGATCGAGCAGCCGCATTTCGGCGGGTAATAGCTCATCGGGTTGGTCGGGTCGGCGGTGGACCAGATTGTAGGGGTGGAGTTGTTGAGCGGGGCGCTCACTGGCATTGTTATGCTCGGCGAAACGGAGCAGGAGCATTATGGGCGCGTTCTCCAAGTGCTCTATGAAGCGCCGACGCATATCACTGATAAAGACCTGGTGGTTGTGGTGATTCGCTTTGGAGGCGATCAATGCAGCGCGCTGATGAAGAAGATCATCGGTAAGCCATGTCTCATCCGTCGGCGGATGCTCAACCTCCACACCCCAACTGCGCAACAGGGCCTTGATATGTGCGATTTCGTCTTGGATCGCGGCTATGTTGTTGGTGATCTCCGAAGAGTTGGAATAAGTGTTGTCGTGCTGCGCTGCTCGACGCAATAGCTGCTTGAGATGGGTTCGGTTGTTAGCAAGGAGTTGTTGCTGCTGTTCAATGTCTTGTGGGGTGGGCATGGCACCTCATGCTACAGGTATCCTATGCATTTTATGTTTCCATTATCTCATAATCTGCTTCTTGCGGCACCAGCACCACCGGGCCAATCGTGCGGCGGGCCTCGATATCGGCGTGGGCCTGCGCCGCCTGCGCCAACGCGTAGCGCTGCATCGGCAGGTCGCCGAATATGCCCGCCTGCACCGCAGCGAACAGGTCCGCCGCCGCGTAATCGAGCGTGGTGCGGTCGGGGATGTGCTCGGCCAGGGTCGGCACCGCCACCGAGATCACCCGCGCGCTCACCGTCGCCTGATCCGCCGCCTTCGGGAAGCCCGAGGCGCTGCCATAGAGCACCGCCTTGCCGAACCGCGTGATCAGCGGCAGCGAGCGGTTGAAGGTCGCCTCTCCCACGCCGTCGTACAGCACATCGACGCCATCGTTGCCCACGATCTGCCGCACCCGCGCCACGAAGTCTTCGTGCTCGGTGACGATCACATGCTGGATGCCGCTCTGCTCGGCGGCAATGCGCTTGGCCTCGCTGCTCACCGTGCCGATCACTGTTGCGCCGAGCGCCACCGCCCAGCGCGCCAGCAAGGTGCCCACCGCGCCTGCCGCCCCGTGGATCAGCACCACATCGCCCTCGGCTAGCGGAAAGACCTGCTTCACCAGCATGCGCGCCGTGAGTCCTTTGGTCAGGATCGCGGCTGCCAATTCGAACGAGATGTCCGGCGGCAACGGCACCAAGTAGAGCGACGACACCAGCCGCTGCGCCGCATACGCGCCCTGCACGTGGTGGTACGCTACGCGGTCGCCCGGCTGCAAGCCACGCACTCCCGCACCGACCTCCTCGATCACGCCTGCGCCCTCGATCCCGGGCACGAACGGCAACTGCTTGGCCTGCTCGCGTCCCGAGCGCAACTGCAGATCGATGCCGTTCACCCCGATCGCGGCCTGGCGTAGCCGAACTTGCAGTCGCGTGGGGCTGCCTAGCTCCTCACGCTCATAGCGCAGCACCTCCGGCGCGCCTGGCTCCGATACGCGAATCACCGCTGTGGTAGTCATTGGTCGCTCCCAAAATAGAACAGCGCGATGCTTGCCGCATCACGCGGGAAGATTCAAGTTATAGCGCACTGCCGCAATATTTGCAGAATCTTGCGTCGGGGTCGTGCCCCTCGGCGGAACAGTTCGGGCAGGCTTGGTTGCTGATCGCCGTGGCCGTGCGGCCCAGTTCCAGCGTCACGATGCCCGTCGGCACCGCGATCACACCGTAGCCCAGCAGCATCACTACAATCGAGAGCATCTGCCCGATCGGCGTCTGAGGCGAGAGATCGCCGTAGCCGACCGTGGTTAGCGTCACCACCGCCCAATAGATGCCGAGCGGGATGCTGTTGAAGCCGTGCTCCTCGCCCTCGACAACATACATTAATGTTCCTATAATAACTGATAGGGTGAGCACAGCTAGCAGGAATACGCTGATTTTACGGCGACTAGCCCACAACGCTCGCCTGAGAATGCTCGCCTCTCCCACATATTCTATCAACTTCAACACCCGGAAGATCCGCAACAGCCTCAGCACGCGGATCACCAGTAGATATTGGCCGCCTGGATAGAATAAGCTCAGATAGCTCGGCAGAATCGAGAGCAGATCGACCACCCCGAAGAAGCTGAACATATACCGCCACGATTTGCGCACACTGATCAGCCGGATCACATACTCAATCGTAAAGATGATGGTGAATAGCCACTCCAGCGCGATCAGGAATGGGCCGTATTGCTGGCGAATATGCGCTTCACTGTCGAGAATGACGATCAACACGCTTAAGCAGATGCTGATCATCAAGCCGAGATCGAAGATCTTGCCCGCTCGTGTATCGGACTCGAACACCACCGTATGCAGCGATTTCCGCCAATCGGCCCGTGAATCGGGCGGTTGAGTAGTCATAAACAGGATTCCTAGCACGAAAATGAGGAACCTCAGGCGCAAGGAACTATTTTCGCATACAAGCCGTCTTGTGTGCAAGATCGGCGTCCAAATGAAGGAGGGTACTGTGCAGATGCGAAAGATGCTCCTGGTGATCGTGGTGGTGGTGTTGGTGGGTTGTGGAGGATCGCCTGCACCAGAGATGTTCGAGACGATCAACTCCGGCCTCAACCCTGGTGGGGCAGACTCGGTTGTTGCGCCCGCAGCGCCTCCAGTGTCCGTCGAGGCTCCCGCTTCGGCAAGTGGCGGTAGCAGTAGTGACAACAGTGGTAGTAGTGCTCAACCTCAAATCGAACGGTTAGTGATTAAAAATGCCTCGATGAGCTTGCAGGTAGCTCAAGTGACCGAAGCCGATGCGGCGATCCGCGCCAAGGTGGAAGCCTGGGGCGGCTTTATTGTCAACTCGCAGAGCAGGGATTCCGATGATTCGCTCACCATCGATCTCCACTTCCGCGTGCCCGCCGAGCACTTCGATCAGGCGCTCACGGAGTTGGAGCAGTTGGCCGAGAAAGTGCTCTCGCGCGAGGTGAGCGGCGAGGATGTGACCGCCGAGTTTGTCGATCTGCAGTCGCAGTTGCGCAATCTCGAAGCGACCCGTGACCGCCTGATGACCTTCCTCGACCGATCCGAAACTGTCGAGGAGGCGCTGATGGTGAACCAATCGCTCTCCGACATCCAGGGCCAGATCGAGCGGGCCAAGGGTCGTATGCAGTATTTGCAGCAGAGCGCAGCGCTCTCGTCGTTGAGCGTCTCGTTGCGCTCGCGGCCCGCCCCCTCGCCGATTGTCGAGCCGGAGGGTTGGCAGCCGCTGGAGGTCGCCCGTGGTGCTTTGCGCGACCTGATCGAGCTAGGCCAGTTGTTGGTGAACCTCCTGATTATCGTGCTGGTCTGGACGCCCGTCTGGCTCACGATTGTGCTGGTGGTGCTGTGGGTGCGCCGCAGGAGACGACGCGGGAAAGCTAAGGAGGAGCAACAGAGCAGTTAGAGCCACTTATACCAAATCCGACTGGATTGTTATCATTGAAAAGCGGTTTTAGTGCATCGTTTTTCACTGTTCTCATTGCTGCCGCAGGCTAAAACGGGTTTTATAGTGATACTGTCCAACCGGATTTAGTATAAGAAGCCTTCTGAAAAGCATCAGGAGGTTGTGAGCAGAGACACATGCGTGTCAGAACGCCAAAAAACGCATACAGACCACCGAACACAGACCATACCGAGGAATCAAATGATACAGGCATCACAGAGCGGATTCCTTGGGGTCCAGGGGCGATAAGCCTCGGCTGGGGGTTTCCAAAGGGGCCGCAGTCGGCCCCTTTGGGCTTGCGCAGCAGCCGAGTTGCTCGTGAGTACACGCTCTCTCGCCGAATGGCGCATCCGACGCTCTCGTAAAGGAGATACATACATCTCAAAACGCGCAGTACATTTATCGCTTTTCTGTTTTCCGCATTAGAAAGCTTTTCAGAAAGCCTCTAATCTGTAGATGTAGTATTCGCCGAACGGCCTAATACCCCTTCGCTTTATCAACCACGTGGTGCAGCGGCTGGCCGCTCATATAACGAGCCAGATTATCGAGGAAGATCTCGCTGGCCCGCTGGTTGTAGACCGGTGTCACGCCGCCGTAGTGCGCGGTGATAATCACATTCTTCAGGTTCCACAGCTCGGAATCGGCGGGCAGCGGCTCGGGCGTGAACACATCCAGTCCCGCACCAGCGATCCAACCCTCGCGCAGCGCCCGAATCAGCACATCCTGTTGAACGAGGCCACCTCGGCCCACGTTGATCAGGTACGCGGTCGGCTTCATCGCGCGCAACTCCGCCTCGCCGATCATACCCTGCGTCTCGTGGTTGAGCGGTGGCGAGAGCACCACCACGTCGACCTGCGGCAACACCTCCAGCAACTGCTCGGGCTTGTACATCGCATCGATATTCGGCAGGCCGATCTCGGGGTTGCGGCGCATGCCAAACACCCGCATCCCGAACGCCTTCGCCAGCATCGCCGTGCGCTGCCCGATCGCGCCCAGCCCGATCAGCAGCATCGTGCGGCCCTCCAACTCGAACACCTCGTGGTGCTTCATCGGGCGCCATTCGCGCTGCGCCTGTGCCCGATACGCCTCGGGGAGGCCGCGCGCGAACGCCAACAAATACGCCATCACCTGCTCGCCGATCTGAATACCGTGCATGCCCGCCGTATTCGTGATCGTCAAGTCGAGTTGCGCAACTTCGGGATGTTGCAGCAGCCAATCGACACCCGCGCCCCACTCCTGCACCCACCGCAGCCGTTTGGCCTTCGTGAGCAAATCGCGGGGGAATCCGCCCACCGAGATCTCAATCTCGTCCAACAAGCCCTCGATGGTGGCTCGATCTGTGCTGGTAACGATCTGCATCGTTGGAGCCAATGCTTGAATCCGCTCAATCAACTCGTTGCTCAGGCGTTCTGGGGGTAGGTGGACCAAAAGTACGCTCATGATTCCTTCCTCAATTGTGGCAAGATGTAAGATTGAGATTAGATGGTAAGATTCAATTATTGACTCTGCCCATGAAAATCCCTACCATAAGTTTAACGCATGTTTGCGCTGCGGTCGCAGGCACGAATGTTGTATGGAACGATGCATCGTGTAAAGGAACTTAGTTAATTCAGGCGGAAAGCTGGCCAAGCTCATCTCCATGATCATTACTCTTACCAACGTGCTTCACGATCCTAGGCAGATACGGCGATACGATAGATTTTCTTTCGGCAAGCCAAACTTGGCTACCTTATTCGCAATGAGAGCAAAACAATGCAGCCAGAATCAGTGTGGCCATCATCAAATCGCCCCGACGACGAACGAGTTGTCATAACTGGTATGGGCTTACTCACGCCCTTGGGCATCGGTCAGGAACGTTTTTGGAACGGATTAGCTGAAGGTCGCAGCGGCATCCACCGCGTTACCTTCGAGCAATCGAGCGATCTACCCTACGCGATCGCCGCCGAAGTCCCGGATTTCGACCCGAATCAGTATATGGACAGCAAAGAGGCCCGGCGGATGTCGCGCGCGAGCCAGTTCGCCGTGGCGGCTGCTCGTATGGCGCTTGAGGATTCGGGCCTGGAAGTGAATGACTCAAACCGCTTCGATATCGGTACGCTGATCGCTAATAGCGCGACGTCGCCGCCCGAGATCGAGATCACCACGCGCACCTTCTTCGAGCGTGGCAGTGCCAAGATCAATCCCTTCCAATTCGGTGCCTCGCTGCCGAATATGCCCGCCTCGCAAGTTGCTATTCAACTGGGCCTGCTGGGGCACAGCAGCATGATCGGTACCGCCTGCGCCGCGAGCTCGCAAGCCATCGGTGAGGCTGCCGAGATCATCCGCCGCGGCGATGCCGAGGTGATGCTGGCGGGTGGCAGCGAAGCGACGATCTGCCGCCTGACGCTCGCCTGCTTCCACAGCATGCGCGCCCTCTCGACCCGCAACGAGGACCCCGAGAGCGCCTCGCGCCCGTTCGACCGCACCCGCGACGGCTTTGTGTTGGGCGAAGGCGCTGGTGTGTTTGTGCTTGAGCGATTGTCGGCGGCCCGTAAGCGCGGCGCGCGCATCTACGCCGAGTTGGTCGGCTATGCCTCGGCGAGCGACGCTTACCACATCACCGCCCCGCACCCCGATGGCGATGGCGCCGCCCGCGCTATGATGCGAGCGCTCAAGCGCGCAGGTATCACGCCCGACCAGATCGATTACATCAACGCCCATGCCACCAGCACGCCAGCCGGTGATGTGGCCGAGACCTTGGCGATCAAGCGCGCCCTGGGTGAGCACGCTTACCGCATCCCGATCAGCGCCACGAAGTCGATGATCGGCCATCTCACCAGCGCCGCCGGAGCCGTTGAGGCTGCCGCCACCATCCTGGCGATGAAGAACTCGCTTATCCCACCGACCATCAACTACGAATACGCCGACCCAGACTGCGACTTGGACTATGTGCCGAATCGTGCTCGCCCCGCGAAGATGAACATCGCGATGTCCAATTCGTTCGGTTTCGGTGGCGTCAATAGTGTGCTCGTGCTTCAGTCTGCAGCTTAGTCTCTATGTGTCGTTGTCTTTTGCCGTCTAAGCACGGTATCACGCCCGAATTGCTGGAGTTTGCCACACCGACGTTGGTGAACCCAGCAATTCTCAGTGATTTTGAGGAATCTGCTGCTGAAGTGCCGATCATATATTGTTTTTTCTGCACGAACGTGATACATTACCCATATTAGCGGGCTGTACGTCGTATTACGCTCTACATGGATGTTCCCGATGTTTGGGCCATCGATCGATGATTGCGTTCCGTTTGCATCGTAGGCAGCGCTCTTGAGGGCTCCGTTATGTCTGCACGTTCATCGCGCCTAGAGAATGCTGCCAATCGTGCTCAATCGCTGATTGGTAAGTTCGTTCAATCAAAGGTTGGTGCGCGTGTCTCCAATTTTCCGCCGCTCGCTTGGGTATTGAGTACGACGACTCAATACCTTGTGCAGAGGCGCCTCAAACCTGCGCAGAAGGTCTCTCGGCCCACCGAGCATATTGCGCGCCCCGACCTGATCTCGACGCTGCACGCGATCGTGACCGATGTGGTCGAGTCGCTCGGCTATGTGGGCGCAATGGTCGCTACCTACGAACGCGATGATTCGCTGCTGCAACGGGTGATCTACGCCGATCCGAATGTCGTGTCGATGGAACAGATCTCGGAGTGGGAGGCCGAAGTCGCCCGCCTCAGCCCTGACCGCCCGGTCAGCCTCAGCAACCCCGATATCGCCCGAGTCTACGTCAACGATCCTGCCTATCAGCATAATTTGAGCACCGCCGCCTATCACTCCGGCGAGCCTGTGCGCAGCGATGAGCTATTCAGCCTCTTCACGCCGATCGCCTCCGATGCCGCTAAGCCGTTTATCCGTGGCATCCAGCAGGCATTGGGTGTGCAGGAGGTGATCGCGGTGCCGTTCTTCATCGAGACGGGCGTCAATGGCACCACCAGCCGCGAGATGGTCGGCAATTTGTTCGCGTTGAGCCGCACGCCGATCTCCCCCAGCGATCAGCGTATTTTGGCGGCGTTTGGTCGTCAGGCCGCAGCCGCCATCCTAAGCGAGCGCCGCCGATTGCAGATCGAAGTAGCCCAGAAGCTGACCTTCGAGATCCAAAACAATCTGCGCGATGAGAACCAGATCTTGCAGCGGATCGTGTCGGGTGTGGTGGCCGATTTGGGCTACGTGGGCGCGGCGGTCGCTACGCACGAGCCGGGTGGCGCGCTGCCGCTGCGGGCCTTTGATATTGACCATCAACTCATTTCAGCCGAGCAGATCCAAAATTGGCAGGCAGAGTTGACGCGCTTAACGCCCGACCGCAAGCCGCTATTCACCAACGCAGACTTTGTCCGCGTGTACATCAACGAGGAACAGTATCAGGATAACTTGAGCGTGAGGGCGTATCGTTCGGGCAAGCCCGAGCGCACCAACGATCTGTTCAGCTTATTGACGCCGATGGTCTCTGAAGCTGCGAGGCCGTTTGTGCGTGGCGTGCAGCAGGCGCTCGGCGTTCAGGAAGTGGTCGCGGTGCCGTTTTTCATCGAGCAGGTGGTCGATGGCGCGGTGCAGCGCGAGTTTGTGGGTAATCTGTTCGCGGCGACGCGGGCCAAGCAGTTCAGTCACGGCGAGATTGAGCTATTGCAGGCGTTTGGGCAACAGGCGGCGGCGGGCCTCTACAATGCGCAACTCTACCGTCGTGCGGAAGATCGGCGGCGCGCCTCGGAGATCTTCGGCAAGATGGCGTTTAGCGCGGCGGCCTCAGTGCATACGCTTAAGAATCAGGTCGGTGTGGTGCGCGGCAATCTGCAGGTGTTGGGCTTGCTGGATTCGCTGGGCGAATCGCAGCGCCAGGCTCTGATCAGCCAACTGAGCCAACTCAGCCAGCCGATCATCAATAACCTCGATGGGATGGCCGATATCCTCGACAGCTTGCACGAGCCGTGGCGTTTGCTCGCCGATGTGCCGACCAATATCAACGATTGCGTCTCCTACGCGGCCCGCAAGGTGCTGCACAAGCCCGAAGGTTGGGTGCATATCGCACTCGCTCCCGATCTGCCCGCCATCAAGACATCGCCCGATATGATGCGCGAAGTGTTCAAGGTGCTGCTGAAGAACGCTGCCGAAGCGATCGCCGCTAAGGGCACGCCCGGCGAGATCTGGATCGAGAGCGGCGTGCGCGATGGGCAGATCTATGTGACTATCCGCGATAGCGGCATCGGCATCAAACCCGAGAATCTGCACCGCATCTTCGAGATGCGCTGGACCACCAAGAGCTCGGGCTTGGGCTTCGGCCTGTTCTGGGCTATCGACTACATCGAAGGCTTGGGCGGCGCGATCACCGTCGATAGCACTTGGATGGAAGGTTCCACCTTCACCGTCACCATTCCGCTTACGCAGTCGGTTATGCTGGCGCGCTCCGCGAACGTTTAATCCCCTTTATTTATCCACAGATTACGCAGATTACGCAGATTTGGGATTGGAAAATTCTGTTGCTAAAAGAAAGCATTGTATCCCAACCAAATCTGGTATAGCATCCTCATTCGTAATTGCACTGTTTTATAAGCCTTTGACAGTTCTCATTGTCATTCCGAACAAGCCGCTAGGCGAAGTGAGGAATCTCATTGCTCTGCATTGTATTGCTCTTTGAGATCTCCCCCCATTCGCTTCGCTCAAGGCTTCGACCGTTCGAGATGACAGTGCTTTTCATTGAACATAAAAATGGTAAATATTTCCAAAACGACGCAGTAATTCTTAATCTGTGAAATCTGTGGATTACAACCATTTGCCTCCCGTTGCGGGCAGTGGTACGATATACATCACGGCTTTATGTTGCACATCGTCGCTATGCCGTAGCCGCGCTGCTCCGTGGGAGCGGCGGACCGCGTGCGCTGCATAGAGGCAGCGCCATAGCTGAAGGAAGCAACATGGCAAAACACTATATTTGCGACATGGATGGGGTGTTGGTGCTTGGCTCACAGGTGATACCGGGCGCGAATGAGTTTATCAAACGGCTGCAGGAGGCTGGCTCGAAATTCCTGGTGCTCACCAACAACTCGCTCTACACGCCGCGAGACCTGCACGTGCGCCTCAAGCGAATCGGCCTCGATGTGCCCGAAACCTCGCTCTACACCTCTGCACTCGCCACAGCCCAATTCTTGCACGACCAACACCCGAGTGGCAGCGCCTTCGTGATCGGCGAGGCGGGCTTGACCACCGCCCTGCACGACATCGGCTACATCATCACCGATCAGCAGCCCGACTACGTGGTGCTCGGTGAAACGTTGACCTACAGCTTCGAGCGGATCACCCAAGCGATGCGTTTTGTGGCGGCTGGCTCGCGCTTTATCGCCACCAATCCAGACGTATCCGGCCCGAGCGATGGCGGCCTGGTACCTGCCACGGGCGCGGTGGCGGCGCTGATCTCGGCGGCCACAGGCGTCCAGCCCTACTACATCGGCAAGCCCAACCCGCTGATTATGCGAACGGCGCTGCGCACGCTCGATGCCCACGCCAAGGACGCCGTGATGGTGGGCGATCGGATGGACACCGACATCATCGTAGGCACCGAGGGCGGCCTCGAAACCATCCTGGTGCTGACGGGCGTCACGCGCCGCGAGGACGTGGATCGCTACCCGTATCGGCCCACCCGCATCGTCGAATCCGTCGCTGATATTATCCCGTAGCGGTGAGTCTCCTGACACGGTGACACGGTGATTGGGTGCTTGGAAGAAGGTGCTACGCATCCCCTGAACAACGTGATGTCGATGGGCTGCGTGTAGCAATCCATCGACATCATAAAAAGAAGAGCAAATAAACCCTAATCTGTGTTAATCTGCGTCATCTGTGGATAAAAAAAGGCGCTGCCAAACCTGGCAACGCCCCACAACATCAAACCCTACTTCTTCCCGATTGTGCGACCGCTGGCCACCACCCCATCCTTGGGATACTGCGCCGCCGTAACGCGCGGGCGCACCACCACGTTGCGTCCCACCTGCGCATTCGCCGGCACCTGCGCGCGCCGCCCGATCACCGTCAGGCCCGTATTCACCAGATCGGGCGCATCCTGGTTCGGCGTATTATCCTCGCCCACGCCGACCTGCGCGTTTGCGCCGATCACCGTATTCTTGTCGAGAATACAGTGATCGATCACTGCGCCAGCCTCCACCACCGTATCGGTGAGCAGGATCGAATCGCGCACCACCGCGCCCTCGGCCACCACCACGCCGGGCGCGATCACCGAACGCACCACCTGCCCCTGAATGCGGCAGCCGTCGCAGATCAAACTGCCCTCGACGCGCGCCGTCGGGCCAAGCTCAGCGGCGGGCCGCTCCTCGCTCTTGGTGTGAATCACCCATTCGGGATCGTACAAGTCCAGCGGCGGAGTCTCCACCAACAGCGCCATATTCGCCTCGTAGTAGGCTTGCAACGTGCCCACATCGGCCCAATAGCCCTGGAAGTTATACGCCGCGACTTCCGTCTCCTTCACCAACTGCGGCATCACATCGCGACCGAAATTATTGCCGCTGTTGGCGCTGAGCCACTCCAACAGGAAATTCTTGCTGAAGGCGTAGATGCCCATCGACGCCAAACTCGAAAGCGAGCGGCGTGGCTTCTCCTCGAAGCGGCTCACGGTCCCGTTGGAATCGACCGAGACAATCCCGTAGCGATGCACCTCGTGCGGGCTGACCGCGTGCACACCGATCGTCACATCGGCGTTGCGCTCCTGGTGCAGCTGCAACATAGGCCGATAGTCCATCTTGTAGACATGGTCGCCAGCCAACACCAGCACCACATCGATAGGCTGCTCGGCGATGTAATCGAGATTAGCGCGCACCGCATCGGCATTGCCGCGCTGCCAATCGCCGCCCTCGCTGGTGAGGTACGGGTGTAGCACTCGCACGCCACCGATGCGGCGGTCGAGATCCCACGGCTTGCCCACGCCGATATGCTCGTGCAGCGAACGGGGGCGGTACTGCGTGATCACTCCGACATTGAAAATACCAGAGTTCACACAGTTCGACAGTGTGAAATCGATGATGCGATATTTGCCCGCGAACGGCACCGCCGCCTCCGAGCGCTCAGCCGTGAGGGCGCTAAGGGCCGGCGTCTCACCGCCAGCCAGGATCAAGGCAAGTGTTCGTACCATAACAGATCCTCGACAATCTGCGGCTTTAGATCGTTTCGCCCGAAGCGACCTCGCCGTGCGGGAAATCCTCCTCATCGCGGTCGGCGTTGATCACCACATTGCGTCCAATCGTGATTCCGGCAGGGATATGCGCGCCCTTGCCCACGATGGTCACACCTGTGTTGAGTTTGTCGGGTTGCTGCTTATTGGGGATGCTCAGATCTTCGCCGAAGCCCAACCGCGCACCCGCGCCGACCACCACATTCTTATCGACGATCACCCGATCGAGATACGCACCCGGCCCGATCCACGTATCGTTCATCACAATACTGTCGCGCACCACCGCCCCGGGCGACACATACACCCCGGGCGAAAGCACCGAACGCTCGACCTTGCCGCGCACAATACAGCCGTTGCAAATCATACTGCTCTCGACGCGGGCCTGCGGGCCAAGCTTCGCGGGTGGGCGCTCCTCGCTGCGCGTGCGGATCACCCAGTCCTGATCGTACAGATTCAGCGTATTGGTCGGGTCGAGCAGTTCCATACTCGTCTCCCAGTACGACTGCACCGTCCCCACATCGACCCAATAGCCCTCGAACGGATACGCAACGACATTATCTTCGGAGATCATCGCTGGAATCACATGCTTGCCGAAGTCGATGCGAGGCGTATTCTCGCCGCCCTCGGAGAGCCGACGGATCAGCGCCTCGGCGGAGAACACATAGATGCCCATCGAAGCCAGCGTGCCCTTATCGCGGTTTTTGGGCTTCTCGGTGAACTCCACCACACAGTTCTGCTCATCGACAGTCATAATGCCGAAGCGGTCGGTCTGCTCCAGTGGCACGTTCATCACTCCCACCGTTAGGTCGGCTCGGCGGCGCTGGTGCTCGGCGATCATCGCACTATAATCCATCTTATAGATATGATCGCCCGATAGGATCAGCACCACATCGGCGCGGCGCTCACGAATATAATTCAAATTCTGGTAGATCGCGTCGGCGGTGCCCTTGTACCAACTCTCATCACGGCGGCCCTGATACGGCTGCAACAGCACTACGCCGCCCTGACTGCGGTCAAGGTCCCACGGCTTGCCATTACCGATATGAGCGTTCAGAGAGTGAGGGCGATACTGCGTCAGGATAGCGACATCGAAAATACCGGAGTTAACGCAGTTGGATAGAGTGAAGTCGATGATGCGGAATTTGCCGGCGAATGGTACCGAGGGCTTGGCACGCTTCTCCGAGAGCACGCTCAGACGCGTCCCCTCGCCACCGGCCATGATCATGGCGACGATTCGCACGGGAACCTCCAGGCAAACAGGTTAGCGATTCCAGGCGGTTGTAGAAAACTACTATACCATAGGATCTAGCAGTTGTCACATTTTTGTCATGAATCGCCGGATTTCTTGGGAAAACGCCCCGCCGCTACCGCAGGAAGCGCCATCGCCACTCCGGCGTGTGTTATTCTGCTGGCGCAAAAGGAGCAACCGCGCAACAAACGCCCGTGATCATGCTCCGGGCTTTGGAGTGCCACCCCGGGCAGCGTGAAATGGGCTACAGGTAACTACGGCAGTGTGGGGCGCGTGGGAATGCAGAAACGCCAATGCTCTGTTTTGGTAATCTCCGACGTCTTCCCATTCAACGAAAAACAATGTCATCTCGAACGAACGTGAGAGATCTCAAAGCGCATTACAATGCAAAACGATGAGATTCCTCACATCGCCTAGCGGCTTGTTCGGAATGACAATGAGAATCATAGAAAACGTATGAAACAGTGTGTTTACCTTTTCCTATAAGTATAATTTCACTCCCCCATCTGCCACTCGGGCCGGAAGTCGCGGCCCACGATCACCAGCAGATCGACGCCCGGCGGCGGTGGTGGCGAATCTAAGCCTGGCCGCGCCAACACAGCGTTGCTCGCCAGGCCCAGCGCATCGGCCAGGCGCTGCCGCGCCTGCGGACGGTCGCTGTAGTCGATGATCGTCGTGAACTGGTACGGTTGCCCCGCATTGCCCGGCTCGGCCAACACAAAGCCCTTGTTTTGCAGATACCTGCTCACCTGCCCCGCGATGCCCTCGACCGCCGCGCCGTTCAGCACTTGGATGCGCGACGGCGGCTCGGTGCTGTTGCCCTGCGGCCCCGCCAACCAGCGCGCCACCACACCCGCCACGCCCTGACGGTTCCAGTAGATGTCCGAGCCATCCTCAGAATCGATCGGCACGTCGGTCGGGTTGATGCTCACCTGCACCAGTCGCGAACTGTCCAGATCGCGGGCCAGCATCGCCAAGCCGTTCAGCATACCCAAATCGCGTACGGGCAGCGTGGTGCGCACATTCGCGGCCAGCAGATCGGCCCATTGCGGCAGCACCGCCGCGTTCTCGAGCAGGCCTCGCTCGCGCACCTGCTTCAACAGCGCTTGCAACACCTGCTGCTGGCGGCGGCCCCGGTCGAAGTCGTTGCTGGAGTGCCGCGAACGGGCGTAGATCAGCGCGTGGCGTCCATCGAGCACTTGCAGCCCCGCCGGAATGTAGATGCGCTCCACGCCGTAGTCCTCGGTGGGGTACTCGGCGTCCAACAGTGGGCGCTCGATGTTGATGGCGACGCCACCCACCGCATCAACGACCTGCTCGAAGCCGTGGAAATCGACCTGCGCCACGTAGTCGATGCGCACTCCCAAGAATTGCTCGACCGCTTCGGCAGCCAGCGCGCCGCCACCAGCATCTGGCTCGGTGCCCGCTCCATAGATCGCCTCGGCATTGGAGTAGCCGTAGGCGTAGGCGGCATTGATCTTGGCCCAGCCGACATGCGGGATCTGCACCACCGAGTCGCGCGGGATGGCCAGCAGCGAGGCCCAGCGTTCCTGCGGGTCGAGGTGCACGACGATCAGCGTGTCGCTGCGCACGCCTTCGAGATCATCGGGGCGCTTGTCCACGCCGATCAGCAGGATGTTGATCGGTTGGCGCAGCGAGTTCGGCAGGGGCGCGGCGTTGGTCGGCGCTGGCTCGGCGACCGACGATGTACTCGGGAGCGCGGTGCTCACGCGGATGTCGGCGGTGGGCAACACGGTGGTGCGGCGCGGATCGACTTGCTGGATGGTTTGCAGCGCTCGGTCGGCGCGCCACCAGATGAAGAGCGGCACCAGGACGACAAAAAGGAATACTCCAAGGCCAAGGCCACAGCCTATACGACGCATTTGTTGGTTTCGACGGGTCGCTCGCCGAGCATTGAGACGTTCGCGAGCGCTTTGTGGAGGAGTCTTGCTGGAAGAGGTCAACGGCGGTTCCTTGCGCACATTCAATTCCAGTTTGTGGTGGGATTATACCACTTGCGCCGCGGATATGCAGGTGGTGTTTGGCTATCTTCAGATTACACTGGTTTCACAGATTCATGAGTTGCCTAACGTGTGCCACGTTTTTGGAATCGCGACCACGACGAAAAGCACTGTCATTCCGAACGGAGCGTAGTGAAGAATCTCATCGTTGTGCTCAGGGATTTCGTCTCCATTACTCACAGACTGGTCATTGCACGGGCCGAGAGGAACCAAACGTACAAGGCGGAAAGGGACGGGGAGATTCTTCACTTCGTGCTGCGCACTTGTTCAGAATGACCTATTGGGACGTTGCCTGGGGCGAGGGGAACCAAACGTACAAGGCGGAAAGAGGCGGGGGGATTCTTCACTTCGTGCTGCGCACTCGTTCAGAATGACCCATTGGGACGTTGCCTGGGGCGAGGGGAACCAAACGCACAAGGCGGAAAGGGACGGGGAGATTCTTCACTTCGTGCTGCGCACTTGTTCAGAATGACCCATTGTTCGTGGGGCGACTGAGGAACGGGACGTTGCCTGGGGCGAGGGGAACCAAACGCACAAGGCGAAAAGGGACGGGGAGATTCTTCACTTCGTGCTACGCACTCGTTCAGAATGACCCATTGGGACGTTGCCTGGGGCGAGGGGAACCAAACGCACAAGGCGAAAAGGGACAGGGAGATTCTTCACTTCGTGCAGCGCACTCGTTCAGAATGACTCATTGGGTCGTTGCACGGGCCGAGAGGAACCAAACGCACAAGGCGGAAAGGGACGGGGAGATTCTTCACTTCGTGCTGCGCACTTGTTCAGAATGACCCATTGTTCGTGGGGCGACTGAGGAACGGGACGTTGCCTGGGGCGAGGGGAACCA
>Ga0207874_1000234_pt1 | contig 83733 bp, 74 predicted proteins | sample HigsolmetaAR201D_FD_184833 | JGI IMG/M metagenome (GOLD analysis project Ga0207874, IMG submission 184833) | Ionic liquid and high solid enriched microbial communities from the Joint BioEnergy Institute, USA - AR20-1-D (SPAdes) (version 2) ...
CGGTCGAATTCGTCATGAGTACATCAGCCCGCGCAGCGAAACGCACGAGGTTCTGCATCGGCGCTGCGCTTTTCCGTAGAATGGCGACACTATAACGATGGATGCCGTACCTAACACTGCGCAAATGCCCGAGCTACGCCTCAAGCGGGGCGAAGATCGCCGTATTTCCGCTGGGCATTTGTGGGTCTTTTCCAACGAGGTCGATACCGATCGTACGCCGCTGCGTGAGCTCCCGCCTGGCACACATGTGCGACTGGTATCGGATCGCGACAAGTTTCTCGGTTATGCCTATGTCAATCCGCATTCCCTGATCTGCGCCCGCATTCTGAGTCGCGACGCCTCAGCCCCGCCGAGCGTGTCCTTGCTGGTGCATCGACTCCGGGTCGCACAGGCATTGCGGCGCTCGCTGTACGAGAAACCGTTTTATCGCTGTGTCTTCGGGGAGTCGGACGGCTTGCCTGGCCTCGTGCTCGATCGCTTCGGGGATCTCGTCGTTGGCCAGATAGGCACCGTGGGCATGGAAGGCATGCGGGCCGATGTCGAGCGCGCGGTAGAAAAAGTGCTGGCGCCGGCAGCGCTCGTGTGGAAGAACGACAGCGGCGTGCGTGACTTGGAAGGGTTGCCGCACTACACCGAGACGGCTTTCGGCGTTGCGCCCGAGTCGGTCATCGTGGAAGAGGGCGGAGTGGCGTTTCGGGTACCGCTCCTTGGCGGACAGAAAACGGGCTGGTATTTCGACCAGGCTGCCAATCGCATGGCACTACGCAAGTATGTCAGCGGGGCACGCGTGCTCGATGTGTTCTGCTACGTCGGCGCGTGGGGTCTCGGCGCATTGCGGGCGGGTGCGGCCGAAGTGACGTGTGTCGATTCTTCAGCGACAGCCTTGGCGGCATTGGAGGCGAGCGCGGCGGAGAACGAGTTCAGACCCACGATTCTGCGGGGCGATGCGTTCGAGGTGCTCGAGTCTCTGCATGCGCAGCGCCGTAAGTTCGACGTGGTGATCCTCGATCCACCGGCGTTCATCAAGCGCAAGAAGGATTTGCCGAAGGGCGAGGCCGCGTATAGGCGACTGAATCAGCTTGCGATGCAGCTGCTCGATCGCGATGGCGTGCTTGTCTCCTGTTCGTGCTCATACCATCTGAGCCAGGAGGCGCTCATCGGGGCGATTCAGCGCGCCGCGCGCCATCTTAATCGATTCGCACAGATCGTCGAGCTGGGTGGGCAGGCGCCGGATCATCCGATTCATCCTGCGATTCCCGAGACTCGGTATCTGAAGTCGGTGTTCGTGCGGGTGGTGGCCGAATGAGCGAGCCAGCACGCTGGGCGAGCTTCCCTGCTAACATGCGCGTGGCATGTTGACCTATCCCTCCATCGATCCAGTCATCGTGACGATCGGCCCACTTGCCATTCATTGGTACGGGCTGATGTACGTCATCGGATTTGCCGCGGCGTGGCTGCTGGCGCGTCACCGCGCGAGCGCAGCCGACTCGACTTGGAAACCGGTCGATGTCGACGATTTGATCTTTTTCTCGGCGATCGGCGTGATCGTGGGCGGGCGCATCGGTTGGCTCGTCTTTTATGGCGCCGAGCAGGTCGTCGAGGATCCGCTGACGATCATACAGATCTGGAAGGGCGGCATGTCGTTCCACGGTGGTCTGCTCGGGGTGATCGTCGCGGTCGTGCTGTTCGCGCGACGCCGCGGACGCCGCGTCGCCGATGTGCTCGATTTCTTGGCGCCGCTGCCTGGCATCGGGATCTTCGCGGGCCGTATCGGCAACTTCATCAATGGTGAGCTGTGGGGCAAGCCCACCGATGCGCCGTGGGGCTTCGTGCTGGATCCGAGCTTGCTCCATCCCAGGCAGGCCGACGAAGTGCTGCTGCTCTGTCGGCGTTTCGAAGTGGATCCATGCGTGATCCAGGTGCACGCCTCGCAGCTATATGAGGGGCTTCTCGAAGGGTTGCTCCTGTTCGTCGTCCTCTGGCTGTACACCTCCAAACGGCGGCCGCGTTGGGCGCCTTCGGGGCTCTTCCTGGTGGGCTACGGAGTGTGCCGGTTCTTGGTAGAGTTCGTGCGCGTGCCCGATGCGAACCGCGGGTACATTCTGTTCGACTGGGTTACGATGGGTCAGATCTTGTCTGCACCCATGATCATCATCGGCATCGCATTGATGGTTGCCGCGTATCGTCGTAATGAGCCGAGTGGCAACTATCTTGCGCAGAGCAGCGAACGGCGGGCGGCGGTCGGCGCGCAGGCGGGTGCCAAACGCTCCACTTGAGATGAGGTTGCGAGCCCGCTGACAACTGTCCACGCCATGAAACCCCAGCCAGTGATCGTTGTCTCCCGTCTGCCGGATACTCTTCGCCCATGAAGCAGTACCTCGACCTATTACGGCACATTCGCGAGCACGGCGTTTCCAAGTCCGACCGCACGGGCACCGGCACGCTGTCCGTGTTCGGCTATCAGATGCGCTTCAACTTGGCAGAAGGGTTTCCGCTCGTCACGACCAAGAAGCTGCATCTGCGCTCGATCATCTACGAGCTCTTGTGGTTCCTGCGCGGGGAAACCAACATCAAGTACCTGCGCGATCACGGCGTTTCCATCTGGGACGAATGGGCGGACGAGAACGGTGACCTCGGGCCGATCTACGGTCGACAATGGCGTTCCTGGCCGGCACCGGATGGCAGGTCGATCGATCAGATCAGCCGCGCGGTGGATCTGATCCGGCGCAATCCCGATTCGCGGCGCATCGTCGTCAGTGCATGGAACGTAGGAGAGCTCGACGCGATGGCGCTCGCGCCATGCCACGCGCTTTTTCAGTTCTGGGTGGCGGAAGGGCGTCTATCGTGCCAGCTCTATCAGCGGAGCGCGGACGTGTTCTTGGGCGTGCCGTTCAATATCGCCTCGTATGCGCTGCTTACCCACATGTTCGCGCAGCAGTGCGATCTCGAGCCCGGCGAGTTCATTTGGACCGGAGGCGACTGTCACCTCTACGCCAATCACCTGACTCAGGCCGACGAGCAGTTGCGGCGCGAGCCGTATCCTTTACCGCGGCTGGAGATCGCGCGACGGCCGCCCTCGATCTTTGAGTATCAATACGAAGACTTTCGCATCATCGGCTATCAAGCGCATCCGCACATCAAAGCGCCGGTAGCCGTCTAGAAGAACACGGCACGATCCGCACCTGTCTGCGAGCACATAGAGTTCCGAGCCACGTCCAACGTCATGCCTGCAACGAACACCCGTCGCGCAAGCGCCCGGCGCGATCGAACGAGCGCAACCAGAGCAACCGAGAAGACGAACAAGAAGGCGAACGTCCGTCGTGTCGCCGCTGTGCGCGGTTCGCGGTACGCGACGTCACCGCTGATCGAGACCCGACGTTCGCGCATTCACGGGCTTGGTGTCTATGCGATCGCCCCGATCAAGAAAGGCACTCGCATCATCGAGTACCTGGGGGAACGGATTTCGCACGCCGAGGCAGACCGGCGCTATGCGCGTAAGGCCAACGACGATGGCCATACCTTCCTGTTCATCGCGAGCAGCCGCACGGTGATCGATGCGAGCGTAAACGGCAACGATGCCCGCTTCATCAATCACAGCTGCGATCCAAACTGTGAGGCAGTGATCGAGCGCGGCCGTGTGTACATCGAGGCAATCCGCGACATCGAACCGGGCGAAGAGCTCGGCTACGACTATCAGCTAACCTGGGAGAGCACCGACGACCCGGAGGATCTCGCCCTGTATGCGTGCCGGTGCGGCGCGAAGAACTGTCGCGGCACGATGCTCGACAAGGAGCCGGTCGACAAGCAGAAAGTCAAGCAAAAGGCTAAGCGAAAGAGCAAGCGGAAGACTTAGCGCATGTTGGTGTCGATCATAGTCGCCGCTGCGCAGAACAACGTCATCGGGAGGGGTAATGACTTGCCCTGGCGGCTTCCCGACGATCTCAAGCGCTTCAAGGCACTCACGCTCGGCAAGCCGGTCATCATGGGGCGGAAGACTTATGTCTCGATCGGTCGACCGTTACCGCAGCGCCACAACATCGTGATATCGCGACAACCGGGGCTCACTCTACCTGACTGCACCGTGGTGTCCTCGCTCGATGCAGCGCTTGCGGCGGCGGGGGATGCTGCGGAGGCGATGGTGATCGGTGGGGCCGAGATCTTTGCTCAGGTGTTGCCGAGGACGGACCGGATCTACTTGACCAGAGTGCACGCCAATGTCGAAGGCGACACGTTCTTCCCGGAGCTCGTGAGCGAGGACTGGATAGAGCTCGACAGCGAGTATCATCCGGCGGACGATCGACATGCTTTCCCGTTCACGTTTCTGCAGCTGCGCCGCGCTCATATCGTTTGAAGGTGCGGGCACAGAGTCGCTTCGCCGTAGTCCACCAAGCACGCCATGAAGCCGCGCTACAACTGTCTAAAGTGTCCTGGCTACTGTTGCAGTCACGCCCGCATTGAGGTGAGCGACTACGACATCGCCAGGCTCGCGAAGCACTTCGGGATCAGTTTCGAGACGGCCAAGAAGCGCTTCACGTACCGCTATAAGACCAAGGACGCGGACGAGCAGATTTTGCGCCATCAGCGCGATCACATCTATAAATCGGTCTGCCGCTTCTTCGACCGCGACGAAAGGCGTTGTACGGTGTATGAGGCTCGACCGAATGTGTGCCGTCGCTATCCGTATGGGAGCGTTTGTGGCTATTACTTCTTCTTGAAGTTCGAACGCGAGCATCAAGGAGACGACGAGTTCATCCCTTCGGCATGATTCTGGGGCTCGGGGCTGGGGACTGGGGCTGGCAAGAGCTTGCGCCCGGACGGCTCCGGTTCAGCGGCCAGCTCTCATCCTGGATGGCGCTCTAGATACAAGTAGATGTAGCCAATCACGAGCAGCACGCACAGGCTTCCTGCCAGCGCAATCGTGCTCGCGACAGTGAGCAGCACAGAAAGATCCCACGAGAAGGGACGCGAGGAGAAATTGCCCGCGGCGCGTACCAGTGCGAGGGCGAAGGCGCTGTTAAATACCCACCTGCGCATATAGCCCGGCAGATAGATGCGCATGCTGCGATTGTGGCGATAGGCTGCCGCGCGTGCCAATCGATCTCCGCGGGTCGCATCCTTGAAGAGCCAGAAGGGCCACAGGTAGCGAAACAGCACCACCGAAAACGGCATCTCATCGTAGCTCGAGCCTGATGGCGCGGTTCGCGGACGCTGAGTCATGTCATTCACTCGAGGCAAGTCTTTGTCTCATAGATGGGCGACGACCAGGATTGGTTCCGTCGGGCAGAGGGAAGGAGTGACGGATAGCCCTAAGCCACGGGGTCGAGGCGTGCGTTGATGAGAGCTGCAGCACGCTCGTAATCGACCTCGTCCAGCGTGGTGGCCGTCTCGGTGAGCTCGTTGAGAATGGTCTCCTGAATGCGGCCGCGCTCGAAAGCGACTCGATAGGGAATCTCGTCGTGGAACATCACCATCGAGTAACGTGGCACGAAGCGACTCGGGAAGCGACGTTCCAGCTCGAGCGACAGTTCTTTTTTCAGGACGAACTTGGGATCGCGCACCGTGTCGCGCATCTCGACATAATTCTCGAGTGCCATGTCCGCAATCGCTTCGGCATTGGGTCGTCGTCGTGTCTCGAATCGATCGAACGCCTCGGCCCAGGTCGTGGCGTCGCGCAGAATCTCGAGCAGCTCGCGACAATCCTCGAACGCAGCATTCATCCCCTGCCCATGGAACGGAGTGATGGCATGGGCAGCGTCGCCGATGAGCAGCACGTGACGGTCGACATGCCACCGTCGGCAGCGCACAGTGCCCATGATTCCGACGGGGCGCTTCCCGAATTCCTCGGCAACGCGCGGGATGAGCTCGTACGCATCGGGAAAATGGCGCGCGAAGAATTGCTCGATCGCTGCGTCGTTCTGCAGCGATTCGAAACTGGGCTCACCACGCTTGGGAAGAAAGAGCGTCACTGTGAAGCTACCGTCGAGATTGGGCAGCGCAATCAGCATGAATCCGCCACGTGGCCAGATGTGTAGCGCATGCTTTTCGATGCGGTGCCGCGCATGCGCGTCCGCTGGAAGGATGAGCTCCTTGTAGGAGTGAGGCAGCAGCTCCTCGGTGCAATCAAGCCCCAGTTGCGTCACTGCGGCGCGTCGCAACACCGAGCCCGCACCGTCGGCGCCGATGACCGTGCCCATGGGGACTTCGTGACGACGGCCTGTCGCAGCATCGAGGAAAATCAGCTTCCGGCAGGCGTAGTCGACGTCGACGAGCTCTTGCCGGAAGTGGATCGTGGCACCGGCACGCTCAGCCGCATCGAGCAGCACACCGTTGAGGCCGGGACGCGAAACCGAATAGATGACCTCGTGCTCGCGTTGTCCGTATGGCATGAACGACAGCGTGCGGTCGACATCGTGCAGGAGTCGACCGCGCATCGGTATGAGAAGCGGCGCAACCTTAGGCATGAGCTCGGCGAGCTCGAGCGCACGGATGCCTCTGGCTGCCAATGCAAGATTGATCGAGCGACCTGCGGGCACTTGGCTGCGGCGCATGTCCGGGAGACGTTCGAATACCTGAACGCGATCGCCGCGGCGAGCGAGGAGCACGGCGAGAAAACTCCCGGCGAGGCCCGCACCGATGATTGTGACGTCGCAAGAGGGAAGGCTCACGGCGCTGTTCTCAGGTCGAACACAAGCTGCGTAAGGCGTTGGCGAACTGCCAGACATCGACGAATGAGTTGTACAAGGGCACCGGCGCAACACGGATCACGTCCGGCTCGCGCCAGTCACATACGAACCCTTCGCGGTGGAGCTGCTCGTGGATACGGCGCGCGCGCTCAGAGGGCATGTTGAGGCGCAGCGAGAGCTGACAGCCGCGTGCCTCTGCGTTCCTCGGCGTGAGAATCTCGAGCGTGTCCCCGAGCCAGGCTCGCAGCAGCGATTCCAGATATCCGGTGAGACGAATCGATTTCGCGCGCAGCGGCTCGAGCCCGGCACGCTCGAACAGCGCGAGGGAGGCGAGAAGCGGTGCTGCGGCGAGGATGGGTGGGTTGGAGATCTGCCAGCCTTCTGCCCCGGTGAGTGGCACGAAGTTGTCCGGCATCGCAAAGCGGCTGCGCTTGTCGTGCCCCCACCAACCTGCGAGGCGCGGCAATTCGAAGGCGCGGCCGTGCCGTTCGTGCACGAAGCAGCCGCCGATCGCGCCCGGCCCACCGTTCAAGTACTTGTAGCTGCACCAGACAGCGAAATCGACATCCCAGTCGTGCAGATGCAGTGGAACGTTGCCGATTGCATGCGCGAGATCGAAGCCGATCGTGCAGCCGTGTCGGCGCGCGCAGGTTGTGATGGCAGCCATGTCGAAGCTCTGCCCGCTGAGATATTGAACCCCGGGCAACAACACGAGCGCGAGCTCCTCGGCTTCCCGCGCGATAGCTTCACAGATTTCCTCGCAGTCGAAGACGTAGCTGCCCGCTCGGGGAGCGAGCTCGATCAGCGTGTCTGCGGGATCCAAGCCGCGATGCTGGATATGCGAACGGACCGCATAGCGATCGGATGAGAAGGCGCGATGCTCGATGAGCACCTTACGCCGGCGACCCTGCGGTCGATAAAAGCTCGCCAGCATCAGATGCAGGTTGACGCTCAACGAGTTCATGGCGACGACTTCGCTCGGCAGGGCGCCTGCCAGACGCGCCAACCCTGGTGTGAGCTGCTCGTGATAGGCGACCCACGGCCGCTTGGAGCTGAAATGCGCGTCCACGGCGAGCGTCGCCCACGCGTCGAGCTCCTCCCCAACAATATGCGCAACATCCTTCGGTTGCAGACCGAGCGAATGTCCGCACAGATATACGCTGCGACCGCCGTGTGCGCCGCGAGGGAAATGAAATGCTTCCCGAAAGGCAGCGAGCGAATCCTCGCGGTCCAGTTGCTCAGCGTAGCTGCGATCCAAGGAGGGAGTCATAGAGGTGTGAGCGGGCTGAGGATCGGACGGCTCGGTGCGGCATCGGCGACAAATGGTGCCACCTGCAGATTCAGCAGATAGAGGCCATCTGGAATCTCGTTGGGCACGTAGGCGAGCTCGGTCACCGTGGCATGTGTGCGTGCAGCGCTGGTTGGTGTGGTGTGACCGCTCCGCATGTTCCAAAAAATGCGATGAGCGGTGAGCCGGCCGCCGTCGTCAGCGCGATCGAGCGAGGGCAAATCGGTGATCAAGTGCTCGATGCCTGCTGCGACGATCCAATGCATGGCCTCTGCGGAGAAGAAAGCGGCAGGCTCGAGGCTGTAGTCGCGCGCGCGCTTCGCCTCGTCGTTGGGTCTGGTGCGCACGACGAGCGCATTGAAGGGGGCCTCGGCGAAGCGCCCGGCTGCGTCTTGCAGCGCCTGCTTCGTCACGAGCATGTCGCCGGCGTCAGGACGAGGATCGCTGCTTTCTGTGGTCGCGCTCGCCGGGACCGGATCGACTGTGACCAGAAGGGCCAGGTGCAAGGCGCTCGCACAGATCTCGTGCACACTGATGCGGTCCTGCGTGATGTGTCCGAGACATTCGGTGTGTGTTCCATTGCAATGGGGCGTCAGCACATAGGTGGCACAATTGCAGCTGCCGCCTTCGCGGACATCGCCCACGAAGGAACCGGCGCGCACGACGCTCCCGTGTGCGGGAGCGACGCCGAAAAACGCGGGCTGCGCGCCGTCGAACGCAAGCGGTATCGAGAGGTCGTACTGCTCGGAGCCGACCCGCCAACGCCGGCCACCGATGCCGACGGTGAGCGCAAGCGGTGACTCGCTCATGGACGAACGGGTGCCAGTGCTCCGCAAGCCGGGCATCGACGATGCTGCTCGGACTGGTAGAAACGATCGAAGATCGGCGGCAGCTGCTTCTCTATGTCCGTGACGTGCACGTACTCGGAGTAGAGCAGATGGGTGCACTGGTCGCAGTACCAGAGGAAGCCGTCCTGTTCGTCGGGTCGGCGCCGTCGCTCGATCACGAGGCCGACGGTGTTTGCAAACCGCTGCGGCGAGTGGGGCACGTGCGCAGGCAAGAGAAATATTTCGCCTTCCCGGATCGGGATGTCGACGCGCTTCCCGTCCTGTATCGTGCGTAGAATCATGTCGCCTTCCAGCTGGTAGAAGAACTCCTCGCCGGGATCATCGTGGTAGTCGGTGCGGGAATTCGGGCCGCCGACGACCATGATGATGAACTCGGAGTCTTCGAACACCTGCTTGTTGCAAACGGGCGGCTTGAGCAGCTCGCGATGCTCGTCGATCCAGGCGCGGAAATTGAAAGGTTTCAGTGGGCTCATATCCGTCTCCGGTTCCTCAGAGTATAGAAACCTGCGGGCCGATGTCGAAGCGGTTGCCACGAAGGCTTTTTCGGGCAGCCCGGCTTGTATTCGAGAGTGATGTCCCGAGAATCCGTTAGCAGATTTGTGAGGTGCCCAAGATGTGGCGAACGTTATTGACGGTGGGGACGCTCGCGATGCTCGGCGCGACCGCGAGTGCGCTCGCGGAAGAACAGAAGGAAGCCGAGCCGATCCAAGCCGTCTGGAAGCCTCAGGAAATCACGTTCTATTACCAGAGCTTCACCACCTACTACTCTTGCGAGAGTCTCGAGTCCAAGCTTGAGCAGATCCTGCGGCAAGTCGGCGCACAAGCCGAGGTGCGTGTGCGCTCGGTGGACTGCGGACGTGGCCCAGCCCGCCTGCCGCGTGCCGAGATCCGGCTCATCGCGCCAGTGGAAGCCACCCCGGAAGCGCTCGCAGAGCTCAAGAAGGGGCAAAGCGTGCGCGAGCTTGTGGCAAGGGTGTCCGGTCGGCGCGATGTGGTCGCGAATCTCGAGAAGCCGTTCCTTGCTCGATGGGAACGGGTGACGGTCGGTCGTGGTCGCGGCGGCCTCGAGGCAGGTGATTGCGAGCTTCTTGAGCAGGTCAGGCGTCAGATCTTGCCGAAGCTTGCGGTGCGAGTGATCGAAGACAACACGCCGTGCCCGCCGAACAGCCCGGGATTGACGCGTCCGAGCCTCGTCGTCGAGGCCCTGATCAAGGTGCCCGAGCCCGATGAAGTCGCGCCGAAGAGCGGTGCACGCGAGAAATGAGCTTCGACGCTGCGCACTGTGCGACAAGCGCAGGTTGGAAACGACGCACAGCCGGATGTTCGAGCTAGTCGCCAGCTTCTGGTAGCCAACCGCCGCGCTGCGCGCAGGAGACGAACACCGGCGATGCTTCGGCATCGAGCCGCACGGCGCAGAGCCGCCGTCCCCATACACAGCCAGTGTCGATCGACAGCACTCCATCTTCCGAGTGATAGTCGAGCGCCGACCAGTGACCGCAAACGATGCGCAGACCTTTGGACCTGCGATGTGGCGCGCGAAACCAGGGCAGCACACCGGCAGGCGCTTGGGCGATCGTGCCCTTGTACGCGAGCTCGAGCGTGCCATCGGCGCGGCAGAACCGCAGCCGTGTCAAGCAGTTCGTGATGAAGCGCAGCCGCTCGATGCCGCGCAAGTCGTCCGACCAACGCTTCGGACGATCACCATACATGTTCGCGAAGAGCTCCTTGCATGCCGCATCGTCGCGCAGCACGGCTTCGAGCTCGCGTGCGCATTGCTGCGCGATTGCGAGGTCCCACTGCGGCGGTAGACCGGCGTGGACCATCGTGTAACCCAGGCGCTCGTCGTGGTGGAGCATGGGCCGCCCGCGTAGCCATGCGAGCAGCTCGTCGCGATCTGGCGCGTTGAGGATGTCGTCGAACGTGTCTGTCGGCTTGTGCCTGATTCCCGCAAAGGCCGTCGCAAGAAGGTGTAGGTCGTGATTGCCGAGCACGACGACAGCGGCATCACCGAGTGCGCGTATGCGCCGTACGACTGCAAGGGATTTCGGTCCGCGATTGACGAGGTCGCCAACGAGCCAGAGCTTGTCTGCTGCTGGATCGAATTCGAGCAGATCGAGCAGCTGCTGCAGCTCGTCGTCACAGCCTTGAATATCGCCAATTGCGTAAGTGGCCATGATTCGCGCCAACGGATGAGAAGTCGCAGCGACCGGCGGCGATTGCACCAGGCCGGGCTGAAAGCTCAGTTCAGAGGTCCGGTGGATTGTTTGCGCACGTGCCGCTCATGTCAGCGCAGACGCACGGCGAGGACATCACAAGGTGCAGAGTGCAGGACGGCGTCCTCGGTGAAATTCAGCAATATCGCAAGCCCGTGGCGTTCGCGACTGCCGAGCACGATCAGATCACTGCCGAGCCGCTCGGCGGTACGAATAATCTCCGCCTTGATGCCGCCCGTTTCGACGAGCTGCGGACAATGACCGAGCCCCAGCGTATCGGCGAGATCTTTCAGGCGCTGCCGCGCTCGATCGACGAGCTCGGTTTCGATCTGGATCGTCGGGAGCAATGCCTCGCCCATGGGTTCGACCGGCACGTACTCGACCACGTGGAGCAGCGTCAGACGAGCGCCGTGAATCTCCGCGAGCGCCTTGGCACGTTTGCCGACAACTTCACTGTCGTCGGACAGGTCGACGGCGAGTAGCACGTTGCGATAGCCGCTCATCCCGCTCCCCACTGTACGCAGGCCGCGTCGGCTCGATTATATAGAAAAATCGCGATTTGCGATCTGCGAAGTCCTACGCTCGAGCCCGCTTGCGGGCGAGCTCGCGCGCGAGTGCCGCATAACCAAGCGGCGCGATCGTTTCGGCCCGCGCGCCCGCATCGAGGCCGGCGTGGGCGATTTCCTGCTCTGTAAGCAGCGCGCGCAGGCTGTTGCGAAGTGTCTTGCGTCGTTGCGCGAACGCAGCCGCGACGACCATGCCATATTCGCGCGGATGCTCGAGCCAGGGGCAGCTTGCGATGGGAACGAGCCGAGCGAACGTCGAGCTCACCTTCGGCGGCGGACGAAAAGCGCCCGGGCCGATGTCGAACAGCGGCTCGACGGACATCCAAGGGGCCAACATGACGCTCAGACGACCGTAATGGGCGCTGCCCGCGCGTGCCGCCATGCGTTGCACGACTTCCTTCTGCAGCATCACGTGCAGATCGAGGATGTGCTCACGTTGCTCGATCAACCGAAAGAGCAAGGGTGTGGAGATGTTGTAGGGCAGGTTGCCGACGACGCGCAGTCGCTGCTCATCCTGCCGCAAGCTCGCCAGATCGAACTGGAGGATGTCGGCTTCGTGTATGGACAGCCTGTCCTCTGTATCGGGGTGTGACCGCAGGTATCGGATGGCATCGCGGTCGATCTCGATCGCGTGCATCTGTCGCACGCGCTCGAGCAGCGGAAAGGTAATGGCGCCGAGCCCCGGACCGATTTCGACGAGCAGGTCCTCCGGCTGTGGGTCGACTGCGGCAACGATGCGTCTGATGATGCCGGGATCGTGAAGGAAGTGCTGTCCGAAGCGTTTGCGAGCGACGTGCATCGCGTCGTCCCAAGCTGGCTCACCGCCACGCGTTGCGCGAGCGCACCATGGCGAGGGCCATGTCGATCGCCGCGCAGAGGCTGCCGGCGTCGGCGCGGCCGCTGCCGGCCAGGTCGAGCGCCGTTCCATGATCCACCGACGTGCGGATGATCGGCAAGCCGAGCGTGACGTTCACCACGCGGCCGAAGCCCGCGTACTTGATCACTGGTAGGCCTTGGTCGTGGTACATCGCGAGCACCGCATCGATGCCAGCAAGCCGATGTGGAGTGAACGCGGTGTCGGCTGGCACCGGGCCGATCAATCGGAGACCCTCGCGACGCAATGTTTCCAGCGTCGGAGCGATCACGTCGATTTCCTCGCGACCCAGATGACCCGACTCTCCGGCGTGAGGATTGAGACCGCACACCAGGATACTGGGCCTGGCAATTCCGAATTTCTCGCGCAGGTCACGCTCCAAGATGCGCACGACCTGCTCGAGCCGCGTGGGCGTGATGGCGGCTGCAACCGCGCTCAATGGCAAATGCGTCGTGACGAGCGCCACTCGTAGCTGCTCGGCCGCGAGCAACATCACCGGTCGGGCGCCGCCCGTGCGCTCTGCCAGGTACTCGGTGTGTCCCGAGAAGGCGATGCCTGCCTCGTTGATGACGCTCTTTTGCACTGGCGCAGTGACGAGCGCATCGAACTGCCCAGATAGGCAACCGTCTGCTGCTGCATCGAGCATGGCGAGCACATAGGGCGCATTTGCGCGGTCGAGCACGCCGGGACGCGCTCGAGCTGCTGCAGCGACGTGGAGGACGCGCAGGGAGCCGGCGTCGTGCTGGCGCGGTGCAGCGGCTGGTTGCCAGGGATCGAGGCGGACATTGAGGCCGAGCGCGCGGGCGCGCTCGGCCAGTATGTTCAGATCGCCGGCGACAACGAGCTCGCAGGGCCACTGTCGTTCGGCGATGGCGAGACACAGCTCCGGGCCGATCCCGGCGGGTTCTCCGGAGGTGAGAATCAGGCGCGGCAGCATGGTTGCCTCGGCACGAGAAGGTTGCGGGCTGGAAGAGGCGACCGCTGCGCGCTCATGTGTAGCGTGCGGACGAGGGGCAATGCCTACATCCGATACTCGACGAACGCCTCATCGCGCAGGCGACGCAGCCAGAGCTCGGTCTCTTCCTCGGCCTTCGCCTCACGCAGTTGCACGAACGCCTGCTGTCTGCGCAGATCCTCAGTGATGTCGTACTCTCTGCGCCCAAGCAGTTGCACGATGTGCCAGCCGTACGGCGTCTTGAACGGCTCACTGATCTCGTTGATCTCGAGCGATTCGATTTGTTTCTCGAACTCGGGCACGAAAGTCCCTGGCCCAGCCCAACCCAGATCGCCGCCGTTGGGAGCCGAGCCCGGGTCCTGAGAGGTGACCGCGGCGATCGCAGCGAAGTCCTCGCCCTGCAGCACGCGCTCGCGAATATCCGCCAGCCGCTGACGCACGGTGTCATCGTCTTCCAGCTCGTTCGTCTGCAACAGAATGTGGCGGACGTGCACCTGCGACTCCACCGTTTGCTGCACACCGCCGCGCATGTCGTTGAGCTTGAAGATATGGAAGCCGCTCGGCGTGCGGATCGGCTCGGAAACGTCGCCCGGTTTCATCTTGGTGATCTGCTCGCTCAAGATCGAGGGCAGCTGCGCACCTCTGCGCCAACCGAGCGCACCGCCTTCAATGTTCGTGCTGCTGTCGGAGTAGGCGACCGCGAGCTGCGCGAAGTCCTCGCCGGCCTTAGCCTTTTCGTAAACCTGATTGGCGCGCTCTTCGCGTGCCGCGATCTGCTCCGGCGTCGCCGACACCGGCACGGAGATGAGAATGTGGGAGACGTTGTACTCTGCGTTGCGGTCGGGCGCGTTCTGCTGGCGCGCCAGGAACTGCTCCAGCTCGCGAGGCGAGATATTGATGCGTGCGATGACGTCACGTTGTCGCAGCAGTTGCAGGGTCATCTGCCGACGAACGTCGTCGCGGAAGTCCCGGTAGTCGATCCCTTGCTGCGCCAACAGCTGCGGCAGCTCGTCGAACGCGACATTGTTGCGGTTTGCGACGTCCGCCAGCGTCGCGTTGAGCATCTCATCGGTCACCTGGATGCCAAGTCGCTCGGCGCGCTGGAGCTGGATCTCCTCCAGCACCAACCGCTCGAGAACTTGGCGGCGCAGCACGTTGCGCGGTGGCAACTGTGTCTGTTGCTCCCGCAGTCGCTCGATGACTTGTTGTGTCTGCTTTTCCAGGTCGCTGAGCAGCACGACGCCGTCATTGACGACGGCGGCGATACGATCGAGCAGCACACCGCTGCTCGATAGCTCGCGAGTCTGCGCGGCCGACTGATGGGCAATGAACGTCAGGCACAGCGCTAGCGACAGCAGACGTAGAAATCTCATGGCGAAGCTTCAATCTCAGGCGGCTCGATCGCTCGTCATATTGTGGGCCGCGCTTTGGTTGGAGGCTACCCTTGGCGATCTAGGGATACGTGGCCGGGCGCGGCGAGTATCCTCGAATGGACCGCTCGAGGAAAGCGTCGGCGTCGTCTCCGACACTGGACAGTCCGTTAAGTTCAAGCTGCAGCAGGACGCTCGTGTCGGTGTCGCCGCTGCGGTTGCTGACGTAGTGCCGCGCGACCAAGCGGAATCGCCAGCAGCAGGAGCGATACTCGAGACCGGCGAATTGATCGAGCGATCGATGGTCGTCGAGCGAGTACACCATGCGCGCATAGGCGTTCCAACGCTCGCCGATGGGCCACGCGAGCGAGCCTTCGACCTGCTCGATGTTGTCGCGCCGGAAGCGATAGCCGAGATTGGCGACCTGATCGACGCCGGGCTTGTATTGAATGCGCACATCGCCCTTCTCCGAGCGGGTTAGTCCCGGATCCCACTGCACGCCCATGCCGATGTTCCAATTCCCGTATGCGCGCAGAGCCAGCTCCGCGATGATGTCGGAAGACCCCGTGTCGCGGAACGGCTCTCCAGGCACCTGTACCCGCGGGTTGTCGAAGTAATAGGCCTGGCCGATGGTGGCGGCGAGCCACTCGGTGCCCGTTGCCTCGTCGATGAGTCGCGAGGTCAGGCCGACGGCGAGCTGATTCGCATCGGCGAGGCGGTCGGCGCCGACGAAGCGGTTGGTACGGAACAGCTGCACCAGGTTCAGATCGGCAACGTTCGTGTCGAAGTTCGGCAGATGGTCCTGCTCGCGATAGGGAACGTACAAGTACATCAGGCGCGGCTCGAGCGTCTGCAGCCGCTTGCGTTTCGAGCCCCAGCTGCGCTCGAAGATCAACCCTGCATCGAGGCTGAAGATCGGCGCCGATCGCGACGGAGAGTCATCCGTGAACGGCCCGTCGTCGAGCTTGTAGCCGGTGTAGCGGAAGCTCGCGGCAGGCTCGAGATAAATGCCAGGGCCGCGCAGCGGCATGCGAATCTCAGGGGCCACATCGAGCCGCCAGCCGGTCGGCAGCTCGTACGGAGCGCGATCGAAGTTGTGACGAAAATGGACGAGCTCCAAATCGAAGCCTAGGGTCAGGCCGAACGGCTGATCCGGCAAGGCCGCGCTGATCGCGAGCTGGGGGAGGATGGTGTACGGCCGAACGCTCGGATCGAGCGAGTCGTCGATGACTTGGAAGTTTTGCGCACGTAGCACCGCGCGCCAGTTCTCGCCGAGATAGGTGAGGCTCGTATAGCGATCGAGAAACGTGACGCTCGTGCCTTCGGGACCGAGCCCGAAATCCTCGAACCACCTGCTGTCGCTGACGTTCGTCGCCTCGGTGTCCAGCCGCAGAGAGTCCGTGAAGTCGGACCGATCGACGAAGCGTACGAGCGCGCGTCGGGTGCCGAATTGGTGATCGTCGGGCAAGTACTCGGCTTGCAGCGTGCCGCGTCCGACCGTGGTCAAGTACCGGAACTGGGCATCGAGTCGGGCGCCGCGTTTCGCGTACCACGTGGGCGTAAAGGTCGCGTCGTAGTTCGGTGCAATGTTCCAGTACCAGGGGACCGACAGCGAGGTGCCGCTGCGCGTCGAATTGCCAGGGGTGGGAAACAGAAAGCCCGTCTTGCGCTCGTTGCCAACGGGGAACGAGATGAACGGCGTGTAAAGCAGCGGCACGCCCTTGAAGTCGAGCCGCGCATGGCGAGCCGTGCCGACGCCGTTACGCTGGTTGATGTCGATGTCGCTGGCTTTGATCAGCCAGTCTTCCTGGTCCAACGGGCACGTCGTGTATCGCACGTCGTCGAGCGAGATGTCGCCGAAGGCGGTCGCGCGAATTCTTCGCGCCGAGCCGCGCGCGTTCGTTGCCCGCAGCTCGAAACGCGCACCTTCGAATACCGCCCCGCCGTCCTGATCTATGCGGGCGGACTCGCCGCTCACTTTCATGTTGGGGTCGGCGTACTCGATCCCGGTTGCGACGCTGAAATGTCCCGTGCGTGCGTCATAGAGCGCATCCCGTGTCGTGATTTCACGTTGGCCTTGGCGGATGATGACCTCGCCTTCCAAGCTGTAGACGCCGTCCTCGAGCGTGCCGCTCAAGCGTTCGGCGGACCACTGCAGCTCCTCAGTGCCGTCGAGCGGCGCTTGGAAAGAGGTTGCCGATCGAGGCGAGGCCGTGCGGGGAGGGCAGTTTGCGAACGCGCGCTCGCTTGCGAGCACGCTGCTGCCGACGACGCAGGCGCAGACAGTCACAAGGGCAAACGGGATTCTGGTCAGCTGGCCTGTCATCGTGCGCGATTATAATGATCGAGACCGCCATGATGGCGGTTTGTCTCGCTCTCAACCAAGATCGCCTCTCGGAGTATTCACGCGCGTGTCATCTCTTTCTCATGGCGCATTCACGCCGGATGCGCGTCTTCAGCAGCTCGAGGAATGGCTCGCCGGCGTGCTCGGCACGCGTGATTTCGAGCTGCGACCCGCCTCTTCGGACGCCAGCTTTCGTCGCTACTTTAGAGTGAGCCGCGGCGCGAGCACCTGGATCGCTATGGATGCCCCGCCCGACAAAGAGGATCTGGGACCCTACGTGCAAGTGGCGCAGATGCTCGCCAGCATCGGAGTCAACGCGCCACGCGTGCTCGAATGTGACTATGCCCAAGGGTTTCTCCTTAACACCGACCTCGGCTCACGCACGTATCTTGCGGAGCTCGAGCGTGGCGCCGACGCGCACGCGCTTTATCGAGATGCAATTGCGGCGCTCGTTCGCATCCAAGCTGAGGGAGCGGCTCACGCAGCGGCGTTGCCTGCCTACGATGAGGCACTACTGCGACGAGAGATCGCGCTTTTCCCCGAGTGGTTTTGTGGCCGCCACTTGGGGCTCGGACCGGCGCTGACGGAGAGCTTGCAAGAGGTGTACGAGCTGCTGATCGCGGAGGCACTGGCGCAGCCCCGCGTGTTCGTGCACCGGGACTATCACTCGCGCAACCTCATGGTCGTCGATGGCGCGAATCCCGGCATCTTGGATTTTCAGGATGCCGTGCATGGGCCACTCACCTACGATCTCGTGTCGCTGCTGCGCGATTGCTACATTGCTTGGCCGACCGAGCAGGTCGAGCAGTGGGTAGGCGATTATGCGTCGCTCGCGAGCGCGGCCGGTATTCGCGTGCCGCCGGCGCGCCAGCTTTCGTCCTGGTTCGACCTGATGGGTGTGCAGCGGCATTTGAAGGCGATCGGCATTTTTGCGCGGCTTTGGCACCGCGACGGTAAGCCAGGATATTTGAAGGACATTCCGCGCACGTTGGGGTATGTGCGCGCTGTCAGCGTCCGCTATCCAGGGCTCACGCCGCTGGCCCGTTTCCTCGAGCAGCATGTCGAGCCTGCAATGGCACGGCTGAACGACAACCCTCCAGCGAGTCGCGCATAGTGGCCATGCGCGCGATGATCCTGGCTGCCGGGCGGGGCGAGCGGATGCGCCCGTTGACGGACGACACGCCGAAGCCGTTGTTGAGCGTGGGCGGCAAGCCGCTCATCCAATACCACATCGAAGCGCTCGCCGACTGCGGTATTCGCGAGATCGTTGTCAATGTCTCTTGGAAAGGAGCGCTGCTGAAAGAGAGATTGGGCGATGGCAGCCGTTTCGGAGTCCGACTTCTCTACAGCGATGAAGGGGAGCATGCGCTCGAAACCGGTGGAGGCATTCTGAACGCGCTTCCGTTGCTTGGCACTGAGCCCTTCATCGTCGTCAGCGGTGATGTATGGACGACGTTCCCGTTCACGAGCTTGCGCAACCGACCGGACGGTGACGACCTCGCCCATTTCGTGCTTGTCCCTAATCCCAGCTTTCACGCGCACGGCGACTTCTCGCTGCGATCAGGTCGCGTCGGCGACGACGATGGCGCACGCTACACGTACGCAAACATCGGTGTCTTTCGGCCGGCGTTCTTCGCTGGTTGTCAGCCCGGCCGCTTTCCGCTTGCCCCGGTCATGCGACGCCGGATCGCTGAGGGGAGGGTGAGCGGCGAGCTCTATCTCGGGTCGTGGCGCAATGTCGGCACCCCCGAGCAGCTCGCTGAGTTGGACCGAGAGCTGCGGCAGAACTCAAGGAATCGGGAATAGAGGAGGGGAAGCTCGGATCTGCCGAACGCAGATCGGATTGAGAACCGTTCGCATTTACAATTCCTCAACAAGAGTGCATGATTTACGGCGTCCTTAGGTCAGCTCCTCGTACGCCTTGGATTCCTCAACTCGGCTCTACAGATCCGGTCTAGCCGTCGCGATTCTCGCGGCGCACGGCGCGGTCGTGCTCTTGGCAAGCCAAGTCGGGCCAGTCGTCAAACGCGTGGCGGCAGCACCCGTCTCGGTGCGGTTCATCGAAGAGTCGCAGACTGAAGCTCGTTGGACGCCACCTCCGGTGAACGTGCCGCCACTCGAGGTCGAGCTCAACATTCCTACGGTTCCACAAATCGAGCTGCCAATCGAGGCGCCGGCGAGCGCCCGTCAGATCACTGCTCGGGTTTCTCCCGTGCGCAGCGCCGTTGCGGCACCGCGACCGGTGCAGGCCACAGCTGGTCCAAAGTTGATCTCGGCTGTCGAGTACGTACGCGAGCCGATTCCACGTTATCCAGCACAGTCACGGCGCCTTAGAGAGGAGGGCGTTGTCGTCCTACGCGTCTTGATCGATGAGCGTGGTCAGGCCTGTAACATCGAGATCGAAAGCTCGAGTGGTTATGCGCGGCTCGACAACGCGGCCAAGGAGGCCGTTGCGCGCGCTGCGTTCCGACCGTACCTCGAAGACGGCAAGCCGCGGCCCGCGCTGGTGCTGATCCCTATCGAGTTCTCTTTGACAGGGCATCGTGCTTAGCCGTCCGTTGCGACGCACACACGCGGTGCATTGTGAGGCAGGGCCCGATCCCTCGATCGCCGCGTGGTGAACGGTGGAAGTGAGCGACGCTCGCGCTCACTAGACGTGTGGCGAGAGCCGTCTTATGTTGGTGGCGTGCTCGAAGGCATGCGACAGATCGCCATGTCGGTTCGCTCGACGTGCCAGCTCGGTGCATCGCCTTGTGCGACGTTCCCACGCACGCACGCGAACTCTCGGCGAATTCCGCTGTCTGTATGCAAAACCACGTCAAGGGAAGCGAAATTCTGTTTCAGAGTGCTTGCCTTCCGGGTGGAAACTTTATACCTTGCGCGGCGTTTCTGCGGTCTACGTACTGTAACGTCAATTCCGTCATCTACGGATTTCATTTCTGACGTTACTCGTTCGGCCCGGGGAAACGGGGGTTGTATGCCGCCACGAGCATACTGATTCGAACGAAATACACAGGTACGCATCAAATCTCTTGCGGGGGCTGCCCAGACCCTGCACCAAAAATCGTTGAGCTGCAAAGCATGCCTTACGCACCAGCAGACACTTCGTTCTTCACTCGTCGCTCGCTCGTTTTCATTTTGATCGTCTTGCTGCACGTTGGGTTGGGCTGGGCGCTGAACTCAGGCCTCTCTCATCGCGTGGTGCAGGTCTTCACTGGTCCAATCGAGACCCGCATGATCGAAGAGGCCCCCAAAGTAGAGGAGCCGCCTCCGCCCCCGCCGCCCAAACTCACCGAAGCACCGCCTCCGTTCGTTCCACCGCCTGAGCTTGCCATCGATATTCCGATGGACACGCCGCCTGCGACGGCGATTACACAGACGACGCAGCAGGTACCACCGCCGCAGCCGCCGCCGCAGCCGGTTCAGCAGGCCGGTCCGCCTCCGACTCCGCCGCGGATCGACCCACGGCGTCCGCCGACGAAGCCGGAGTACCCTGCAGCTTCGCGGCGTGCCGGCGAGGAAGGAACGGTGGTCCTGGAGCTGTACATCCTCCCGAACGGCCGTGTCGGCGAGGCGCGTGTACGGCAGTCCAGCGGCTATCCGCGGCTCGATGAGGCTGCAATCAGGGAAGCCAAGCGTTCCTGGCGGTTCATCCCAGGCACGGAAAACGGCAAGCCCGTCGCCATGTGGCATGCGACCAAGGTGACGTTCAGCTTGACCGACGGTTAATTCATAAAGAGACACAGAACTTACTGACAACTTTCAGCTCATAGCTATTGGCTCACAAGTAGAGGACATCGCTCCATGGCTCCTACACCAGGTACTGAACTCCAAGAGAATCCGTTTGGCCTCGAACAGCTCTGGGCACAGAGCGATTTCCTCATCAGGGGCACGCTGATCGTTCTAGTCATCATGTCCTTCATGTCTTGGTACATCATCTTCACCAAGCTGTGGGACCAGCGTCGCATTCGCAAGGCGTATCAGGAGGTCGAGAAGCACTTCTGGACCGCCGGCAACCTGCGTGATGGCATCAGCAAGCTCACTGGCAAGGACAACGCGTTCCGCATGATCGCCGAGGACGGCGTGCGGGCGGCTCAGCACCACGAGGGACGCCTGACGGATCAGATTCCGCTTCATGAGTGGGTGGCCGCTTCGCTCCATCGCTCGGTGGAAAGCGTGAACAGCCGCCTGCAGACCGGTCTGTCCTTCCTTGCGACGACCGGCTCGGTCTCGCCGTTTATCGGACTGCTGGGAACCGTTTGGGGTATTTACAACGCCCTCATCTCGATCAGCATGGAAGGACAGGCGAGTCTCGACAGAACCGCCGGTCCGATCGGTGAGGCGCTGATCATGACGGCCATCGGTCTTGCGGTCGCAGTGCCCGCGGTGATGGGTTACAACTGGCTGCTCCGCCGTAACAAGGATCTGGTTGAGAAGCTGCGTTACTTCGCATCCGACATGCACGCCTATCTGGTCAGCGGTGCGCGTGTCGAGTCGAGCAGCAGCACGTCGGCTGCGCCTGCAAAGAGCAGCAGCGGTGCGACTGCCTCTGCAGCGGCTGGTGCTGCGGCCCGTAAGTAACAAGAGTGGGCAGCTCGTCGGAGTGAACACATGATCCAATACGAGAAGCCCGGCTTTCCGGGGGCGGCGCCCGGCGACGAGGAAGAAGCCCAGGCGATGTCGGCCATCAACACGACGCCGCTCGTCGACGTCATGTTGGTGCTGCTGATCGTGTTCATGATCACGATCCCCGTGATCACGCACACGGTTCCGGTCGAGCTGCCGAAAGTGAGCAACATCGCCACCGAGACGAGGCCGGAGAACGTGAACCTGTCCATCAACAAGGAGGGGCAGGTGTTCTGGAATCTGACACTCATTCCGGACACGGATACGCTGCTCGAACGGCTCAAGGGAGTGGCCGTTCAGCAGCCGCAGCCTGAGGTGCACATTCGTGCCGACCAAGGGACGCGCTATGAGCACATCGGGCGAGTGATCCTGACCGTGCAACGTGCCGGCATTCAGAAGGTCGGCTTTATCACCGAGCCGGCTCGTAACGGCATGTAAGAGGTACTAGCCATGGGAATGCAAGTAGGCGGGAGCGGTGAAGGCGAGCCGATGGTGGAGATGAACACCACGCCGCTGATCGACGTCATGCTGGTGCTCCTCATCTTGTTCATCATTACGCTCCCTGTCATGACGCACGCGGTGAAGCTCGACATGCCGCGTCCGACCCAAACTCCTCCGCCGCCTGAAGAACGTGTCGAGCCGATCCGCCTCGAGATCGACTGGGACGGGGCCATTATCTGGAACGGCAATCTGGTCAAGCTGGAGCAGCTCGATGGGTACTTCCGAGTGGAGGCGGCCAAGAACCCGCAACCTGAGTTGCACGTGCGTCCCGACCGTCGCGCCAACTACGATACCGTCGCCAAGGTGCTGGCCATTGCGCAGCGCAACGGTCTGCAGCGAATTGGCTTCGTCGGCAATGAGCAGTTCCTCGACTGACACTTAGCTGGGCCGCGCCGGCCGGCCTTCCGGGCCGGCCGGGCTCCCGACGAGCGACGAACCATTCGGGGTGTCGGGAGTTTCCCACGAACCTAGCCTTGGAGATCCAGGATCCAGACAATGACTCGTGTCAAATCTTTCGCACTCGCTTCAGCGATCGCGTTGTGTCTCGGAATCGGCACTGCGGTGGTCGCTCCCGCCACGGCCGTTGCTGCCGAGCAGTCCCAGCAGAAGATCACCACCCGTGCGGTCGCGGTGGCGATGAAGAAAGCGCAAGAGGCGATGCAGGCCAAGCAATGGGACACCGCGCTGGCTGAGATCAAGAAGGCGCAGGCGGTCGAGAAGAAGACGCCGTATGAAGCCCATCAGATCGACGAGTTTCTGGCCTATGTGCTGATTCAGCAGAAGAAGTACGGTGAGGCGGCGACAGTGTATGAGCGCACCCTAAACTCCGGTTTCCTGCCTGAGGATCAGGTTGCCGACCGGAGCAAGACGCTCGCCACGTTGTACTTCCAGACCAAGAACTACAAGAAGGCTCTCGACTGGGCCAAGAAGTCCCTGGAGCAGCGGCCGAATCAGCAGGACATGGGGCAGATGGTCGCTCAGTGCTACTACCTGTTGGAGGATTATCCGAATGCGGCGGACGCCATGCAGAAGGTGATCCAGCAGGCGGAGCGTGCCGGCAAGCGTCCGGAAGAGAACTGGTTGCAGATCGTTCTCAGCTCTCACTTCAAGGCCGACAACAGGGACGGAGTGGCCAACGCGCTCAAGCAGATCGTCCGTTACTATCCGACGACCGAGTATTGGGAGAACCTGCTCGACATCTATCGCCGCAAGAGCAGCGACGATCGCGTCACGCTCGGTTATTACCGTTTGATGGAAGAAGTGGGCGTGCTCAAGGATAAGGGCGACATCGTCGAGATGGCTCAGCTGGCCATGGATGCCGGTGTCCCGGGCGAGGCTCAAGCCCTGGTCGAGCGCAAGATGAAGGACGGTGTGCTGAGCAGCGACGATAAGACCGAGCAGGCCCGCTACGAACGCTTACTGAGCGGTGCAAAGCGACTGGCAGAGGAAGACAAAGCTGCGCTGCCGCAGCTTGCACGGGAAGCGGAGAAATCCGCTCGTGGGCAGGCGCTGGTTGCGCTGGGGCATGCCTACTTGAGCTACAACCGCTATGACGAAGCCATCGAGGCGCTCGAGAAGGGCATCAAGAAGGGCGGTGTGCTGGATGTGGACGAGGCGCACCTCTTGCTCGGCATTGCCTATATGAAGAAGGGCCAGAAACAGCAGGCCCGGCAGGCGTTCCAGGCGGTGAAGAAGGATTCGAAATGGAACGACCTGTCGGATCTTTGGATGATCCACACGAACAACGCTTGATTTTTTTCCTTGTCGTGTTGGTCCTACGAGAAACCCGGCCAGAGTGCCGGGTTTCTTGTTTCTGGCGGTATCATTAGCTCTTTGCCACCGTCGTGGCCCCCTACAGCAGCAAGCACTCGTGAGCAGTTTCAAAGGCATTCCCATCGTTCGCGGCGAGGCCCCACGCAGCGGCGACAAGTACCGAACTCCGCAGGGGTTCACTGCGATCAAGGACGGCATCAAGGCGACTGCCGGCACCGTCCCAATGAATCTCGGGCGCAAGCCGCACTGGCTGCGCGCGCCTATGCCAGCGGGAAAGGGGTTCGAGACCGTCAAAGCCACCGTGAAAGAGCATCGGCTGGCGACCGTTTGCGAGGAGGCAAAGTGCCCGAACATCGGCGAATGCTGGAACGCGGGCACCGCGACGCTGATGCTGATGGGAGCCGTGTGCACACGCGCCTGCCGCTTCTGCTCGGTGGACACGGGTAATCCGCGCGGCTGGCTCGATCCCGATGAGCCCATCAACAGCGCCCGTACCGTGCAGCTGATGCGGCTCAAGTACGTCGTGCTCACCTCAGTGAATCGGGACGATCTTCCCGATGGCGGCGCCAGCCATTTCGCAGCCTGCGTGCGCGAGATCAAGAGGCTTTGTCCGCAAACGGCGGTGGAAGCGCTGACCCCTGACTTCCAAGGTAATCATGCGCATGTCGAAATCGTGGTCGATAGCGGCGTCGATGTCTTTGCGCAGAACGTTGAGACGGTGCGTCGCCTCACGCATCCCGTGCGCGATCCCCGAGCCGGCTACGAGCAGACGCTCGATGTGCTGGCGCATGCGAAGAAGCATCGTCCCGACGTTCTCACCAAGACGAGCCTCATGCTCGGACTCGGCGAGACCGATGAGGAGATCTATGAAGCCATGCGCGATATTCGCGCGGCGCGTGTCGATATCCTGACCCTCGGGCAATACTTGCGTCCAACGCCCAATCATCTGCCCGTTGAGCGCTGGGTGACGCCGCAGGAGTTCGAGCGTTATCGCGAGCAGGCGCTCGCGCTCGGTTTTCTCGAGTGCGTGTCGGGGCCGCTCGTGCGCTCGAGCTATCGGGCTGAGCGGGCGCTCGAGCGCAACAACGCTGGTGTCCTGTTGACCGCGCAGCAGGTTGCTGATGCGACACGATGACCGAGGCGTGAACGCAGAGCTGGCACGTGGTGCACCCCGGTCGTTGCCCTGCCGTCTGCTTGTGATGTAGGCACTCATGGCAGCCACTGATCTTGCTTCTCACGAGGACGCGTGCCGTGGCACGCGTCGTTCGCCTCTGTTGAAGTGGCTCGGTCGCGTCGAGTACGAGCCGACGTGGCGCTCAATGCAACGGTTGACGGATCAGCGCGACACCGAGACGCGCGATGAGATCTGGTTCCTGGAGCATCCGCCCGTCTTCACGCTCGGCTTGAATGCGTCTCGCGAGCACGTCCTGGCGCCTGCCGATATCCCCGTGGTGCAGATCGATCGCGGCGGTCAGGTGACCTATCACGGGCCTGGCCAGCTCGTCGTTTATCCGCTCATCGACGTGCGTCGGTTCGGTATCGGCGTGCGCCAGCTCGTCATGTCGCTCGAGAACGCCGTCATCTCGTTTGTCGCGCAGTGGGGAATCGTGGCGAGCGGAAGGCGCGATGCACCGGGCGTCTACGTCGACGGGCGCAAGCTCGCGAGCATCGGCTTGCGTATTCGTCGCGGCTGCACGTATCACGGGCTGGCGTTCAACATTGCGATGGACCTGGAGCCGTTCCGCCGCATCAATCCTTGCGGCTTTCGCGGTCTCGAGGTGATTGATCTGAAGACGCTTGGGGTGGACACTGACGTTCATACCGCCGCGCGCGCGTTCGCTCCGCACTTGCTGCGCGCGCTCGGGTTGCAGGATGGGGAATGGGAGTAGGGCTTGGGGCTGGGCTCTGGGCTCTGGGCGCTGGGCTCTGGTAAGGCGCGCCAGCGCGCTGGCTCAGTTCCCAGCCCCGAGCCCCTCACAACACCACCAACACCTTCTCGCACGAGGTCAGCTCGCGATAGAGCGCATCGAGCTGCTCGCGGCTCTGTGCTTGAAACGTGCACGTGATGCTGAGGTATTTGCCGTCCCTGCTGGGGCGTTCCTCGATGCACGACACATCAATCGGCCCGGTGTGCTTCTGTACGATGCCGACCACGAGGCTGCGAAAGTCAGCGCTGCGCCGTCCCATCACTTTGAGCGGGAACTCACACGGGAACTGGAAGAGCGTATCGGTCATGGGGATGGCTCGCTGGTACGTCGCTGCTCGCGCAGCGTCCCGAGTCTGAACGGCAGGGGCACGGCGGGCGGCGAAGATCCTGCCGCTCGCGGCTGGCGAGCGGCCGTTTCATCGTAACCAGAGCATGACGTCGTCGACGAGGCGACCGAAGAAACCGGCTTCAGCGATGTCGCTGTCGACGTGCACTGGATAGGTTGCGAGCGTCGCATCGCCGAGAATGACACGAAGCTGCCCGACCGGCGCGTCCCGCGTGAGGGGAGCGACAAGGGGCTCGGTGACATCGGCGGCCACGCTGAGCAACGCCTCCTGCCCGCGCGGAACCGTTGCGTACACATCTTGTGGGACGCTGAGCGTCGCGGAGTCGCGTTCGCCCTTCCACACACGCAACGTCAGGAGAGGCTGGTTGGCGGAGTACAGCTTGCGTGTCTGATAGAACCCGAAGCCGTAGTTGAGCAGGGCCGCGCTGGCATCTTCGCGCGCGCGCACGGAGGGCGCGCCCATGACAACCGAGATGAGACGCATGCCATCTCGTTCAGCGGACGCGACCAGACAGTACCCTGCGGAAGAGGTATGGCCGGTCTTGAGGCCGTCCACCGAGGGGTCGCGATACAGCAGGCCGTTGCGGTTCGACTGCGTGATGTTGTTCCAGGTGAACTCGCGCTGCGAGTACCACTTGTAGTACTCGGGATACTCACGGATGAGCGCGGCCGACAACAACGCGATGTCGTGTGCGGTCGTGTAGTGGTCGGGAGCCGGCATGCCCGGTGAGTTCTGGAAGCGGGTGTTCGTCATGCCGAGCCGTTGAGCGTATTGATTCATGAGGTCCACGAAGACGGGCTCGCTGCCCGCAACGTGCTCGGCGAGCGCTACGGTCGCGTCGTTTCCCGATTGGACGATCATCCCTTGGATGAGGTTCTCGACGCTCACGAGCGAGCCTGCCTCCACGAACATTCGAGAGCCTTCCTGGCTGCGCGCATAGGCACTGATGCGCACCATGTCGTCGAGCTTGATGCGCCCGTCCTTGAGCGCGTGGAAGACCGCATACGCCACCATGAGCTTGGTCAGGCTCGCCGGCTCGAGGCGTTCGTGCTCATTGCTCGCGGCGAGCACCTGACCGGTGCGATAGTCCATCAGAAAGTACCCCTTGGCCGGCACCTGCGGCGGAGCAGGGATAGGGAGCGGCTTGGCGGACGGATCGTCCGTGGCAGTCACGCCTGGAATGGGCGGCGGCAACGCTGACGCACTGGCCTCGGCCGGCGTGGAAGTTTCGGAGCAACCGCTCGCGAGAAATGCGAGCACGAGGATCAGACAGGACAGTACGCGTGAAATCATCGTTGCGTTCGACTCAACAAGGACGCGCGATAACAAGGGCGCGACGGATTCTATCCACCCCGCGATCCGGCGAATAGGCTCAATCGGACGCGAGCCGTGCGTCCTCTAGGCCGAGCGATCGCAACTTGGCGAGCAGGCGATCGAACTCGCCAACGCTCGGCAGTGGACCGATGCGAACACGATACAGCGTGCGCCCGTCGACATTATCCCGACGCACGAAGCTGTTCTCGATGCCGTGCGAGCGCAGCCGCTGCAGGAGGGTGGTGGCGTTGTGCTCGCTGCTGAACGCCCCCGCCTGCACGTAGATGCTCGAAGGCGCAGACGGCGCGCTCGGTGAGTCTTGCGGCGTCAACGCCCGCACCTCGACGAACGCCGTTCCATCCTTGAGCATGTCGAGCTTGGCGGCGGCGGTGTACGAAAGATCGATGATACGGCCGTCCTTGAAGGGACCGCGATCGTTGACGCGCACGACGACGCTTTTGCCGTTCTGCAAGTTGGTCACGCGCACATACGTCGGCAGAGGCAGCGTCTTATGCGCAGCCGTCATGGCGTACATGTTGTAGCGCTCGCCGCTCGAGGTGAGCCCGGAGTGAAAACCCGGCCCGTACCAGGAAGCGATACCGCGCTCGACATAGCCGGTGGCATCGCTCATGACGAAGTAGCGCTTGCCGTTCACGTCATAGAAAGGTGGATTGCCTCGCGCAGACCTCGGCTCCGCACGCGGTACCGCATCGGGGATCTTCGCGATCTCGCTGGGTGTCGGAGGGGTGGGCAGCGGCGAGGGTGGACGTGGCGGATGTCGGACGCTTACACAGCCCGCGAGCGTGACGGCGAGGAGCAGGAAGATCCATTGCGCGTGGGCCAACGCGCGGCGCACTGGATTACTTGGCCGCATCGCGCATGAAACCCTCGATAGCCTGGCCGAGGTCGTTGACTGCCATCGCATACATCGTGCTGCGGTTGTAGCGTGTGATGACGTAGAAGTTCGTGAAACCGACGCGATACTCCGGTCCGTTCTTGCCCTGACCGACTACGAGCATGGCAGGTGTGTCCGGCGGCATCGTCGTCTCGAATTCGACGCCCTTGTCGCGCAGCGATTGGACGGTTTCGTTGAGCGCGATCGTCGAGACATCGAATGCGCTGAGGTCGTCGCTCGCGAGCGCGGCGTTCACGATGACCGGCTCGTTGTGTCGCCAGCCGTGACCGTGCAAGTAATTGGCGATCGAGCCGATGATGTCGTCCCAGCTGTTCCACAGATCGCGTTTGCCGTCGCCATCGGCGTCGACCGCAAACTTACGGTAGCTCGTCGAGATGAATTGCGGCGCGCCCATCGCGCCGGCATACGAGCCAAGCGCCTTGCGAGCGTCGACGTTCTCTTCGCGCGTGAGCAACAGGAACTGCACGAGCTCGCCTCTGAAGAACTGGGCACGCGGCGGATAGTCGAAGGCGAGCGTCGCCAGCGCATCGATGACGCGATAGCGTCCAGTGATGCGGCCGAAGGCGGTTTCGACGCCGAGAATGCCGACGATGGTTGAGGCGAGTCGCTCGTCACCAAGCGACCTGAGGCGTTCGCCATGCGCCATCCAGAAGTCGGCACCTTGCTGGATGCGCTGCTCGGTGAGGAACCGTTCGCGATACTCGTACCAGGGGACGACACGTTCGGCCGGACGACTGATGGCATCAAGGATCGACTGTTGGGTCTTGGCTTGCGCGAGAAGCGCTTCGACTTCGCTGCGTGCAAAGCCGTGCACTGTGCTCATCTCGTCGATGAAGGCGCGCACCTCTGGTCGTGTGATGTCGAGCGCGAGAGCGGGGAAGGCGAGGCAGCTGACAAGAAAGGCGAAATAGGCTCGCAACACAAGTTCCCTTGAAGCCATCGAGTTGGAAGGACAGCGCCCCAGCGCTTGTGACTTGCTCGTCAACGGCCGACGAGTCTGCGTTTTGCACAGAGCGACATGAGAATACCGAAACCAGCCATGAGGGTCACCATGGCTGTGCCGCCGTAGCTGATGAATGGTAGCGGGACGCCGACCACCGGCAGCAGACCCGTCACCATCCCCGTGTTCACGAACACATAAACGCAAAAAGTGAGACTCAATGCGCCGGCCGAGAGCCGTGCGAATGTGTCTTGTGCCGTAGTGGAGAGATAGAGCGCACGGCCGATGACGAACAGGTACAGCGCGATGACGGTGAGCAAGCCGATCAAGCCCCATTCCTCACCGATCACCGCGAACACGAAGTCCGTGGATCGCTCCGGCAGAAACTCGAGCTGCGCCTGACTGCCATTGAGATAGCCTTTGCCGAAGACACCGCCCGAGCCGATGGCGATCTGCGACTGGATGATGTGATAGCCGGCCCCGAGCGGATCGCTCTGCGGATCGAGGAACGTGAGCACGCGTTGTTTCTGGTAGTCGTGAAGAAAGAACTGCCAGGCCACGAATGCGGTGGGCACGAGCAAGGCGATCATTGCACCGATGTAGCGCAGCTGCAGACCTGCGAGCAGCAGGACCATCGCGCCCGAGCAGGCGACCAGGAGCGCGGTGCCGAGGTCGGGTTGCTCGGCGATCAGCAGCGTGGGTATCCCGATCGCGAGCAAGAGCAGCAGCACGGTGATTGAGTTGGGCGGCAGCGGGCGCTCGTGCAGGTACCACGCACAGGCAAGCGGCACTGCCAGCTTCATGATCTCGGAGGGTTGAAAGCGGACGAGGCCGAGGTCGAGCCAGCGCTGCGCGCCCATCGCGATGTCGCCGCTCACCATGACGAGGACGAGCAGCGCGAGCCCGGTCAAATATACCCATGGCGTCGCCGTGCGGATGACGCGTGGTGGCACTTGCGCCAAGGCGACCATCGCAACCATGCCGAGACCGAAGCGGATGAGCTGGGCCTCGAGATAACTGAAACTTTGCCCCGAGGCACTGAAGATAACGATGCTGCCGACGGCACCGATGAGGCACAGCCCGACGAACAGTGGTCCGTCGAGGTGCAGCGCGAAGAGCAGTCGCGCAGTACCCGTGAGCGTGCGTTGAGTGCGTGAGCTGGCGAGCACTTGGTAACTCATTCGGTGTTACGCGGCGCGGGCGCGGCACGAGCCGGCTGGCGCTTCGCCTCTTGTTCAGCGAGCTGTTCGGGCGTCAGTAGGTACACGTCGAGTATCCGGCGTGCGACAGGCGCGGCATAGGCGCTGCCGCCACCGGGCGCATTCTCGATCACCACGGCGACCGCGAGCTTCGGGTCGTCCACGGGTGCGAACGCGACGAACAAGGCGTGATCACGTAGGTGCTCGGCCAGTTCGTCGGCTTTTCGCATACGCTCAGTCGCTGCGACGGTGAAGACCTGAGCGGTGCCGCTCTTGCCTGCCATCTTGTACGGTGCGCCGGCTGCGGCCGCACGCGCGGTGCCATACGGAGCGTTGGTCACGTCGTACATGCCCTCGATGGCGAAGTCCCACGCGAGCGGATCGGTCGTCTTGGCGTCGGGCAACGGCACGGGTTCCAGCTCTCGAATCTCGCCGGTCTGCGCGTTGCGAATGGCGCGCACGAGCCGGGGCTGAAAGCGCTTGCCGCGGGCGGCGAGCGTTGCGGTCGCATGCGCAAGCTGCAACGGTGTCGTCGTCAGATAGCCTTGTCCGATGCCGACGCTGATGGTGTCGCCCGGGTACCAGATCTTCGCCTCGGGGCGCGTGAACGCGCGGCGCTTCCATTCCGTCGACGGCAGGATGCCCTCCCGTTCGCCAGGGATATCGATACCGGTGCGTTGTCCGAGGCCGAACTGATAAAGGAAGTCGTGGATCCGATCGATGCCCATCAAGTTGGCGATGTCGTAGAAGTACACATCGCAAGAGGTGGCGATCGCCTTGCGCATATTGACGGTTCCGTGTCCCTCGCGTTTCCAATCGCGACGCGGACGGTCGCGTCCGCCGGGCATGCGCCAGATGCCGCGGCAAAACCGTGTCTCATTCGGCGTGATCACACCGGCTTCCAGTGCCGCCAGCGCCATCAGCGGCTTGACTGTGGAGCCAGGCGGATACACGCCGCGCAGCGCGCGATCGTACATCGGTCGGGCGGGATCCTCGGTGAGCGCGAGGTACTCGGCGCGCGTCAAGCCGCGTGCGAACAAGTTCGGGTCGAACCCCGGGGTGCTCACGAAGGCAATGATGTCACCGTTGGCCGGATCGATGGCGACGGCGGCGGCGCGGTAGCCGCGCAGCGCTTCTTCTGCCGCCTGCTGAACGCGTTGATCGATCGTCAGATACAGATCGTTGCCGGCGAGCGGCTCTTGGCGCTCGAGCTTGACGGCCTCGTTACCGATGCGCTCGACCGTGCGGCCTTGCGCATTCACGAGTAGCTGCTGAAATCCCGTGCGGCCGTGAAGCTCCGCTTCGTACGCACGCTCGACCCCAGTCTTGCCCGTCAGGGTCGTGCCCGCGTACTCCTTCATGTTGAGGCGCTTCTTGTCCTCCTCGCTGATCGCTCCGACGTAGCCGATCGCGTGCACGCCGGTGCTGCCGAGAGGGTAGTAGCGCGTGAGGCGGGGGCGAATCTCGACGCCCGGGAACTGATGCTGACGCGCTGCGAACCTCGCGAGCTCCTCTTCGGTGAGCTGCAGCTTGATGGGCACGGCATCGAAGCTGCGTCGTGAGTGGATGTCCTTGAGGAGGGCAGGAATGGCTGCCGCTTCGATCAGACCCAGCTCTGCCAGCCCCGACAATGTGGCATCGAGATCCTCGACTTGCTCGCGGGTCAGCTCGAGCTGGTACGAGGGGACGTTTGTCGCGAGCGGTACACCGTTACGGTCGAAGATCAGCCCTCGATTGGGCGGAATCGGCTCGATCTTGATGCGATTACCCTGCGAGAGCGCAGCGAAATAGTCATAGCGCACGACCTGTAGCCACACCAGGCGCGCCACCACTGCCCCGAGCGCGAGCACCATCAAAATAGCGGCCGCGATCGCACGACGCTCGAAGAGCCGCTGCTCGGCGTGGTGATCTTTGATGCGGACGGTCGGCATGTCACGGGTGACTGGGCTTTGGGCTCCAGGCTGTGGTCAGAAAGCATATCCGCGGGCGAGTCGGCCTTCTGCGTCGTTGAGGCTCGCAACGCGGTGCATGACCTTCAATCGCAATCATACGCGACCACGTCGTCTCTTCTTTATCTAGCCGGAGCCAGGCGCCACTGCCAGAGCGCAACCTTCAGCGGTTGCGCCGGCGATTCCACGTGTCCAAGAACGCGACCAGCACCGGCCACAGAAGTGTGCTCGTCAGCACTGGCAGCCAGCGCGTCCACGTGGTGATCGCAGGCCCGATGATGCCGTCGATCCAGAAGACGATGAACTCGTACAGCGCGAGCAGCATGAACACCGTGAGTGTCTGGTGCCAAATCGGAAAGACGCGCATGCGCAGCTGGAACTTGTGCGTCAGGAAGGCGACCAGCAAGAATGCCAGCGCATGTTGTCCAAGGATGGGACCGGTGAGCAGGTCGAGCGCGAGCCCGCAGACCCATGCAAACGTCAGTCCCGCAATGCGCGGTGCGCTCAACGACCAGTAGATGACGAGCAGCAACAGCAGCTCGGGGCGCGCCTTCTCGATGACATCCGGCAGCTGCGTGATCGCGAACATCAGCGCGACCAGGGCCGTCACCACGACGCGTGCTGGACGGATGCGTTCTTCAGTTACGGGCATCGGCTTGTTGCGGCATCGTCGATCGTTGCAGCATCGTCATTGGCTCGCCGGCGGTGTGGCGGTGCTTTGCTGCTCCGGGGGGTTCGACAAGCTTGGCTCCGCAGCCGTATCGGTCATCGAGGCATCTCGGGAGGCCGCCCCGCGCGGTGTATTCGGCCACAGCAGCAGCACCTCACGATCTCGATCCAGCAGCGCGAGCGGTTTCGCTTCCACGGTTGCAAACGTCTCGGCCGGATTCCGTCTCACGGTCGTCACTGTCGCGACAGGGTAGCCGGCCGGGAAGATGCCGTCGAAACCCGAGGAGACGAGCAAGTCGCCGACCTGAATGTCGGCGTCGACGGTCATGAATGGCAGGCTGAGCGTGCCGAGCTGGCCGGTGCCCATGGCGAGCGAACGGATGCCGTTGCGATTCACCTGCACTGGAATCGCATGCTCGGCATCTGTGATCAAGATGACCTGCGAGCTGAACATGTCGAGGCGCGCCACTTGCCCGACGATGCCGAACGCGTCGATCACCGGCTGGCCCTCGTAAACGCCGTCGTAGGCGCCTTTATTGATGCGGATCCGGTGCCGGAAGGCCTCGACCGAGACGTTCATGATTTCGGCGATGAGCGTACGCTCGCCAATGCCATCGGACGCGTCGCGAAGCTCTCGCAGACGCCGGTTCTCCTCCACCAGCGCTTCGTAGTGCAGCAGCTTGATGCGCGCGATCCGCAGCTCCTCGGCGAGGGCGGCATTTTCCTCTCTCAGGCGCGCACGATCCGCAAAGCTGCTCGTAAGCCAATTCCAGAACGCATACGGAGCGTCCACCACGGCGTTGAGCGGATGCAGCGCCGCGCTCATCCATATCCGTGCGGTCTCGAGATACTGGGTCCTGTGATCCAGCACCATCACGGCGATCGAGAGGATCGCGAGAAAAAAGAAGCGCGCGCCGAGGGAAGGACCTCGTCCGATGATGGGACGACTGTCGGCGCTTACGGTCACCATGAAAAACGCCTCGTCCACCTACATGGTGGGGTCGCGGACGATGCCGAACCGTTGGATCCCGCCGAACGCCGCGGTTCGAGGGTGCTGATGAGCCCGGGATCCTCGCCGCGCACCTGTGCCAACGTTCCTGACTGGCTACTCCAGGTTGAAGAGGGCAGGGCCGTGCTCATCAATCAGCTCGAGCATCCGTCCGCCGCCGCGCGCGACGCAGGTGAGCGGATCTTCGGACACCACGACGGGCAAGCCTGTCTCCTCCATCAAGAGCTTGTCTATGTCGCGAAGGAGCGCACCGCCGCCCGTGAGCACGATGCCACGCTCGGCGACGTCCGCGCCAAGCTCTGGCGGCGTTTGCTCGAGCGCCACTTTCACCGCGCCGACGATGCCCGCGAGCGGCTCCTGCAGCGCTTCCAGGATCTCGTTGGAGTTGAGCGTGAAGCTGCGCGGCACGCCTTCGGAGAGGTTGCGGCCTTTGACCGAAATCTCTTTGACTTGCTGGCCGGGGTAGGCAGAGCCAATCTCGATCTTGATCTTTTCTGCAGTTGCCTCGCCGATCAGGATCCCGTAGTTGCGACGTACGTAGTTGATGATCGCATCATCGAAGCGGTCACCGCCGATGCGCACGGACGCGGCGTACACGATGCCGTTCAAGGAGATGACAGCGACTTCCGAAGTGCCGCCGCCGATGTCGAGCACCATCGAGCCGCGGGCCTCGTGCACCGGCAGGCCGGCGCCGACTGCAGCCGCCATCGGCTCCTCGATCAGACGCACCCATCGCGCACCTGCGCCTTCTGCGGATTCTTGGATCGCACGACGCTCGACTTGCGTTGAGCCATAGGGTACGCAGATGAGCACGCGTGGGCTGGGACGTATCAGGCGATTGCCGTGTACTTTCTCGATGAAGTACTGCAGCATCTTCTCGGTGACGGTGAAGTCGGCGATGACACCGTCCTTCATCGGGCGGATGGCGGTGATGTGCCCGGGTGTGCGTCCGAGCATGTTCTTGGCTTCTTGACCGACCGCCTCGATACGTTTGCCCGCGCGCCCAGGCTCCTCGCGAATGGCTACCACAGAAGGTTCGTTGAGCACGATCCCTTTACCGCGAGCATAGATAAGCGTGTTCGCGGTGCCCAAGTCGATTGACAAATCGTTCGAGAAAATCCCGCGAAGGTTCTTGAACATGGTTGTTGTGAGGAGCGAAACGGCGGGGCAGAAAAGTTGCCGTACTCTAGCAATGGGTAGGACTTTGCACAAGCGGAGGTGTATGATTACGCGCGCTTTTTTCCGGCTTATTTCCAGGCCTTTCGGCACCAACAGGGACATCTAATCGCATGAGTCTCACTCGTCACGACGTGGAGAGCATCGCGTACCTCGCACGCCTGTCGCTCAGTGATGCGGAGCTGCCGGCGTACGTCGATAGCCTTTCCAAGATTCTGCACCTGGTCGAGCAGCTGAACGCTGCTGACACTGCCGACGTCGAGCCGATGGCTCACCCGCTCGCAGACCAAGTGCAACGCCTCCGCGACGACGTCGTCACTGAAGAGGACCGACGTGAGAAATACCAGCGCAACGCGCCTGCCGTGGAAGCGGGGTTGTATCTTGTCCCGAAGGTCATCGAATGAACCCCCGGTGCGTGCGGGTCGCGGCCTCAGTTGAAAGCTGAATTCATTGCGCCGGACCCCCTGCCATCAACCGAAACACGAGCCGCTGTGCCATGACCGAACTGCATCACCATACGTTGGCCGAGCTTGCCGCCGGCCTCCGTGCACGCCGCTTCTCGAGCGTCGAGCTCACGAAGCACTTCCTGGAGCGTATCGAGCGCTTCAATCCGGACCTCAATGCCTTCATCACCGTGACCGCGGAACGCGCGCTCGAGGCGGCCGAGGCGGCGGATCGCCAGCTTGCGGCAGGAGAGGGCTCACCGCTGCTCGGGGTGCCGATCGCGCACAAGGACATCTTCTGCACCGACGGTGTGCTGACCACTTGCGCTTCGCGCATGTTGTCCAATTTTGTCTCACCCTATGATGCGACTGTCGTCGAGCGCCTGTCCCAAGCTGGCGCGGTCTCGCTCGGCAAGACGAACATGGATGAGTTTGCGATGGGCTCGTCCAACGAGACGAGCTGGTACGGGCCGGTGAAGAATCCATGGGATCCGACGAAGGTGCCTGGCGGATCCTCGGGAGGGTCTGCTGCCGCCGTCGCAGCCCGTGTCGTGCCGGCAGCGACGGGCACGGACACCGGCGGCTCGATTCGTCAGCCCGCTGCGCTCACCGGCCTGACAGGCTTGAAGCCGACTTATGGTCGCGTCTCGCGCTACGGCATGATCGCATTCGCCTCCAGCCTCGATCAGGCAGGGACGCTGACGCAGACAGCTGAGGATGCGGCTCTGTTGCTGAGTGTCATGGCTGGCTTCGATCCGCGCGATTCGACGAGTGTCGAGGCGCCAGTGCCGGATTACCTCGCTGCGCTCGATCAGCCACTGCAGGGGCTCAAGATCGGTGTTGTCAAAGAGTTCTTCGACGAGGGGCTGGACGAGCAGAGCGCGGCGCTCGTGCGCGAGGCGCTCAAGCAGTACGAGAAGCTGGGCGCCCGGCTCATCGAGGTGAGCTTGCCCAATCTGCCGCTTTCCGTGCCCGCGTACTACGTGGTGGCGCCGGCCGAGTGCTCATCGAACCTGGCGCGTTTCGACGGCGTGCGGTTCGGCTATCGCTGCGAAAATCCGGTCGACTTGCTGGACATGTATACCCGCTCGCGCGGCGAGGGTTTCGGTCCCGAGGTCAAACGGCGCATCATGACGGGCACGTACGTGCTCTCGGCAGGGTACTACGACGCTTACTATTTGAAGGCACAGAAAGTGCGAAGGCTCATCGCCGACGATTTCGCCAAGGCCTTCACGGAAGTCGACGTTCTGATGGGACCGACGACACCGGCACCAGCCTTCGACATCGGTGCGCAAGGGGACGATCCGATCAAGATGTACTTGAACGACATCTACACGATCGGCGCCAATCTCGCAGGGTTGCCGGCGATGTCCATTCCGTGCGGCTTTGTGGGTCACTTGCCGGTGGGATTGCAGATCATCGGTCCACACTTCGCCGAAGCGAAGCTGCTGAATGTCGCACACGGCTACCAGCGCGAGACGGATTGGCACAAGCGCATCCCGCGCGGATACGAGTAGTCGCAGCGCGCTGGGTTGTGGGCTCTAGGCCGTGGCCGGAGCCTTGTCTGGCGCAACAGTGCAAGCGTAGAGAGTTTGTTTTCGAGTCTGAACCTACAGCCTACAGCCTATGTCTTCCTGGGAAGCAGTCATCGGCCTTGAGATCCACGCGCAGCTCGCGACGAAGAGCAAGATCTTCTCGGGCGCTTCGACCGCCTATGGCGCTGCGCCAAACGTCCAGGCCAGCCTCGTCGATCTGGGTTATCCCGGAGTGCTGCCGGTGCTGAACCGGGAAGCGGTGCGGATGGCCGTGAAGTTCGGGCTGGCGATCGGCGCCAACATTGCGCGCCGCTCCATCTTCGCGCGCAAGAATTATTTCTATCCCGATCTGCCGAAGGGCTACCAAATCAGCCAGTACGAAAAGCCGATCGTGGAGAACGGTCGTTTGGAGATCGTGCTCGAGGACGGCTCACGCAAGACGATCGGTATCACACGCGCACATCTCGAGGAAGATGCCGGTAAGTCATTGCACGAGGACTTCCACGGTCTGACGGGCATCGATCTCAATCGCGCCGGCACGCCGCTCATCGAGATCGTCTCTGAGCCGGACATGCGTTCCGCCAAGGAGGCGGTCGCATACATGAAGAAGATCCATACGCTCGTGCGCTATCTCGAGATCTGCGACGGCAACATGCAGGAAGGCTCGTTCCGCTGCGATGCCAACGTGTCGGTGCGCCCAGTCGGTCAGGAGAAGTTCGGCACACGTTGCGAGATCAAGAACCTCAACTCGTTCCGCTTCGTCGAGCGCGCGATCAACTACGAGATTGCGCGACAAATCCAGGTGCTCGAAAGCGGCGGCACGATTCAGCAAGAAACACGGCTCTTCGATCCGGACAAGGGCGAAACGCGTGCCTTGCGAACCAAGGAAGAAGCGAACGACTATCGTTACTTCCCCGATCCGGACTTGCTGCCATTGGTGCTCGACGACGAGTTCATTGAATCCGTGAGGCGCACGCTACCCGAGCTTCCGGACGAGAAAGCGGCTCGCTACGTCGAGCAGTTCGGTCTGTCGGCATATGATGCGGGTGTGCTGACCGCGAGTCGCGAGATGGGCGACTATTTCGAAAGCGTCGTCGCCAAGTTGAACGGTCATGCCAAGCTGGCAGCCAACTGGGTCATGGGCGAGCTCTCCGGTGCGCTCAACAAGGAGAATCTCGACATCACCCAATCACGCATCGACCCGACGCGGCTTGCCGGCTTGCTTGCGCGAATCGTGGACCAGACGATCTCGGGCAAGATTGCCAAGGATGTCTTTGAGCAGATGTGGAACGAAGGCCTCGATGCCGACACCATCATCGAATCGAAGGGGTTGCGACAGATCACCGACACCGCCGCCATCGAGCAGGTGATCGAGGCTGTCATGGCCGCTCATCCGAAGCAGCTGGCGGAGTACCGTTCAGGGAAGGAGAAGCTGTTCGGTTTCTTCGTCGGGCAGGTGATGAAGCAGACGGGTGGCAAGGCGAATCCTGCGCAGGTCAATGAGCTTTTGAAGAAGAAGCTGGCTGGATAGCTGTGGGTTGTAGGCTGTAGCTGCGGTTGCGAGTTCCTTCAGCCACGGCAAAGCGGCAAAGCGTGCGTCTTCTTGTCGGAGGTGTTCCCCTGCCCAGCAGCCGAACGCCTCCAGTAAGTCTTCCCGGTTGCATCCAACGACGGCGTGGTCCAATGTTCCGTGTCCTGCTTGCGGGACGCATCAATGTCACTTGCCATGCGCGACCCCGACTCTTTGCATCGCTTCTTGTTCGAGCGCTATCCCATTCGGGGCCATCTCGTTCGCCTCGATGCGTCGTGGCGCGCCCTACTCGAGCGACGCGATTATCCACCCGCGATCCGCGATACGCTCGGTGAGGCAGTCGCTGCGTCCGCGCTCTTGGCCGCCACGCTCAAGTTCGACGGCACGCTGAGCTTGCAGCTGCAAGGGCAGGGACCGCTGTACTTGCTGGTGGCACAGTGCACCAATGATCTTGCCGTGCGTGGCGTCGCTCGTTATCGCGAAGCTGTCGATTCGCGCGACCTGTCGGTGTTGTCGGGCAAAGGGCAGCTGAGCGTCACAGTCGAAGGCCAGGATCTTCCGCAGCGTTATCAGGGAGTGGTGCCGCTTGCCGGTCCGCGCCTGGCGGAGTGTCTGCAGGCCTACTTCGACCAGTCGGAGCAGCTTCCCACTCGATTGTGGTTGCATGCCGAAGAAGCGGGAGCGTACGGCATGCTGCTGCAGCGACTTCCTGTGAGCGCGATGGAGCAGGGCAACGGCGCGCCGAGCCCACGCACGCCGCCGAGCCCCGAGGAGATCGACGACGCCTGGCGCCGCGTGCAGCTGCTGGGAGATACGCTCAAGCCCGAGGAACTCGCGACGCTGAGCGAGCGAACGATCTTGAGACGTCTCTTCCCGGAAGATGACGTCCGCCTCTTCGAGCCGGCGCCAGTGTTCTTTCGATGCCGGTGCTCGCGTGAGCGCGTCATCAACATGTTGCGCGCTCTGGGGAGCGACGATCTGCGCGCATTGCTCGCCGAGCGCGGCAAGGTGGAAGTCCGCTGTGACTTCTGCAACCGAGCGTATGAGTTCGACGCCGTTGACGTCGAGCATTTCCTGTCTCCCCAGGCGACCAGCGGATCGGAGAGAAGGCATTAGGGATTCGGGGCTGGGGCTCGGGCAGAGCCACATCGGGTCAGCCAATCTAGAAAATGAGTTAGATCCGTCTGATATCTATCTGAAATAGAACAAGGAAATTAAAGCGTCTGTCTCTTTCCCGGATACCGCCGCGACAGATAAACGCCGGGCCCGAGCCCCGGACTTCGTACCCAAGCCCCGAACCCCAAGCTCATTCCGTCTAGCCAGCATATAAAGAGTTACTTATATTTAGATCTATGGCTTTATCGTTCTTGTCCGCGGTCTCAGCGCTTCGTGCCGCAGGCGAGCCTTCCCGGCTGCGTCTGCTGGCGCTGTTGACGCGTGCGGAGCTCACGGTGGGCGAGCTTTGCGAGATCCTCGGGCAAAGCCAGCCGCGCGTGTCGCGGCATCTCAAGATCCTTGCGAGCGCGGGTTTGCTCGATCGTTTTCGCGAAGAGCAGTGGGTGTACTACCGCGTCCCGACGAGCGGCGAGGCGACGAAGGTCGTGGAGCAGCTCTTGTCCTTGCTGGCTGACGATGACGAGGTACTCGAGCGCGATCGCCGCCGTATGGACAACGTCATCGCCGCGCGTGCCTTGCAGACGACGACGCGCTCGATCGAAGCGCTCAGCCCTGAGTGTCTGGCGGACATTGCCCCATTGGTGCTCCGCGAGCTACCGCAGGAATCGGTCGGAGCCCTGCTGGATGTGGGCACCGGAAGCGGTCATCTGCTCGAGCTGCTTGCTCCTCGCGCGGCGCGAGCAGTCGGTATAGACATCTCAACCGATGCGTTGCGCCTCGCGCGAACGAACGTGCATGGTGCAGGCCTGCACCATTGCGAGCTGCACAAGGGCGACATGTACGACCTGCCGTTTCCCACGGGCACCTTCGACACCGTCACGGCAGATCGCGTGCTCGCCAACGCGCAACGACCGTTGCTCGCGCTTGGCGAGATCGCGCGCGTGCTGAGAGCGGGTGGGCGCTTGGTGCTCATAGAAGACTTCGACGCTCTCGCTGACAGTGTGGGTGGCAACCCGATCAACACCTTGCGCGACTGGCTCTTGCGCAGCGGTCTTGAGTGCACACGCATCCATCCCGTCGACACACGGCTCGCACACCTGCTGATTGCGGTCGGTCAGCGACTCGAGCGCGCGACCGCGGTCGCCTGAGGCACGAACAACACAGCAAAATTCACCGATCAGGAGCGCAACGCATGGCGATCGAGGAGATCAAGGACCGCATCGGGGAGACAATGGCGCGTCTGAAATCTCGACCGGCTGTATCGTTCGAGTTTTTCCCGCCGAAAGACGAAGCGATGGAGCGAACGCTCTGGCAGTCGATCGAGCGCCTCGCGCCTCTACGGCCCCGCTTCGTTTCCGTGACCTATGGCGCCGATGGATCGACGCGCACGCGCACGCACAATGTGGTGACGCGCATTCAGCAGGCGACATCGCTCACGGCAGCACCGCATCTGACCTGCGTGGGTGCATCCAAAGAGGAGGTGCTCGACATCGCGCGTAACTATTGGGCGCACGGTATCCGGCACATCGTTGCGCTGCGTGGCGATCCGCCGCAAGGCTCCGGTGGCAAGTACGTGCCGCACCCCAACGGATTCGCATACGCGGTCGACCTCGTCAAAGGACTCATGTCGGTCGCCGACTTCGAGATCTCGGTGGCGACCTATCCCGAGAAGCATCCGGAATCGCCGAGCGAAGAGTTCGAGCTCGAGAACCTGAAAGCCAAGATCGATGCAGGCGCGGATCGTGCGATCACGCAGTTTTTCTTCGATCCCGATGTGTTCCTGCGCTTCCGCGATCGTTGTCTGGCGGCCGGCATCACCGCCCCGATCGTTCCGGGCATTTTGCCGATCACCCGTTTCCCACAGATGCTGCGCATGGCGCAACGTTGCGGCGCCTCGGTGCCGCAGTGGCTCGTGGATCGCTTCGATGGCCTAGACGACGATGTCGAGACCAGGCGCATGATCGCAGCCTCGGTCGCGATCGAGCAGGTCCAGCATTTGCAGAAGCATGGCGTCGAGGAGTTCCACTTCTACACGCTCAATCGCGCCGAGCTCACTTACGCGATCTGTCACACGCTAGGAGTACGTCCGCAGGCGGGCAACGCGACGCTGGAGGCTGCAAGCTAGCTCGTATCGCGCCGCTGCAGCCCTGTCCGGTCCGTCAGCTTTGGGAGTTTCTATGAATCGAGTCGAACGCGTCGCTGCCTTCAAGCGCCTGCTCACCGAGCGCATCCTCGTGCTCGACGGCGCGATGGGCACGATGATCCAGAGTTACCGCCTGAGCGAAGCCGATTATCGCGGCGAGCGTTTCAAAGATTGGCGCTGCGACCTGAAAGGCAACAGCGACATTCTCGTGCTCACGAAGCCCGCGGTGATCGCTCAGATTCATCGTGCCTATCTCGAGGCGGGCGCAGACATCATCGAGACCAACACGTTCACGGCCAATTTCCCGTCGCAGGCGGATTACGGCACGGAGAATTTCGTTCATGAGATCAACCTCGAAGCGGCTCGTATCGCGCGACGTGTGGCGGATGAGTTCGCTGCCCAGGAAGGCGAAGTACGCTTCGTTGCCGGCGCGCTCGGACCGACGAATCGCACGGCTTCGCTGTCGCCCGACGTGAACGATCCTGCGTTTCGCAACATCGACTTCGACCAGCTGGCAGAGACCTACTCGATCGCGGCGCGCGCGCTCATCGAGGGCGGCGTCGATCTCTTCCTGATTGAGACGATCTTCGACACGCTGAATGCCAAGGCGGCCATTTATGCCGTCCGGCAGGCGATGGACGAGGCTCGCGTCGAGTTGCCGATCGTCATTTCCGGCACGATCACGGATGCATCTGGTCGCACGTTGTCGGGGCAGACGGTGGAAGCGTTCTGGAACTCGGTACGTCATGCGCAGCCGATCGCGATCGGTCTGAATTGCGCTCTCGGTGCGCGCCAGCTGCGACCGTACATCGAAGAGCTCGCTCGGATCGCCGATGTCTACGTCAGCGCGTATCCGAACGCAGGGTTACCCAACGCGTTCGGCGAGTACGACGAAGCGCCCTGCGAGACCGCAGAGCTCGTTCGCGAGTTTGCAACCAGCGGTTTGGTCAATATCGTGGGCGGCTGCTGCGGCACGACTCCCGAGCACATCCGCCATCTGTGCGAGGCGGTCGCTGGTGTGCCGCCGCGCAAGCCACCGCAGGTGGAACGACGCTGCCGGCTATCCGGTCTCGAGCCGCTCAACATCGGGCCCGACACGCTCTTCGTGAACATTGGCGAGCGCACCAACGTGACGGGGTCGGCGAAGTTCCGTCGTCTCATCGAAGCCGGCGACTACCATGCCGCGCTCGATATCGCCCGGCAGCAAGTCGCCAACGGTGCCCAGATCATCGATATCAACATGGACGAGGGCATGCTCGATTCGGAAGCCGCCATGGTGCGGTTTCTGAATTTGATCGCGTCCGAGCCGGACATCGCGCGCGTCCCCATCATGATCGACTCTTCCAAGTGGTCGGTGATCGAAGCAGGGCTGAAGCACCTTCAGGGCAAGGGCATCGTCAACTCGATCAGCTTGAAGGAGGGTGAGGAGGTCTTCCTCGAGCAAGCACGCAAGGTACGCGCGTATGGCGCTGCGGTCGTGGTGATGGCTTTCGACGAGGAGGGGCAAGCCGACACCGTGCAGCGCAAGGTGCAGATCTGCCAGCGCTCCTACAAACTGCTCACTGAGCAGGTCGGCTTCCCGCCAGAGGACATCATCTTCGACCCGAACATCTTCGCGGTGGCGACGGGGATCGAAGAGCACAACGACTATGCGCGCGCCTTCATCGAAGCAACCGCCGAGATCCGGCGCACTTGTCCGCACGCGCATGTGAGCGGAGGCGTGAGCAACGTCTCGTTCTCCTTCCGCGGCAATGAGCCGGTGCGCGAGGCCATGCATTCGGTGTTTCTCTATCACGCCATCAAGGCCGGCATGACGATGGGTATCGTCAATGCCGGGCAGCTCGCGATCTACGAGCAGATTGAGCCCGAGCTGCGCGAGCGCGTGGAGGACGTCATCCTGAATCGGCGCCTTGATGCGACGGAACGGCTCCTCGAGATCGCGGAACGCTACAAGGGCGAGGCGGGTGCCAAGAAGGCCGAGGACCTGGCCTGGCGCTCGTGGCCCGTCGAGAAGCGTTTGGAGTACGCCCTCGTCAAGGGTATAGACGAATATATCGTCGAGGATACCGAAGAAGCGCGCCGGCAATTCGAGCGCCCGTTGCAGGTGATCGAGGGGCCGCTCATGGACGGCATGAACGTTGTCGGCGACTTGTTCGGCGCCGGCAAGATGTTCTTGCCGCAGGTCGTGAAGTCGGCACGCGTGATGAAGAAGGCCGTCGCGCACCTCATCCCCTACATCGAGCAGGAGAAGGCGCAAAGCGGTGGCACGCGTTCCAACGGCAAGATCGTGCTCGCGACAGTGAAAGGCGACGTGCATGACATCGGCAAGAACATCGTCGGCGTCGTGCTTCAGTGCAACAACTTCGAGGTCATCGATCTCGGCGTGATGGTGCCCTGCGAACGCATCCTCGAGACCGCCGAGCGCGAGAACGCAGACATGATCGGGTTGTCCGGGCTCATCACGCCGTCGCTCGACGAGATGGTGCACGTTGCCCGTGAGATGCAGCGCAAGGGCATGAACAAGCCGCTGCTGATCGGCGGTGCAACCACTTCGCCTGCGCATACCTCGGTGCGGATCGATCCGCAGTACGACGGCCCGGTCGTCTACGTAAAAGATGCCTCACGGTCGGTCGGAATCTGTCAACAGCTCGTAACGCCGGAGACGCGCAACGAATTCATCGTGAAGATCAAGGCAGAGCACGAGCAGCGCCGTGCACAGCATCGCGGCAAGACCGTGAAGAGCCCGCAGCTTTCCCTCGGACAAGCGCGCGCCAATCGCTTCAAGCCCGAGTGGGACGCCTATACGCCCCCTGTGCCGAGATTCCTCGGGATTCGCGTCTTCGACAATTACTCGCTCGAGGATCTGACGCGCTATATCGATTGGATGCCTTTCTTCAACGCATGGGAATTTCGCGGCAGGTTTCCGGACATTCTCACCGATCCGGAGGTTGGCGAGCAGGCGAGCAACCTCTATGCCGACGCGCGCCGCATGCTGAAGCAGATCATCCGCGAACGATGGCTGACGGCGAAAGGCGTGATCGGGTTCTTTCCCGCGAACAGTGTCGACGACGACGATGTCGAGATCTACACCGACGAGTCGCGTACAGAGGTGCTGGCGCGGTTGCACTTCCTGCGACAACAGAAGGGCAAGCCTGCCGGTCAACCGCATCTGTGCTTGGCGGATTTCATCGCACCCAAGAGCTCTGGCCGCAGGGACTACATCGGCGCATTCGCGGTCACTGCCGGTCTTGGTATTGAAGCGCACCTGGAACGCTTCCGCTTAGCGCATGACGATTATTCGAGCATCTTGCTGAAAGCGCTGGCCGATCGACTCGCGGAAGCCTTCGCCGAGCGCTTGCACGAGCGCGTGCGCCGGGAGTTCTGGGGCTATGCGCCCGAGGAGCGGCTGACGAACGAGCAGCTCATCAAAGAAGAGTATCGCGGCATCCGTCCGGCGCCGGGCTATCCTGCCTGCCCTGATCACACCGAGAAGACCACGTTGTGGAATCTGCTGAAGCCGGATACGAATGCTGAGATCCAGCTGACTGACTCGTTTGCGATGTATCCGGCCGCATCAGTCAGCGGCTGGTACTTCTCGCATCCCGAGGCGCGGTACTTCGCAGTGGGTAAAATCGATCTCGATCAGGTGCAGAACTACGCGGCGCGCAAGAAGATCTCGCTCGAGGAAGCGCAGCGCTGGCTAGCGCCCAATCTCGGATACGACGCAGATGCAGATGCAGATGCGGCATGAGTACGGCCGCGGGGCTGGGGGCCCGGGCTGCTGGGCGTTGGCTGGAGACTGGAAACCGGAGCTAGCACTTCTCCAGCCCAGCCCCGCGCCCACTAAAACCCTACCTCATACTGTGCGCTCGTCTTGGCTCGTACCTCTTCGAGCGTTACATCGGGCGCGAGCTCGATGAGACTGAAGAGCGATTTGCGATCGTCGCGCGCGAACACCGCGAGGTCTGTGATGATCATGTCCACCACGTTCGCGCCCGTCAGCGGTAACTCGCACTTGGGCTTGAACTTCGGCGCGCCGTTCTTTGCAGTGTGCTCCATCACGACGATGATTCGTTTGGCACCTGCGACCAGATCCATGGCGCCGCCCATGCCCTTCACCATCTTTCCTGGCACCATCCAGTTCGCCAGATCGCCGCGCTCGGATACTTCCATTGCGCCTAGGATCGACAGATCGATGTGACCGCCGCGAATCATCGCGAAGCTGTCCGCCGACGAAAAATAAGAAGTGAGCGGCAGCTCGGTGATCGTCTGCTTCCCGGCATTGATGAGATCCGGATCCTCTTCACCCTCGTAAGGGAACGGCCCCATGCCGAGCATGCCGTTCTCCGAGTGCAGGACGACTTTGATCTCGTTCGGGATGCAGTTCGCCACCAGAGTCGGTATGCCGATGCCGAGATTGACGTAGAACCCGTCCCGTAGCTCACGGGCTGCGCGTTGTGCTAGCTGCTCGCGTGTCCAAGGCATGTTGGGCTGTAGGCTGTAGGGTTATGCTGCGGTGCGTTTGCGTACTGTGCGCTGCTCGATCGGCTTGAGGTATCTCTCGCCCTGGATGATCCGCTTGACGTAGATACCGGGCGTGTGGATGCAATCCGGATCGAGCTCGCCGGGCCCGACGAGGTGCTCGACTTCGGCCACTGTGATGCGCGCGGCCGTTGCCATGACCGGATTGAAGTTACGAGCGGTCTTGCGATAGATGAGATTGCCTTCGGTGTCGCCCTTCCACGCCTTCACCAATGCAACGTCCGCGGTCAATCCGGTTTCCAAAATATAGGTTTCGCCATTGACGACGCGCGACTCCTTGCCCTCCGCAACGACAGTGCCGGCACCGGTTTTCGTGTAGAACCCATAGATACCGGCGCCTCCGGCTCGAATGCGTTCGGCCAACGTGCCTTGCGGATTGAACTCGATCTCGAGTTCACCGGCGAGGTATTGCCGCTCGAACTCGCGGTTCTCGCCGACGTAAGAGGCGATCATCTTCTTGATTTGACGTGTTTCCAACAGCAAGCCGAGACCTTGGCCGTCGATGCCTGCGTTATTGGAGATCACCGTCAGATTGCGCACGCCGCTGTCGCGCAGCGCCAAGATCAAGTTCTCAGGAATGCCGCACAGCCCGAAACCACCGCACATGATCGTCATCCCATCGGCGACGATTCCCTCGAGCGCGGCTCTCGCGCTCGGAAAGACTTTCGACGCACTTGCCATATCGCAACCTTGCAAGCCTCGCTAGCGGCATTCTACAAGCAGCCGACCATGCAGCTTGCGGTGCTCGCATCGCGGTTTTCCGTAACGGCCTGGGGTTGTGCTTGCGCGTCGTGATGCGCCGATCGTAAGGCACGTATATGCACGTTGTGGCGCCGGCCTCTCGCCTCCAGTCTCCACCGACGGACTGCGTGCCTATCCGTCTTAGCTGCAGTCCACGAAGCGCTCGATCCCGGTGAGCGCGCTGTGTGCCTGCATGCGCAGGCATTCTGCGTGCAGCGCTTTGAGCGCCGTGTACGTGTCATCAGATTGCAGCCCCTCGCCGAGATCAGCGAGAACACGCGCACGCTCGACCAACATCGTCGTGAAGGGAAGGGGTTCCGGCCAGGTGTAAGTCTCCAGCGCGCTCGCGTAGCGGCGCGCCTCGTTCCAGTGTCCTTGCTCGAGGCTGACCTCGATGGCATGCATGTAGAAGTTGAAGTAACTGTGACTGACGCATCCTGCCGCGAGTAGCGATTCTCCTTCTTCGAGCGCCCTTATGCGTTCGGCGGGATCGTCTGTGGCCCGCGCAACGAGGCTCAGGAGCACCGGGCCGCAATAGGACATGCCGCATTCGCGGCTGATGTGTACGCTCTCTCTGGCGACCCGCAGCGCCTCGTCGCGCTCGCTGGCGCCCAGCATGGCACCGGCCAGCATGCCCATGCATTCCGCTTGAAAGCGTCGCGCGCCGAGCTGGCGTGCAAGCTCGAGCGCGTGCAAAGCTCGGCTGCGCGCCTCACCGTACTGACCCTGGATCAAGAATCCTTCGCAATAGCAGACATAGATCAGGAGCTCGTTCCTGAGGTCACCGATGCGCGTTGCGAGATCGAGCGCCTCCTGCAGGTGCTCGCGTCCAGCGCTCGGAGCACCGAAGTAAATCTCAGTGATGGCAAGCATGGGCAAGTTCGCGAGGAGCACGCCCACGAGGTTCTCACCGCGTGCTTCTTGGACGCATTGCGCGAAATGGCGTCGCGCCGTGATCATCTGCCCGCGCTGATAGTAGGCATCGCCCAAGCCACCGAGCGCGCATGCAATCTCCAGCGCAGAGCGGGCTTCGAGCGCGTAGCGATAGGCTTCCTCATGCGCTTTCAGGCATGCTTCGATGCGCCCGAGCGGAAAAAGCAAGTTACCGCGCAATGTGTAGAGCCGCGCCCGCATGCGCGCATCGGCACGCTCATGCCACTGCGCTTCCGCGCGCTCGAGGCAGTCGAGTGCCTCTTCGTGCCGATCCATGACGCGCAATGCCGAGGCGATGCCGTACCATGCCTGGCCGCGTGAGAGAGGATCGACAGCGAAGTCGAGCGATTCGCGAAAGGCCGCCAAAGCATCATGAGTGCGCCCTAGCTGTAGGAGCAATTCGCCGAGCAGCGCGCTCAGCGAATGCAGCAGCGTCGGCTCACGCGCGAGCGCAAGACCCTTCTGCGCAAGGCCGAGCGCACGTTCAAAGCGCAGTGTCTGCTGCTCTGCGTGTGCAGCATCGAGATAAGCGCTGGCGGCGGATCCTTCTTGCGCGGCCGCGAGGTGCTCTGCGTACAAGGCAAGATCGCGTTGGGCGAACCAGCGCGCCGCGCTTCGATGCAGCTCGCGCCGATGCGACTTCAGGATCGACTCGTAGATGGCGTCGCGAAAGAGCGCGTGCGCGAATTGTAGCTGTATGCCTTCGGCCCGCATGAAGCCGTGCTCGATGAGCAGCGTCGGCTCGTAATCGCTGTGGCCGATCATCTCGCGCAGTGCATCGAGCTGTGATTGCTGACCCAGAACAGCGCCGGCTTGTAATGCGCGGTGATCGATGTCCGGCAAGCCGTCGGCGCGGGCAAGGACGAGCGTGCGGACGGAGCCGGGCAGGGAGGTGCTGCCGGCGTTCGCTGCACGCAGGAGCTGATCGAGAAAGAGGGGATAACCTTCAGCGCGGCGAATGCAAGCTTTAATCGTCTCACGCGGCAATTCCGGGTAGAAGGCAGCGAACTCTTCGGCCTCGTCTGCCGCGAGCGGCGCAAGGTCGAGCGTCGTGACAGGACAGCCTCTTGCGCGTGCGCGCCAGGTCGCGTTGATCGGATCGCCTTCCGGACGAGTGGTCATGATGAAAAGGATCGGACAGCTCGCGACGACGGCTGCGATCTCGGCCAAGCGAGCGCGCTCATGGTCGTCCGCCCAGTGGATGTCCTCGACGACGAGCAGGAGCGGCGCGCGTTGCGCTGCCCACTCAATGAGCTGTGCGAGCGCCATGGTATGCCCGCGTTGGCGGGTACTGGGATCCATGGCTTCTTCGAGCGCAGCGAGCTCGGGCTCGAGTGGGGCATCGACGAGCTCGCTCAAGAAGATGGCTTGATCGATGCTGCTGCCACGCGCGGCCAGCATTCGTCGAACGGCGGCTGCACGCTCGGCACCGGATACGTCCGGATCCGATCCCATCAGGCCGAGCGCAATACAGGTGATGGGACCACGGCCTGGCGATTGGCCGAAGTCGAATATCTGCGCTGAATGCACCTCGACACCGCGCTCGCGGGCAGCACTCATCACGGCTTCGACGAGCCGCGACTTGCCGATGCCGGGTTCGCCGCGCACGATGATGGAGCGTCCGCGCCCGCCGCTGCGGCAGCGCTCGAGCGCCGCAAGCACCATCGCGAGCTCGGGGCGTCGGCCGACGAAGGGCAACGGGCCTTCGCGCAGCGAGCGGATGCATTCGAGCGACCAGGCTGCCGTATCCGCGCCCGTGATGTCGCGCTCGGCAATCCGTCTGCAATTCACGCGGTCGCCGAGTGCCTGGCGTAATTCGTCCGATACCAGGATTTCTCCGTTGCGTGCACAGCTGGCGAGCACGTGCGCGATGTGGGTCGGACGGCCGCTCAGCGGGAAAATCGTCGGTGCCGGTAAGACTTGGCCGACGGCGATACCGATCTGCAGCGACAGAGGCCTGGGTGTAGGCAGTGGCTCGTGCAGGAGAGACTGTCGCAGCGCCAAGGCAGCCCGCACGCTGCGCTCGGGCTCGTTGCCGCGAGCGTTGGGAATACCGAACACGGTCAAGACATTGCAGCCCACTCGTCGATCGACGGTGCCGCCGAAGTCTTTCGCGATTCGCTCGACGCGCTCCTGAAAAGCGCTGGCGAGCGCCTGAGCGTCTTCCGGGTCGAGTGTCGCCTCGAGCTCCAGCAACCCGCCGAGGCGGGCCACCCATACGACAGCATCACGTAATTGTGGACGCTGCTCCGCGCGGGCGGGCGTTGCAGGCACCTCCGACGGGTTGTCACCGGCAGCGGCAGCTTCGGCAAGAGCTGCACCGGCGCGTCGCCGGCGCATCAGTTCCCGAAAGAGCTGCTCGGTCGCCGGTTCCGGAGCGATGTCGAGCTCCCGCCGGAGCGCGTCCCTGCACACGCGATATTGTCGCAGCGCTTCGGCGTAAGCGCCGCGACGCGCGTGCAGCTCCATCATCGCGCGATGAGCGGCTTCATTGAGCGGCTCGAGCGCGAGGTGCTTTGCACAGGCGCGTATCGCACCTTCGACGTCTTCGTTGGCAATGCAAAGCTGGGTGAGGCTCTGCAGCGCCTCGATCGCTTGTCTACGAATGCTCATGCGTTCGTGCGTGAGCCATTCGTCGAATGCGCTCGAGCGCGCATCGAGACCGTCCAAGAGCTCGCCCCGCAAGAGTTCCACCGCTTCCTGCAACGAGGCACAGGTCGCAGCGGCCAGCGCGCGGCGCAAGCGCATGAGATCGGATTCGATGAGCTGGGGATCGAGCGCGATCGAGTCGCTCGTGGTCACGAGCGCGTGCTGGCAGCTCTTGGGCAAGGCCTTGCGTAGGGTCGCGACGGCTTGCCTGAGACTGGTGCGAGCCAGCTCGTCGTCCGCCTCTTCCCATAGCAACGCTGCGAGCTTCTGGCGGCCCTGCGATTCGCCTGGGCGTAGCGCCATATAGGCAAGCAGCGCCCGGCTCTTACGAGAGGAGATCTTGAGCTCCGCTCCATGCTCATCGAGCACGCGTAGCGGCCCCAGTAGCTGTAGTGTCAGGCGAGTCATGGCTGGGGATTCCCGTCGAGCCGGGCCGCGTTCACGTATTTTTCACGCCGGGTGTGTTCTTGTCATCACGCGCGGAGGATAGAAAAGCAGCCTCTTTGATCGGTCGCGTTGGAGGAGAAGCACCATGAGCCTGTTCGATTGTCGCGGTGTCCCGGTATCAACGACCAGCCGCGCATCCTTGGAGCGCTACGAGCAAGCCGTTGAGCTGTCAGCAGGATACTACTTGGACCCAATGACGGTCATTCAAGAAGCTCTAGAAGAGGAACCGGACTTCGCCGCGGCGCACCTGGTGCGTGCGGCGCTGGTGGTGACCGCAACAGACAAAGCTGGGGTACCGATGTTGCGCGAGAGTGTTGCTGCAATCGAACGCTTGGGCCGCCGCGCCAACGAACGCGAGCGCGCACACGCGGCCGCGGCTCGTGCTTGGCTGGAAGGCGATTTCGCCGATGCGGTGTGTCGCTATGGCGACATCCTGCTCGAATACCCCCACGATCTACTTGCATTGTAAGTCGCGCACTTGGGGGATTTCTACCTCGGGGCGAGTACGATGCTGCGCGACCGTGTCGCCCAGATCTTGCCGCTCTGGGATGCGAGCACGCCGGGCTACAACTTCGTACTTGGGATGTATGCATTCGGTCTCGAGGAGACGGGTGCATACTCGCGAGCGGAGGATACAGGGCGGCAAGCGCTCGAGCTCAACCCGCGCGATCCCTGGGCGGTGCACGCTGTCGCGCACGTGATGGAGATGCAAGGTCGTCTACGCGAAGGAGTCAATTGGCTCGTCGAGCGTCAGAAGGATTGGGCACCGAACAATGGCTTTGCATTTCACAACTGGTGGCATCTTGCGCTCTACCATCTGGACATCGGCAACATCAGCGAGGTGCTGTCGCTATACGATTCGCAGATTCGCCCGGCGGATTCCCGGGTTCCGCTCGAGATGATCGACGCCTCTGCGTTGCTGTGGCGGTTGTATCTGCGGGACGTCGACGTCGGACATCGTTGGTCCGCTTTGAGCGCTGCCTGGGAATCGTGCGCGGAGGATGCCTACTACGCCTTCAACGACGTGCACGCCGTCATGGCATTCGTCGGTGCACAGCAGCTCGACCGCGCGCTGAAGACTTTGGCGGTCATGGAGCGGCGTGCGGCAGACACGGACACCAACGCCGTCATGACCCGAGAGGTAGGGTTGCCAGTGGCACGTGCGTTGGTGGACTTCGGTGTGGGTCGCTATGAGGCATGTGTGGAGCGCTTGCTGTCGGTGCGCACGGTGACCAACCGTTTTGGCGGCAGCAATGCTCAGCGCGACTTGATTCACCTGACGCTGGTCGAAGCGGCCTTGCGCGCCGGGAAGATCAAGCTCGCGCGCGCACTGGCAGCTGAGCGCACGCAGCTGAAGCCGACGAGCCCGTTCAATTGGCACTTGACTGCCCGCGTTCATGAGTCGATGGGCGAGCACGAGCGCGCAGCGCGCGCGAGAGAAAGCGCCGAAGCCAGGAGGAGAGTGGTTCTGTGAGGCTGGAGGCGGGAGACTGGTGACTGTGCTGGAGTCCGCAGCCCCCTATGGCCGATGCTCTCGCGCTAGGTAGGTCTGCGACTGCATCTCGATCAAGCGACTTTGCGTGCGCTCGAATTCGAACGCGAGCCGGGTGCCCTGATAGAGCTGGTCGATCGGAGCCGCTGCTGACACGATCAGCTTGACGGCACGATCGTAGAACTCGTCCACCAGACTGATGAAGCGTCGTGCCTGGTTCTCGAGCTCCGACGTCAACACCGGCACGTCGCTCACGAACACGGTGTGAAAGCAGCGCGCCAGCTCTATGTAATCGTCCTGGCTCCGTGGGCCGTTGCAGAGCTCGTCGAACGTGAACCAGATCGTGTCGTTCGCCAGCTTGTGCGCATGTAGGCGTCGATGATTGATCGTGAGCGTCGCACCTGTGCGGCCGGGCTCGCCGGCGATATCGGCGAACAGTCGTTCGAGCTGGTGTGCATGCTCAGGTTCGCGCGTGACGAACCAAGTGGTCGCGCGTTCGAGCGTCCGCAGACGATAGTCGGGCCCGGCAGGCATGTGCACGACTTCCGTGTGCGTCTTGAGCAGCTCGATGGCTGGCAGGAAGCGCGCACGTTGCAAGCCGTCCCTGTAAAGATCATCGGGCGGTACGTTCGAGGTTGCCACCAACGAGACGCCGCGCTCGAACAATGCGCGAAATAGTGTGCCGAGCAACATCGCATCGGCGATGTCCGAGACGAAGAGCTCGTCGAAGCACACGATCCGCGTGCGCGCCGCGATTCTGTCGGCAACGCGCTCGAGCGGATCGACCGCATCGCGTTGTCGCTTGAGCTCATCGTGCACGGTCTGCATGAAGCGATGGAAATGACTGCGTTGCTTGTTCTTGAACGGCAGGCTGTGGAAGAACAGATCCATTAGCCATGTCTTGCCGCGTCCGACGCCGCCCCACACATATAGGCCGCGCACCGGTGCGCGCTTGCGTTTCGAGGAGAAGAGCTCCTTGAGAAAGCTTCGCGGCGCGGAGGCGAGCAAACGTGTGCGCAAGTCATCGAGGCGCGCCACGATCATCTCTTGAGCAGGATCGGGTGCATAGCCCAGCCGTGCGCACTCGGCGCGGTAGAGCGCTGCAACGGAAAGGTCAGGGGAGGGATGGGTCGTCACGCTGTGCAACGTACGAAATGGCGGGCGCGGCTCAAAGGTTCTGGTAGTTCGGTCCGGAACCGCCTTCCGGAGTCGTCCAAGTGATGATCTCGTAAGGATCCTTGATGTCGCATGCCTTGCAGTGGACGCAATTTGCGGCATTGATCTGCAGTCGCCGGCCTCCTTGTGCGTCTTCGACCATTTCGTAGACGCCGGCTGGGCAGAAACGCTCGCACGGGTTGCCGTATTCCGTCGTGCAACGCTCGACGCAAATCGATGTGTCGTGCACCAGGAGATGAACCGGTTGAGATTCATCGTGCACATTACCGGCGAAGAACACCGAGGCGAGCCGATCGCGCGGTGGCAGCGTACGCTTGACCCAGCCGCGATCGGGAGAGACGTACTCGTCGAGCTTCGCGAGCGCGGATGCATCCGATGTATTGCGGAGCGTCCAAGGCGTTCTGCCCTTCAGCAGCGCCTCGATGCCGGCATTGACGATTCCAAAGTACAGACCCTTCTTGAACGCTGGCTTGAAATTGCGCACCTGATACAGCTCGCGATGTCCTTCGGATGCGCGCCAACGCGCATCGAAGCCGGTGCTCTCACCACGCTCGGCCAAGTGCTCGGCCGCAAGCGTGCCGCAACGAATCGCTTGATGAATCCCTTTGATCTTGAAAACGTTCAAGGTCCCGGCTGCATCACCAATCAGCAGCGCACCGGGCATCTCGAGCTTGGGAAGAGATTGGTAGCCGCCCGCAGCGATTGTGCGCGCGCCGGCAGAGAGGATCTCGCCGCCTTCCAGCAGGTGTTTGACGTGGGGATGATGCTTGAACTGCTGGAACGCCTCGAACGGCTCCAGACGTGGATCGCGATAATCGAGGCCTACCACATAGCCCACGTAGAGGCGGTCCTCGCTCAGGTGATACACGAAGCTGCCCCCGTACGTGCCTGCATCGAGCGGCCAGCCGAATGCATGCTCTACTCGACCGGGTTGCACGCGACCGGGCGGCACCTGCCAGAGCTCCTTGAAGCCAAGCCCGAAGGTTGGCGGATCGATGCCGTCGCGCAAGTTGAACTGCCGCATGAGCTGCTTGGAGATGGAGCCGCGAGATCCCTCGGCCAGCACAGTCGTTCGCGCATGGATCTCGACGCCGGGCGTGTAGTTGGGTCCCGGTGTTCCATCCTTCTGTAACCCCATGTCGCCGACGCGTATACCTTTGACACGTCGGCCCTCATCGAGCAGCGCTTCAGCAGCCGCAAAGCCAGCGAACACGTCCACGCCGAGCGCTTCGGCTTGCTCTGCGAGCCAGGGTGTCAGTTGTCCGAGCGAGATGATGAAGTTGCCGCGGTTGTGCATGGGGCTCAGCTTGACCGCCCAATCAGGCAGCTTGTACGAGCCCGTCCGCGTCAAGAGCCGCACGTCGTCTTCCACGACCGGAATCTTCATCCCGGGAAAGTCGGCGCGCCAATTCGGCAGGAGTCGATCGAGCGGGCCCGGCTCGAGCACCGCGCCAGAGATCGAGTGTGCGCCGACGGCAGAGCCCTTCTCGAGCACGCACACATTGATCTCAGGCTTGAGTTGCTTCAAGCGAATGGCACACGCCAGTCCCGCCGGCCCTGCACCGACGATGACGACGTCGTACTCCATCACTTCGCGGTCGGACATGTTCTGCTCGCGTTTCCTTAGTCAGTGTCCGCGCAATTGTCTCGCAAAGTAGTGCGACCGGGCAAAGCGGCGTGGGCTGGGGACCGGAGGCTGGCGACCAAAGCTGGAAGCTGAACGCGCACTCGCGCTTCAAGTTACGCTGCAGCGTTGAAGAAGGCGCTCATCGCGGTGCCATTCGAATCGCGCCATCGAGCCGAATGCACTCGCCGTTCAGCATGACGTTCTCGCACAGGTGCACGACGAGTGCGGCGTACTCCTCGGGGCGACCGAGGCGCGCAGGGAAGGGGACCTGCTTGCTGAGCGAGTCCTGCGCCTCTTGCGGAAGCGCGGCCATCAGCGGCGTCTTGAAGATCCCCGGCGCGATCGTCATCACGCGAATACCGCTCGATGCAAGATCGCGCGCCATCGGCAACGTCATGCCGACGATGCCGCCTTTCGAAGCCGAGTAGGCAACTTGCCCGATCTGTCCCTCGAAGGCCGCCACTGAGGCGGTCATCACGATGAGCCCTCGTTCACCTTCTTCGTTCGGCGTGTTCTTCTGCATGACAGCGCAGGCGGCCTTGCAGACGAGAAGGGTGCCGACGAGGTTGATCTCGATCACCTTGCGGAAGAAATCGCCAGGCATGGGCCCTTCCTTGTTGACGATGCGGCGTGGCCATGCGACACCGGCACAATTGACGACAAGGTTGAGCCCGCCCATCTCGCGCTGCGCGCGCGCGACGGCCGCATCGACCAATGGCTCTTGCGTGACGTCGACTTCCTCGAAGTGAGCATTCGCTCCGAGTTGGCTTGCCGCTCGTGCACCGGCGTCGCGATTGACGTCAAACAGCACGACGCGTGCTCCGCCGCCGACGAGCCGCTCTGCCGTCGCCAGTCCCAGCCCCGACGCGCCGCCGGTGATAATCGCCTTCACTTCGTTGATGCGCATGTTTTCTCCTCAGATTGAACGGCGCCCGAACGCGTGTCACCGTTCGCTGTTAGCTTCGCCGACCCGCTAATCAAGCATCGCGAATGAGCCACCGCGGCCGCCGCTTCTCCAAGAACGCGCTCAGTCCTTCCTGCCCCTCGTCGCTCATGCGCAGCTTTGCGAGGAGTTGCGCCGTCTCTTCTTGGAGTGCGTCGCGGTCGTGCTCTGTTTCCAGCTTCCTAACGAGCTGCTTGGCTTCGCGAACCGCGAGCGGCCCACACGCCAAGACCGCCTCGATGTGCCGTTCCACCTCGCCATCGATGTCTGCCGGTGCGACCGTGCGATGCAAGAGCCCAATGTGTTGCGCCTCGTGGGCATCGAAAGGCAGCGCCGTCACGAAGAGTCGCCGCGCCTGGCGCGGGCCGATGGCCCGCACGACGTAAGGAGAGATCGTGGCCGGGACGATGCCGAGCCTCGCTTCACTGAATGCGAGCTTGGCTGTCTCGACACCGATCGCCACGTCGGCACACGCGATCAGGCCGATACCGCCGCCGAACGCATTGCCATTCACGCGCACGATGAGCGGACGGTCGATCTCATCCAGCGTGCGCAGGCAGCGCGCCAACAGGCGCGCATCCCCGAGATTCTCCTCCTCAGAGAGCTCCCGCATCGACCGCATGTATTCAATGTCGGCGCCTGCACAGAAACTCGCGCCCGCACCGGTCAGCACGATCACGCGCACGCGCTCATCGAGCCGGGCATCGAGCAGTGCGGCGTGCAGAGTCTCGAGAAGCTCTGCGTTCAACGCGTTGTGCTTCTCCGGACGATTCAATGTCAGCGTGAGGACGCCGCGAGCAGAAAGCGAGGTTACGATGGGCATGGGCTGTAGGCGCTAGGCTGTGAGCTGTCGTAACGCAGCGCGCATCACCTTCCCGCTAGTTCCCATGGTGTCGTACCTCCTCTTAATTACAGCCAGGGCAACCTCAGTCCCGAACCCGAGCCCCCAGCCCATGAGTCGTCACATCCTGAACACGCCATAACGCTCGTCGCCTGGTGCTGGGCCGTGCGCAGCCGTCGCGATGGCGAGCGACAGCACGCGGCGCGTGTCGATCGGATCGATGATGCCGTCGTCCCACAAGCGCGCGGTCGCATAGTACGGATGACCCTGAGTTTCGTACTGCGCACGGATCTCGTTCATGAAGCGCTCACGCTCGGCTTCAGGCCACTGCTCGCCGCGCGCTTTGAGCGCGTCGGCGCGAATCGTGGCCAGCACTTGCGCGGCTTGCTCGCCACCCATCACCGAGATACGTGCGTTCGGCCACATCCATAGCATGCGCGGACCGTAAGCACGGCCGCACATCGCATAGTTACCGGCACCGAATGAGCCGCCGATGATGACGGTGAACTTCGGTACCCGCGAGCAAGCGACCGCCGTGACCATCTTGGCGCCGTCTTTCGCGATGCCGCCGTGCTCAAACTTCTTGCCGACCATGAAACCGGTGATGTTCTGCAGGAACACAAGCGGCACATTGCGCCGGTTCGCGAGCTGGATGAAATGTGCCCCTTTGAGGGCAGACTCTGAGAACAGAATGCCGTTGTTCGCGACGATCGCGACTGGCCAGCCGTCGATGTGCGCGAAGCCGCACACAAGCGTCTTGCCGTACAGCGCCTTGAACTCGTGAAACTCGGAGGCATCGACGATGCGCGCGATGACTTCCCGAACATCGTATGGGTAGCGCGTATCGCGCGGAACGATGCCGTAGAGCTCCTGCGGGTCGTAGGCGGGCGGGCGGCTCTCGATACGCGGCAGCCAACAATCGTTCTTCCGTGCAAGGTGCTTGATCGTTGCGCGCGCCAGCTTGAGCGCGTGAGCGTCGTCATTGGCTAGGTGATCAGCTACGCCGGAGATGCGCGTGTGAACGTCGCCGCCACCGAGCGTCTCGGCGTCGACGATCTCGCCGGTGGCGGCTTTCACGAGTGGAGGACCGCCGAGAAAGATCGTGCCTTGGCGTTTGACGATGATCGTTTCGTCGCACATCGCCGGCACATAGGCTCCGCCGGCCGTGCACGAGCCCATCACGACGGCGATCTGGGCGATACCTGCGGCCGAGAGACGGGCTTGGTTGTAGAAGATGCGACCGAAGTGATCGCGATCCGGAAAGACCTCATCCTGCAATGGCAGAAAAGCGCCGCCGGAGTCGACGAGATAGACGCAGGGCAGGCGGTTTTCGGCGGCGATCTCCTGTGCGCGCAGATGCTTCTTCACGGTGATCGGGAAATACGTCCCGCCTTTCACGGTTGCGTCGTTCGCAACGACCATGACATGCATGCCGTGGACACGGCCGATGCCGGTGATGATGCCAGCACCGGGTGCGCTGCCGTCGTACATATCCTCGGCGGCGAGCGGCGAGAGCTCGAGAAACGGTGCACCCGGGTCGAGAAGCGTGGCGATGCGATCGCGCGGCAACAACTTGCCGCGCTCGGAGTGCTTGCGTCGTGCATCCTCGCCGCCGCCACGCGCGGCGATGTCGAGTCGCTGTCGTAGCTCGTCGACGAGCGCGCGCATGTAGGAGGCGTTGACGTGATAGCTCTCCGAGCTTGGATCGATGCGCGTCGGAATGATCATGCGCTCGCCTCGAAGATCTCGCGTCCGATCAGCATGCGACGAATCTCGTTCGTGCCGGCACCGATCTCGTAGAGCTTGGCGTCACGTAGCAGGCGTCCGGTCGGATAGTCGTTGATGTAGCCATTGCCGCCGAGCACCTGGATTGCTTGCAGCGCCATTTGCGTGGCGCGCTCGGAGGCATATAGGATGCAGCCGGCTGCATCGAAGCGCGTCACACGGCCACGATCGCAGGCGGCTGCAACCGAGTAGACGTATGCACGGCAGGCGTTCATGTTCGTGTACATGTCCGCGATCTTGCCTTGCATGAGCTGGAACGTGCCGATGGGGCGATTGAACTGCTTGCGCTCGTGCACGTACGGCAGCACGACATCCAGGCACGCACGCATGATGCCGAGCGGCCCACCGGCGAGCACGACCCGTTCGTAGTCGAGCCCACTCATGAGGACCTCGATGCCGAGCCCTTCCTTGTGCAGCACGTTCTCGACCGGTACCCGGCAGTTCTCGAACACGAGCTCGCATGTATCCGAGCCTCGCATGCCGAGCTTGTCGAGCTTTTGCGCCGTGCGAAAGCCGGGCATGCCGCGTTCGATGATGAACGCCGTGATGCCACGCGCACCAAGGTCGGGATCGAGCGTCGCGTAGACGACGAGAACATCGGCTTCGGGGCCGTTCGTGATCCACATCTTGGAGCCGTTGAGGACGTAGTGATCGCCGCGGCGCTCGGCGCGCGTGCGCATGCTGACGACGTCCGAGCCCGCGCCGGCCTCGCTCATCGCGAGCGCACCGACGTGCTCGCCGGAGATGAGCTTCGGTAGATACTTGTGCTTCTGCTCGGGCGTGCCCCAGCGTCGGATCTGATTGACGCACAGGTTGGAATGTGCCCCGTAGGACAGGCCGACCGATGCCGATGCGCGACTGATTTCCTCCATCGCCACGACGTGGGCGAGATAGCCGAGACCAGCGCCTCCGAAGGCTTCCTCCACCGTGATGCCCAGCAAGCCGAGCTCACCCATCTTGGGCCACAGCTCGCGCGGGAAACGGTTCTCCCGATCGATCATGTCGGCGAGCGGCGCGATGAGATCTCGAGCGAAGGCGGCCACGCTCGCGCGCAGCGCTTCGATGTCCTCGCCCAGTCCGAAGTCGAAATCTTCCATTGGACCTCCCGGCACCGCGAGTGCGACGGCAAGCAGCAACGGCGCCACCGACCGGCGTCTTGTGAAAGTTGTCCTATTGTCCGACAATCCGACCGAGTGTCAACGAAGGAAGAGTTGATGGCCCAACCTCGAGCGCGCCGCAGCACAGCCGGAGCGAGTGCCACGTCAACGGCAGCGAAGGCTCATCGTGAGCTCGAGCCACTGCGTTTCGAGCCGGTGGAGCGCGATCCAGCGTATACACGTGTGGCGCGCGCCATCGAAGCCAAGATTCTGGCGCGCGAGCTGCGCGCCGGCGACGCGCTGCCTCCGGAAATGGACTTGGCGCAACAGTTCCGCGTGCATCGCTCGACCGTGCGCGAAGCGCTGCGACGCTTGGAAAGTGCCGGTCTCGTCAAGCGCCCGCCGGGCGCCAAGCGTATGGTCGTGAGTCGACCGGCCGCTGCGGAGCTCGCGTCGGGCATGCGCCATGCGCTCGTGCTGCACGACGTGACATTCGTGGAAGTGTGGGAGGCGATGATGGTGATTGAGCCGGAGGTGGCGGCGCTTGCTGCTGCACGGCGCGATCAGCAGGATTTGCAAGCGCTGACCGCCGTGCACGAAGCGTTCAAGTCCTCGCCGAAAGGCGATCCGCATGCCGTTGAGGTCGTCGCGCGCTTCTTCGAGCTGCTCGGGGCCGCAGCGCGTAATCGCGTCTTGGTGCTCGCCAAGCAGTCACTCGCGCGGGTGTTGGCGCCTTCCTTGGCTCGCATGATCGACAAGGTGCCGCAGGCGCGCTCGCGTATTGCGGATGCGCAGAGAAGGATCATCGGCGCCGTGCACGACAAGAACGCCGAAGAGGCCCGCCGCTGGATGTCCAAGCACGTGCGCGACTTCAAGCGTGGCTACGAATTGGCGGGGATTTCGCCAGATACGCCGGTCAGCGTCGACTAAGTAAGAACGTCTTGGTAAGAACGTCTTGGCAGGAAGTCACATTTGGCAGGAAGGGCTCACAGCTCCAGCCTACAGCCCCTCAATTGCCATCGCCGTCGCTTCACCGCCGCCGATGCAGAGCGCAGCGACGCCGCGCTTCAGGTTGCGATGCCTGAGCGCGTGCACGAGCGTGGTGAGGATGCGGGCTCCGGTCGCACCGATCGGATGACCGAGCGCGCATGCGCCGCCGTTCACGTTGACCTTCGTCGGGTCGAGCTCGAGATCGTGGATGGCAGCCATGGTGACGCAGGCGAACGCTTCATTGATCTCATACAAATCCACTTGCGTGGCGCTCCATCCCGCGCGCTGCAGCACGGCGCGAATCGCACCGACCGGAGCGGTCGTGAACCACTCCGGCGCTTGCGCATGGCTTGCGTACGCCACGATGCGTGCGAGGGGCGTGAGCCCGTAGCGTTCGACGGCCTGCTCGCCGGCGACGATGACGACTGCAGCACCATCGGAGATCGATGAGGAGCTCGCGGCCGTCACCGTGCCGTCCTTGTTGAATGCTGGCTTCAAGGTCGGGATCTTCGCGATGTCGAGCGTGAACGGCGTTTCATCCTGTGCCACCACGCGCTCGCCTTTCCGCTCTTGCACCGTCACGGGCGCAATCTCGGCTTCGAAGGCGCCGCTCTCGATCGCCCTCAGAGAGCGACGTACCGATTCGGCGGCGAAAGTATCCTGCTGCTCGCGCGTGAAGCCGTATTTCTTGGCCGTCTGGTCCGCGAAATGACCCATGAGCTGCTTGTCGAACGGGCTTTGCAAGCCGTCGAAGAACATGTGATCGAGCAGCTCTGCATGGCCCATGCGCAAGCCGTTGCGCGCCTTCGGCAGCAAGTAGGGTGCGTTCGACATCGACTCGATCCCGCCTGCAAGAATGACGTCGGCCGAGCCGGCGCGAATCTGATCGGCCGCCATCATCACCGCTTTGAGCGCCGAGCCGCACATCTTGTTCACCGTTGTGGCGGGCACGCTCGCCGGCACACCGGCGCCGAGCGCGGCTTGTCGCGCCGGGGCCTGACCGAGACCGGCCATCAACACACAACCGAGGATCGTCTCGTCGATACGCTCCGGCGAGATACCGCTCGACTCGATCGCCGCTCGCGCTGCGACGGCTCCGAGCTGTGGTGCGCTGACCGCGCTCAACGTGCCTTGGAATGCACCGATGGGCGTGCGGTGCGCGGAAACGATGAATATGTCCTGGCTCATGTTGACTCGTTCTCGTCGGCTCGAGCGAGCTCCGGTCAGCGGTCACCGAAGCGCGATGAATGACAACTACACAGCCCGCGACGTGCTACCTGCGACGAAGGGCAACTTCGTTTGGCTGATGGAAGCAAGCCGCGCCTCCGCTAGCTTTTGCGCCGCTTGCCAGGTCGGAATCTTCTCCTCGCTGGCAAGCTCGAGAATGCGAGCGATGATGCCGTGAATGCGCGCGACCCGACGCTCGGCGCGTGCGACGCTGTAGCCCTGCAGCTCCAGCGCGCTGCTCATGAGACCGCCGGCATTGATCGCATAGTCGGGCGCGTACAGGATGCCGCGCCGCTCGAGCTCGGTGCCGAGCTCGTCCGATTCGAGCTGATTGTTCGCGCCGCCCGCGACGATCTCGCAGCGAAGGCGCGGCAAGGTGTCCTCGTTGATCACCGCACCGAGCGCGCAGGGCGAGAATACAGTTGCCTCGACATCGTAGATCTGTGACATCGGCACGGCCTCGGCACCGAACTCGTCGACGACTTGCTCGACGCGATCCTCCGCGATGTCGGTCACGAACACCTTGGCGCCGTGTGCGCGCAGCAACTTCACGAGGTGATAGCCGACTTGACCGGCGCCTTGGACCGCAAAGCTGACGCGTTGCAGATCCGCGTGCCCATACTTGAACTCGAGGCACGCGCGAATGCCATGCAACGTCCCGAGCGCCGTGAACCGCGAAGGATCGCCACTGCCGCCGTTCACTTCCGGCACGCCCACCACGTACGGCGTCTCGAGGCGGATCAGCTCCATGTCATCGGAGCTCGTGCCGACGTCCTCGCAAGCGATGTAGCGGCCGCCGAGCGAGTGAATGAACCGGCCGAGCGCACGAAACAGTGCCTCGCTCTTGTCGGTCTCGGGATTGCCGATCAGCACGGCCTTTGCGCCGCCGAGATCCAGGCCGGCGATCGCGGCCTTGTAGGTCATGCCGCGCGAATGCTTCAGCACATCGCGAACGGCATCGTCTTCGCTGACATAGGGCCACATGCGCAGCCCCCCGAAGGCGGGTCCGAGCCGTGTGCTATGGATCGCAATGATGCAGCGCAGACCGGATTCGGCGTGATGAAAGAAGACGACTTGCTCGTGTCCAAGTCGACCAACGGATTCGAACAGGTTCATGCGTCCTCGCTGTTCTGCTCGTGAGCACAGTATAGTCAGGGCTGCAAGCTGCAGCGGCTCGGAATTCGTGAGTCGTGAGTCGGGGTCGGAGCGGCGCGCCGCTCCCTTACAGCCTACAGTGTAAGGCGCTCGGCTTCACTCGGTGGCTGGCGCAGGGGAGGCGCACAGATCCGGCTCTTGCGCGACGGCAATGATGCGGGCTCGTGCCAGGTCGCGTGCAGCCGATACGGCTTCCGGCGTGCGCGCGTCCTCCATCGGGATCGCAGGCAGCACTTCGATCTCGATCTCGCCCGGCCGTGGAAGAAAACGCGTGCTAGGCAGGATGTAACGGGTACCCCGTATGCACACTGGCACGACGGGGAGCGCCGTGCGGGCCGCAATGGCGAATGCGCCGGTATGGAATTTGCCGACGCCGGGCTCGGCCAAGAACGTGCCCTCCGGGAAGAACACGAGAGCCTGGCCCGCATCCGCGGCTTTCAGAATTCGTCGGGCGTCCACGCCGCCGGCGTGGCGGTTGAAACGATCCACGAACTCCGAGCCGATACGCCGCAGCACCAGACCCACCAGCGGAATTCGGTTCACCTCCTTCTTGATGACGAAGCTGAACCGTGCCGGGAGCGCCGCCTTCATGACGATCCCATCCAGGTAACTCGCGTGATTGGCCACCACGATGCATGGCCCTGCGGGAAGGTGCTCGGCGCCGATCAGGCGCACGCGGATGCCGGCGACGATGAAGAAGAGGCGCGCGCTGGCATGAGCAATCTGTCGTCGCGCGGAGACGCCGAACGGCAGCAGCACGAGCAGGAAGGCGCACAAGCCCAGTGCGAGGAAGACGAGACCGGCATAAAGGCCGTAGATGATGTGCAGGATCTCGCGCGCGGTGCGTATCAGGACAGCGGGCATCGCAGGCAGGAATCAGCTTGAGCGGAAATTGATTGAAATAGTGTGACCGAGACTGTTTTCTGTGAGCCAGTTCACTTTATGTAACGCGCACGGGGGTTCTGTGATAAGTGTCACGTCCCGTTGCGGGTCCCCCTCCGCATACTGCCGGCTCACCCGCGTCGGTTGGACTCGGCCCTGCCGTTCCACCGTGCATGATTGGATACGATGAGCACAGCTACGAAACCGACAGTTTACTCGAGGACGGACGATGAGACGCGGCAGTCGCCGTCGTCGGCAATCATCGATCGCTTTCTCGATGCAGTTTGGCTGGAGCGCGGTCTGTCGCCGAACACCTTGTCGGCTTATCGCGCTGACTTGACTGCGCTCGATCGTTGGCTCCAGGGTCGCGGCACCTCGATCGTCGATGCCACGCGCGCCGATCTGCTTGATTTCATCGCGTGGCGGGTCGAATCGGGTGCGCGCCCCCGCTCGACGGCGCGGCAGCTGTCGAGCTTCCGTCGCTTCTATCGCTTTCTCGTCCGCGACGGCGTGCTGAAGGAAGATCCCACGGCGCAGATTGCGATGCCAAAGATCGGACGCTCACTGCCGAAGTCCTTGACCGAGGAGGAGGTGGAGGCGCTGTTGAACGCGCCCGAGATCAGCGATCCGCTCGGCTATCGCGATCGGACGATGCTCGAGGTGCTGTATGCAACGGGATTGCGCGTTTCTGAGCTCGTCAACCTGAAGTCCAGCCAAGTCAACATGAACCAGGGCGTGCTCAGAATCGTCGGCAAGGGCGATCGGGAACGTCTGATTCCGCTCGGCGAAGAAGCGGTGGAATGGCTGCAGAAGTTCATGAGCGGACCTCGCCTCGAAATTCTGCTTGAGCGCCAGACGGATTATCTGTTTCCGACGCGTCGCGGCGACCGCATGACGCGGCAGGCGTTCTGGCACATCATCAAGCGCTATGCGCAAAAGGCCGGCGTGAAGAAGGATCTATCGCCGCATACGCTGCGACACGCGTTCGCAACGCATCTGCTCAATCATGGCGCGGATTTGCGCGTAGTGCAGATGTTGCTTGGGCACAGCGACTTGTCGACGACGCAGATCTACACGCACGTGGCGCGCGAACGGATGAAAGAGCTGCACGCGCGCCATCACCCGAGGGGATAGTCAAGCTGGGGCCGGCCCCAGCCCACACCCTGTAGCCTTGAGCGCCTACCGCAGGCCAGTCTCCTGTCGCGCAATCACGAGCCGTTGGATTTCGCTGGTGCCTTCGTAGATCTCAGTGATCTTGGCGTCGCGGAAATACCGCTCCACCGGCAGCTCTTTCGAATAACCCATGCCTGCGTGGATCTGCACTGCCGCGTGCGCGCAGAACATCGCGGTCTCCGAGGCAGTGAGCTTTGCGATCGAGCCTTCGAGGGTATAGCGACGCCCGTCGCGCTTGGCCTGCTCGCGTAGCCATGCCGCGCGCCACGTGAGCAGGCGGGCGGCGTCGAGCCGACACTTCATGTCGGCGAGCTTCTGCTGGATCATCTGAAAGCTGCCGATTGGCGCACCGAAGGCCTTGCGCTCCTTCGCGTAAGCGAGCGATGCCTCGTAGGCGGCGCGGGCGATCCCGACCGCTTGAGCGGCGATGCCGATGCGCCCGGCATCGAGCACCTGCATGGCGATGGCGAATCCTTCGCCCTCGCGCCCCAAGCGATGCTCGACCGGGCAACGATAGTCGACGAGCTCGATCTCACAGGTCGCCGAGGCGCGAATCCCGAGCTTCGGCTCGGTCTTGCCGCGTACCAGCCCTGGTTCGCGGCAGTCGATGATGAATGCGCTGATGCCGCGCGATCTCTTCTCCGGATCAGTGACGGCGAAGAGCAGCATGTAATCGGCGACCGGCCCGGAAGTGATCCACGACTTCTTGCCGTTGATCACGTAGTGTGTGCCGTCCGCCGCGAGCGCTGCGCGGGTGCGCATGCTCGCCGCGTCGGAGCCGGACTGCGGCTCGGTGAGCGCGTACGCACCGATGGCCTGTCCCGATGCGACAGGGCGCACGAACTTCTGTTTCTGCTCTTCGGTGCCGAACTGCAGAATGCCGCCGCAATACAGCGAGTTGTTCACCGACATGATGGTCGCATGCGCGGCATCCGCCGCCGCGATCTCTTCCAGCATCAGCACGTAGCTGATCGCATCGAGCCCGGCGCCGCCATACTCGGGTGGGACCTCGACCCCCATGAAACCTAGCTCGCCCGCCTTACGGATCGTCTCGAACGGGAACTCCCCCGAAGCATCGAACTCGGCGGCGATCGGCGCCACTTCGCGTTGAGCGAACTCGCGCGCCACGGTTTGCATCATCTGCTGCTCGTCGCTCAGCTGGAAATCCATGCTGCTCCCCCTGTGGATCGAAGGAACGACGATACTGCGCGCACGCGGCATACGGAATGAGGGCAGGGCGTGGGTCCCGAGCCCTTTCTCGCACCCCACCTAGTACCGAGCGGCGACAACACCGTCTATACTTGCGCCCCCTCGCCGGTGTGGCGGAACTGGTAGACGCGCCGGACTCAAAATCCGGTTCTGGCAACAGAGTGTGGGTTCGATTCCCTCCACCGGCACCACTTTCCCAGGGACGGCGGGGACCGCTGGGCGGTGAGACGTTCATCATCGCTCCAGACGGATTCACCGCTTGTCGCCAACCGCGTCCTCCTCATGAAGTTCTGCTCCGCCTGCGGTCAGCCCGTCACAGTCAAGATCCCGGAAGGCGATCACTTGCCGCGGTTCGTGTGCACTGCCTGCGACACGATCCACTATCAGAATCCACGCATCATCGCGGGCTGTGTCATCGACGTCGATGGCAAGCTCCTCTTGTGTAAGCGCGCGATCGAGCCGCGACTCGGCTACTGGACGATTCCCGCCGGGTTCATGGAGAACGGCGAGTCGGTCCAGGCAGCGGCGGCTCGCGAGGCGATCGAGGAGGCATTGGCGCAGGTGGAAATCGGCTCTTTGCTGGCCGTCGTGAGCGTGGTGCACGCGAACCAAGTCCACATCATGTTTCGTGCACGCTTGGTCAATCCCACGTTCGGCGTCGGCCCCGAGAGCCTCGAGACCGCGCTCTACGAGGAGCACGAGATTCCATGGTCCGAAATCGCTTTCCTGAGCGTCGAGTTTGCCCTGCGTCGCTATCTCGAGGATCGACGCGAGGGCCGCGAGCGCGTGCACATCACGGACATCGACTTGCGAAGCAAGAATTCACCGTAAGCATCGTACGCGAGCGCGTCAGCATATCCCCATAACGCATCTGCCTCGCATCTGCACCCGCGCTTTGGCACAATTCATGTCAGTACGTCGCCGAGCGCTCAGCGCTCGCTGACCCTAGAGAAAGATCATCCGGAGCGTACGATGGCCTTCGTCGTCACCGAGAATTGCATCAAGTGCAAGTACACCGACTGCGTTGAAGTTTGCCCCGTCGATTGCTTTCACGAAGGTCCGAATTTCCTTGTGATCGATCCCGACGAGTGCATCGACTGCACGCTGTGCGAGCCCGAATGTCCGGTCGAAGCGATCTTTTCTGAGGAGGAGCTGCCGCCGGGCCAGGAGCACTTCAAGCAGCTCAATGCGGAGCTGGCGAAAGTGTGGCCGGTGATCACCGAGAAAAAGCCTGCGCCCCCCGATGCGAAGGAATGGGAGGGCAAGCCGGATAAGTTGAAGCTGCTCGAGAGATAGGCGCCCTCTGAGCCCCACAACCTCACTTCAGCTCGTCGAGCTTCCGTTTCAGCTCCACCGGCGGTAGATAGCCGCCAATGTAGTCGCCCTCGACGGTGAAGATGGCCGGCGTGCCGCGCACGCCGAGTCGCTCGCCGAGCGCGAACTGCTTGGCCACCGCAGCGGTGCCGCATGGCGGTGCGCTCACTTGCTCGCCGCGTTTCGCCTTCGTGATCGCAGCTTGACGATCCTTCGAGCACCAAACCGCCTCCATTTTGCGCCAGTCCGGCGAACCGGGTTTGCCGGAGCGAGGAAAGGCCAGGTAACGCACACGAATGCCAAGCTGCATCAGCTCGTCGATCTGGCTGTGCAGCCGCCTGCAATATCCGCACTCGACATCGGTGAAAACGGTGATCGTGTGCTCCACTTTTGTCGACGGCGCGAAGATGATCGCATCCCGCTCATCGAGCTTCGCGAGCGCCTCTCGTCGCTCTGTCATGCGTGCGCGCTCGCTGATGTTCTCGCGCGATTCCACGTCGTACATGTCGCCGGCGATCAGATAGCGCCCGTCTGCGCTCACATAGGCGGTATCCGGTCCGATTCGGATCTCGTATAGCCCCTTGATCTTCGATGGACGCACGTCCTCGACCGTGAGCTCGAGCTCTCGGAGCTTGGCCGCAATGACGGCGCGAGGATCGGATTGAGTGGCGGGTTCGGCGGCGTTGACGACCGCGGTCGTCAACGCGAATAGCAGGGGCAGGAGGACGCGGCTCATCGAGACTCCAGGATACGGCGTTCGCGGACCCAAACCGCTTGACGAGCGGTGCAGCGGTTGGCTCAGGAAAGCAAGTGTAGCGCAATTGGGAGGCGCGACGCCCTGCAGGGCTGGGTCCAAGCGAACTTTCGCGACCGTCCCAGCGTGCTCGAGCCGCTCGAGAGGGGAGCGGCGCAGCGCGTCGCCAGGCAATCCCGTGCCCAGCGACTTAGCCATCACTGTCCGGTGCTCCACGCTGCGACCTTTCGGCGACATCGTGCATCTAAGAAGCAGGATGTCGCACTTCCACGGTCACAACATTCCTGAAGATGTCATCCGTGCCGCCGCCGCTGGGGATCCGCAGGCGCACGAGGCGATATTCAAAGTGTATCGACAACCAGTTTATACGCTGATCCGTCGGCTGATTCCTTGCGCGGCCGCGGCGGACGACCTCTTCCAGGACACGTTCGTCGAGATATTGCGCAGCATTCGCAGCTACTCGAGCGAAGGCTCGTTCGCGGGATGGGTGCGCAGCATCGCAGTGAGCAAGTGTCTGATGTACTTGCGTTCGCCCTGGCACCGCAGCCTGCTGTGGCTCGACGACCAAGCCAACGATCTGCAGGCGCTCGTTGAGCGCGACGGCGCCAGCGAGGAAAGCGGCGTTCAGGGCGAGTTGGCCCAAGCGCTCGCGCAGTTGCCGGCGCTCACACGAGCGGTCGTGTGGCTCTACGACGTCGAAGGCTATACGCACGCAGAGATCGCCCGCCTCATGGGACGGTCCATCAGTTTCTCGAAATCACAACTGGCGCGCGCCCATGCGCGACTGCGCGCCGCGTTGCAAGGGGACGAGGTGCCCACGGGCGGCTCGTCCGCCCCGCGTGCAACCGACGCGACGGATGAGTCAGCACCCATGGTTCGGTTGGCTGCACTGAGAGATTGAATCGGTAGCTCGTATGCATCCAGTCAACGAAGAGGTGTTTTCCCCAAGCGACGGCGCGCTCGACGCCAAGTGGCGCGAGCACGTCGAGCAATGTCCCGAGTGCGCGGCGCGGCGTGCAGCAATCGAGCGCACTCGCGCGGCTCTCCGTGCGTTGCCGCCGCTCGAGCCCGTCGTCGAGTGGTCCGATATTCGTGCGCGTTTCGTGGCGGTCGAGAAAAAGGCACGAGTGCAACGCCGTCGCAGGCGCGCGCTCAGTAGCTTGGCGCTCGCGGCCAGTATTGCGCTCGTCGCGGTGCTCGTCCGCCTTGCGCATCTGGATGATAACAACGTGGTTGACTCGTCTACAGAAAAGGTTGCGAGCACCGAGACGACCGGTGCAGCGACGATCGAGCTGGCGCGCCTCATCGAACGGTCCCGCGAGCTCGATGAGCTCTTGCAAACGATGCCGCAACGACCGAGCGTCGAGCGGGTGGGCATGGCGGCAACGCTCGATTCGATGGAGGAGCGCATTCAATGGCTCGATCATCAGTTGTCGTACGCGCAGGCAGGTCTCGATGCGGAGCAAGCGCAGCGGCTGTGGCAAGAGCGCGTCGAGCTCATGGATTCACTGGTGAAGGTGCGCTATGCGCAAGCACAGACTGCCTCGTTCTAGTGTGAGTGCGCGCCGAATGCTTGTTCTTGACGGAGCTAGGCGGATGACGAAGCTGACCAAGGTGCTGTGCACGTCAATGTGTGTGGGTCTTGCGCTCTGCGGCGCCGAGCTTTCAGCGGCCAACAAAGCCGACGACGAAGGGTCGCGCAGGGTGCTGCAGCAACGACTGGACGAGGCACGCAAGCGACTCGAGGCAGCCGCACGCGAGGTGGCGGAGCTGAGCGTGGCCTTGTCCGACACCATGGTTCGCTTGCCGCCGCTCTCGTCGCTGGCGTACACGCCACGCGCGGCACTAGGCATTCTGCTCGGCACCGATCGGGACAAGCACGACGACGGCGTGGAGATCATGAGCGTGAGCCCCGGCGGTGCGGCTGCTGAAGCGGGTCTGCGGGCCGGCGACGTGCTCATCGAGATCGACGGCAAGTCGCTCGCGCGCGAAGGCATGCAGGATCCGCACGACAAGCTGCTGAGCTACATGCGCACCGTGGAGCCCGATCAGAAAGTGCGGCTACGCTATCGGCGCGACGGCAGGACGCACGAAGTGGAGCTGGTGGCGCGCCCGATGCGCAATCGGTTCGTTATTCCACCGCAGCTCGAGCACAACGCGTCGACGCTGCTCGGTTGGCTGCAGGATGGCGTGTTTTATCGGGCTGAAGGCGTCTTCGGCAGCGCCGAGCTTGTGGCCATGACACCGAAGCTCGGGCAGTACTTCGGCACGGACAAAGGCTTGCTCGTCGTGCGCGCACCTGCCGACAGCCGGCTCAAGCTCGAAGAGGGCGATGTCATCCTCGACATCGACGGACGCGTGCCTACGAGCCCTTCGCACGCCTTTCGTATCCTGAGCTCCTACCAGCCGGGCGAAAAGCTCAAGCTCAATGTCATGCGGCAGAAGAAGCGGCTTACCTTCGACGTCGTGATTCCCGACGAGCCTGTCAAGCGCAGCCGCTTCGAGCTGCGGCACCACCGTCCCGTCGAGCCGCACGCGCCAATGCGTACGCCCACGCCTGCGCGCGCGATCGTCAGCGTGAATACGGTCTAGGGTAGGGCGGCAGGCTACGGGCCACGGACGGCTACGGCGTGAGGTGCGCGAAGCGCCGTAGCGGTCGCCGCTCACACCTGCTACCGTGCGCGCCCCATGCGACGCGCCGATTTCTACTACGAGCTTCCGAGCGAGCTGATCGCACAGCGGCCGGCTCCCAACCGCACGGACAGTCGTTTGCTTCATCTGCATGGGCCGACAGGCGCCGTGCGCGATCTCTTTTTCCGCGATTTGCCGACGCTGCTGCGCCGAGGCGACCTGCTCGTCTTCAACGATACCAAGGTCATCCCGGCGCGCATCACCGGTAGGAAACCCACCGGCGGGCAGGTCGAGATCCTCTTGGAAAGAGTGCTCACGGAAAACCGCATCCTTGCGCAGGTGCGCGCCAGCAAGCCGCTCCGTCCCGATGCGCCGATCGCGTTGCCGGGCGGTGCAACTGCGCGCTTCATTAGCCGGCACGAGGATCTGTTCGAGCTCGAGCTCAGCACCGAGCCGCTGGGCTACTTCGAGCGCTACGGCACCATGCCGTTGCCGCCGTACATCGAGCGTCCGAGCGAAGCGGAAGATGCGACGCGCTACCAAACGGTGTATGCGCGCGCGCCCGGCGCGGTTGCGGCACCTACGGCGGGGTTGCACTTCGACGAGGCCATGCTGGAGCGGTGCGCCGCCATGGGTGTGCGGTTTGCGTTCGTCACGCTGCACGTCGGAGCCGGCACGTTTCAACCAGTGCGCGTCGATGATCTGGACCAGCACCGAATGCATGCAGAGCGCGTCACGGTGGATGCACGAGCATGCGCAGCGATCGCGCAAGCGCGCGCAGAAGGCGGCCGCATCATCGCCGTCGGGACGACGGTCGTGCGTAGCTTGGAGTCGGCTGTGAAGGACGGTCGCGTGCAGCCATTCAGCGGCGAGACACGGCTGTTCATCCGTCCCGGCTATCAGTTCCGGGTCATCGATGCGCTGCTCACCAACTTTCACTTGCCTGAATCGACGCTGCTGATGCTCGTGTGCGCCTTCGGTGGCTATGACGCGGTGATGGCCGCCTACCGTCACGCCGTGCGCGAGCGTTATCGCTTCTTCAGCTATGGGGATGCGATGTTTATTGAGGCTGGAGGCTGGGGACTGGAGGCTGGGGGCGTGACGCGTGGGTCTCCAGCCAAAGCGCAGCGCCTCGAGCCCAGCAGCTCAAGCGCAACTCAGCTGGGGATGACAGGCGATAACGTGTGCTTCGTCGTGGCTGAGTGATCGTTCTGCCAGCGTTGCATGTGAGCAGGCACCCAAATTCGTGCGTTCAGCAGCTACACTGTGCTCTTGCGGCTTCGGCCAGTCGTTCTTTGCTCCAGCCTCCAGTCTCCAGTCCAGCTCATGCATTTTCAGCTCCTAGCCACTGACGGGCGCGCGCGGCGCGGCCGCATCACGTTCCACCGCGGCGTCGTGGAGACGCCTGCATTCATGCCGGTGGGCACCTACGGCACCGTCAAGGCGATGACGCCGGAGGAGCTCGTCGATCTCGGCGCGCAGATCATTCTCGGTAACACGTTTCATCTCATGTTGAGGCCGGGCACGGACGTGATTCGCGCGCACGGCGGGCTGCATGGATTCATGAACTGGAAAGGACCGATCCTGACGGATTCGGGCGGCTTTCAGGTGTTCAGCCTAGCCACTCTGCGCAAGGTCACCGAGGAGGGCGTGCTCTTTCGCTCGCCGGTCAACGGCGATCTCGTGCTGCTCACACCCGAGCGCTCGATGCAGGTGCAGCGCGCGCTCGACTCTGACGTCGTCATGGTCTTCGACGAGTGCACGCCGTACCCTGCAACAGAAAAGCAAGCCAGAAGCTCGATGGAGCTGTCCCTGCGATGGGCGGCCCGCAGTCGTGCCGAGTTCGATCGGCTCGAGAACCCGCATGCGCTGTTCGGGATCGTTCAGGGAGGCATGTACGACGCGCTGCGCGAGGCGTCGCTCGCAGGGCTGCTCGAGATCGGCTTCGACGGTTATGCGATCGGCGGACTGGCGGTCGGGGAACCGAAAGAGGAACGCGAGCGCGTGCTCGATGTGCTCGAGCCAAAGCTGCCGATCGATCGCCCCAGGTATCTCATGGGCGTGGGCACGCCGGAGGATCTCGTCGAAGCGGTGCGCCGCGGCGTCGACATGTTCGATTGCGTGATGCCGACGCGGCATGCCCGCAACGGCCATCTGTTTACTTCAGAGGGCGTGATCAAGATCCGCAACGCGCGTTACGAGCGTGACACGCGCCCGCTCGATGAGGCGTGCACCTGCTACACGTGCGCACATTACAGCCGTGCCTACCTGCGGCATCTCGACAAATGCGGAGAAATTTTGGCTGCCCGGCTCGGCACCATTCATAATTTGCATTATTACCTTGCCTTGATGCAGTCGATGCGCACCGCCATCGAAGAAGGCCGCTTCAACGCCTTCGTTGCCGACTTCTATGCGCGCCGTCGTGAACGCGATTGAGCGCGTGTTGTGTCGCCGAACGGGCTTGGCACCGGCGTGCAAGGGCGGGGTGTGACTGGATCGTGACTTTGCCGCCTTCCATGCTCGCCGACTTACCGACCGCTCCATGGTTCCGCCACGTGCTCGTGGCGTGCTTGATCCTGGGAATCGTGCTGCTGACGTTCAGCGTGGTGCAGCCGTTTCTCGTGCCGCTCATCTGGGGCGCGATCCTCGCTTATGTGAGCTGGCCCGCCAACCGGCGCGTGCTGCAGCTCGTCGGGAAGCGGCCTGCGCTCGCCGCGCTGATCACCACTGTGCTCGTGACGCTTGCGCTCGTCGTTCCGATGATCTGGCTCGTGCTGCTGTTGCGAGTCGAAGCGCTGGCGGCTTATGCAGAAGTGCAAGCGTTTCTAATGAGCAAGCCCACCTTGCCGCCCGCCTTGCTCGATGTCCCGTGGCTCGGCCCGTGGGTGCAGCAGTGGCTGTCCGAAGTCGCGGAGAATCCCCACGTGCTGCGCGAGCAGTTCGTGTCCTTGATCGAGCAGTCTTCCGTCGAGATCTCACGGCTCATCGGCGGCGTCGGGCGCAACGCAGCCAAGCTGTTTTTCGCCGTGCTGTCCATGTTCTTCTTGCTGCGCGACGGCCCGCGCGTGCTACGAGAAGTGCGGGCGATCCTCGAAGGTATCCTGGGCCCGCGCGTGAGCGATTATCTGGATGCGATCGGCGCCACGACGCAGGCAGTCGTGTACGCACTGATTCTCGGCGCGATCGCGCAAGGCGTGGTCGCAGGCATCGGCTATTGGCTCTTCGGCTTGCAAGCGCCAGTGCTGCTCGGCGCGATCACGGTGCTGATCGCGCTCATTCCGTTCGGCGCACCCGTGGTTTGGGGCAGCTTGTCGATCTGGATGCTCTTGACCGGGGAGATCTTCGCGGGCATCGGTTTGCTGCTCTGGGGCGTGCTGCTCGTGAGCTGGATGGACAACATCGTGCGGCCGCTGGTGATCTCGAACGCGACGCGCATGCCGTTCTTGCTCGTGGTGTTCGGAGTCCTGGGCGGCGTGCTCGCATTCGGGCTCGTCGGGTTGTTTATCGGCCCAGTGCTGCTGGCTGTGATGCTGGCGATCTGGCGGGAGTGGCTCGAGCAACATCGGCCGCGGGAAGGAGTGTAAATGGCCTGGAGGCTGGAGGCGGCAGGTGTAATGCGTATGTCTCTAGCCTAAGCCCAGAGCCAAGCGTCCAGGGCCCAGCGCCCAGCCTCAGCTTGCCGCAGCATCCTTTGCCTTCGTCAACAAGACCTTGTCTATCCTCATGCCGTCCATGTCGACGATCTCAATGCGCAGATCGCGCCACGTGAGCGTGTCGCCGGCTTTCGGTATATGCCCGAGATGCGCCAGGATGAACCCCGCCACGGTGTGATAGTCGCGACCGACCATGTCGCGCCGCTCCAGCCGGCGTTGCAGCTCATCGATCGGCAAGTGCCCGTCGACGAGCCATGTGCCATCCGGCCGCAGAACCAACTCCGGGCGTTCGCGACTGCCGACGTCGGGCAGCTCGCCGGCAATCGCTTTGAGAATGTCGATCGGCGTTGCGATGCCTTCGATGCCGCCGTATTCATCGGTAATGACGGCAAGATGTGTGCTCGAGCGCTGGAACTGATCGAGGAGCTGCAGCGCCGAGATCGATTCCGGCACGTGCAACGGCTGCAGGATGTCCTTCTCCTCGTCGATGTGTCCACGATGAACGGCTTCGCTGAGGCTGGCTAGCGTGATGACTCCGAGCAAATTGTCGAGCTCGCCGCGTGCCAGCAGAAACCGCGAATGACCGCTTTCCTTCGCCTGCTGCCATAGCGCTGCGATCGGCTCATCGATGTCGAGCCACACGATCTCCTGACGCGGCACCATGATGGAGCCGACTCGGCGGTCGGCAAGCGCCAGGACGCCTTCAACCAAGCTGCGCTCGGAGGCAAGAAACACACCTGCGCGCGTGGCCTCGGCGATCAACGCTCGCACATCGTCCTCGGTCACCGCCGCCTGGGGTGCCGCAGACTGCGGCAGCAGGCGCAGGATGCCGTCCACTGAGACCCGCAACAAGGAGACAAAGGGCGCCATGATCTTGGCGAACCAGCGCATGATCGGCGCAACGCGTATTGCCAGCGCTTCTGCGTGCATGAGCGCCAGCCGCTTGGGCACGAGCTCGCCGATGATGAGCGACACATAGGTGATGATGACCGCCACCACCACGAAGGCAGCCTTTTGTGCATACACCGCGGCAAGGCCGAGCTCGACGAGCGTGGCTCCGAGCGGCTCGGCCAGCGTGGCGCCGCTGTAAAGGCCCGTCACGATGCTGATCAACGTGATGCCGATCTGGATCGCAGAGAGCAGGGTGGTCGGGTCTTCGATGAGCGCCAAGGCGGACTGAGCGCCCCGCTTGCCTTGCTCCACGGCGGCTTGGATCCTGCTGCGCTTGGAGGCCACGAGCGCCATCTCCGACAGAGCGAAGAACCCGTTGAGCAGGACGAGCAGCAGGATGACGACTATTTCGCCGGTAGGCATGGATCGCAGTGCGTTCGAAACCAGAGCGGGAGTGTAAGGCCGATCGGGCGAGGGTTCACGGACACGTGTCAAGGTCGAGCGAATGGCGGCGTCGCGGGCCCTTGTATGCTTTTCCGGCGCGAGCGGGGCGGCTGTGTATAATGCGCCGCTCATTTGGGCCGGCGACGGCCTACGGTTTTCAACAACTCCTCTAAGAGAGGTTTTTTCGGGGGCCCACCGATATGGACTGGCTCATCTCAACCGCCGCGGCGCAGGCGCAAGGCGCACCTGGGCAGCCCAATGCATTCATGAGCTTTTTGCCGCTCATCCTCATTTTCGTCGTTTTCTACTTTCTGCTGATCCGTCCGCAGGCCAAGCGGGCGAAAGAGCATCGCGCCATGATCGCGGCGCTCGAGGTCGGGACCGAGGTCGTGACGAGCGGCGGCATCCTCGGAAAGATCACCGAGCTCGGCGATCAGATCGTCACGGTGGAAATCGCCGACGGCGTGCGTGTGAAAGTCCAGCGCCATACGATCGCGCAAGTCCTCCCCAAAGGCACCCTAAAGAGCGCCTGACTCGCTTCATTCCATGTACCAGATACCGGCTTGGCGATATTGGCTCGTAGGCATCGTTCTGGCGGCGGGGCTGCTGTTGGCTCTGCCCAACATTTTTGGTGAAGAGCCCGCGATACAAGTCTCCCGTCAGGATCGGGGAGCGATGGGTTCTGAGGGGGAGCAGCGGATCCTCGGCGTGCTGCAAGCCAATCAGATTCCCTACAACACGAGCTATTTCGAAGATGACCGGCTGGTCGTACGTTTCACCAGCGTCGACGACCAGATCAGGGCGCGAGACGCGATCAGCGATGCGGCTCCGGGCGAATACATCGTCGCCTTGACCAGCGCATCGCGCAGTCCCAGGTGGCTGCGCGTGATCGGGCTCAAGCCAATGGCGCTCGGGCTCGACCTGCGCGGCGGCGTGCACTTCATGTACGAGGTCGACATGGCCGCTGCGATCGAGCAGACGTTGCAGCGGCTCGCGCAGGACGTGCGCACGCAGCTACGCAAAGAGCGCATTCAGTATCAGGCTGTCACGGTGCGCGGCGAGTCGGTGGAAGTGCTGCTGCGACCGGGCGCAAGCGTCGATGCGGCCCGCCGGGTGATTCAGGGAGACGATCCCACCATCATCTTGACCGAGAGCCAGATTGACGGGGCAACGCAGCTCGTCGCGACGCTGTCGCCGGAGCGCATCAAGCAGCGGCAGGACCTGGCGATCGAGCAGAACGTCACGACCTTGCGCAATCGCATCGACGAGCTCGGCGTGTCCGAGCCGATCGTCGCGCGGCAAGGTCTCGACCGCATCGTCGTTCAGCTGCCCGGCGTCCAAGATCCCAATCAGGCGATTCGCGTGCTCGGCGCGACAGCTACCGTCGAGTTCCGCCTCGTCGACGAGGCCAACAACCCCTACGAGGCGCAGCAAACCAAGCGCGTGCCGGTCGGTTCGAAGCTCTACATGACTCGCGAAGGCGCACCCGTGCTGCTAAAGCGCGAGATCATCGCCTCGGGCGACCAGCTCACGGATGCGATCTCTGGATGGTCCGAAGGTCGTCCGGCAGTGCACGTCACGCTCGATTCGCGCGCCGGGCAAGCCATGCTGAAGACGACCACCGAGAATCTCGGGCGGCGCATGGCGGTCGTGTACAAGGAGACCAAGCGCCTGGAGGAAGGAGAGCGCTGTAACGGCATCCGCTCCGGCAACCAGTGCACGGTAGAGGAAGTCATCAGCGTCGCGACCATCCAGGGGGTGTTCTCGAATCGCTTTCAGATCACCGGCCTCATGGCCTCCGAGGCGAACGAGCTGGCGCTGTTGCTTCGTGCCGGGTCGCTCGCGACGCCGATCTTCCTGGTCGAGCAACGCACCGTGGGTCCGACGCTCGGTCAAGACAACATCAAGGCGGGCATGATGGCGCTGGCGATCGGTGCCGTGCTGACGTTCGCGTTCCTGGCGGTTTATTACCGTACTTTCGGCATGGTCGCGAACGTGGTGCTGATCTGCAATGTGATCTTGCTGGTTGCCCTGATGTCGCTTCTGCAGGCAGCGCTGACGTTGCCGGGTATCGCGGGCATCGTGCTGACGATCGGCATGGCGGCCGACGCCAACATCCTCATCTACGAGCGCATGCGTGAGGAGCTGCGCAACGGCAACTCGCCGCATGCGGCGATCCAGGCCGGGTTCGACAAGGCATTCTCTGCGATCGCCGACGCAAACATCACGACCCTGATTGCGGGCATCGCATTGTTTGCGTTCGGCACTGGGCCGATCAAAGGCTTTGCCGTGACGCTCGTGCTCGGCATCTTCACGTCGCTGTTTACGGCCATCATGTGCAGCCGGGTGTTCATCGATGCGATCTGGGGCCGTCGGCGACACCTCAAGACGTTGCCCGTCTGAAGGCTAGCGAAGGGCAGAACGCAGATGGAATTTTTCAAGCGCACGCCGAATATCGATTTCATCGGTAAGCGGCACTACACGTACGTCCTCACTGCCATCCTGCTCGCGGCATCGATCCTGCTGTTGGCCGTGCGTGGGCTCAATTTCGGCATCGACTTCACCGGTGGCGTGGTCGTCGAAGTGAGCTATCCGGGCGTTGCCGATCACGACAAAGCGCGCGCGGCGCTCGCGGCAGCTGGCTTCGAGGACGCGCAGGTGCAGTCTTTCGGCAGCTCGCGCGATCTCATGGTGCGCGTGTTGCCGCCGGAGGGCGAGGACGTCAACCAAGTCGGAGCTCGCATCCAAGAGGCGCTGCGTGCCGACGAGCCGCAGGTCGTGGTGCGCCGTACTGAGCTGGTCGGTCCGCAGGTCGGCCGCGATTTGACGGAGCAGGGCGGGCTCGCGCTCCTGTTCACGTTTCTCGGCATCCTGGCCTACGTGGCGTTCCGGTTCGAGAAGAAGATGGCGACGGGCACGGTGCTCGCGGCCATCCACGACCCGATCCTCATTCTCGGCTTCTTCGCCGCGACACAGATGACCTTCGACCTGTCGGTGCTCGCCGCGATCCTCGCGGTGATCGGTTACTCGATCAACGACAGCGTCGTGATCTTCGACCGTGTCCGCGAGGTGTTGCTCGGCACGCGCAAGAACATCTCGACCAAGGACATGCTCAACCTGGCGGTGAACCAGACGTTGTCGCGTACCGTGATGACGAGCTTTTCGACGCTCTTCGTCGTCGTCGCGCTCTACGTTTTCGGCGGCGAGACGCTCAAGGGCTTCTCGGCGGCCATCATCGTCGGCGTCATCGTCGGCACCTACTCATCGATATTCATCGCGGCCGCGCTGGCCTACGACTTCAAGCTCAAGCCTCAGGATCTCATCGCCGCCAAGAAGAGCGATCCAGAGCTGGATGCGCTGCCGTAATGGACCGGAGACTGGAGACCGGAGGCTGGGGCGAGACGATGTATCCCAGCCGGTGATGCGCCCTTACGGATAGGCATTCGCTGCATGGTCGAAGCCCTATTGCCCCAGCCCCGAGCCCCGTAGCCTCAGCCCGATGTCTCTCCTCATCTGGATTGCTTTTCTCGTGCTCTTCGTCGGCGTGCTGGCGTTCGATCTGGGCGTTCTGCACCGCGAATCGCGCGAGATGAGCGTGCGCCAGGCGCTCGGCTGGACGACGGTGTGGGTTGCCACGGCGTTGTCCTTCAGCGGTCTGGTGTACGGTGTGTACGAGCATCATTGGCTCGGCTGGCGCACCGACGACAACACGTTGTCGGGCGCCGAGGCGATGATCCAATACATCACTGGCTATCTGCTCGAGTGGTCGCTCTCCGTCGACAATATCTTCGTGATCGCGGTCATCTTCACCTTCATGAAGATCCCGCCGCGCTTCCAGTATCGCGTGCTCTTCTGGGGCATCGTCGGGGCGATCGTGCTGCGCGGCGCGATGATCGCGATGGGTGCCGCGCTCATTCACGCGTTCGATTGGATGTTCTACGTGTTCGGCGGCATTCTGCTGCTATCGGCAGCGCGGATGCTGAAGGACGACGAGCAGTTCGATCCCAGCAACAGCGTGCTCGTTCGTCTGGCGCGGCGGGTGTACCCGGTGACGGATCGCTTGGACGGCGAGCGCTTCTTCACGATCAAGAACGGCAAACGCGCTGCCACGCCGCTGTTCGTGACGTTGCTGCTGGTCGATTTCGCAGACGTGGTATTCGCGGTCGATTCGATCCCGGCGATCTTCGCGGTGACCCAGGATCCGTTCATCGTCTTCACGTCGAATGCGTTCGCGATTCTCGGTCTGCGATCACTGTACTTTGCGATCGCAGGGCTCATGGTGATGTTCAGGTACCTCAAGTTCAGTCTGATCTTCATCCTGGCCTTCGTTGGCGTGAAGATGATGCTGCACCACCACGTGACGATTCCGCATCTGGTGTCGCTCGGCGTGATCGTCGGCTTCCTGGCGATCGGCATCGTGGCCTCGTTGGTGACGTCGCGGCGCGAGCACTCGAGCTAGGCCGTTTCCGCAGGCACGATCGACAGCGCGGCTGAGGCACCGCGACAGTCCGGAGACGTTCGATGGAGCTACTGACCGACCCGCAGGTATGGCTGGCCTTCGTGACGTTGACGGCGCTCGAGATCGTGCTCGGCATCGACAACATCATTTTCATCTCCATCCTCGTCGGCCGCCTGCCGGAGCGGCAGCGTCCGCGCGGCCGCACCATCGGCCTGGCGCTGGCCATGCTCACGCGCATCCTGTTGCTGCTGTCCATCACGTGGGTCATGGGCCTGTCGCAGGATTTGTTCTCCGTCTTCGGCAGCGGCGTGTCCGGGCGCGACCTCATTCTCATCGGCGGCGGCTTGTTCCTGCTCGCCAAGAGCACGATGGAGATTCACCACAGCCTGGAAGGCGCGAAACAGCCTCCGGACGTCGTCAAGGCGAAGGCGACGTTCTTGGGCGTGATCACTCAGATCGCCATCATCGACATCGTGTTCTCGTTGGACTCGGTGATCACCGCCGTGGGCATGGCAGAGCACGTCGAGGTGATGATCGCAGCGGTGGTCGCCGCCGTGATCGTCATGATGTTCATGGCCGGACCGATCAGCAACTTCGTCGATCGTCACCCGACGATCAAGATGCTCGCTCTGTCGTTCCTGATCCTGATCGGGGTGGCGCTGATCGGCGAGGGCTTCGAGCTGCACATTCCGAAGGGCTACATCTACTTCGCAATGGCATTCTCGGTCTCGGTCGAATTCCTCAACATGAGGATGAGGAAAAGTAGGGAACAGGAAACAGGGAATAGCTAGGGAACAGAGGCCTCCCTGACACGAGACGTGTCCTCCCTGCCTCGTTAGCGGTCTTCTTGCCGAAGGCTTGCCTGCCGCAGACTTCTCGCAGTCTCAGCTACGCCGCCGTGCAACCACGCTGCGAAGCACGCTGTCCGATGCCGAGCGCGCGAGCGCGCTGTGTCGCACGCCATACGCGAAGTAGACGCCGAATCCGATCAAGATCCACACGCTCATCCACTGCCAGTTGTCGGCGAACGCTTCGAAGAACAGCCACAGGCAGGCGAACGCACCGAGCGGGCACACTATGATGGCAGCTGGCACGCGGAAAGCGCGCGGCAGATCCGGGCGCGTGAATCGCAGCACGAGCACGCCGATACATACGGTCGAGAAGGCGAGCAGCGTGCCCATCGAGACGAGATCGCCGAGCACGCCAATCGGGAGGAGGCCGGCGAGCACGGTCGCCACGATGCCCACGAACGCGGTGCCGACGTGCGGCGTACGGTAGACCGGATGGACGCGACCGAAGCGCGGCGAGATGAGGCCGTCCTGCGCCATCGAGTAGAAGATGCGCGCTTGCCCCATGATCATGACGAGAATGACCGAGCTCAAGCCGGCGACTGCACCGATCTCGACCACGGTCTTGAGCCACAGCAAGTCAGGATACGCTTCGAGCGCTGTGGCGACCGGCTTGGGCGTGCCGAGCTCGGTATAGGGCAGCATGCCCGTCAGCACTGCGCATACCGACATATACAACAGCGTGCAGATGACGAGCGAGCCCAGGATGCCGATCGGCATGGCACGTTGGGGATTCTTCGTTTCCTGTGCCGCGGTCGAGACCGCATCGAAGCCGATGTAGGCGAAGAACACGATCGAGGCTGCGCGGAGCACGCCACCAAGACCGAATTGGCCCTCCTCGGTGCGCGGCGGGATGAACGGATCCCAGTTGGCCACGTCGACATGCTGCAAGCCGAAGCCCAGGAACAGCAGGATCACCGCCAGCTTGATCGCGACGATGACCGTGTTCGCAAACGCTGATTGGGTGATCCCTCGGTAGCAAAGCGCGGCCACGCCGATCACGATGGCGATCGCGGGCACATTGGCGATCGCGCCGGTCCAAACGAGCCGACCGTTGGAATAGGCGAGCGGCGCGGTGGAGAGCGCTTCCGGCAACGCGAGCTGAATGCCGATGGCATCGCCGATCGTGCCCAAGAGGCCATTCATGTAACCCGACCAGCCCACGGCGACGGTCGCGGCTGCGAACAGGTATTCGAGAATCAGGTTCCAGCCGATGAACCAGGCGACGATTTCTCCGAGGGTCGCATAAGAGTAGGAGTAGGCGCTGCCCGAGACCGGCAGCATCGCGGCGAACTCCGCGTAGCACAGGCCCGCCAAGGCGCATGCGAAGCCGGCGATCACGAAGCTCAACATCACGGCGGGTCCCGCATAGTTGGCAGCGGCTTGACCAGTCAACACGAAGATGCCAGCGCCGATGATGGCGCCGATGCCGAGCAGGACGAGGTGACGAGCAGTCAATACTCGCCTGAGCGAGACCTCACCATGCAGGCTGCCTTCGACGGGTTCGCCCGCATCGACATGGGGGGCGGCAGTCACCGGCTTCGTTCTAAATACACTCACGCGTTGATCCCTCCC
>Ga0207874_1000237_pt1 | contig 83137 bp, 81 predicted proteins | sample HigsolmetaAR201D_FD_184833 | JGI IMG/M metagenome (GOLD analysis project Ga0207874, IMG submission 184833) | Ionic liquid and high solid enriched microbial communities from the Joint BioEnergy Institute, USA - AR20-1-D (SPAdes) (version 2) ...
CATCGACTTCCGTCACACCGAGCCGGCTCCGAGCCCGCTGTCGGGATACTGAGCTACTCGACCAGCTCGACCCGGTAGGACGGAGCGCCCGATCCGCCCTCGTAGGGGTTGATCTCGAAGTGGCTCGACGCCAGGTTGATCGTGTAGCCGATGATGGCCCCGTTGCCGATCATCCTGTCGTTGTTGATCCCGATCTTCCCGTTCGGGAAGTAGATCGTCCCTTCGAAGCTGTTGAGGTCGGCGCTCATCTGCAGGCCGTTGTTCCAGCAGGAGGCAGTCCCGCCGGAGTTGCCGAAGAGAAGGAGGCCGTCGTCCTCGTACGGCGACGCCTCGTTGAAGGCCGCCGAGATGGTCATGGTGCCCGTCGCCACGATGGTGGTGTTGTGGAGGGAGTTGCCCGAGCCGTGGGGGCCCCCGGCGGGATAGATGTTCACGTTGCCCTGGACGTAGTTCAGGCCTTCCGGGATGGCAGCCGAGTTAGTGTTCATGCCGCTGGGCCAGTGGGTGTACATGCCCTCGGCCTGGGCGGCGGTCGCCTTGGAGCCGCCTGGGGCGTAGTTCTCGATCACCCAATCGGCGGGGACCGGGTAGGGCTGGGTCGTGGTCTGGCTGTGGCCGGCGAAGAACCGGCTCCCGTACTGGTTCTCCATCCAGTTCGGCATCTCGGTGACGTACGTCGTGTGGCCGTTGAAGAACATCGTGCCGAGCGGACCGGAGATGTTCATCCCGCCATTCGTGTGCACCCCGCCGTTGATCGTCTTCGACGCCGCCGGGAGCATCAGCGTGTTCTCTCCACAGGCCGGCGGGCCGCCGGCAAACAGGACGTAGGGCGAGGTTCCGGCGACCTTCTCGCATTCGGCTACGGCCTCGCTGATGACGGTCATCTCGTCGACGCCGACGGTCTTCCCGAAGGTGGTGGCGTCGGTCGAGGTGATCACGACGTGCTGTTTGCCGTCCTCGGACGTGACTTCCACGTCGACGGAGTCGAAGCCGTTCTCTTGAGCCACCGCCCGCCCGGCCGCCACCGGGTCTTCGCCGTGGCACGCTGCCCATGCCGCCGCCAGCGCCGCGTTGTCGGCGGCGCCCTGGGTGTGACGGCGCTGGTTGTATGCCAGGCCGCCGTCGATCGCCACCGCCGCCACGCCCATGAGGAGGAGGAGGAGGGTGATGGCGACTGTGATGAGGGCGGCTCCCGTGTCTTCTCTGTGTCGTCCGTTTCGCTTCATCGCAACTCTTCGGTTCTCACGCGCCGCACGTCCCGCCGAACACGTCCCCGGTGAAGGAGCGGGTGAGCTCGATCTGTTCGCCGAGGATCTGGCTGATCACCGGCGTCATCAGGTCGACTCGATGCGTGACCGTCACGGTGACCCTCTTGCCGTCGGGGGAGCAGCTGACGGCCACATCTCCCGGGTCGAGTTCCGGGTAGTCGATCGACTCGACGGCGCGCTGGCGTACGTTGTCGATTTCGTCGGGGTGGTAGGAGGCGTACATCGTCCCCTCTTCGGCGGCGTCCTGGACGCCGATGTAGGTGAAGATCGCCCGGCCCAGGTCGGCCACGCCTGTCACGAGGAGGATCAGGAACATCGCCACGAAGGCCATCTCGACGGCCGCCGCTCCTCGTTCGGACCGCCTGTCAGCCACTGATCTCTCCCTTGAAGACGGTCCGGGCCTGCTCGGATGTGATGTCGAACGCACCGACGATGTTGGAGATGAGAGGGATGGGCGAAGTGAACTCGGTGCTCACCTCCACGAGGACCCGGTCGCCGCTCAGAACGGTGCCTTCCGTGGGAGACGGTGTGCCTCCGCACGTCGACTTGACGGGCGTGCCCGGCCCTGTGTCGTAGCTGATGGTGATATCCGTACGGTCCCAGTCGAGCATCACAACCTTGGCCTCGGCAGCGCGGCGGATGCCGGCGCAGTCGGCGTAGCGAGGCACGCCGGGGGTGTAGGGGCTCTCGCCGACAGCCGTCGCATAGCGGGCGGCCTCGCGGGCGGCGGTGGATGCCGCCGAGTACGTGGCGACTCCGCGGCCGAACTCGATCACCCCGAAGATGAGGAGGAAGAGGAGCGGCGCCACCAGGGCATACTCGACCACGGTGGCCCCGCGCTGGGAGTGATTGGTTGACGCGAGCGGAAACAAAGTGCCCTTTCCCCGTTGTCGGTAGGCGATGGAGGTTGGGTCGCTCTACCGATCGAATGCCTTACCCACAGATCATCGGCGCCCGAGGCGGGATCTGGAGAGGTCTTTGGTCCCAAACGGCGGAGATTTCAGCCGCTGAGCGCGAACTCGAAGAAGACTACTACCTCGCTGCCGGGCGAGGGCCCGGGGATCTTCTTGCACTTCTCTGCGCCGTCCATCCCTTGGTCCGGCAGCACATCACACGAGAGCAACCTGAGGCTCACTGACTTCGCCGGCTGGTCGCTCGATCCGACGCGTCCCGGATCGTGACGGCACCAGTTGCCCGTGCTCTCCTCGAAGCCGCCGGTGCACGTGCCGTGGTCGGTCCAGATGGAGTCGATGTATGCCGGCAGATAGCCCACGATCAGATTCCCGGAGGCGAGCATAGGGAGAAGGACGAATCGCGGGCTGTTGTAGATACTCGGCACGAACAGATTGGCGGGCGGGTTGCTGTTCAGGCAGGTGGCGAGGTCGCCTCGGGCGTTATCGAAGTCCATGTCGTCGTCCCTGTCGTCGGCGGTCGAGGGTCCGGCAGCAGCATCCAGACACGAGCCGAGCGCAACGGACGTGTCGATGTATTCCCACAACGGGCGGTTCTCGATGTGGTCACCGTCGATCTGGGCGCCGCTCGACGACACGTCTAGTCGACCACTGACGAGGCCACTCATGAGGTCGCCTGAATCCACGGTTGCCGTGTCGGCGACCTCGTTGGGGTAAGGCTGAGTGCCGCAAAGGGCCCTTTTGTCTCCGGAATACGTTCCTGTCAGCGCGTCGACGCCGTCCCGGAGGCCAACCGACATCGAATCGCACGGATCGAACGCCGTCATCTCGAGCGGGACGCCGTTGCAGCTCTCGGCAACGGACGTTCCCGTCCCCAAGCAATACAGGTCGCCCACATCGGCGGTGGAGGCGACGCCAGCCGGGAACAGATTGACATCGATCGTCCGGGTGATGGTCACTTCGGCGGCCGCAAAGGTCTCGACTTCTTGGACTCCCAAGACGCGCCCGAAGGTGGTGGCGGTTCCCTGATTGGGGAGGCGCACTCGGATCGTGGCGTAAGGATCCCCATCGTCGTTCGGGCCAAAGCTGATGCAAGAACTACTGGGTGAGATTCCCAATTCCTGGGTTGTCTCGGCAAGGCTTTCGGTGTCCGTGCAAGCACTCCAGTCGCTCGCCTCGATGGAACGGCCCAGGTTCCTCTCGGCGTAGTCGCCGATGGCCAGTGCGACCCTATCCGGTCCGCCGCCACGCAGGAACTCGACGGCGCCGGCCAGAGCGGCAGCATCGGCGGCCGCCTGATCCAACCGCTGTTCGTTGCGGGCGGCACTGATGTCCACCGCGAAGGCGGCGAAGCCCAAGAGAACCAACATCGCGCTCGCCACGATGATCGCGGTGGCACCTCGATCCGACTGCAGTTCGATCCTCAGCACGTCACCGACTGTGGATCCCATGCCGGATCCTGTTGTTCTAGGCGCACTCTGGCCGTGTGCTGCAGCCTCATAGACGACGGGAACGCCCAATCGAGGAGCCCCGTCATCGTCCTCGCCGGGGCGTCGACCGTGGCCCGAACCTCGTCACCGACGTCGTCGCCGTCCCGCTCGAAGGTCACGACTGCTCCGGGCGCCGCCACATCGAGACGTTCGCAGACCGCGTCAGAATCGATCGTGTCGCTCTCGACGGCGGCCAGCCGTGCAGCTTCGGCGGCCCCGTGTCGGACATCGAGGTTCTGGGTGAAGAGCCACCCGACCTCGATGATTCCGCAGAGGAGAAGGATCAGGAGGGGCATGAGGAACGCGAGCTCGACGACGCTCGCGCCAACGTCGTTGAGAGCGCCACCATCGCGTCCTCGGGCATTACCCAGCCCCATCCGCCGTCCCCTGTCGAGTTCATCCGTACAGATCCACGTTAGTGAGCAGGCCCAACTGACGGGCCGTGAATCTCCCGCAACGAACTCGATTTCGGGAGAAGCGAGGAGATACGACTACGAGCGAAGCTCAGAAGTCGACTGCTGGCTCCATATGCATCACGGCGTCGTCGACCCAGGTCACCGTGCCGTTCCACCACAGGAAGCCGGTGATCCATTCGTAGTCGAACACGACGCGTACGCCTATCCAGTCCCTCTGCGCTCCCTCATTGTCTCTGTCCGATGAAGGCCACGAGTTCTGGAGTCGTTTCCACGTGACGCCGTTGCAGGTCAACAGATTCGTCGTGTCCGACGGCGTTGCTGGCCGGTATCGCTGACGGTTGCTACTAACGGCTCCCGACGTGTCCGACTCATAGATCCAGACCTCCGCGGGCGTAGCGTTGCTGAGCGATTGCAGAGCGCCAGCTGTGGCTTCCAGTATGAGACAGTCGGCATTGGTGTGATCCCCGGAGTTGGCAGCCAGCCGAACGCCTTCCCGCGTCGATTGGTTCACCGCAATCCAGTCCCGGAAGGCCATGCCGTATTCGAATGCTCCGATGGCGATCACCAAGAGCAAGCTGAGCGTCATCGCCACCTCGATCACGGCGGCACCTTGCTCTCTCATCCGCGGTCTCATTCGTTCGGTACCAGTCGTACGGGGTTGCCGATGACTCTGGCGGTCCATGTGGTGCGGTCCTGGGAGCCGTCCATGTCGAGGGCCATCTTCCAGAAGCAGTCCGTCGAGCAGGTGTAGGTCGACGGGATGTCGATGATCGCCGTCAGCCACTGCCCGTTGAACCGAGCGTTTCCGCTGATGGTGCTCTGGATTCGGCACTGACCGGAGCCGGAGTCCGTCTGGGTGCCGCCGTCATCCTCAGAGAACCATGAACAGTTGGGAGTGGTGCCATCCGGCCTCTTGACCTCGACCCAGGCGTTGTTGTTGTTCTCACCCGGGTCGTAGAACCTCAGTTCGAGCTTCTTCCCGGCATGAATCGGGTCGATCTCGGCGAGGTAGACCGTTGCCGTCCCGGTCGTTCCGTTCGTGAATATCGACATATCGTTGATGCCATAGACCCGCGCTCTCGCGCCCGAAGCCGGGTTGGTCGTCACGCCGATCGAGTAGCTGTTGTTGCCGCCCTGGTTCTCGGTGGACCACACACGAAGAACGTACAGTCCGCCTTCCGAAGGCGGACTCACGGTGCAGAGATCCACCCACCTGTTCTTGTACGTGCCGGACGACTGCTCCGACTGAATCGTAAGCGAGCAACCTGAGATTGAGGAGTTGTCGGTTGGGTCCAGCGGGGTGGAGTCCGGAGCGTACAACTGGTAGTGGGTTGTCATTCCTCCGTTGGCCGAGGCCGCCAGGCCATCGCCGTCACCCGTTTCGGTCTGGAAGTTGCGGCGAGCGTAGAACCCGGCGTCGTAGAGCTTCACGGTGAACGAGTTCTTGCCCGAAGGGATCTCGACGGCGTAGTAGTAGCCCGCGGCTCGGTAGTCCGAGTTTGAGCCGCCCGAGCAACTCCCAGAGCTCACCTCATAGCACCGAACCGCGAAGGGGTCTCCGTGTTCCTTGGCGGTGAGCGGTCCGTTGATCGCCGCCCAGAAATTCTGAGTGAAGCTACTGCAATGACCGAGCCCAGCGTTGTTGAGCACTGAGGAGCTCATGTTGCCGCCCACCCCGAAACACGACGACGGCGAACCCATCGGCACGGGCTTCACGTACTCCGCCGTCGCCGTGGCGCTGAGGGAGAATGTCTCGAATCCCATCACGCGGCTGAAGAAGCCTGGAGCTGTCGAACCCATGGTGACCTGGAGCTTGTTGTCGTCGAGTGCCGTCCAGCTCAGGGAGGTGTTCCCTCCCACGGGAAACCCGTTGGCGGCGGCGGCGCTTGCCGTGTCCATATCGACGGCTTCCGTATTCGAGGGCAGGTGAATCACACCCGCGAGAGCGGCAGCGTCGGCCGCTCTCTGGAGTCGGGCGCGGTTCAGATAGAGCCATCCGAGATCCACGGCAAAGGCCGAAAGCCCGAGCAGCAAGGCGAGAGCGCCGGCGATGAGGGGAAGGGCAGCGCCTCTCTCGTCCGACCAAAGCCGTCTGCTCCGCTGACGTTCTCTCCTCTTCATCAGTCGTACGCCTCCGGTTCCATCCGCATGATCGTCACCTCGTTCAGCTCGATCGCTCCCGAGAACGGGCCGAAGTTGGTGATCCAGTCCTGCTCCATGACGACCCGAACACCGATGATGTCGAGGGGGTTGGTGCCAGCCACGACCTGTCTACTGGTGGACGGCCAGGCGTTCGTTCGGCTCCAAGAATCCGCCGAGTCGTCCGGCGTGTTGCAATCCATTGGGTCACCGCCGATGTACCGCGCGACGTTGGTGTCGCTTGGAATCTGAACGCCTTGTTGAGTCGTCCGGAATATCTCTATGCGATCGAGGCTGGAGAGGTCCGGACCGAGTACGGAGGCCACTGCCGTGACGATCAGGCAGTCTGCGTCGGGGGCGTCGCCGACGAAGGCGGCAACTCTCGCGCCTTCGCGGGAGGCGTAGGAAGCGGTGAGATGGCCCTTGAAGGCGATTCCCATCTCGGCGATGCCGATCAGGATCAGAACGAGGATCGGGAACACCATCGCCATCTCGACCAGGGTCGCTCCCCGATCAGAACGGCGGTTCGATCTGCGGTCGTGCGAGCGCGAGCGCAAACCTCGCCCAGACCTCCAACCTTGTCCAGTCCCGTGAGGGCGTCGCACGTTACGCACAACCTTCCGATCTGTGATTGCCGGTTATCGGCCGCAGAGGTGCTGACCTTTATGGTCTCCCGACCTATCCAGGCGAGCTGTTCGCTGGCAGCTTCCGGCTGTCCGAGATCTGGGTGCGAGCGGCAGGCCCCCGATCGCCGCCTGGCTGAGCCCAGGCGTAGCCGATTGAACACCCACTCCGTACCCCGATCCGGACCATGTCGGCCTACAGGTTCGCGCGCTGGGGCGAAATTGCAATCCCTGGGGGGAATCCATGCCTGATGTCGACAGCTAACGATCAAGCCGTCGTGACGTCCTCCAGCGGGGCTCCCGTCTCTTCTGTGCCGGGTTCGGGGAACAGCGGCTCGATGCCCCAGCCGATCGCCCCGACGAGGATCATCAGCACCCCGATCACGACCAGCGCCTTGCCCCAGGCGCCCTCGTGGTAGATGAGTCCCCAACTGATGAGTGGGATCCCGGCGGCGAGGACGATCGGGAAGTAGGACGGACGGGGGAGAGGGATCGGATTGGGCGGGTTGAGTCCCTCGAACTCCAGCGCCGTCACGATCTCGTCGGCCTCGGGCCGACGTACCGCCCTGCCTTCGGCGTCCTCGGTGTACTTGCGGTGCCAGAACTCGTCGAGCTCGGACACGACCGGCACCACGGCGTAGTTGTACTCCGGGGTGGGGTTGGGGATCGTCCACTCGAGGGTGCGGGCGTCCCAGGGGTCGAGGCCGGCGACGTCGCCCTTGGTCTTCGAGCGCCACCAGTTGAACAGGAACACCAGGACGGCGAGGGCGATGATGAACGAGCCGACCGTCGACAGGCGGTTCCACCGCTCCAGGCCGAAGTCCGCCCCGTACTTCCACGTCCGCCGAACCATGCCCTGCAGGCCCAGCCAGTGCATCGGGGCGAACGTCAGGTTGAAGCCGATGAAGGTGAGCCAGAAGTGGAGCTTGCCCAGCTTCTCCGACATCAGCCGGCCCCGCAGCTTCGGGTACCAGTAGTAGAAGCCGCCGAAGAACGCGAACAGCGACCCGCCGAAGATCACGTAGTGGAAGTGGGCGACGATGTAGTAGGTGTCGGTCTGCTGCCAGTCGGAGGGCACCACGGCGTGCGTCACCCCTGACAGGCCGCCGATCACGAACATGGCGATCATCCCGAGGCAGAACAGCATCGGGGTCTTCAGTCTCAGCCGGCCGAGCCAGATCGTCCCCAGCCAGTTGAAGATCTTGATCCCGGTGGGGATGGCGATGGTCATCGTCCCCAGCCCGAAAGCCGCCTGGGCGACCGGCGGGATGCCGGAGGCGAACATGTGGTGGGCCCATACCCCGAAGCCCAGGAAGGCGATGGCGATCGTCGAGAAGACCATGGCGGCGTAGCCGAAGAGCGGCTTGCGGCTGAATACCGGCACCACCTCGGAGACGATCCCGAAGGCGGGGATGATCAGGATGTACACCTCGGGATGGCCGAACAGCCAGAACAGGTGCTGCCACAGGATCGGGTCGCCGCCGACGGCGGGGTCGAAGAACACAGCCCCGAACTGGCGGTCGAAGGTGACCATGAACAGGGCCACGGCGATGATCGGCAGCGAGAACAACAGGAGGAAGGCCGTCACCAGCGTGGTCCAGCAGAACACCGGCATCCGCAGCAGCCGCATCCCCTTGGCCCGCATGTTGAAGACGGTGACGATGAAGTTCACCGCCGAGATCAGCGACGCCAGGCCGAGGATCTGCAGCCCGAACGCCCAGTAGTCCAGCACGGTGCCCTGGGAGAAGTCGGGCCCGGCGTGGGGTTGGTAGCCGAACCATCCGCCGTTGGGCGCCGACGCCAGGAAGTCGAAGCCGCCCGGCCCGCCGTTGATCGGCATGTTCCCCACCGCCGCTCCGCCGGGATACGACGGGGGCAGGGCCGACCCGAACAGGAACGTCGAGTAGAGGAAGATCCCGCCGAAGAGGAAGATCCAAAACGACAGGGCGTTGAGGCGGGGGAAGGCGACGTCGCGGGCTCCGAGTTGCAGCGGCAGCAGGTAGTTCATGAACGCCGACGCCAGCGGCATGACGACGAGGAAGATCATCGTCGTGCCGTGCATGGTGAACAGGGCGTTGTAGGCGCCGGCGGTGAGGAACTCGGAGTTCGCCTGGGCCAGGTGGATGCGCAGGAGGAGCGCTTCGAGGCCGCCGATGAGGAAGAAGGTGAAGGCGGTGTACCCGTACATCACCCCGATGCGCTTGTGGTCGACGGTGGTCAGCCACGACGACAAGCCGCCTTCGGCCCGGGGGTGGTGATAGATCGTCGGCGCCCTCTCCGCCGTCGTCGCCATGGATCCCTCCTTTATCCACGGCCAACTTAGTAAAAACGACGGGGGGCGTAAAAAAGTTGGGGGCGCGCCGACAAGGAAGAGTGTGTGGAGCGGGTTGCGCCGGGGCTCAGTTGCTCTGGCTGAGGAGGCGCCGGTTCTTCACCTTCGCCTTGGCGTAGTCCCGGTTCATCATGGCGATGAAGTCGATGGAGATGCCCTTCGGGCAGGCCTTCTCGCACTCGCCGTGGTTGGTGCAGGACCCGAAGTACTGCTCCATCGTCTCCACCATCGCCTCGGTGCGCCGCCACCGCTCCGCCTGGCCCTGAGGCAGCAGGTTGAGGTGGGCGACCTTGGCGGCGGTGAACAGGTTGGCGGCCCCGTTGGGGCAGGCGGCGACACACGCCCCACAGCCGATGCAGGCGGCGGCGTCGAAGGCGGTGTCGGCGACCTCCTTGGGGACGGGGATGAGGTTGGCGTCGGGGGCCGAGCCGGTGTCGACCGAGATGTAGCCGCCGGCCTCGATGATCTTGTCGAACGCCGACCGGTCCACCACCAGGTCCTTGATGACTGGGAAGGCGGCGGCCCGCCACGGCTCCACGACGATCGTGTCGCCGTCCCGGAACTTGCGCATGTGCAGCTGGCAGGTGGCGGTGCCGAGCTGGGGGCCGTGGGGGAGCCCGTCGATCATCACCCCACAGCTGCCGCAGATCCCCTCCCGGCAGTCGTGGTCGAAGGCGATCGGCTCCTCGCCCTGGGCGATCAGCCGCTCGTTCAGCACGTCGAGCATCTCGAGGAACGACATGTCCGGCTCGATGTCCGTCACCTGGTAGGTCACGAACCGGCCCGGACGGTCGGCGCTCTCCTGTCTCCAGACTTGCAGCGTGATGTTCATTGGTGGACCTTGGCTCCGGGTTACTTGTAGCTACGGGTGGACGGGGTGACGTACTCGAACTCGAGAGGCTCTTTGATCAGGGCCGGCGCTTGGGGGTTGCCGGTCCACTCCCAGGCGGCGACGTAGGCGAACAGGTCGTCCCGCCGCAGCGCCTCGCCCTCTTCGGTCTGGTACTCCTCCCGGAAGTGGCCTCCGGCGGACTCTTCGCGGTGGAGGGCGTCGAGGCACATGAGCTGGGCCAGTTCGAAGAAGTCGTCGACCCGGCCCGCCTTCTCGAGGCTCTGGTTGAGCGACTCGTTGGTGCCCAGCACCCGCACGTCCCGCTTGAACTCCTCGTACAGGGCGGGGATCTCGGCGAGGGCCTTCTTCAGCCCCTCCTCGTTGCGGGACATGCCGCAGTAGTCCCACAGGATCTTGCCGAGCTCCCGGTGGAACCAGTCGACCGAGCGGGTGCCGCCGGTGTTGAGGTAGCCGGAGATGCGGCCCCGCACCTCGTCCTCCACCTCCCGGAAAGCCGGGTCGTCGGTGGGCACCACCGGGTCGCCGAGGAAGTCGGCCAGGTAGTCGCCGATCGTGTAGGGGAGGATGAAATAGCCGTCGGCCAGGCCCTGCATCAGCGCCGACGCCCCGAGGCGGTTGGCGCCGTGGTCGGAGAAGTTCGCCTCCCCGAGGGCGTAGAGGCCGGGGATCGTGGTCATCAGGTTGTAGTCGACCCACAGCCCGCCCATCGTGTAGTGGGGGGCGGGGTAGATGCGCATCGGGACCTTGTAGGGGTTCTCGTCGGTGATGCGCTCGTACATCTCGAACAGGTTGCCGTAGCGGTCGGCGATCACGTCGATGCCCAGCCGCTCGATGGCGTGGGAGAAGTCGAGGTACACGCCGTTCTTCAGCGGGCCGACGCCCTTTCCGGCGTCGACCATCCGCTTCGCCGCCCGGGAGGCGACGTCGCGGGGCACCAGGTTCCCGAACGCCGGGTACATCCGCTCCAGGTAGTAGTCGCGGTCCTCTTCGGGGATCTGGTCGGGGGGACGGTTGTCGTCGGCCCGCTTGGGCACCCAGATCCGCCCGTCGTTGCGGAGCGACTCGGACATCAGCGTCAGCTTCGACTGGAACTCGTCGGACTGGGGGATGCAGGTGGGGTGGATCTGGGTGAAGCAGGGGTTGGCGAACGCCGCTCCCCGCCGGTGCGCCCGCCAGGCGGCTGTCACGTTCGAGGCCATGGCGTTGGTGGAGAGGAAGAACACGTTGGCGTAGCCGCCGGTGGCCAGCACCACGGCGTGGGCAGAGTGGCTGCGGATCTCGCCGCTGATCAGGTCCCGGGTGACGATGCCCACCGCCCGGCCGTCCTTGACGACCAGGTCGAGCATCTCGGTGCGGCGGTGGAGCTTCACCGTTCCCGCCGCCACCTGGCGCAACAGCGCCTGATAGGCCCCGAGGAGGAGCTGTTGGCCGGTCTGGCCCCGGGCGTAGAAGGTGCGGGACACCTGGGCGCCGCCGAAGCTGCGGTTGTCGAGGTACCCGCCGTACTCGCGGGCGAAGGGCACGCCCTGGGCGGTGCACTGGTCGATGATGTTCAACGAGACGTCGGCCAGCCGGTACACGTTGGCTTCCCGGCTGCGGTAGTCACCGCCCTTGATGGTGTCGTAGAAGAGCCGGAAGACCGAGTCGCCGTCGTTGTGGTAGTTCTTGGCGGCGTTGATGCCGCCTTGGGCGGCGATCGAGTGGGCCCGCCGGGGGGAGTCGTGGAAGGTGAAGACCTCGACGTTGTATCCCAACTCACCCAATGTGGCGGCCGCCGACGCCCCCGCCAGGCCGGTGCCCACCACGATGATCTTGAACTTGCGCTTGTTGTTGGGGTTGACGAGCCGGATCGAGAACTTGTGGTTCTCCCACTTGTCCTCCAGCGGCCCGCCCGGGATCTTGGAGTCGAGTTGGCGGGACGAGATGGTGTAGGTCATATCAGGCTCCTACGAATCCGAGCAGGACGGACAGCGGCATGATCACGTTCGGCACGACGATCACCGCCGTCAGCGCCACCGCGAAGTAGCGACGCCAGCGGTTGAAGCGGGGGTGGTTGACGCCCATGCTCTGGAACATCGACCAGGCGCCGTGGAAGATGTGGGGGGCGAGGGCCAGTTGGGCGAGGACGTAGAACGCCGTCACCCACGGGCGGGAGAAGGTGGCGATGAAGTTGGCGTACACCTGCCCGTGCTCCCAGCTGTCCGGCGCCGCCGGCTGGATGCCCCAGGTCAGGTCGGCGAGGTGGAAGATCACGAACAGGATGACGATCACCCCCGACCAGCGCATGGTGCGGCTGGCGTAGTTGGCGGCCAGGTACTGGCGGGGGCCGGCGTAATCGACCGGGCGGGCCCGCCGGTTCATGATCGTCAGCGAGTAGGCGGCGTGGACGTGGAGCAGGAAGGCGATGATCAGACCCACCCGCAGGATCCACAACACCACGCCGTGGGGGGCGATGGGGAAGAGGAGGGATCTCAGGGCCTGGGCGTACAGATCGAGCTCGGGCACTCCGTCCACGGCGGGGAGGAAGACCTTGAGGTTGCCGATCATGTGAGCGACCAGGTACCCCAACAGGACGATCCCCGACAGGGCCATCACCCACTTCTTGCCGACGGCCGAGCGATAGAAGTCAACGAACCACGGATCGCGCCTACGTTCTTCTGTGGCGACCAACTCGTCCTTCCTATCCGGTCCGCCCATTATGGCAAGCCCAACCACCCCCCCTTGACGGCGCGCGTAAGACTCCGTAATCTCAAACGTGTAATTACACGCGTGTAAGGGGATGCGATGCAGAGCAAGCTCATCGAAGCCCTGGCGGTTGGGGAGCTGTCATGGCAGGACTACGCCAATTGCCGGGGAGCGGATGCCGACCTGTTCTTCCCCGAGCGCGGCGCTTCCACCCGCAAGGCCAAGGCGATCTGCGCCGAGTGCCAGGTGAGACAGGAATGCCTCGAGTTCGCCATCCAGATCGGTGAGAAGTTCGGGATCTGGGGAGGGATGTCCGAGAGGGAGCGCCGCAAGATCCGCCGCGAACGCCAGTTGGCCGCCCGCCGCGCCAGCTGACCCTTCCCGCCGCCGCTACCTCGTCCGGCGGCGATCGTCTGCGAAGATACGGGGATGCCTGTCTTCTTCGGCGAGATGAAACACGCCGACCACCCCAAGAAGCTGCCGGCGGTGGTCCACGTCGACAAGGGAAACATCCGTCTCCAGTCCGGCAAGACGGTGTTGGGGGAGTGGAAGCTCTACGAGGTCCAGATCGAAGAGCGCGACCCCCAGACGATCAGCTTCCGGGTAGACGACGACGAGGTGCTCCTCAACCTCCAGCAGCACGAGAGCTTCCTCGCCGAGACCGCCTCAGCCCGGGTGGACCCGAGGCGCCAGCGGAGGGCGCCCACCCACGAAGCGTTCCGCAAACCCGACGAAGGCCCGACCCTCGGCGAGGAGATCCGCGAGGACGTGACCAAAGAGGTCACCGGCGTCGTCGACGAGATCAAGGCCCTGTGGGAGTCGGTCTACGTCGGCACGCCGTTCTGGATCGGCGTGGGCGTCTTCGCCCTCGCCGTCGTGTTCGTCCCCGCCGTGCTGGTCGGGCTCTTGTTCGTCGTCGGCGTCGTCTCCCTCGTCGTGGGGGCGATCGCCTACGTCGAGTCGTCCCTGGCCGTCAAGCTGCCCGGATCCCTCACCCCGACGCGCCTCATCGCCGTCGGAGTCGTGGCCATCGGCCTCGGGATCGTCGTGAGCCTGATCCGCTAGAGGTAGGTCCCGGGCGGCTCCGGCCGCTCCTGGCCCCGCTGCAGGGCCCGCCGCTGCATCTCCGCCAGCTGGCTCTGGGCGGCCACCTGCTGGGAGAACAGCGTCGCCTGGATCCCATGGAACAGGCCTTCGAGCCAGCCGATCAGCTGCGCCTGGGCGATGCGGATCTCCGCTTCGGACGCGTCCTCGGACCTCAACGGCAGCATCACCTCGTCGAACTCCTGGAGGAGGCTCTCCGACAGCACGTCGCGCAGCTCGTCCAGGGACCTGCGGTGGATCTCGGCGATCCGGGCCCGGCCCTTCTCGTCGATCGGCGCCTGGCGCACCTCGTCGAGCATGGCGCGGGTCATCGAGGCGATCCGGATCAGCTTCGTCGGCTGGCTGATCGCCTCCCTGACGACGTCCGATTCCTCGTCGTCGGGTTCGACGACTTCCGGTTTGACCGCTTCTTCTCTGACCGCTTCTTCGTTGTGGTTCATTGCGTCATCCAGGGTACGCCCGCCCCGGGACGTGAACCACTCGGCGGCCCGCTGACGTACTGGAAGGGGATTCGACCGGAGGGATCGTCCCGTGAAGAAGCTGTGGATTCTCGTCGTCTCGTTGTCGCTGGTCGCCGCTTGCGGAGGCGACGGCTCCGACACCGCCGAAGACGACAGCGCTCCGCCCGCCGACACCACCGAAGCGGCACCCGCTACGACCGCGGCCGACGAGGCGGCGGAGAACCCCAGGATCGTCATCTCGGGCATGGCCTTCAGCGGGGCGACCACCGTCTCGGTGGGAGACACCATCGAGATCGTCAACAACGACGAGGTCCCCCACACCTGGACCGCCGAAGACGGCACGTTCGACGTGTCGGTCGGTCCCGGGGAGACCGCCACCTACACCTTCGAAGAGGCGGGCGAGTTCCCCTACTTCTGCGAGATCCATCCTTCGATGACGGGAACCATCATCGTCGAGGGCTGACCGCCCTCCTTCACATAGGTTCCTCGCCCCCATACGATGGCGGTGTACGTCATTGGAGGACGACACATGGCGAATGAGGATCTTCCCCCCATTCTCGACGCAGCGCAGGTAGCGGACCTGTTGGGGATGAACGTGCAGATGGTTCGGCGCTACGCGCGAGAGGGAAGGCTCCCCGCCTACAAGTTGCCCGGGGGACGGACGTTCAAGTTCTTCCGCGACGACCTCTTCCAGTTCATCCGCGCTCACCCCGTGGTCCCGGAGAGCGAGGAAAGAGCTGAGAAGAGCGATCGAGCAGAGGCGGAAACCGACTGAACACGAGGGCCAACACACCGAGCGGAATGTAGGTCCGCTTCCCGCCGCCCCCATCGACTACCAGGTGGTCGGCGGCGACCACTTCCAGCAAACCCTCTCCTCTCTCCCCTCCGGTGGTCACCACCGTCACTCGAGCACCCGCTTGCTCCAGTTCCCCGAGCCGAGCCCGCAGCGTCGCTGCTGCCGGCTTCCCCGACGCACCACCCGACGATCTCCTCTCGAGGCCGAGCGTCACGCGGTCGAGCGCGACATCCACCACTCCGTCGCCGTCGTCCAGCACCAGGTAGTCGACCCCGACGGCGATCACCGGATGCGCCAGCCGCAGGCCGGCTACCTCGACCGTCACCCGGTCCCCTCGGTGCATCGCCTCCCGAGCCACATCCGCCAGGGTCCGGGCGCGGCGCCGCTGCAGCTCCGTCAACTGCTCGTCGGCCGCCGCCTCCTCCCGCCACTCCCGGCCCGCACCCTGGCGCAGCGAACGGGCCAGCTCGTCGAACTCGTCAGGCATGGTTTTCGCGCTTCTTGGCGTACCGCAGGAGTTCAGCGTAGGTTCGTCACTGTCGTGGAGGAGAGGGGATGACAGTCGGACTTCCCTCGGGGGTGAAAGAGGGAGTCGGCGAGACACTTCGGACCCGTCGGCGGCGGCCCAGCCTCGGTCACCTGGCGGTAGCGGTGGCAGCGATCTTGGCCTTCGTGGCCAACATGGCGTTCCTGCGGTCGCGGGACGACATGACCCGGGTGGTGGTGGCGGCACGTCCCATCCAGGCCGGCGAGACCATCGAGACGGCAGACCTCACCACGACGGAGGTCCGCGCCGATGCCGGCATCCTCGCCACCTTGCTCACGTCGCTGGAAGGGCTGGAGGGTCGGGTGGCCCGGCGGTCCCTGGCCCCCGGCGAACTGGTCGGGGCGGCGGACCTCCTCACCGGGGCTTCGCCAGACGGCCTGGTGTCGATGTCGGTTCCCACCGACAAGGCCCACGCCGCCGGGGGGATGATCCGGGTGGGCGATCGGGTGGACGTCATCGACGTCGACGATGCCGGGAAGGCCGGCTTCGTCGTCAGGAACGTGCCCGTCATCGCCGTCTCGAGCGAATCGACCGGGGCTTTCGTCGGGGGAGACGAGGGATACGTCGTTCTCGGGCTCGAGCGGTCCGACACCCTGAGACTGGCCGAGGCCATCGCCGACGGACGCGTCGACATCGTGGTCACGACGGGGGTGGCCGATGACTGACATCGAGTTGGCGTTGGCGGCGTCTGCCCGCACGTGGGGAGGCGCCCTCCATCGCTTTCTCGCCGATCACGGCGGTGCCCGGGTGCGGGCGACCGTCATGGGCCCGGAAGAAGCCGTCGCCGAGAGCTACCACGCCCTCGTCATCGACGACGTCTGCTCCTTCCTCACTCCCCGGCTCGTCGACCAGGTCCGCCGATCGGGGCGCCTGGTGGTGGGCGTCTACGACTCCCGCGACGGCGCCGACGCCAAACGGCGCCTGTTGGACTGCGGAGTCGACGACGTCATCGAGGCAGACGCCAGCCCCGAGGAGTTCCTCGCCGTCGTCCGGGCCGTACTCGACCTGGCGCCGTACGTGCCGGGGATGCCCTCGCCCTCGGGCCCACCCGAGAAGAAGGGGCAGGTGGTGGTCGTCGGGGCGCCCCCCGGAGGATGCGGAGCATCCGAGGTCGCGGTGGCCCTGGCCGGGATCTACGACGCCCTCCTCGTCGACGCCGACGACGTGGCGCCGTCGCTGGCGCAGCGGCTGGGAGCGCCGCTGCTACCGAACCTGCGCACCGCCATCGACGTCGTCTACCACCAGTCCGGCACGCTCGACGACGTCGTCGTCGACGCCGGTGTCCGGCTTCTCGCCGGCCTGGCGACCGGGGACGACTGGGGCCAGCTCCACCCCGGCGAGGTAGACGCCGTCGTCGCCGAGGCGGCAGCCGTCCATCCGCGGGTGGTGGTCAACGTCGGCTCGGGGTTGGAGCGACCTCGGGTCGGCGAGGGCCGTTTCGGGCTCGCCCGGGCGCTCCTGCGGCTGGCCGACCGCATCGTCGGAGTGGGTCTCCCGTATCCGGTCGGAGTGGCCCGGCTCATCAGATGGGCGTCGGAGGCCGCCACGTTGGCGCCCGACACGCCGCTCGTCCTGGCAGTCAACCGGATCGACCGGTCGCCCTACCGGCGGGCCGAGATCGAACGGGAGCTGGCCGCCGCCCTCCCCGGGTCCCCGGTGGTGTTCCTCCCCGAAGACAAGCGGGTCACCGAGGCGGCCTGGGCGGGGACCCAGGTGCGTCGCGGGCCGTTCCGAAAGGCCGTGTCCCGCCTCGCCGCCGAGGTCGGGGCATGACCGACGCCTACGAAGACATCCGTCGCCGGGTCGTCGCCGCCATCGACGAGAGGAAGCTCGACGTCCACGTCGACCGGTCCGCGGTGCGAGCCTTGGTGGTGGAGGCAGTCGAGGACTACCAGAGGAGCGTCCAGCTCGGTCAGAGCCGCCCTCTCGCCGACCCGGCGGCGATGGTCGACCGAGTGCTCCGGTCCGTGGCGGACCTCGGGCCGCTCACCTCTCTACTCTCCCGCCACGACATCGAGGAGGTGTTCATCGAAGGGGGACGGGTCACCTATCTCGACGCCTCCGGCCGCCTCCGGGCGATCGACGAGCCGACGTCGGAACGAGAGAACCGCCAGGTGCTCGACCGGCTCCTCGCCGAGGCGGACCGCCGCCTCGACGCGTCGAGCCCGATGGTCCAGGCCCGGGTGCTCGGCGAGTCCGCCCGGCTCACCGCGGTGATCCCTCCGGTTTCGGACCGGCTGTCGGCCACCATCCGTCGCTACGCGTTGCGGCGGGAGACGCTCGAGACCATGGTCGAACGGTCGGCGCTGTCGGCCGAAGCCGCTCGGTTCCTGTGGGCGGTCATGCAGGCGACGACATCGGTCGTCGTCTCCGGTCCTCCCGGCGCCGGCAAGACTTCGCTGCTCTCTGCTCTCATCGGAGCGGTGCCGGCCTCGCACTGCGTGCGATGCTGCGAGGAAGTCCGAGAGCTGCACGTCCCGCTGGTGCACGGGTCGTTCTACGAGGCGCGTCCCCCCGCCCTCGACGGCACGGGTGAGATCAGCCTCCGCGACCTGGTCAAGCTGGTGCTGGCGATGCGTCCCGACCGCATCGTCGTCGGAGAGGTCCGGGGAGCCGAGGCGTTCGAGCTGACGAGGGCAGTGAACGCCGGATGTGGCTTCGCCTGTACCGTCCACGCCAACTCGGCGCCCGACGCGTTGGATGCCCTGGTCAATGCCGCCCTGATGGCGGGAGAGAACGTGACCGAGTCGGTGGTCCGCAAGGTCTTCGCGTCGGCGATCGACTTCGTCGTCCATCTCGATCGCGACGCCGCCGGGGACGGCCCGATCCGGCGGCGGGTGATGGAGATACTCGCCGTCGTCCCGTCGTTGCGCGACGACTTCTCCACCCAGCCGATCTTCGTTCGCGAACACCTCGGAGCGCCGCTCGAGTGGACCGGGGCGCTGCCGCCGCAGCCGGTGACCGACCGCATCGAACGAGCCATCGACGACGGGCCCGGCCTCCGGGCGATCCTCGGCGGTCACCGGGAGGGGGTGGCGTGAGGCTCGCGGTGTCGCTGCTCAGCGCTCTCGCCACCGGCGCCGTCGTGGCGGCCCTGCTCGGGCTGCTCCCCGAACCCGAGCGCCGCCACCGGCGGACGAGCCGGGCCCAGGAATGGCTCGTCCAGGCGGGGGTGTCGACCACGCCGGCGCAGTTCTGGGGCATCGCGGCGGGCTCGGGGGCCCTCACGTTCCTCCTGCTGTCGTGGCTCACCGCCAGTTGGGCCATCGCCTCGGTGCCGGCAGTGCTCGTCGGGATGCTTCCCCGTCTCTACTTCGCGGCGCAGCGGCGCAAGCGGCTCGGGGAGCTACGCCGAGCCTGGCCCGACGGGCTGCGGGACCTGGTGGCCTCCATCTCGGCGGGCAGGTCGCTGCCGCGAGCCCTGGAAGCCCTCGCCACCGAGGGCCCGATCCCGATCCGGCTGGCCTTCGCTCCGTATCCGTTTCTGGCGCGGAGCCTCGGGGTGGTGGCGGCGTTGGAGGCGATCCGCGACCAAGCCGCCGACCCGACCACCGACCGGGTGATCGAGGTCCTGATCGTCGCCCACGAGAAGGGCGGGGCGATCGTGCCCGAGATCCTCCGCGACCTGGCCGAGGCCACCGCCCGGGACGTCTGGGCCGCCGAGGAGATCGACACCGCGGCGCTGGAGCACCGGATCAACGCCCGGGTCGTCTTCGTGCTTCCGTGGTTGGTGCTCGTGGCGATGACCGTCCGCGACGGGCCGTTCCGCGAGTTCTACGCCACGCCGCTGGGGCTGATGGTGATCGCCGTGGGCGGGGTCATGTCGCTCGGAGGAGCCTGGCTCGTCGCCCGGTTGGGGCGGACCCCCGACGAGCCGAGGGTGCTGGGCAGATGACACCGCTCGTGGTGCTCGCTGCCCTCGCCTCGGCGACCGTCGCTGCCGGAGTCATGTGGATGCTCATCCCTCCTACGCCCCGGCTCGCCCCGCGGCTGCGGCCGTACGTCGCGCCGTCGGGCACGCCGATCACGAGCGAACCTGCGTCCGCGGTTGCCCGCGTCTTCGGGCCGATGATCCGGCGGCTCGCCACCGCCGTCGGCCGGCGTCTCGACCCGGCGGGTGAGGACAGCCTCGCCATGCGTCTTCGGCAAGCTGGCTACGACCCCCGGGCCGGCGACGAGGAACGGGTGGCGGCGTTCAGGGTCCGCCAGCTGCGCGCTCTCTTCTTCGGCGCAGTGCTGGGGGGTGCGGTCGGCATTTCCTTGCATGCTTCCACGCCGGCGGTGCTCACTCTGATCGTGGCGGGAGCCGTCGCCTCGGTCGGCCGGGTCCGGGGACGTCTCGAACGCGCCATCGAAGAGCGGCGACTTCGGATGCGGATCGAGATCTACACGATCGACCAGCTCCTCGCCCTCCGGGTGCGAGCGGGAGGGGCGGTGCTGCAAGCGGTGAGCCAGGTCATCAGCCGGGGGAGAGGAGAGGTGGTCGCCGAGCTGGCTGAAGCGGTCAGGCTGCACCGGGCGGGCATGACCGTGGCCGAAGCGTTCCAGCGGGTCGCCGACTCCACGCCGGAGTCGGCGTGCGCCCGCACGTACCGCCTGCTGGCGATCGCCGACGAGCGCGGCGTCGACCTGGCGGCAGGGCTCTTGGCGTTGGCGGAGGACGTGCGGGAGGCGCGTCGAGAGGCGATGAAGCGGGCGGCGACACGACGCCGGGCGGCGATGCTCGTACCGACGATCGCCCTCCTGGCTCCCACCCTCCTCCTGTTCGTTGCCGCTCCCCTTCCGTACCTGCTCACTGGTTGGCGATGAGAAAGGAGACCGAGCCATGCGCACGGCACTGAGAAAGGCGGCGGCCCTCGTCGCAGAAGCGCACCGCGACGAACGCGGCCTGAACACGGCCGAGCTGATGGGAAACGCCGCCCTGGCGATCGCAGCCCTGGTCGTGATCTGGGCGGCGCTCGAGGCGCTGGGCCTCGACGTGGTGAATTGGATCAGCACCCAGATCCTCGGCGGCTAGAGCGAGGCTTCGCCTCACTCCAGTTCGTCCTCGCCGCCGCCCTGGCCATGCTGATGGTGGTGGGGCTGGTCCAGCTCGTGGCGTACCAGTACACACGCGGGGCGGTGCTGGCGGCGCTGGAGCGCGGGGCGAGGGCAGGAAGTGTTGCCGGGGCCGGTGCCACCGAATGCGTCGCCGTCGTAGCCGACGCCCTGGCGAGCGTGGTCGGCGGGCTCGCCAGCTCGGTCGAGTTCGGATGCAGCGAAGAGGGCGGGGCGATCGTCGCCAGCGCCCGAGGCTCGGTGCCGGGATGGATCTCGTCGGCCACCGACCTCTCGTTCAGTCTGGAGACGTGGGCGTGGCGGGAGGATCCATGACCCAGCGCGGATCGGCGGCCATCGAGCTCGCTCTGGGCATCGGCCTTCTCGTACTACCGGCGGTGATCGTCGTCCTCGCCTTCTCGCCGTGGCTCGAAGCGAGGGCCTTCGTGCGGACCGCAGCGGCGGAAGCGGCCCGGGCTGCCGTGCTCGCCGACGGCGTCCCAGCCGGCACGGGAGAGGCCGTGGTGGCTCCGATGGCACGAGCGCGTGGCTACGACGCTTCGGTGGTGATGTGCGGCGGGAACCAGTGCTCGCTCGATCGCGGTGCGTACATCACCGCCGAGGTGACCGTGCACGTCCCCCTCATCGACACTCCCTGGGGAGGAATCGGGGGGCTGGCGGTCACCGCCTTCCACGCCGAGCCGGTCGACGTGTATCGCAGCCTGCCATGAATGGCGAGCGGGGATCGGTGACGCTGTGGATGGTCGGGCTGGTGATGGTGGTGCTCGTCGTCGGAGGAATCGCCATCGACCTGTGGCGAGGGCTCATCGCCTACCAGCACCTGAGCTCGCTCGTCGACTCGGTAGCCGTTGCGGCGGGAAGCGGAATCGACGAGTCGGTGTGGCGGCTGGAGGGGCGCCTCGTCCTCGACCCCGAACGTGTGCAGTCCCGGGTGAGCGAGGCGATCACCGCCCAGACGGGCCTTCCCGTGGCGTACGACGTCGACACCGCCGCCGACGGATCGGAGGCCACCGTCAGGGCGTGGACCTCAGTCGACCTCACGTTGCTGCGGCTGGTCAGCGCCGGGCCCCTGGAGGTGAGCGCCCGGGCCACGGTGACTCCGCTGCTCTCTCCCTGATGCGCCCCTCCCGGGTCGCCGCCGCCGGCGTCTTGGCGGTCCTGGCCGCACTGGCCGCATGGGCCATCCGGCCGCACCACGAGCCGACGGTCACGGGCACCACCGCCACCCTCCCGACCACGCCCTCGAGCATCGAAACGCCACCCGCCAGTCCGGCCTCCACGCCGGCCAGCAGGGCTGGGACGACGACGCCCATCGACGATCCAGAAGGCGTGATCCAGCGAGCTCTCGACGGCTGGGGAAGGTTCGCAGTCACTGGAGAGTTGAAGGAAGTGGAGCCCTGGTTCGCCGCCCGCGGGCCACAGATGGCCCGCTTCCGGGAGGAGGCGCAGGCTATCGCCCGCGATCCTCCCGGCGAGCCCGCTTACCGGGTGACGTTCGAGCCGATCGGAACCGAAGCGAACGATCGAGAACGGCGGATCCGCTCCGAGGTGGTGTTCGTCAGGACCGGTGAGCCGTCACAGCGGTTCGAGTGGGTGTTCGTGGTCCGTAGGATCGACGACAGATGGCAGGTTTGGACGGTCGAGAACGCACCGCGGACCGGACGGCGGCGGAGTATGACGAAACGCCGCCAACGGGCTACCATGTGAGCTCTCCTCCTGCCAGTCGGTTGGAGGAGACGCGTTCGGGGGTGGTGTAATTGGCAACACGACAGGTTCTGGCCCTGTTATTGAGGGTTCGAGTCCTTCCCCCCGAGCAACCGGCGCCCTCGTGGCGTCGGCCGCGCGGCCCCGTCGTCTAGCGGCCTAGGACGCCGGCCTCTCAAGCCGGTAACGCCGGTTCAAATCCGGTCGGGGCTGCCACACGAAGACCCCCGCCTCCGGGCGGGGGTCTTCCCGTTTGTGAAGATTCCTGCGGCTCTGAGCGCGGAGGATCTTCACAGAGACTCGGCCCGTGCGGTGAGCAGTTGCCGCTCGGCCTCGTTCTGGGTCAGTTGGGCGGCGCGGGCGAACTCGGCGCGAGCCTCGTCGAGCCTTCCCGCCCTCTCCAGCAGGTCCCCCCGCACGGCGGCCAACAGGTGACTGTCACTGAGCAGCGGCTCTGTGGCTAGCGCCTCGACGAGTTCCAGCCCTGCTTCCGGCCCGTCGGCCATGCCCACCGCCACCGCCCGATTGAGGTCCACGACGGGGGAGGGGAAGCGGAGGGCGAGTTGGTCGTAGAGGCGGACGATCTGCCTCCAATCCGTCTCCTCGAACGTCCGGGCGCGGGCGTGGCAGGCGGCGATCTCGGCCTGCAGGAGGTAGAAGCCCGGCTGCGACGCCAACGCTCTAGCCCGGTCCAGGGCGGCGATGCCCCTTTTGATGTGGAGGCGGTCCCAGCGGCGGCGGTCCTGGTGGGGCAGGCGGACCGGGTTGCCGGCGGCGTCGACCCGGGTCCGAAACCGCGACGCCTGGAGCTCCATCAGCGCCAGCAGCCCGTGGGCCTCCGACTCTCCGGGGACGATCCCCGCGAGGATGCGGCCGAGACGCAGCGCCTCCAGGCACAGTTCGGCCCGCAGCCACGAGTCCCCGGACGTGGCGGCGTAGCCCTCGTTGAAGATGAGGTAGATCACCTCGAGGACCGAAGAGAGGCGCTCGGCGAGCTCATCGGGAGGCGGGGTCTCGAACCGGACCTCCTGTCGGCTCAGGGTCCGTTTCGCCCGCACGATCCGCTGGGCGATGGTCGACTCGGAGGAGAGGAACGCCCGGGCGATCTCGGCGGTCGTCAGACCTCCCAGGAGCCGCAGGGTGAGCGCCACCCGGGCCTCCATGGACAGCGCCGGGTGGCAGGCGATGAACATCAGGCGCAGGATGTCGTCGCCCACCGGGTCGTCCAGGGCCGCGTCCCAGTCGGGGTCGTCGATCGCCCCGAGCTCGGCGTCGCGGGCGAGCACTGCCTGCTTGCTCTCATAGGTGACGTTGCGCCGGATCCGGTCGACTGCTTTGTTGCGAGCGGTGCGCATCAGCCAGGCGGCGGGACGGTCGGGGATGCCCGTCTTCGGCCATTGCTCGAGCGCGGCGACGAATGCGTCCTGGGCCAGTTCTTCGGCGAGCCCCACGTCGCGGACGAGGCGGCTGATGGCGGCGGTGACCTTCGTGGACTCGATCCGCCACACCGCCTCGATCGTCCGCTGGATGTCGGTGCTCATCGAAGGGAGTGAAGCAGCCCCGACGTGGCCGAGCCGGAGGCGGGCGAATCGCTCGCCTCCGGCTCTGCCGGGGGGATGTCGGTCAGCGTCGCTCTTGCTGGGCCTGTTCCCTCGCCCGGAGCTCGTCGTTCTTCGCCTGGAGCTCGGGGGTCAGAGCCTCGCCGAAGTCCTCGGGCTGGACGAAGGGGCGTATCTCCACCTCCCAGTCCTCGCCCTCGGTGTTGGGGATCCGCTTGGCGTACTCGATCGCCTCCTCCAGCGACTTGACCTCCCACACCCAGTACCCGGCGACGAGCTCCTTCGACTCGGTGAAGGGCCCGTCGATCACCCTGATGTCGCCCTTCTCCCAGCGCACCCGGGCGCCGTTCGCACTGGGGGCGAGCCCGTCGCCGTCGACCATCACGCCGGCGTTCACGAGTTCCTCGTTGAACTCCAGCATCTCGGCGATGGCCTGCTCGCTGGGCGACGCTGCCTGTTCCGTCTCCGGCGTGCTCTTCACCAGCACCATCACTCGCATCTCGGCTCCTTTCGGTACTCCGGCCCGCCTTCCGGGCCTCTCACTCAGACGTCGAACGAGAGGCCCGGTGATCGACACGCCATGCGGTTTTTTTCTCTGCGGGCCCGGATGATCAGGCCGGAGCGATGTTGTGGTTGAGGCGGAACAGGTTGTCCGGGTCGTAGCGGCGCTTGATCTCCTGCAGGCGGCTCAGGGTCGCCGGCGGGTAGGCCCGGATGGCCCCCCGGTCGCCCTCGTCGGTGATGAACCCCGAGTACCCGGCGGTCTCGCCCGGATACAGGGCCTCGGCCAAGTCCCGGGTCCACGCCGCGACCTCCTCCTTCTGGGAGGGGTCCATGTACATCGCCGCCACGTTGACCATCAGCTTGCGGTCCCGGTGGCCGAAGGCGGTGGCGTCGTTGGGCACCCGGGCGAAAGCCCCGCCGAGGACCCGGAACTGGACGGCGGACATCGCCGCCGTCGACGCCTCGATGTGCGATATCGCCGTTTTCGCCTCCGTCTCCGCAAACTCGTCGGCGAACAGGTTGACGCCCTCCATCATCGGATGGAAGTCGCCTTCCTCTTCGGGCTCCTCGAACAGGGCCGGGTACTTCGTCGGGCCCAGCATGTCGGCGATCGGCTCGCCGAGGGCCCGGAAGCGGTCCATGACCGCGTTTCCTTCGTCCGGGTCGCCGCTGAACGCCATCAACCCCAGAAGCACGAACTTGCCGTGGGCCGCCTCGGGAAGGAACGGCAGCGGCGGGGCTTTCATCACGTTGGCGATCGTCGACAGCTCCTCGGGGGCGGCCTCGGCCTCGGCGGCGAAGCCGGCGATCGTCTCGGGAGTTGCGGGCAGGATCAGCATCCCGCCCGTGATGTCGGACACCGGCACCAGGCGGTACTGGATCCGGGTCACCACGCCGAAGTTGCCGCCGCCGCCTCGGATCGCCCAGAACAGGTCCGGGTTCTCTTCGGCGTCGACCCGCAAGATGCGGCCGTCGGCGGTCACCACCTCGGCGGCGAGGACGTTGTCGATGGTCAGCCCGTACTTGCGGACCAGAAAGCCGATCCCCCCGGCGAGGGTGATCCCGCCGATGCCGACGGACGCGGTGTCCCCGAAGCCGGTGGCGAGACCGTACTCGGCCGCCGCTTTCGTGTACTCCCCGGCGGTGGCTCCGGTCTCCGCCCACGCCGTCCGGTTCTCGGGGTCGATCTCGATCCGGTTCATGTCCCCGAGGTGGATGACGATGCCTCCGTCGGTGGCGCTGTGGCCGGCGAGGCTGTGGCCCCCGCTCCGCACCGCCAGCTCCAGGCCGTTGTCGGCGGCGAACTCCACCGCCTTGGCCACGTCTTCGGCGTTGGCGACCCGGATCACGGCGGCGGGGCGCCGGTCGAACGCGTAGAAGATCTGGCGGTCGGTGTCGTAGGCGGGGTCGTCGGGGCCTACTACGCGCCCTGCGACCGCGCCCCGCAGGCGGCCGAGGTCGATCACTCGGTCTGTCATGTGTCTCCTCCGGTTGCTCAGTGGGATCGACCGCGTCCGGACCCTGGAGTCATCGGACCGTTGAGTCGACCCGTCCGGAGGGACGCTACAAGCTCAAGTTGACTTTAAGTCAAGGGATTTTCCGCGTCAGGCGCGGCCGTAGACCCGGACCGTCGCCCCGTTCATCACCCGCGACTGCTCGCTGAGGACGAAGGCGGCGACGTCGGCGATCTCTTCCGGAGTCGGCCAGTGCACGTAGTCGGCGTAGGGGAGCGCAGCCCGCGTGGCCGGCGTGTCGATCACCGACGGCATCAGGCAGTTGGCGGTGACGCCGGAGCCCTCCAGTTCCTGGGCCACCGTCTTCGCCAGGGCGACCACCCCCGCCTTGGCGATGTTGAAGGCGGCCTGGCCGGGTGGCGCCTCCTCGACGGCCTTGCTCCCGACGAGCAGGATCCGGCCCCAGCCCGCCTGGCGCAGGTAGGGAACGGCGGCGCGAACGGCGTAGAAGGCTGAGCGCAGGTTGAGGTCGATCATGCGCTCGAAACGCACGTCGTCCGTCTCTTCGACGTCGCGGCCGCCCGCCCAGCCACCGACGAGCGAGCACAACATGTGGATGGCGCCCCACGTGTCGGCCACCTCTTTCATGAAGGAGTTCACCGCTTCGGCGTTGGTGGCGTCGACGCGCCGGAGGATCAGCCGGTCCTCGTCGAGGTCGATCGCCTCCTCGAACGCGGCGGCTTCTTCGGGGAGGAGGTAGGTGATGGCGAACTTGAGATCCCAGTCTCGGAGTCGCTTGACGAGGGCCGTTCCGAGCCCTCCTGTACCCCCGGTGATCACTGCCACCTTGTCGGTCAAGTCTCCTCCTGCGTCAGGCCAACCGAGCGACTGACATGCTAGGTTGAGAGGAGCCCAGGCGGAAGGAGTCCCAACCAGATGGCTTCCATCACCTTCGAGAACGTCGGCAAGGTCTATCCGGGAGGAACTCGGGCGATCTACGACGTGAGCATCCACGTGGAGGATGGAGAGTTCGTCGTTCTCGTCGGTCCGTCGGGTTGCGGCAAGTCCACGCTGCTGCGGATGGTCGCCGGGCTCGAAGAGGTCACCGAGGGCAAGCTCTACATCGGCGACAGGGTCGTCAACGACGTGCCGCCCAAGGACCGGGACATCGCCATGGTGTTCCAGAACTATGCCCTGTACCCGCACATGACCGTCTACGAGAACATGGCCTTCGGTCTCCGCCTGCGGAAGATGCCCGACGACGAGATCGACCGCCGGGTCCAGGAGGCGGCCCGCATCCTCGAGATCCACGAGTACCTCGACCGGCGGCCCAAGGCCCTCTCGGGTGGTCAGCGGCAGCGGGTGGCGATGGGCCGGGCCATCGTCCGCGAGCCGGCCGCCTTCCTGATGGACGAGCCGCTGTCCAACCTCGACGCCAAGCTGCGCGTCCAGATGCGGTCCGAGATCGGCTTGCTGCAGGAGCGCCTCGGCACCACCACGCTGTACGTCACCCACGATCAGACCGAGGCCATGACCATGGGTGACCGGGTGGCGGTGCTGCGCAAGATCTCGCACGAGGGCGAGAGCAACCTCCAGCAGATCGACACCCCCCGCAACCTCTACGACAACCCCGACAACCTCTTCGTCGCCGGCTTCATCGGCAGCCCGTCGATGAACTTCGTGTACGGCACGATCCAGGAAGAGAACGGCAAGTTGGGGGTGAAGTTCGCCGGACACACCCTGAGCGTCGACCGCGAGGCGATCGCCAAGCGGCCCTCGCTCAGCAACTACGCCGGCAAGGAGATCGTCATCGGCGTCCGCCCGGAGGCGTTCGAGATCGCCCAGGCGGTGCCCAACGCCACCGACGACCAGAAGATGACCGTCAAGCCGCAACTGGTCGAACAGCTCGGCTCGGAGGCCTATGTCCATTTCGAGATGGACAGCCCTCCCGTCATCACGCCGGACATCCAGGAGCTCCTGGAAGACCAGGGCGCCGATGAGGAGACGCTGGGCTCGGTGACCAAGTTCACGGCCAGGGTCAACCCGGACCTGGCTCCCGAGACCGGCCAGGAGACCGTGCTCGTCGTCGACACGAGCAAGCTGCACTACTTCGACAAGGACACCGGAACTGCGATCCGATAGGAGAGCGGGCTAACGCGAGGCGAGGGCGGCCGATCGGCCGCCCTCCTCGCGTCAAGGGCGGATCAGCCGGAACGCCTCGGCCATCCGCAAGCCGGCCGGCTTCCCGCTCTCGGCGGCCAGGGCGGACAGCCGTCGGGTGAACTCCTCCCGGGCGGCGGGCGAGGAAGCGGCATCGCCCATCGTGGTGGCCGACTGGCTCGAATGGCACAGGAGCGCCTCCACCTTGACGTCGAAGGTGTCGGCGATGTCCTCGTAGTGGTTCGGCTCGTCCGCCTGCCACAGCAGGATCGCTTCGGGACGGTGCCGCTCGAGGTCCTGGTCCGGGAAGAACAGGTGGTCCCGCGCCGCCACCACGCCGTCGACCAGGGCGAGGCCGGCGGCTCGATGGTCCGGGTGGAGCATGTACCGGCGCCACGGGTCGTGGCCCAGCACCACCTGGGGCCGGACGGTGCGGATCCACCGGCAGATCTCCTCCCGCAGCTCCATCGAGTACTCGAGCTCGCCATCGACGTGGTCGAGATGGATCACGTCGGCCGCGCCCAGCACCTCGGCGGCCCGACGCTGCTCCTCCCTGCGGCGAGCCGCCAGCTCGGCGGGAGACACCCCTTCCTCCCAGGTCCCCTTCGAGCCATCGGTCATGACGAGCAACGTCACCCTGCATCCGTCCCGGGCCCAGCGAGCCAATGTGCCTCCGGCACCGAACTCGGCGTCGTCGGGGTGGGCGCCGATCGTCAGGGCCGACTCGGGAGTGGGCAGGCCCTCGGGGGCGTCGCGGAGGTCGTCGTAGAGGTTCGTCACGGCGAATAGCGGCGCAGCCAACGGCCCGCCGGCAGAGAAGCGGCGGCTTCGAAGTCTCGAGGGCCGTCCAGGTCCAGAGCCAGGCCCCGGCGGACGATCACCACCGGGTCGTCGGAGCGGGCCAGGTGACGGTGGAAGCTGCTCGGCCCGTAGGCGAACTCGAAGGGCCGATGCCCGCCGATGAGAGACGTGCCGCCGTCGTCGCTGGGGGCGATCGGCGAGCAGCCTCCTTCCAGCACCGAGGCCGCTGCCCGGATGTCCTCGGGCGTCACCAGGGGCAGGTCGGCGTGGACGATCATCCACGGCCGGCCCTCGGCGGCCGCCCGCAGAGTGGCGTCCCGGGCGGCAGCGTCGAGGCCTCCGCCCCGGTCCACCATCGGATCCCAGCCTCGCCCCGACAGCCACTCGGCGACCTCTGCGTCGGAGGCGAGCGGGACCACGTCGAGGCCGGCCTTCTCCACCGTGGAGATCGTGTGGGCGGCCAGGTCACGACCCAGGCGAGCGCGCGCCGCCGCGTCCAGGATCGGCGAGAGGCGCCGCTTGGCGACGAAGAACCGCTTCACGGGAACGGCGGCGAGCACGTCCATCCGCCACAGCGTATCCCGCCACGCCGGGCACACCGGACGACAGCCCAGCGTCAGGATCGGATATATCGTCGCCTCATGCGCTTCGGTTGCTTCATCCCACAGGGCTGGACTCTCGATCTCGTCGGCATCCCCGTCGAGGACCATTGGCCCACCATGACCCGGGTGGCGAAAGCCGCCGAGCAGGCCGGCTTCGAGTCGGGTTGGGTGTTCGACCATTTCCACACCACCCCCGTCGCCACCCAGGAGCCGACCTACGAGGCGTGGTCTCTGATGGCGGCGTTGGCGGTGGCGACCGACACCCTGCGGCTCGGCCAGATGTGCACCTGCAACGGCTACCGCCCTCCGGCGTACCTCGCCCACGTCGCCGCCTCCATCGACGTCATCTCGGGCGGTCGCCTGGAGATGGGCATCGGCGCCGGCTGGTACGAAGAGGAGTTCCTTGCCCACGGCTACGAGTTCCCGAAAGCGTCGGTCCGCATCGCCCAACTCGACGAGGGCATCGAGGTGATGAAGCGCATGTGGACCGAGGAGAAGGCGAGCTTCGAAGGCGAGTACTACCGCCTGGAAGGGGCCATCTGCCAGCCGAAGCCGCTGCAGGAGCCCCACATCCCGATCTGGGTGGCCGGCGGCGGTGAGAAGCGAACCCTCCGGGTGGTGGCCCGCCACGCCCAGTACGCCAACTTCTACGGCGATCCCGAAACCTGGGCCCACAAGTCCCGGGTGCTCGCCGAGCACTGCGCCGAGGTGGGGACCGACTTCGACGCCATCACCCGCTCCATGAACCTCCGGCTCGTGTGCGCCCCTACCGAGGCCGAGGCGCAGGAGAGGCTCGACGAGATCGGGGCGCGGCTGCGTCCCCTGATCGGCGACGACGCCCTGGAGCGCCATGAGCGCCAGGCGCGGCGGTGGTCGGGGCCGCCGGACAAGATCATCGAGATGCTGAAGCCCTACCGGGACTTCGGCTTGTCGTATCTGATCGTGTTCTTCCCCGACGTCGCCTACGACCTGTCGGGCCTGGAGCTGTTCGGGCGTGAGGTGATCGGCGCCCTCTGAGCCGTCAAGGGCTCGGAGCCGCGAGGATCCGGGCGAACTGGCGGCTGCGCGCCACGAGCCGACCCTCGGAGTCCCAGATGTCTCCCGACTCGTCGTGGTAGCCGCCTTCGACGACCGCGCTGTGGAACCAGACGGTGACCGGGCCGGGGGCCGGGTGGTTCCAGAAATGGACGGTCAGCTCGATCGTGGGGGTCCAGGCTGCATATCCGAGGTTGAAGGCGGCAGGGGGCATCCCGTCGGCGAAGACCGGCATCGCCAGCAAGTCCGGGTCCCGGCCGTCGGCGAAGGCGATCCGCCCGCCGATCTCGGGCTCGCCGGTCGGCTGGCCGATCGCCCCGCCCGCCACCCGTTGGGGGATCTCGAAGCGGAAGTTGTCGGGGAAGTTCTGGTCGAGCATGCTCCGCTGCTCCACGAACGGCGGCTCGAGGGTGGGCGGGGAGAGGTAGCGGTGGGTGGGCCCATCGCGGCTGTCTAGATGCCCGAGTGTCGTCAGCATCCTCACCCGCTCCCGGCCGTCCTGGCGGAGAGCGGCCATGAACGTCGAGGTGGACCGGCCCGCCTTCACCTCTTCGACTCTCATCTCGACGGGCCCGGCCTTGGTGGGGGAGAGGAAGTGCGCGGTGGCGGTCAGCGGGTCGGGGTGAGCAGACATCGCCTGGCAGGCGCGCAGCATCACCGCCATCGTGTACCCGCCGTTGGGCACGTTCTCGATCGTCCATCGCTCGTGCAGCGCCGCCTGGAAGACACCGCCGTCGCCGCCCGTAACCGCCGTGTCGGCATCGAACACGTAGTCGCTCATCAGCCGAGCAGGCTAACCGTCGGCGGCGGAGTTTTTCGATCGGCCCCGAGCCGTGGAAACATTCATCCATGGCTCCACGTGTCGTCGTCGCCGAGAAGATCGCCGAGTCGGGCATACAGACCCTCCGCGAGTGCTGTGAGGTGGATCTCGCCGTCGGCGTCGAGCGATCCGAGCTGTTGTCGCGTCTCGCCGACGCCGAGGGCCTGATCGTCCGCTCGGCGACCCAGGTCGACGCCGAGATGATCGCGGCGGCCCCGAACCTTCGCGTCATCGGACGGGCCGGCATCGGAGTCGACAACATCGACCTGGCGGCGGCGACCGAGGCGGGCATCGTCGTCGTCAACGCCCCCCAGGCGAACATCATCTCTGCCGCCGAGCACGCCCTCGCCCTGATGCTCGCCCAGGCGCGCAACATCCCCCGGGCCGACGCCACGCTCCGCTCCGGTGTGTGGGAGCGGTCCAAGTTCGAGGGGGTGGAGCTGCACGGCAAGACGCTGGGCATCATCGGCCTGGGCCGGATCGGGTCTTTGGTGGCCGAGCGTGCCCGGGCGTTCGGCATGCACATCCTCGGCCACGACCCCTACGTCTCCCAGGAGCACTGGCGGCGGCTGGGCGTGGAGATGGTCGACCTCGACACCCTGCTGTCGACCTCCGACTTCATCACCGTCCATCTCCCGCTGACGGCGGACACCAAGGGGCTGATCGGAAAGGACGCCCTCGCCCGGGTCAAGCCCACGGCCCGGATAGTCAACGCCTCCCGGGGCGGCATCATCGACGAAGAGGCCCTCGCCGAGGCCATCCGGGAAGGCCGCCTCGCCGGGGCGGCTCTCGACGTGTTCTCGAAGGAGCCCCTCACCCAGTCCCCGCTGTTCGAGCTCGACCAGGTCGTCGTGACCCCGCACCTCGGTGCCTCGACCGCCGAGGCACAGGACAAGGCGGGCACCGACGTCGCCAAGGCGGTGGTCAAGGCACTGCGGGGAGAGTTGGTGCTGTCGGCCGTCAACGTCGACCTGGGCACGTCGGTCCCGGAGGAGGTCGCCGAGTATCTCCCGGTGGCCGAGACCCTGGGCCGGGTCTTCACGTCCCTCGCCGGCGGGCTCCCGCAGAGCCTCACTGTGAGGGTGGCCGGCCGCATCGGCATGGGCGAGACCCGTCCGCTGACGCTGGCCGTGCTCAAGGGGGCCTTGTCGGGTGTCTCCTCGCGGATGATCACCTACGTGAACGCCCCCACCATCGCCGACCAGAGGGGGATCGCCCTCGAGCAGGAGACCTCCGAAGTCGCCGAGCACTACCAGTCGATGATCACCGTCCGCGGCGAGGTCGGTGGCCGGGAGGTGTCGGTGTCCGCCACCCGCACACGCAAAGGCCCGACCCTGGTCGAGATCCTCGGCCACGACGTCGAGCTGCCGGTCTCCGAGAAGATGCTGATCGTTCGCAACGCCGACGTCCCGGGCGTCATCGGCCGGCTCGGCTCCTACCTAGGCGACCTCGGCGTCAACATCGCCAACATGGTGGTGGGCCGGGCACCCGACACCGGCGACGCGGCGATGATGGGCCTCAACCTCGACGATCCGCTCACCGAGGATCAGCTCGCCGAGCTGCGGCGCCTGGAGGGGATCGAAGAGGCGCGGTACGTCTCGCTCAGTTGACCCGAGCCTCCGGTTGCGCCTCGATAGGCCAGTCGATGCGAAGAGGGCCGGGGCAAGCCGTCCTTCGGGCGTCTACGGGCCTGTAGTGGCCGTGACCCGGTTCGATTGCCGAGATTTCGCATAACAAACGGTTGAGTCTCCGCACGACGTGCCGACGTTTGTCGGATGAAGCGACTACTCACCACCTTCGTGGCAGCCGCCCTGGCTGTCGTCTGGTTCCCGGCCTCCCCGGCCCGAGCGGCTGACATCGAGTTGGTGGACTCCAACGAGCTGGCGGCGTGCGTCTCGGAGCGGATCCCTGCCGTCATCGACGAACTCATCGATTCGACGAAGGATTGGGACCCGGAGTGGGGTCGTAGACCCGACTACCAGAATCTCCCTGCATTTTCGATAAATCAGGCACATGCAAGCGCTCTCGCCGAGTATGTCGAAAGACATGCCGAGCTGGCCGCCGAAGGAGCGTACCCCGGGGAGCTGCGGCACGAGGAAATGCGGTCGCGCTACCCAGATGCCCACAGCCTCTACATCGACTCCGGGGGACTGTCTGGCAATCACGAGAGGCTGACCTTCGACGATCTCTGCTGGAGCACCGCGTACGGCGTCGTTTTTGCGATCGAGTGGATGGTCGAGGATTACCCGGAGTTCTCGTCAGTTCGTCCCCTCTACGTCTCGGTCGCGCTCGCCACGATCGACGGTGCGGTTCCCACCTGGGATGACAAGAGCATCAGGTTCTCCTTTGCAGAGGCGATCGAAGTGTGGACGCCGAAGAAGGCCGGTGCCGAGTTCCTCGACACCCCTCCGGGCCACGTGTTCGTGGACGACGTGAACGCGCTCGCCGCGTCCGGTGTGACCAAGGGCTGCAACCCCCCTCAGAACACCCATTTCTGCCCGGAGGACAAGGTCACCCGTGCCCAGATGGCGACCTTCCTCACGCGGGCCCTCGCGCTGGAGCCGGCCGAGTCCGACTTCGTCGACGTCTTGTTCGACAGCCCGCACATCGACGACATCGGTGCGCTGGCTGCGGCCGGGATCACCAAGGGCTGCAACCCCCCGAAGAACGACCGGTTCTGCCCCGACGACTACGTCACCCGGGCGCAGATGGCCACGTTCCTCGCCCGTGCGATGAAGCTGACCCCCGCTGCGAGCGACTTCGGGGACGTCGACGCCGACAATCCCCACCGTGACGACATCGGTGCGCTGGCTGCGGCCGGGATCACCAAGGGCTGCAATCCGCCGAAGAACGACCGGTTCTGCCCCGACGACTACGTGAGCCGCGGCCAGATGGCTGCCTTCCTGGTGCGAGCCGGACTGGCCGACTGACCCGAACGATCAGCGCCCGGGCCCCGTCGGTTCGAAGACCGGCTTCGAGTCGAACGCCGCCCGGGCGCTGGCGCGTCTCAGGGTGCGCAGGATCGTCCCGCCCACGACCAGGATCAGCACGGCGGTGGTGATCGCCCGCCCGACCTCCCAGGCGAACGAGGTCACCACCTCGAACGCGAGGAAGCGCTTCAGGTTCTCCCACATGGGGGCGCCGGCGACGAACGACATCGACGTGTCGGGGCCGAGGGTGAACGGCCAGAACGACAGGTTCATCAACAGGCCGAAGGCGAAAGACGCCACCGCTCCGTACACCGCCAACATCGCCAGCTCCAACCGCCCTTTCGCCTGCGGCAGCAGGCCGGCGCCCAGACCCACCCAGGCGGCAGCGAGCATCTGATACGGCAGCCACGGCCCGACCCCGGCTGTGATCAGAGCCGAGACGGCGAGGGTCGTCGACCCGAGGACGAAACCGAACCCGGGGCCGAACACCCGGCCGCCGAGCACGATCAGAAAGAAGACGGGCTCGATTCCCCCGGCTCCGGCTCCCAGCGGCCGCAGGGCCGCTCCCAGCGCTGCCAGGACCCCGAGCATCGCCACCGTCTTGGCGTCGAAGCCGCCCGTCGAGATCTCCGCCGCTGCCACCGCAGTGACCAGGGGGAGGACCAGGGCGAACAACAGGGGAGCGGCGTCGCTTCCCGCCACCACCGCTTCGGCGCCGGCGAAAAGCGGCCACACGAAGGCGACCGCGCTCGCGAATACGGCGAACACCAGGGTCAGCTTGGCCCGCCCCGACACCGCCAGGATGGATCGCCGCCCGCTCATGCCGGCTCCAATGCGGCCGCCACGTCGCCGACGGTCAGCCAGTCCCCGGCCAGCACCTTGGCGACCTGGGGCGCGAACACCGGCGAAGACACGACCACCGTCGCGGTGCGATCGTCGGCGACGATCTCGCCTTCTGCCATGACGACCACGCGATGGGCCGTCTCGGCGGCGAACTCGACGTCGTGGGTGGCCACCATCACCGCCGTTCCCTGGGCGGCGATCTCACCGATCAGGCCGGAGAGTCGCTGCTTGGCGGCGTAGTCCATGCCGCGGGTCGGCTCGTCGAGCAACAGCACCTCGGGCCCGGCCCCGAGCTGGATCGCCAGCACCAGAGCCAGCTTCTGGCCTTCGGACAGGTCGGCGGGGTGGGTTTGCGGATCGATGTCGCCCACCAGCTGCCGGAGCCGGGCCAGGCAGGTCCCCGGCGGTGAGCCGTTGGTGGCGTCGGCCCGGCCGCATTCGTCGGCGACCGTCTCCATGAACAGCAGGTCGGATGGCTCGTGGGGGACGAGGGCCACGAGACGTCTCGCCCGGCCCGCTTCCAGAGTCGCCGGGTCGACGCCGCCGATGCTCACCCGCCCGCCGCTGCGTCTGCCGGTGCCCTGGAGGGCCCACAGGAGAGAAGACTTGCCGGCGCCGTTGCGGCCCATCAAAGCCACGATCTCACCGGCGGCTATCCGCAGGTCCACTCCCCGCACCGCGGCCACGTCCCCATAGGCGACGGTCAGTCCCCGGGCCTCCAGCACGGTGGCACCGACATTCGGAGACCGCGGGGCGGGCGGCCTGAGACGTGACACGAGCGACGCCGCCCGCCTTCGGGCGTCCCGCACCGAAAGCGGCAGCGGCGACCACCCGGCGAGGCGGCCCAAGCGGACCACCGGCGGGGCCACGGAAGACGTCTCCATCACCTCGGCGGGCGCGCCGCCCTCCACACGGCCCTCGGGGTCGATGTGGATCACCCGGTCGGCGTACTGCACGACCCTCTCGAGCCGGTGCTCCGCCATCAACACCGTGGTCCCGACGTCGTGGACCAACCGGGTGATCGAAGCCAGCACCTCTTCGGCGGCGGCGGGATCCAGCGCCGAGGTCGGCTCGTCGAGGACCATCACCTTGGGATGGGCCGTGAGAACGGCTCCGATGGCGACCCGCTGGGCCTCGCCCCCGGACAGGTCGGCGAGGCGGCGGGATCGCAGATGCGTCAAACCCATGAGGTCGAGCACCTCTTCCACGCGCTTGCGCATCACTCCCGGGTCGAGGCCGAGCTGTTCCATCGTGAACGCCAGCTCTTCCTCGACGGTGTCGGCGACGAACCCGGCGGACGGATCCTGGGCGACATGACCGACCAGGTCGGCCATCTCTCCCACGGTGTGGTCGGCGATGTCGCGCCCGCCCACTTCGACTCGACCTTCCAGGCGCCCTCCGCTGAAGCGGGGGACCAGGCCGTTGACCATCCGCAGCAGGGTCGACTTGCCGACCCCCGTCGGGCCTACCACCAGCGCCAGCTCCCCCTCGCCCACGTGGAGATCGACCCCGACCAGGGTGGGGCGGTCGGCGTTGGGATAGGTGAACGTCACGCGGTGGAAGGTGATCACTGTGCCGCCTCCGGGATCGAACGCAGGGAGGGGACGGGCGGGGTCGGTGGCGCGGTCACGGCCGGAGTCGCCGCCACCAGGACCGAGATCGCCGCGACCGGGCTGAGCTGGGGCCACGTGAGGGGATCCAGGGTCGGAGCGAGGACCCCGGTCGTCGTCGCGGCCGTGACGTAAACGCCGACGGCAGCGACGACCCCCGAGAGACCGACCAGCCATTCCTGGCGCTCCCACCGGTCGGCCCGGTAACGCGTCCTCCGATCCCGGTTGCCGGCTCCGGCGATGCCCCCGACGACCAGCACGGCTCCCGCGCCGACGGTGGCGGTGGCACCCACCGTCTCGGATCCGGTGACGAGCCAGAACGACCCGACGGCCAACGGCGCCAACCCTCCGATGGCCACGGCTCCCCACTTGCGGTTCGAAGGCGACGGCCGGCCGTATCCCCGGCCCTCCATGGACGCGGCGAGGGACACCGACCGGTGGAGGGTCTCTTCCGCCAGCGGCACGAGGAGGGGCCGCAGCGATCGCCACCCGGTTCCCGACTCCCCCCGCAGTCGCCGGGCGCGGCGGATCCGGGCGAACGACTCGACGAGCTGGGGAGCCAGCGACAAGGCCACCACGACGGAAGTGGCGACCCCCGAGAGGGCTGCCGGGAGCGAGCGGGCCAGCCGGCGAGGATCGGCCAGCGTGTTGGCTGCCCCGACGCACACCAGGATCGCGGCCAGGCGGAACCCGTCGTACATCCCCGCGAGCACCTGCTGGGCGGTGACCGGCCCGCCGACGGTCAAGCCGCCCGGGATCGAGAGGCGGGGGAGATGGAACAGGACGTCCGCGCCCACGCCGCCGCCGAAGAGCGTCCGGAAGAAGATCCGGATCGCCACCACCACCGCCGCCACGACGAGGTAGGCGCGATAACCGCCGGCCCACGCCGCGCCGCCGCGGCGCCTGGCGACAACCACCCCACAGACGGCGACGACCAGGCCGAGGAGAAGGGGGTTGGTCGTCTGAGTCGCCACTGCCATCAACCCGAGGGCCCAGAGCCACCAGGCTCCCGCGTGCAGACGCCGGGGCAGCTTCCTCGTCATGGCTCTCCGGTTTCCCGTCGCCTGCGAGCCAGGACGAGACCGGCCACGCCGAGCACGACCACGAGGGCGGCGCCTGCCACGAACGGTCCCGCCCCTGGCCCGTCCTCGTCGTCGGCCGCGGGCTGCGTCGTCGTGGTGTCGGCCGCCGTGGCGGACGGAGTCGAGTCGGTCGCAGTGGTCGAGGTGTCCTCGGCCTCTCGGGCCGGAGCGGGCGGCACCTCGAAAGCCGGCGGCTCGTTCTCCCCGGTGGAGAAGGCCCAGCCCTCCAGGTGTCCTTCGATCGGGTCGGCCGGGCCCGTCGAGCTGAACGCCCAGTCGCCTCCGAGCTCGGCGGTCCAGTAGGACCAGAAGGCGTCACCGGGCGGGAAGCCGACGCAGTCTTCGGTGTCGGGGCCGGGGAGCCCGTCGATCCGGCACACGAAGGGACTTCCCTCCACGGTGGCGATGTCGAAGCCGGCTTCCTCGAGTGCTTCGAACCCAGTCGTCGCCGTCGGGGCGCAACCCACCTCGACGGATCCTCCGAACGCCGAGAAATCCACCACCACGGTGGTCCCCTCCCCGGGCGGACACACCCCGGCAGCCGGGGTCGTCTCGGAACCCCCCGCGGCGGCGTCGTCCGAGGATGGAGCCGTCAGCTGGTGGTAGGCAGGCCCGCCCAAGGCCAGGACCGCTTGCAGCGTGGCGTACCCGTTGGCCTCCGATTGGGTGGCGTCGAAGGCGAACCCGCCGTCTTCGGTCTGCAGCGAGAGGACGAACTCGGCTGCCCTGTCGGCGGCTTCGGTCTCGCCGGCGGCCCGCAACGCCTGGCCGGCCAGACCGGCCGTGTTGGCGTTCGGTGCGCCGAAGGGATTGGGCCAGGAGCCGTCGTCGTTCTGGGAATCGACGAGGAACGCAACCGCCCCGGCGAGGCCTTCCGTGGTCCCGGCGGCGAGCAGGGCCTGGACGGCCAGGGCGGTGTTGTCGATGCTCGGCTGCTCGGGGTCGAAGTCGTCGGGGAGCGATCCGTCGTCGTTCTGGCGGCTCACCAGGGCATCGACCGCGTCCTCGGGCACACCGGCGTCCGTCGCTCCCAGAGCGATCATCGCCAGGGCGTGGCGGAACGTGTCGTCGGCGAAGCTGCCGTCGTCGCGTTGGGCGGCGCGGAGCTCGTCCTCGAGGTCCCGACCTTCCAGGAAGCCGTCAGGGTCCTCGCCGGTCACCTGCACCGCCAGGAGCACCTTCGCCAGGGCACCGACGTCGATGTCGGCGCCTTCGCCGACGTAGTCGGCAGCAGTCGCTCGCAGGTCGTCTGCCGCCTGGCGGATCGCATCGGGTCGAGCGCCGAGCGCCGCCAGGGCGAATATGGCGTCGGCGCGAGCCGGAGCCACCCCGAACTCGTCGAAGCTCGGCTCGTCGGACGCCAGCTCACCGGCGATCCAATCGGCAGCTGCGAGACCCGGAGAGGCTTCCTGCGCCGACGCGGGCCCGACGAGCAGGAAGAGAGCGAGGAGGCTCGCCACGAGAGTGGCGACACGTGTGGTTCGTGCCATGTGATTGGGTTTCCTTCCTCTTTCCGGGTCTGCAGGTGAACCCAGTGAGGGAAGGTTCCGCTCGCATGGCGTGAGAGGGATCTTCCGTCCCCGGGCTCCCCCCGCAGACCACGACGGGGTTGTTCGGAGCCGCGACCTCTGCCTGGTATCCCGGCTCGCCGCCTCCACGGAGGAGGCGACCTACGGTTGCGGGTCAGCGCCGGACTTCGACCGGACTTCCCCAGACAGGGCCCGATTCGGTTGTGGGGGCGACCATAGCACCGCCCACCCCCGGTGACCTCACAAAAGGGCAGAGACCAGCCAACCGACCGCCAGCCCGTACAGGCCGGCGACGAGATCGTCGGCGGTCACCCCCACGCTGCCAGGCAGCCGTTCCGCCTGCGAAACGCCGAAGAAGAAGCGCTTGAAGATGTCGGCGACCCGGAACACCGCCCATGCCACCACAGCCGGTATCCCGGTCAGGCCCAGCGTGGCCAAGAACGTCCCCGCGGCCTCGTCGATCACCACCCACGACGGGTCGCCCTCCGTGCTGGCGAACGGCCGCACCGCCACCAGGGACGCCACGACCGTCACCGCCAGCGCGGCAGCCTGTGCCGCCGGGCCGATGCGAAACAGGGCCAGCGACGCCGCCAGAGCGAACAACGATCCGACGGTGCCCGAGCCGCCATCGGCTCCCCGCAGACGGCGGAGTATCAGGCCGGTGCCGAAGAAGGAGGCGATCATCCGTGCCACGGCGAGGAGAGTAGGGTTCCGTGGCCCCAGCCAGGAGAAACGAGTGCCCTCACGTCTGCACGGAATCGCTGCGCCATCCGATCCCGTCGTTTCCCCCGACGGGACGAAGATCGCCTATGTCGTCACCACGATCGACGTCGAAGGCGACCGCTACGTGCGCGACATCTGGCTGATGGCCGACGGCGAACATCGCCGCTTCACGACAGGAGGCAGCGACGCCTCCCCGCAGTGGTCGCCCGACGGACGCCGCCTCGCCTTCGTCCGCAAGGTCGACGACCACCCCCAGCTGGCGGTGATCGAAGTCGACGGTGGTGAGGCGGAAGTCGTCACCTCCTTCCCGCTCGGCGTGGCAGGAAGGCCCGCATGGAGTCCCGACGGGAGCCGGATCGCCGTCGTCGGCGTCGATTGGACCGACGAGTGGGCGGACCTCGACGACGAGGAACGGGCCCGCCGTCCCCGTCGCATCACCCGGCGGGACTACCGGGCGGATGGGATCGGGTGGACCCACGACCGTCGCCGCCACGTCTACGTGATCGATCTCGGCGGAGAGACCGAGCCCCGGCGGGTCACCGACGGCGAGGCCAACGAGCTCGCCCCCATCTGGTCACCCGACGGTGCCGCCATCAGCTTCCTCACCGACCTCTCCGACCGGCCCGGATATCAGCCCGGAGCCGACATCGTCACCGCCCCCGCCGAAGGTGGGACCGCCCGGCCCGTGGCCCCCCGGGGCTCCTGGCACGCCCTCGCCTACGACGCCGACGGCGTGCTCCACGCCATCGGCAACCCCGGACTCGATTTCCCCGAGCTCCCCGGCCTGTGGCGACTCGAGGAGGAGCCCCGGCCCGTGGTGGCCGATGCCGGGCGGGGCCTCTTCTCCCTGTCGGGAGGGCCCGACAGGTTCGGCTTCGATGGGGGCAGGGCCTACGTGCCGTTCGTCGACTCCGGCCGCGTGGCGATAGCCGCCGTCGACCCCACCGGCGAGATCGAGCTCGTCGTCGACGAGCGGGCGATAGTCACCGGCTTCGACCGCAGGGCAGGGACGACCGCCTACACGCTGTCGTCGATGGAGCACCCCGCCCGCCTCGTCGTCGAGCGGGCGGACCGCACCGAGACCCGGGACGAGTTCGGGGACCGGCGTCCCGACGTCATCCCCCCTCAGCACTTCGAGGTAGACGGGCTCGACGTGTGGGTGTACCTGCCGCCGGGTGACGAGAAGGTGCCGCTGTTGCTCAACATCCATGGCGGCCCCGCGGCTCAGTACGGGTGGGGCTACTTCGACGAGTTCCAGGTGTACGCCGCCGCCGGTTACGGCGTGGTGGCGACCAACCCGCGGGGCTCCGGGGGTCGGGACCGCGACTTCCTCCGCGCCGTGATGGGGGAGGGATGGGGAACCGTCGACGTGGAAGACATCGACACCGCCGTGGCAGCCGCCCTCGAGCGCTTCCCGCGCCTCGACCCACAGCGGATGGGCGTCATGGGCGGCTCCTATGGCGGATTCCTCACCGCGTGGCTGATCGCCCACCAGGACCGCTGGAAGGCGGCGATCGTCGAACGGGCGCTCCTGTCGTGGCCGTCGTTCGGCGGCACCTCCGACATCGGCGGCTGGTTCGCCCAGAGCTACCTGGGGGACCCCGAGCTGGAGTGGGACCGCAGCCCGCTGCGCCTCGCCTCGCAGGTCCGCACCCCGACGCTGATCATCCACTCGGAGAACGACTTCCGTTGCCCGATCGAGCAGGCCGAGCAGTACTTCGACGCCTTGTTGCGAAACGGGGTGGAGGCCGAGTTCGTCCGGTTCCCGGGAGAAGGCCACGAGCTCACCCGGAGCGGCAAGCCCCGCCATCGGGAAGAGCGGTTCGACATCGTCCTCGACTGGCTCGAACGCAAGCTGAAGACCGCTAACTGAAGCCCGGTCCGGCTGTCGAGGGCGCGTGGCGGTGTGCCAGAATGCGGAGATGGAGAAAGCCACCGCCATCTGGATGGACGGCGAGATGGTCCCCTGGGACGGTGCCCAGGTTCCCTTCCTCACCCACGCCCTCCACTACGGGACGGCCGTTTTCGAGGGGATCCGGGCGTACCAGACCCCCGACGGCACAGCCATCTTCCGTCTGCGCGAGCACATCGAGCGGCTGGGGCGCTCCGCCCGGGCCTACGGCATCCCGTGGGACTACGACGTAGAGACGATCATGGAGGCCTGCCGTCGCGTCCTACGCGAGAACGGCCTCGAGGCCGGCTACATCCGGCCGCTGGTCTTCTACGAAACCGGCGCCATCGGCCTCAACCCTGCCGCCGCTCGCGTACGCACCGGGATCGCCGCCTGGGAGTGGGGCGCCTACCTAGGCGAGGAAGGCATCCGCAACGGCATCCGGGTGCGCATTTCCTCGTGGCGGAGGATCAGCGGTGAGAGCTTCATCCCCACCGCGAAGGGAAGCGGACAGTACCTGAACAGCGTTCTGGCCAAGCAGGAGGCCGTCGCCACCGGCTACGACGAAGCGCTCATGCTCAACGCCGACGGCAACGTCTCGGAAGGCTCCGGCGAGAACCTGTTCTTGGTCCGCGATGGAGTCGTGTTCACGCCGCCGATCGCCGCCGGAATCCTCGACGGCATCACCAGGGCGTCGGTCATCGACCTCCTCAGGTCCGAAGGCATCGAGGTGCGGGAGGCGAACCTCACCCGGGGCGACCTCTACGGCGCCGACGAGCTTTTCCTCACGGGCACCGCCGCCGAGGTGACGCCGATCCGCGAGGTCGACGACCGTGCGATCGGCACCGGAAAGCCGGGTCCGATCACCCGCCAGGCGCAGTCCCTCTATTCGGACGCGGTGAGCGGCAAGCTCGAGTCCTGGCGCCACTGGCTCGACTTCGTCTGATCGTCGGAAAGGAGAACGGATGGCTCAACAGCCCAACGTCGAGATCTCGCCCTGGGACCTGCCGGCGCCGGTGCTGGAGCCGCCGCCTGCCCGTCGCCAACGAACCCGCCGTCCTGGCGTGATCCTCACTCCCGACGACAAGCCCAAGGATCCCCGGTTCGGCACCCCCGGCCCCGACACCGGTTTCGCCCTGCGCATCATCCGCCACGCCGGTGTCGCCGAAGACGACCCGCGCCTGCGGACGGTGCTGGCGGCGCTGATGGGGGCCCGTGCTTCCCACTTCGGCCGGGCGCCGACCCGCTACGACCTCGACGTCGCCCTCGAGCTGGTGGGTCTGGGAGAGAAGCGCTCCGAGGAGCTGGATGCCCGTCGGGAACGGTGGCTGGACGCCCTCTCCCACGAACGTCCTCCCGGCCGCACCGCCGTCGCCGAGGCGGGTGAAGAGCTGTACCGTCCGCTGAAGCGATAGTGGCGTTCAAGTATCTGACGGGGACCGTCGTCCCCATCGCCGACCGCGAGTGGGCCGAGTCGATGCCCCGCGAGCACATGCCGACCTGTTTCGGCTGCGGGCAGGACAACCCCGATCGGCTGGGGGTGGAGCCCCGCATCGAAGGGGACAAGGTGGTGGCGGAGCTCGTCTTCGACAAGAGGTTCGAAGGCGGGCCCGGGTTGGTCCACGGAGGCGCCACCGCCGCCTTCTTCGACGACCTGATCGGGTTCGTGGCGATGGCGCACCAGATGCCGGCGGTGACCGGGAACCTGCACGTCGACTACCTGAAGCCGATCCCGATCGGGGTGACCGTGCGGGGCGAGGCGTGGCTGACCGGCGTGCAGGGCCGCAAGCTGTACGCCGAGGCGGCGGGCTACCTGCCCGACGGCACCCGCTGCGTCGAGGTGCGCAGCCTGTTCATCGCGGTCGGCATCGAGCACTTCCAGCAGGCCGTCCCCTATCAGTCCGACGAGTACTACCCGTGAGCTCTCTTCCGAGCCGGCTCGAGACGCCATGATCCTCACGACGCCGTTCCACCCACGGACCGAAGCCGCCAACCGCACCGGACTGTGGAGTCACTGGCAGGGTTATCTGGCGGCGGAGCGCTATCAGACCTCGGAGAAGGCCGAGTACTGGGTGATCCGCAACTCCGCCGGACTCTTCGACACCTCGCCGCTGTACAAGTACCGCATCCGGGGAGTCGACGCCGAGAGGTTCCTGGCCGGCGTGCTCACCCGCGACATCCGCCGCTGCCCACCGGGCCGCGCCCAGTACACGGTGTGGTGCGACGGCGACGGCCACGTCATCGAAGACGGGGTCGTGTTACGGCTCGGGCCCGACGAGTTCCTGCTCACCGCCGCTCGCCCCAACCTCGCCTACTTCTCCGATCTCGCCTTCGGCCACGAAGCGGAGATCGTCGACGAATCCGTGGCCCTGGCCGGGCTGGCGATCCAGGGCCCTCGTTCCGGGCGGATCCTCTCGGCGCTGGCGCCGGAGGTGCGGGCGTTGCCGTACTTCGGGGTCGGGAAGGCACAGATCGCCGGCGTGCCGGTCGTCGTGTCGCGGACGGGCTTCACCGGCGACCTCGGCTACGAGCTGTGGGTCGGCGCCGACGACGCGGTGCGGCTGTGGGATGCGGTGGTGGAGGCGGCGGAAGGACATGGCGTGGTGCCGGTCGGCCAGCAAGCGATCCTCATGGCCCGGATCGAGGCCGGCCTGATCCTCATCGACGTCGACTACACCTCGGCCCGGTTCGCATGGACGGACACCGACCGGGTGACTCCCATCGAGCTCGGCCTCGGGTGGATGCTCGGCGACCTGGGAGACGACCGCCCGTTCATCGGACGTGACGCCTTGCGCCGTCATCGCGACGGGAAGACGGCGCGCTGGGTCGTCATCGGCCTGGTGATCGACTGGCGGGACTGGGAAGCCCGCCACGACGCCGCCGGGCTGATCCCGCCCAAGGACCACCGACCCGACCACTCCGAGCACATGGTCTACGACTCCGACGAGACCAAGGTCGGCTGGGTGTCCAGCATGATGTACTCGCCGCTGCTCCAGCGTCACATCGCCCTGGCCAGGGTGCGCCCTGACCTCGCCGAGCCCGGCACGCGGCTCCAGGTCGAGGTGACCGTCGACCACGACTACACCATGGTGGGGGCCGAGGTCACGAAGCTCCCGTTCTACGACCCGCCCCACAAGACATCAGAGGTGACCGAATGAGCGACGCCAATCGTTACGACGCCATCGTGGTGGGGGGTGGCCACAACGGGCTGGTCAACGGTGCCTACCTGGCCAAGGCCGGTCTGCGGACGCTGATCCTGGAGAAGCGCCACCTCGTCGGCGGGGCCGCCATCACCGAAGAGCTGTACCCCGGGTTCAAGTTCACCACCTTCTCCTACGCGCTCAGCCTCCTCCGCCCCCAGATCATCCACGAGCTGGAGCTGCCGAAGTACGGCTTCAAGCCGCTGTCGATGCCCACCAGCTTCGCGCCCGACGAGGACGGCACCTACCTCTTGCTGGGCCAGGACGAAGGCGAGAACATGCGCGAGATCGCCCGGCTCTCGCCGCACGACGCCGATGCCTACAAGCAGTACAAGCACGACCTCGCCGAGGTGTGCCGTGCGATCAAGCCGCTCCTCGATCAGGTCCCACCCGATCCCTTCTCCGACGATCCCGAGGAGGCGGCCCGCCTGGCCGAGCTCGCCTCCTACCTCCGCGGCCTCGACAAGCGCGTCCTCCACAACGCGGTGCGGCTCCTCACCGGGAGCGCCGCCGACTTCTTGGACTGGTACTTCGAGAACGAGCTCCTCAAGGGGTATCTGGCCAGCTCGGGGACCATCGGCTCCAAGGTCGGCCCCCGGTCGCAGGGATCGGGCCTCGTCCTCCTGTACCACGTGATCGGCGAGACCGACGGCGCGTTCGGGGCGTGGGCGTTCCACAAGGGAGGCAACGGCGGGTTCACCCAGGTGCTGGCCAGAGCGGCAGAGGGCTTCGGCGCCGAGATCCGCCTGAACTCGCCGGTGGCGTCGGTCATCACCGAAGGCGGCCGCGTCCGCGGCGTGGCCCTCACCGACGGCACCGAGTTCTACGCCGACGTCGTCGTCTCGGCGCTGGACCCGAGGAGGACCTTCTTCGAGCTGGTCGACCCCCGGGAACTCCCGTCGGACCTCGTCGAGGCAGTGTCCCGCATGAAGTTCCAGGGCGTGTCGTCGAAGGTGAACTTCGCCCTCGACGGCCTCCCGGTGTTCCCGGCCCTCGGTCCCGGCGACTACCTGCGCGGTTTCACCAACATCGCCCCGTCGATGGACTACCTGGAGCGGGCCTTCGACGAAGCCAAATACGGCTGGTACTCGTCGCGGCCGTTCATCGACTGTGCGGTCCAGTCCACCATCGACCCCGACATGGCCCCGCCCGGCAAGCACGTCATGTCCTGTTTCGTGCAGTACACGCCGTACGAGCTGCGGGAGAGCGACTGGGAGGCCGAGCGCCAGAACCTCGGTGACGTCGTCCAGGCGACGTTGGAGAGCTTCTTTCCCGGATTCGGCGACCTGGTCCTCCACCGCGAGGTGGTCACCCCCCTCGACATCGAGCAGGTGGTGGGGCTGACGGAAGGCAACATATTCGCCGGCGAGTTCCTGGCTCCCCAGATGTTCTTCTTCCGTCCCGCCCCAGGCTGGAGCCAGTACCGCACACCCGTCGCCGGCTACTACCAATGCGGCTCCGGCACCCACCCCGGCGGTTGCGTGATGGGCGCTCCCGGTCGCCTCGCCGCCCAGAAGATCCTGTCCGACCTGAGGCGCTGAGCACCGTTCGGAAAAGAGGGGTGACGGCTTATGTTTGGTCGTGACACCGTCTTTTCTCTGGACCGGAGACGAGTGGTGTGAGGGCGCCTACGCAGAAGACGAGCCTTCCCGCCTCGAGCGTGGTCATCCCGGCGGTGATCGAGGAGACGTCCCGCGGCACCCGCTCCATGGACATCTACTCGCACCTCCTGGCGGAGCGGATCATCGTGCTGGGGACTCCGATCGACGACGCGGTCGCCAACCTGATCGTCGCCCAGCTGCTGCACCTCGAGTCGGAGGATCCCGACAAGGACATCCATCTCTACATCAACTCGCCGGGAGGCTCGATCACGTCGCTGTTCGCCATCTACGACGCCATGCAGCACGTTCGACCCGACGTGAGCACGGTGGTGGTCGGTCTCGCCGCCTCCTCGGCGGCGGTGCTGCTGGCGGCCGGCGCCAAAGGCAAGCGGCTGGCGATGCCCCACGCCCGGGTGATGCTGCACCAGCCTTACGGCGGGGCCGAGGGGCCTGCAGCCGACATCGAGATCCAGGCCCGGCTGATCGTCCAGATGCGCGAGCAGCTCAACCGGATCCTCGCCGACCACACCGGCCAGCCTCTGGAGAGGGTGACCCGAGACACCGACCGGGACTTCTGGATGACCGCCGAGGAGGCGCTGGAGTACGGGCTGGTGGACCGCGTCCTGCGGTCCCGCCGGTCCGAGGCAGCCTGACGGCTCAGGTCACCAGTACTTCTCCGTGTGGATGTTGCCGACCGCGTCCTGGCGGTCGAGCTGGAACCCCCGTTCGGTCAGGAGCTGGCAGACACCCTTCGTCTCCGGCCAGATCGGCGTGTCGCCCTCCCAGCGGGGCAGGCCGATCATCGCAGGGTTCCCGCACAGGAAGACATGGGTCCGCTCGGGGTCCAGCTGGACGCCGAAGCGCTCGGCGATGAGATCGCGCTCGATGACGTCCTGGATGTACAGCTTTTCGACGTCGGGCTCGCGGGTGACGAGCGGCATGTAGTGATAGTTGGGGAACCGCTCCTCGAGCCGCCGGTGCTTCTCCAGGTAGGCGAGGTCGGCCCGGTACCTCACGCACACCACCGACACGATCGGCCCGTGATGGCCCTTGCGGAGGAGCTCGGTGATCATGGCGTTGTGGGGCGCTTCGCCGGTTCCGGTCGCCAAGAACACGACCGTCGCCTCCGGATCACGGACCGGTGCCAGCGTGTAGCGGCCGACGATGCGGGGGCCGACATAGATGCGCGATCCCGGCCCGCACAACGCCAGGCGCGGCGTGAGGCCCGGGATGTGGTCGGCCGTCGGGGGCACGAGCACGATGTAGAACTCCAGAGTCTCCGAGGCGGCGGGATCGTGGAGGTAACCGTCCTCGTCGAAGATCGGGCTCGAGATCGAATAAGACCGACGGACGAGGTTCTCCCATTTCCGCTCGAGGCCCGGGTCGCGGGCACCGTCGACCCGCGGCTCCCAGTATCCGAGACCCAAGGAGGCGTACTGTCCGGCCTGGTAGGAGAAGTCTTTCGTGTCGGGCTCGACGCGGATCACCCACAGGTCGGAGTGGGTGCGGTGGAAGTAGGTGATCGTGGCGTTGTAGTGGCGGCGGCGCAGCTCTTCGATCCGCTCCTCGTCGTCACCGGCGAGAGTGGGCAGGGTCGGAGGGGCGGGTATCTCGGGAAACGATCCCGCCCGGATCGTCGACCAGGCCTGTCCCGGAGGGATCGTCAAGTCGCTGACCCGCCACACGGGCCCTTCCGAATCCGGGCCGTCCACGGAAGCGTCGTCGACCAGCACTACGTGGTCGAAGAGCAAGTCCGGGGTGCGGACGTCGTCGAAGGTGACGAGGGGCTCGGTGTCGATCGAGGTGATGGCGAGCGGCCGAGAGTGCCACAGCACAGTGAGGCGCCGCTCCGCCTCACGGAGCAGCACCGCGCTCCGCGTGAGCCGAGAGAGGCGATTCGCCGAGGCGTTGGCGCGGGCGAGGACGACGTTCGCCCCCTCGTCGGAGAGCTCCAAGGCGACGAGCGCGGCCTTCTCTGAGCCACCCACCACCAGGACGTGCTCCCCGAGCCGGCCGTCGGGTCGGGTGTCGGTGTGGACCTTGTCGGCGACGTCGTCGGGAGCCGGTAGCTGCGGCAGGTGCAGCGGCCGGTCCTCGATCACCGCCGCGGCTCGTGCCGACAGGTCCTCTCCGTCGACGACCACCTGCGCTCGGCCATCGACCGCTGAGACCTCGGGCGTTCCCCACAGGATCTCGATGTCGGGGTGGGACTCGGGCGGGCGGGTGAGGTTCGACTCCGGGTCGACGACGACCACACGTTCCAGCCCGGCTTCGGCCGCGTCCATGGCGAGCGACACACCCGCTGCGGAGGCGCCGACGACGACGAAGTCCACCTCTTTCATGAGGCCGGATTGTGGCAGAGCCGCTGGCCGCCGGAAGCGCCGGTCGCTACGGTTCGGCGCGCAAGTCCCAAGGAGGATCGGGATGGGAACCTCAGTTCCCAGCGACATCGACATCGCCCGTGCGGCCCGTCTCCGTCCGCTCGCCGAAATCGCCGAGCGGATCGGCCTTCGAGAAGACGAGCTGATTCCTTTCGGGCACACCAAGGCGAAGATCCACCTCGACGCCCTGAAGCGGATCGGGTCGAACCCCAGGGGCAAGTACGTCGTGGTCACCGCCATCACCCCGACTCCGCTGGGGGAGGGGAAGACCACCACCACCGTCGGGCTCACCCAGGGTCTCGGTCACATCGGCAAGGAGGCCATCGCCTGCATCCGCCAACCGTCGATGGGCCCGACGTTCGGGATCAAAGGCGGTGCCGCCGGCGGTGGGTACAGCCAGGTGGTGCCGATGGACGAGTTCAACCTCCACCTGACCGGCGACATCCACGCCATCACCGCCGCCCACAACCTGGTCGCGGCCGCCATCGACGCCCGCTGGTACCACGAGACCCGCCTCAGCGACGAGGAACTGGCCGAGCTCGGTCTCGAACGGCTGAACATCGACGTCTTCAACCTGCAATGGAACCGCGTCGTGGACATCAACGACCGGGCGTTGCGTCACGTGGTGGTGGGCCTGGGCGGCAAGGCCGACGGCCGGCCCCGGGAGACCGGCTTCGACATCACCGTGGCGTCCGAGCTGATGGCGATCCTGGCGCTCGTCGACGGCGATTCCTACGCGTCGGCTCTCCGTAACCTGCGGGAGCGGATCGGGCGGGTCGTGTTCGGCACCTCCAAGGACGGCACGCCGCTCACCCTGGAGGACCTCCGCGTGGCCGGGGCGGTGGCCGTCCTGATGAAGGACACCCTCCATCCCAACCTGATGCAGACCCTCGAAGGGCAGGCAGCCTTCGTCCACGCCGGGCCGTTCGGGAACATCGCTCACGGCAACTCGTCGATCCTGGCCGACCGGGTCGCCCTCCACCTCGGCGACTACGTGATCACAGAAGCCGGGTTCGGCGCCGACATGGGCATGGAGAAGTTCATGAACATCAAGTGCCGCACCTCCGGGCTGAAGCCCGACTGTGTGGTGCTGGTCGCGACCGTGCGGGCGCTCAAGACCCACGGGGGAGGGCCCAAGGTGGTGCTGGGCCGCCCTCTGGCGAAGGCGTACACGGAAGAGAACCTGTCGCTGCTGCAGGCGGGGATCCCCAACCTGGAGGCTCACATCGCCAACGCCCGCCGCTTCGGCGTGCCGGTCGTGGTGGCGATCAACTCCTTCCCGACCGACACCTGGGCCGAGGTCCAACTCATACGCGAGGCCGCCCTCGGCGCCGGCGCGGTGGACGCCGTGGTCTCCGAGCACTGGGCGAAGGGCGGAGAAGGGGCGGCGGCGCTCGCCGAGGCGGTGGTCAAGGCCTGTGACGAGCCCAGCGAGTTCTCTTACCTGTACCCGCTCAACATGAGCATCCGGGACAAGATCGAAGTCATCTGCCGGGAGATCTACGGCGCCAGCGGGGTCGAGTACTCGCCGCTCGCCGCCCGCCAGATCGACGACTTCGAGAGGGCCGGATTCGGTTACCTGCCGATCTGCATGGCCAAGACCCACCTGTCGATCTCTCACGACCCGAATCTCAAGGGCGCGCCCAAGGGCTTTGTCGTCCCGGTGAGGGAGGTGCGAGCCTCTGTGGGCGCCGGCTTCATCTACCCGATCCTCGGCGAGATGCGGACCATGCCGGGCCTGGGCACGACTCCGGCGTTCATGAACGTCGACATCGACGAGGACGGGAACGTCGTCGGGCTCTTCTGAGCCTCGTTGACCGGTCGTCGACCCGGGCGGCCTACCCTGGCCGGGAGATGAAGATCGTCAGATTCAAGGCGGGTGACGACATCGCCTACGGGCTCGCCGAGTCGGAAGGAGTCACCCTCTACCAGGGGTCGCCTTTCGTGGCCTGGGAAGCGACCGAGACGCTGATCCCGTGGGAGTCGGTCCAGCTGCTCTCCCCGGTGCTGCCGTCGAAGGTGGTCGGGGTGGCCCACAACTACGCCACCGAAGACTCCGAGCCCGAAGAAGGCAAGGAGCCGGTGATCTACCTGAAGCCCGCCACGTCCGTGGTCGGGCCCAACGCCCACGTCGTGAAGCCGGCCTCGAGCAACGACGTGCGCGAAGGAGCGACCCTCGCCGTCGTCATCGGCCGGGTGGCCCACAACGTCTCCGCCGAAGACGCTTCCCAGTACATCTTCGGGTACACCGCCGCCAACGACCTGACCGCCGAGGACCTGCTGGCCCGCGACGGCCAGAGCACCCGCGCCAAGGGATTCGACACCTTCTGCCCTCTCGGCCCGGCGATCGAAACCGAGCTCGACCCGTTGGAGCGTCTGGCGATCGTCTCCCGCGTCAACGGAGAGGTGCGACAGGCCGGCTTCACCGTCGACATGACCTTCGGCGTGGCCGAGATAGTGGAGTTCGTGACCCGGGTGATGACGCTCCTCCCCGGCGACGTCATACTCACCGGCACCCCGTCGGGGGCGGGGCCGGTCGAGCCGGGGGACCTGATGGAAGTCGAGATCGACGGAATCGGAGTGTTGGCTAATCGAATGGTGGCAGGACGATGACCACGAGACTGCGTGTTGCTCCGTCTCCGACCGGCAACCTCCATGTCGGGACGGCTCGGGCCGCGCTCTACAACTGGCTCTACGCCCGCCACACCGGCGGCGTGTTCATCGTGCGGATCGACGACACCGACCGGGAGCGGTCGACGCCGGAGTACGAGGCGAACATCCTCGACAGCCTCCGGTGGCTGGGCCTCGACTGGGACGAAGGCGTCGGGGTGGGCGGCCCGCACGGCGACTATCGCCAGTCCTCCCGCTTCGACCGGTACCGGGAGGTCGCCGAATCGCTGGTGGCCTCGGGGGTCGCCTACTACGACGATCGCTCCGAAGAGGAGCTCGAAGAGCTCCGCCAGCGAGCCCAGAGAGAGGGAAAGCACCCGGCTTACTACATCCGGCGGCCGGACACTCCCCGATCCGAGGGCGCCATCCGCTTCGCCGTCGAGGAGTCGGTCGAGTTCGTGGATCTGGTGCGAGGCGAGATCCGCTTCGAGGCCGACGCGATCGACGATTTCGTGATCCTGCGGAGCGACGGGACCCCCACCTATCACCTCGCCTCCACCGTCGACGACGTCGACTACGAGATCACCCACGTGGCTCGGGGCGAGGACCTGCTGTCTTCGACGCCCAAGCACATCCTCCTCACCCGGGCGATGGGAGCCGAGCCTCCCGTGTACGCCCACCTGCCACTTCTCTTCGGGGCAGACGGCAAGAAGCTGTCGAAACGTCACGGGGCCACGTCGGTGACCGAGTTCCGGGAGGCGGGGTACCTCCCGGAGGCGATGGTCAACTACCTGGCGTTGCTGGGCTGGTCGCCGGGCGACGACCTCACCATCTTCGACCTCGACCTCGCCATCGAGAGGTTCGACCTCGCCGACGTGCAGCGCAACCCGGCGGTGTTCGACCTCGACAAGCTCACCTGGCTCAACGGCGAATACATCAGGGCCATGGCCGTGGAGTCCTTCGCCGAGAGGGTCCGGCCCTGGGTCGAAGACGAAGTGGGCCCGCTCAGCGACGACGAATGGGCCCGGTTCGAGGAGCTCGCCCCGCTGATCCAGGAGCGCACAAAGTTGCTGCGAGAGGCGGCCGAGCAGGCGCGTTTCCTCTACGTGTCCGAGATCACCTACGACGAGGCGTCCTGGAAGAAGGTGATGGAAAAGGACGGCGTGAGCGAGGTGCTCGACGCCGCCCTCGACGCACTGGGGGCACTGTCGGACTGGAACGCCGAGGCGATCGAGTCGGCTCTGCGGGCCCTGCCGGAACGTCTCGGCCTCGGTGCCGGCAAGGTGTTCCAGCCGGTGAGGGTGGCTGTGACCGGTTCGGCGGTGAGCCCGCCGCTGTTCGAGTCGCTGGCCGCCCTGGGCAGGGAAACGTCGATCGCCCGGTTGGAAGAGGCCCGTCGCCGGCTCTGATCCACGTTGGGGGAGAGGGCGGCGTGGGATACCATGCCATCGAGCCTTGGCCCCGTCGTCCAGCGGTCTAGGACGCCGGCCTTTCAAGCCGGTAACGCGGGTTCGAATCCCGTCGGGGCTGCTCGAGGCCCGGCGTCCTGTACCAGGGGCGCCGGGTCTTTTCGTTTGCCCGGAGGTGAGATTCCGGCGCTTCGGCGAGCCCGCCGTGGCGGTGCGAGGGTAACGTCTTGGCGCTGGACGGAGCTAGGAGGGTCATGCCCCACATCGAACTCGACGAAAGCCTTCCCGGGATCCGCGGCCTGTTCGCCTTCCGGCCCGAGACCGGACAGCCTCTGCAACAGCTCGCCGAGGCCCTCCTCCGGGGCGACTCGACACTGGAGCGAGGCGAAAGGGAGCTGATAGCCGCATACGTCTCCCGTCTCAACGACTGCAACTTCTGCTGCTGGTCGCACAGCGCGTTCGCCGCCAAGCAGCTGGAGGGCGGGTACGACGTGGTCGACGCCACCCTGGCCGACCTGGACACGGCCCCGGTGTCGTCGAAGATGAAGGCGCTGCTTCGCCTGGCGGGCAAGGTCCAGCAGAGCGGCAAGGCGGTGACCGAAGAGGACATCGCCGCGGCGCGGGCGGAGGGCGCCACCGATCAGGAGATCCACGACGCCGTGCTGATCGCCGCCGCCTTCTGCATGTTCAACCGCTACGTCGACGGCCTGGGTGCGATCACGCCGACCGATCGGGCGGCCTACGACCAGATGGCGGAGATGATCGTCTCGGCCGGCTACGTCCGCTGACGCCGGGCGCTTTCCCCGTTCTGTGGTCCGGAAAGGGCGCTGACGCGCCCCTTTCCGGACCACAGAACGGTGCTTTCAGCCACCCTCGCCTGCAATAGACTGCTCGGGCTGCCGCATGGACGTATTCACCTATTCGACTTTCACCGCCACGATGGCGCTCGTCGCCCTCGCCCTGGCGATCGTGGCCCTGGTCGCTCGATTCGTGACGACTGCCGAGACCCGCGCCGGGCTGGCGTCGCCGGCCCGATGGTTCGCGTGGCTGGTGGCCGCCACGTGCATGGCGGGGTCGCTGATCTACTCGGAGTACTACCACTTCCAGCCGTGCGTTCTGTGCTGGTACCAGAGGATCGCCATGTACCCGCTGGCGGCCGTCCTCCTGGTGGGGGCGATTCGCAAGGACGGAAGGATCCGGACGTACGGCCTTCCGCTGTCCGTCATCGGGCTGTGCATCAGCATCTACCACGTCCTGATCCAGAACTTCCCGCAGCTCGACGCGGGGGGAGCCTGTGATCCGGCGGTGCCCTGCACCGCCAAGTACGTGAACATGTTCGGGTTCGTGTCGATACCCTTCATGGCCCTGGCAGGATTTCTCTTAATCACCGTCCTGTTGGCAACCTTTAGCGGCGCCACCGTCCCAGAGAAAGACGCATGAACAACAAGCTGATCCTCTACATCGTCGGCGGGGTCCTAGGTCTGGGCCTCGTCATCGCCATCGCCATCTCCGCCGTCAGCGGCGGCACCTCTGACGAAGAGGTCTACGGCCAGGTGACGGCCGAAGGCCAGAACCTCCCCCCGTTCGGTGGCGACGCCGCCAACGACGACGCCCGCGGCCAGACCGCCCCCACGCTCACGGCCACCAACCCCGACGGCTCGACGGTGACCATCGGGCCCGACGGCCGCCCCAAGGTGGTGCTGGTGATGGCCCACTGGTGCCCGCACTGCCAGAACGAGGTGCCCCGGGTCGTCGACTGGCTCGAGGCGGGCAACAAGCCTGAGGAAGTGGATTTCTACGCCGTCTCCACGCTGCTGCAGAAGGTGCGGGGCAACTGGCCGCCGCAGGAGTGGCTCGAGCGGGAAGGCTGGGACGTGCCGACGATCCACGACGACCAGTCGAACACCGCCGCCGCCGCCCTGGGGTTGGTCGGGACTCCCTACTGGGTGGTGCTCGACGGGGACAACAACGTCGTGTTCCGGATCTCCGGTGAGATCACCGCCGCAGGCGGCGACGTGATCGGAGAGCTGTTCCGGATCGCCATCGAAGGGGTCGAAGCCCTGTCCTGATCTCCCCGGTCAGGACTCGAGAGCCTCGATCTTCTCGAGCCTCCGCCGGTGACGTTCCTCACCGGTGAACTCGGCGTCCAAGAACTCGGCGACGACTTCCTCGGCGAGCTTCTCGCCCACGACCCGCGCCCCCAGGCAGAGCACGTTGACGTCGTCGTGCTCCACCATCTGGCGGGCGGTGTAGGTCTCCTGGGCGACGGCAGCCCGGATGCCCCGGAACTTGTTGGCGGCGATGCACGCCCCGGCGCCAGATCCGCACACGACGATGGCCCGGTTGGCGCGTCCGTCGAGAACCGCCCGCGCCGCGGCGGCGGCGAAGTCGGGATAGTCGACCGGGTCGGTGGAGTGGGTTCCGAGGTCGTAGACGGCGTGCCCGTGCTCGGTGAGCCACTTCGCCAGGTGTTCTTTGAGCGGATAGCCGGCGTGATCGGCGGCGAGGGCGATGCGCATTGGCTCAGGCTACCTCTCGCAGACTCGCCTCGGGTATCGACGGCCGTGATCGAGAACGCCTTCGGGTCGCCAACCCGTACACTGCAGCCGGATGCCCCAGATCATCGTCGAGGGAGGGCAGACACTCCGCGGCACGGTCGGCGTCCTCGGCGCCAAGAACGCAGTGCTGAAGGAGATGGCGGCCACTCTGCTCGCCCCCGGACGCCACCGACTGACGAACGTCCCGGACATCCTCGATGTCGCCTTGATGTCCGAGGTGCTGGCGCATGTCGGCTGCCATGTGGACAGGCGGGACCACGAGCTGCACATCGTCGTTCCCGAGGAGCTGGAACCGGAGGCGCCCCTGCACCTGGTGAGGCAGATGCGCGCTTCGATCGTGGTCCTGGGCCCTCTGCTGGCTCGGTGCGGCATCGCCCGGGTGGCCCAACCCGGCGGCGACGACCTCGGAGCGCGTCCCATCGACTTCCACCTCGACGGCCTGGAGCGGATGGGGGCGTCGTTCGAGCTGGTCCACGGAGAGCTGATCGGAACGGTCTCCGATCGCCTGATCGGAGCCGAGGTCGAGCTTCCCTTCCCCTCAGTCGGTGCCACCGAGAACCTCCTGTTCGCGGCGGTCCTCGCTAAAGGCAACACGACCATCGTCAACGCCGCACGGGAGCCAGAGATCCGCGACCTCGTCCGCCAGCTGCGTGGGATGGGCGCCGACATCTCGGGGGAGGGGACGGCGATCATCCACGTGCGAGGGGTGGACGAGTTGCGCCCCGCCGACCATCGGGTCGTGCCCGACCGCCTCGAAGCGGGAACGTATGCCATCGCCGGGGCGATCACCGCCGGCGACGTCACCGTCACGGGCTGCATCCCCGACGACCTGCGCATGGAGCTGCGCAAGCTGGAGGAGGCCGGCGTCGGAGTGGAGCGCGGAGACGGCTGGCTGCGCGTCATCGGTCCCGAGCGTCCCCGCGCCGTCGACTTCGCCACCCTTCCGTTCCCCGGCTTCCACACCGACATGCACCCTCAGATGGTGGCGCTCCTGTCCATCGCCGAAGGCACCTCCGTCATCACCGAGAACATCTACGACGCCCGGTTCCGCTACATCGGTGAGCTGCGGCGGATGGGTGCCGACATCACCACCGAGTGGCAGCACGCGGTCGTGAGGGGAGTGGAGCGTCTCTCCGGCTGCCCGGTGCTGGCCCACGACATCCGCGCCGGGGCGGCCGTGGTCCTCGCGGGGCTGCGGGCGGAGGGCACGACGGTCGTCGACGAGATCCACCACATAGACCGCGGGTACGAGGCCTTCGTCGAAAAGCTCGCCTCCTTGGGTGCGGACATCCGCCGCACAGGCTGAACAGCTGCTCCGCAGGCAGGTAGCTCGTTCTTTCTCGGACTTGCTTGACACGGGCGAGTTGGGCGCGTCATCATCTGTGGGAATGCCGAACGCCATACGTATTATGCGAACAGTCTCGACTGCGGGGGATTTTGTCGGGGGTGGATCGTGATCGGCACTCCAACGTGGGTCGGGTTCGTCGAAGCCCGTAGCGAGCGGACGGAATGACCGCGCAACCGCAACCCGGCGCCGAAGGACCCACGAGTCGGGGCCGGCGCCTGAAGACCGTCACGAACGCCGCTCGGCTGCTCCGCCTCCTGGCCGAGGCAGACAGGCCGATGGGGGTCTCCGAGATCGCCCGCCAGCTGAAGCTGGGAAAGAGCACCGTCCATTCGATCCTCCAGTCTCTGGCCGACGCCGGGTTGGTGGGAGCCAGCGCCGAAGGCGGCCGGTACGGGCTCGACGTCGGGGCGGTGGAACTGGGGGCGGCGGCGCTCGAGCACCTCAAGCTCGGCAACTACCTGGACCCGCCCATGGAACGGCTCGCCTCGGCCAGCAAGGAGGCGGTCTCGTTCGCGATCCGCTCCAGACGCGACGCCCTGATCGTCAAGCGCTTCGAGAGCAGCCAGGTTCTCCGCGCCGAGATCCGCGTGGGGACCCGGATGCCTCTCCACACCTCGGCTTCCGGTAAGTGCCTGTTGGCGGCGATGTCGGACGAGCAGATCCACGAGCTGTACCCCGAAGAGAAGCTGCCGGAGTGGGAAGGGCACAGCATCGAGACGAAGACGGAACTGTTCGAGGTCATCGAACGGGTCCGCGAGCAGGGCTATGCCGTGAACATCGACGAGTTCACGCTGGGTGTCACCGCGGTGGCGGTCGGCATCCAGGACGGTGAAGGGATGATCAACGGCGCCTTGAGCATCGCCGGGCCCTCGGCTCGTTTCTCGTGGGAGCAGTGGCTCGAGCCGCTCCGCGAGACGGCACGGGAGATGGGCGCCAATCCAGGTCCTAGAAAGAAGGAGGAGAGATGAGATTCGGGTTGCGGATTCCATCGTACGCCTGGCCCGACCTGGCCTACGAGGACATGGCCCAGTTGCTCGACTACTGCCGCCGGGTCGAAGACGGCCCGTACGAGGACATCTGGGTGATCGACCACCTCCTGGTGTCGAAAGGCGTGTACGGCGTCGCCTGGATCGACCCGATGGTGATGCTGTCTGCCGCCGCCGGCGTCACCAGCCGAGTCGGATTGGGAACGGCCGCCCTCGTGGTGCCCCTCCGTCACCCGGTGATGCTGGCCAAGGAAGTGGCGTCCCTCCACATGGTGTCGGGAGGGCGTTTCCGCTTCGGCGTCGCCGTGGGATGGGATCCCGCCGAGTTCGCAGCCGTCGGTGTCCCTCTCAAAGAACGCGGCAAGCGCACCGACGAGGCCCTGGAGCTGATCCGGCTGCTCCTCACCGAGGAGAACGTCACCTTCGAGGGCCAGTTCTGGCGAGTCGAAGACCTGACGATCTACCCCCGGGTTCCCGACCTCCCGCCGGTGTGGGTGGCCGGCGGCACCCTGACCCACGCCCCCGACACGCCCGACAAGCCCTTCATGGCCAAGACCGTGCTGGAGCGCATCTTCCGCGCCGACGGGTGGATGGCTCGCTCTTCGGGCTCGGATCCGGGAGATGTGAAGAACGACCTGGCGGTGGTTCGCCAGCACCTCGCCGACAAGGGCCGCGACCCCGACAGCCTGATCTACGGCGCCACCCAGTTCGTCCACGTCGTCGAGACGTCCGACCGGGACGCCGCCCTCGCCGAGCAGATGCCGCGCCTCATCGACGTGATGGGCCGACACCGCACGGAGGAGGACCTGCGCGCCTCGTATCTGACGGGAACGATCGACGACATCCAAGCCACCATCGCCGAACTACAGAACGCCGGCTTGGAATACCTGATCGTCACCCCCCTGGTAGGCGACCCCGAACAGCTCGACCTCGTGACGCGACACGTGGTCGAGCCGTTCCTCAGCTGAACACCACGAGGAGGAGGCTCACCGATGCAACTCGACATCCGCAAGATCGTCACCTACGTCGAGGACGTCCGCACGGAGGGCGGCAGGCCGGTGGCGACACCCATCCGCCGCGTGGTCCTGGGTGCCGTCGTGGGCAATCCGTACGCGGGCGAGTTCGTCGAGGACCTGAGCGAGTTGGCCGAAGCGGGCGGCGCCCTGTCCGCCGAGCTGGCGCCGCTCGCCGTCGCCGCTCTCGACGGAAAGCCCGTCCACTCCTACGGCAAGGCGGGCATCGTGGGGATGGCCGGAGAGCTCGAGCAGGTCGCCGCCATCCTCCACCCCAACTTCGGCGCTCCCCTGCGCGAGGCTTGTGGCGGAGGAAAAGCCATCATCCCCTCCTCGAAGAAGAGGGGCGCCCCCGGCACACCGATCGACGTGCCCCTCCACCACAAGGACGCCGCCTTCGTCCGCAGCCACTTCGACGCCATCGAGCTGCGCATCGTCGACGCCCCGGCTCCGGACGAGATGGTCATCGCGGTGGCGGTCACCGACGGCGGCCGCCCGCATCCGCGGGTCGGCGGACTGACGGTGGACGAGATCAAGGGCGAGGACGGTCTGCGATGAGTGATCTCGCGCTCACCAACATCGGAACCCTCGTCACCGGAGACATCGACCGGCCGCTGGCCGACGCCGACACGATCGTCGTCCGGGACGGAAAGATCCACTCGATCGGCTCGTCCGTCGACGGCGACATCGAACGGGTCATCGACGTCGCCGGCGCCACCGTGATGCCGGGGCTCATCGACTCCCACGTGCATCCCGTCATCGGCGACTTCACCCCTCGCCAGCGCACGCTCGACTTCCTCGAGAGCTACCTGCACGGCGGCGTCACCACGATGATCTCCGCCGGCGAGCCACACACCCCGGGGCGCCCCACCGACCCGGCCGGGGTGAAGGCACTGGCGATCCTCGCCGCCCGCTCCTTCGCCAAGTTCCGGCCCGGCGGCGCCAAGGTGATCGGCGGTGCTGTCCTCCTCGAGGAAGGGCTCATCGAAGCCGACTTCGCCGAGATGGCCGCCGCCGGTGTCCGCATCGTGGGCGAGATCGGCATCTCCGGCGTGAAAGACCCCGAGCAGGCCGAGCCGATGGTGCGGTGGGCGCAGAGCCACGGGATGAAGGTCGTCATGCACACCGGCGGCGCCTCGATACCCGGAAGCGGAGTCATCGGCGCCGACTACGTGCTGGCGGTGCGTCCCGACGTCGCCGCCCACGTCAACGGCGGCCCCACCGCGCTCCGCTCCTCGGAGGTCGAGAGGATCCTCGACGAGTCGGAGGCGATGATCGAGGTCGTCCACAACGGCAACGCCCGCGCCGTCGGGGACGTGGTGAGGCTCGCCGCTGAGCGGGACGCGTTGGGTCGCGTCATCGTCGGCACTGACTCGCCCGCCGGCACCGGCGTGGTGCCGCTCGGCATCCTCCGCACCATGGGATGGATGTCGGCTCTCGGGGGGATGGCTCCCGAGCTGGCCGTCGCCTGCGCCACCGGCAACACGGCCAAGCTCCACGGCCTCGACCGGGGAGTGATCGCCGAAGGCAAGGAGGCCGACCTGATCATCGCCGACGCCCCTCTCGGGTCGGAGGCAGGGGACGCCCTCGGCGCGCTCGCCATCGCCGACACCCCCGCGGTCTTCGCCGCCGTCGTCGACGGCGAAGTGCGCTTCGTGAAGTCCAGGAACACGCCACCCCCGGTTCGCAACATCCAGGTCCCGTGGGTGCAAGCAGGAGGCTCCCATTGAGTATCGAGACGCTACGCAACCTCGCCGGTGAGAACTGGGTCGAGCCGACGGGCCCGGTGATCGACGTCACCGACCCCGCCACGGGCTCGGTCATCGCTCACCAGCCGGCGTCGACGCGCGCCGAAGTCGACGCGGTCATCGAAGCCGCCGCGGCCGCCTTCTGGAAATGGCGCATGACGCCGGTGCCCACCCGGGCGGCGATCATGTTCCGCTACCGGGAGCTGGTCAACGCCGCCGTCGACGAGCTCGCCGACATCATCGTGCGGGAGAACGGGAAGACCGTGGCGGAGGCGAAGGGAGAGCTGCTGCGCGGCCTCCAGTACATCGAGCACGCCTGCGCCATCCCGGAGCTCATGAAGGGGTCGGTGTCCGAGGAGATCGGAACCGCCGTCGACATCGAGTACATCCGCGAGCCGCTGGGCGTGTTCGGGATCATCGCCCCCTTCAACTTCCCGGCGATGATTCCCCTCTACTTCACGTGGGCCGTGGCCTGCGGCAACACGGTCGTGATCAAGCCGTCGGAGCTCTGCCCCCTCACCACGATCCGCCTCGTCGAGCTGGCGCTCGAGGCCGGGTTCCCGCCCGGCGTCGTCAACGTCGCCCTGGGTGGTCCCGACGTCGTGGCCGCCATCGCCGAGCATCCCGCGGTGGCCGGTGTCTCGTTCGTCGGCTCGTCCCACGTCGCCGGTGAGGTGTACCGGATGGTCACCGCCCAGGGGAAGCGCTGCCAGAGCCAGGGAGGGTCCAAGAACCACCTGGTCGTCACCGACTCCGCGGTCCTGGAGCGGTGCATGCCCAACATCGTCTCTTCGATGTTCGGCAACGCCTCGCAGCGGTGTTTCGCCGGATCCAACCTCCTCGTGTATCGGAACGTCTGGGACGAGGTGATGGACCTGTTCCTCGACCGGGTCCGGGCGCTGCGCCTGGGGCCGGGCACCGATCCCGAGACGACGCTGGGCCCCGTGATCTCGGCGGCCTCCCGCGACCGGCTGGCGAAGGCGGTCGACGACGCCGAGCGAGCCGGAGCGGAGATACTCGTCGACGGCCGCGGCGCCACGGTCGAGGGCTACGAGAACGGGTATTGGATCGGCCCGTCGGTCGTCCACGCCGACCCGACCTCCCCCCTGTTCACCGAGGAGCTGTTCGGCCCGGTGCGGTGCGTGCTCCCGGTCAGCGGACTGGAGGAGGCCATCGAGATCATCAACCGCAGCTCCTACGGCCACACCGCCGCCATCTACACCGAATACGGCGCCGATGCCCGGGAGTTCCGCCAGAGGGTCCAGACCGGCCAGATCGGCGTGAACATCGGCACCCCGGCTCCGATCGCCTTCTATCCCGTCGGGGGGCGGAAGACCTCCCTGTACGGGTCGCATCGGGGACGGGCCAACGACGCCGTGGACTTCTACACGGACAAGAAGGTGATCGTCTCGACGTGGCACCGCTCGACGGCGGAAGCAGCCGTCGACCCGGCGTTCGAGCGTCCGACGACGCCTTAGCGCAAGCTCCTCGCCCGCTTCACAAAGGCAGTTGACAAAGAGAGGAGGCCTCATCACAATCGATGCGATACGAACGCTGTTCGCAATATGAGAACGCATCTGCTGGACGGCCCCGATATGGCATGAACGGCTGAAGATGGCTTACCTGGCGCCCACCACGCTCGACGCAGCGCTCCAGGCGCTCGGCGAAGACTCGTGGCTCGTCGTCGCCGGCGGGACCGACGTCCTGCCGGCCCACGTCGGGCGCTCACTTCCGGAGAGGGTGCTCGACATCTCGGGCATCGACGAGCTGCGCGGGGTGGAGGTCGGCAGCGACATCGTGCGGATCGGCGCCCTCACCACGTGGAGCGAGATCCGATCCCATCCCGGGCTCCCGGAAGCGCTGCGTGGGCTGCAGGTGGCGGCGGGCACGATCGGCGCCCGCCAGGTGCAGAACGCGGGCACGGTGGGAGGGAACCTGTGCAATGCCTCGCCCGCGGCAGACGGGGTACCTCCGCTCCTGACCCTCGATGCCTCGGTCGAGCTCGCCTCCGTGCAGGGCAAACGCAGGCTGTCGTTGAGCGACTTCTTGCTGGGGCCGCGGCAGACGGCGCTCCAGCCGGGGGAGCTGCTGACGGCAGTGGAGATCCCCGTGCCCCCCGCCGACGGCGTGGCCGGCTTCTCCAAGCTGGGCTCGCGCGCCCATCTCGTCATCTCCATCGTGTCCGTGGCGAGCCTCGTGCGCCTCTCGCCGGCGGGAACGGTCGAAGACATCAGGCTGGCGGTGGCCTCCTGCGCCCCGACCGGCAAGCGGCTCTCGAAACTCGAACGAGACCTCAGAGGCGAAGAGCTCTCGGAGAGCCTGGTCGATCAGATCGGCCCCCAGGACCTCGTCGAGCTCTCGCCGATCGACGACATACGGGGCTCCGCCGAGTATCGGCGGGAGGCCTGCGTCGTGATGGTCAGGCGCTTGCTCATGGAGGCATGCCGACGATGAAGCTCGATCTCACGGTCAACGGCACCCAGGTCTCCGTGGAGACGGAGCCCACCCGGCGGCTCAGCGACGTCCTCCGCGAGGATCTCGGGCTGAGCGGAACGAAGATCGGCTGCGAAGCCGGCGACTGCGGGTCATGCACGGTCCTGGTCGACGGCGAGCCGGCCAACGCCTGCACGACCCTGGCGGGCAGCGTCCAGCGGCGGACGGTGGTGACCATCGAGGGGCTGTTGGACACCCCCGAGTTCGAGGCTCTCGAGGACACCTTCCTCGACGAAGGGGCCGCCCAGTGCGGCTTCTGCATCCCCGGGATCCTCGTCTCGGCGGTGAAGGTCCTGCGGGAGTCGCCCGAGCCCACAGAGGACGACATCCTCACGGGGCTCGCCGGGAATCTGTGCCGGTGCACCGGGTACCGCAAGATCGTCCAAGCAGTGAAGCGGGCGGGCCGGGGGGATCTCGGCGGGGCCGAGTCGCCTCCCCCAGGCAAGGCGGTCGGTGCCCGGGTGCGGCGTGTCGACGGCATCGAGCGGGTGCGGGGCCAGGCACGCTACGGCGACGACGTCGCCCCGAAGGAATGCCTCGGGATCGCAGTCGTGCGCTCGCCCCACCCCTTCGCCGGGTTCCGGATCGGCGACATCGGGAGGTTCCTGGAGGAGCATCCCGGCGTGGTCGACGTCTGCACCGCCAGGGACGTGCCCGGTCGCAACGAGTTCGGGGTGCTGCCCGGTTTCGAGGACCAGCCCGTCTTCGCTGAATCCGAGGCCCGCTATCGGGGAGAGGCGGTGGCGATGATCGTCGGCGCACCCGACGTCCTCGAGCAGGCAGTAGCCGAGTTCCCCATCTCGTGGGAGCCCAAACCGCCGGTCCTCGACGTCGACGACGCCCGTCGCCCCGGCGCTCCGGAGCTGCACCGTGGCCGGGACGGCAACATCCTCGTCGAAGGGCGGGTCGAAAAGGGCGACGTGGCCGCTGCGCTCGAATCGGCGCACGTCGTGGTGGAAGGCGACTTCGAGACCCAGTTCGTGGAGCACGCCTACATCGAACCCGAGGCGGGTTACGCCTACCGGGTCGGCGACCGTCTCGTCGTGCACGTCACCACCCAGACGCCCTACATGGACCGTGACGGCATCGCCGCCATCTTGGGGATCGAGCCCGAGTCGGTGAGAGTGGTGCCGACCGCGGTCGGTGGCGGGTTCGGGGGCAAGCTCGACCTGTCGATCCAGCCCTTCCTGGCGTTGGCGGCATGGCGCACAGGCCAGCCGGTCCGGATCAGGTACACGCGGCCCGAGTCGATGGAGACGACCACGAAACGTCACCCGGCGAGGATCCACGTGCGTCTCGGGGTGTCGGAGACGGGCCGCCTGCTCGGCATGGATTTCCGCGGGGACTTCAACACCGGCGCTTACGCCTCTTGGGGGCCGACGGTCGCCAACCGCGTGCCCATCCACGCCGGGGGCCCGTACCGGTACGACGCTTATCGGGCGCTGACCGCCGCCGTCCACACCAACGGGCCGCCGGCGGGCGCGTTCAGGGGGTTCGGAGTCCCCCAGGCCGCCATCGCCCAGGAGTGCATGCTCGACGTCGCCGCCGATGCCCTGGGCATCGACCCCCTCGAGTTCAGGCTGCAGAACGCCCTCACGCCCGGCGACGCCACCGTCACCGGCCAGGTGTTGGAAGGGGGCCTCGGCTACCGCGACTGTCTCGAGGCGCTCAAGCCCTACTGGGAGGAGGCCCTGGAGGAGGCGGCGGCGTTCAACGCCTCCAACGACCGGCTCCGTCGGGGAGTGGGCGTGGCCGGCGCCTGGTACGGGTGCGGCAACACGTCGCTTCCCAACCCGTCGACCATGAAGGTCGGCCTGCGTGTCAGCGGCGAGGTGGTGCTGTTCCAGGGCGCCATGGACATAGGCCAGGGCTCGAGCACGGTCCTGTCCCAGATCTGCGCCGATGCCCTGGGAGTTCCCCTGGACGCCATCCGCTGCGAGAGCGCCGACACCGACCAGACGCCGGACGCCGGCAAGACCTCGGCGTCACGTCAGACCTTCATCTCGGGGAACGCCACCTACCTGGCGGCCACCCAGCTGCGCCGCAAGCTCCTCGCCGTGGCCGGCGCCTCCGAGGATGCGGCGCTGGAAATCCGCGACGGCCAGCTCGTCGTCCACGACCGGGGGAAGACCTCGACGGTCGATCTCGCCGGCCTGGCCGCCGACTCCGACGGCTTCGTGGCCGTCGAGCAGGCCACCTACGACCCTCCGACCAGCCCGCTGGACGAGCTCGGACAGGGCAACCCCTACGCCGTCTACGGCTACGGAGCACAGCTGGCCGAGCTGGTGGTCGACCTGGAGCTGGGGACGGTCGAGCTGATCCGGATCACGGCCGCCCACGACGTCGGGCGGGCGGTGAACCCTTCGCTGGTAGAGGGCCAGATCCAAGGAGGCATCGCCCAGGGCATCGGCCTCGCTCTGATGGAGGAGTACGTGCCCGGACGGAGCGCCAACCTCCACGACTACCTGATCCCCACGATCGGAGACGTTCCCGAGATCCGCACGATCCTGGTCGAGTCCCACGACCCCGAGGGGCCGTACGGGGCGAAAGGGGTGGGGGAGCACTCCCTGATCCCGACCGCGCCGGCGATCCTGAACGCCATCCGTCACGCCACCGGCGTCCGCGTCCACCGGGTGCCGGTGATCCCCTCCGCCCTCCGGGAGCTCCTGCGAGCCGGAGGCGTCGCCGTCGGGTCGGGGATATGAGGTCCGCTCGCGGGAGAGATGTGTCGTGAGAAGGGTTGGGAGGAGGCCGACGGTGTAGCGCCGACACAGCGCAGGTACATGGGATCGTCGAGGTTGCCGAGAGGGCACCGAACAGGCCGGGAGGAATCATGGTGAAGAGAGGTACACGGAGGACGGTGGGTATCAGAGGCGCGCTGGTCCTGGCGCTTCTTCTGCTGCTGGCAGCCTGCGGTTCGGGTTCGACGACGGGGACCGAAGACACGGGAACGTCGACCGCGGCGACCGAACCGCCTGCCACGACGGCTGCCGATTCGACCGAAGCCACGGGGCCGGACGACGGGGACACCGGCGGGGACGCCGCCGAAGGCGACCGGGTGTTCAAGGTCGGCGCCCTCAACCCTCAGACCGGCCCCTACACGCAGCTCGGCGTCGACGTCAACGCCGGCTTCCGCCACTACGTCGAGGAAGTGAAGGGGGGACAGCTCGCCGGCTGGACGATCGAGATCATCGAAGAGGACACCGCCAGCGACGTCGACCAGTCGAGCACCAAGGTGCGCAAGCTGGTCGAACAGGACGAAGTCGACTTCATGTTCGGCATCGTCCACAGCGGCGTGGCGTACGGCATCGCCCCGTACATCAACGAGTCCCAGGTGCCGTTCATCATCACTATCGCCGGCGCCGACGGGCTCACCCAGCACGACGCCAGTGACTGGATCTTCCGCATCAACTACACCGGGTCCCAGGACGCGATGCCGCTGGGTGACTACGCCTGCAACGAGCTCGGATACGGCACCGCGGTGATCGTCGCCCTGGACTACGCATACGGGTGGGAGTCCGCCGGCGGATTCGCCCGTGCCTACGAAGACGCCGGCTGTGACGTGATCCAGGAGATCTACTCGCCGCTCGGCACCGAGGACTGGGTGCCTGTCATGCAGCAGATCGACACCAACGCCGACGTCGTGGCCGCCTTCGCTCCCGGGCAGGATGCGACCCGCCTGGTGCAGGCGTACCGGGGCATCGGAGTGCAGACGCCGCTGATCGGCATCGGCGGCTTGACCGACGAGGCTCTGCTGCCGCAGATGGGCGCAGCCGGTGAAGGGATCATCACCTCCCTCCATTACTCGGCCGCCCTGGACACGCCGGAGAACGCCGAGTTCGTCGCTGCGATGGACAACATCGGGACCGTGCCCGGGTACGGGTCCGAGTCGGGATGGGCCACGGCGATGGTGCTCGAGGCGGCGCTCGAGCAGGCGGGAGACGACGCCCGCGATCCCGAGGTGCTGCGGGATGCCATCGCGTCGGTCGAGCTCACCGTCCCCCGGGGCCCGGTCCGCTTCGACGACTACCACCAGGCCGTCTACAACGTCTACATCCGCGAGGTGCAGGAGGTCGACGGCGAATGGGTCAACGCGGTGATCGAGACGATCCCCGACGTCGGCCAGTTCTGGACCTACGACCCCGACGAGTACCTGGCCCTTCCGTTGCTGACGGACCTGGTCGGGACCTGGGACGACTGAGACCGGATCCAGCAGATGGAGAACGCGGTGTGGCGCCCGGACGGTGCCCCGGAGGGCGCCACACCGTGACACACGACGCCAGCGACCTCGGGTGTAGAGATTGAGACACGTCGCAATCGCACTCAACGCCTTCTCGTTCGGGATGCTGCTCTTCCTCCTGGCGAGCGGGCTGACGATCACGTTCGGGTTGATGAGGACCCTCAACCTGGCGCACGGCGGCTTCTATTTGGTCGCCGGCTACCTCTCCTACGACATCGCCACCCGGTCCTCGAACTTCTGGGTGGGGTTGCTCGTGGGCGTGGCCGTCACCACGGCCGTGGGAATCGTCTTCGAACGTGTCCTGCTGCACCGAGTCCGCAACGACGAGCTCGGTCAGATCATGGTCACGATCGGGTTCGCGTTCATCATCGGCGACGTGATGCTGATGCGATACGGCGGCAACCCCCTGCTGGTGCCGCCACCCGAGTGGCTGGCCGGGTCGGTGGAGTTCGCCGGGGTCGTGTTCCCGAAGTTCCGCCTGGCGGTGATCGTGGTCGGCCTCGTCGTGGCCGCCGCCATCGGCTCCCTACTCAAATGGACCAAGATCGGGGCGAAGGTGCGGGCGGCTGTCGACGACAACGAGATCGCCCAGACGGTCGGCGTAGCCGTCCCGCGCCTGTTCATGCTCGTGTTCGGCATCGGCACCGCCCTCGCCGCCTTGGCGGGCGTGCTGGGGAGCTCGTTCATCGGGCTGGCGGTGGGCAACGAATTCCGGATACTGCTCTTGTCGATCGTCGTCGTGGTCGTAGGCGGCCTGGGATCGGTCAAAGGGGCTTTCATCGCCGCGTTGCTGGTCGCCTTCGTCGACCAGTACGGCAAGCTCTGGTTCCCCGAGCTCGCCCTCTTCACCCTCTACGCCCCGGTGGCGCTGTTCCTGTCGTTCCGTCCCCGCGGCCTGTTCGGGACCGAGGCATGAGCGAGCGGGATTCGGGCATGACGACGGCACGGCGCCGGACCTGGGTGAGGCTGGCTGTCGCGGTCCTGCTGGTCGCCGTCCTGGCGTTGCTCCCTTGGATCGGGTCGTCGTTCACGGTCTTCGTCGCCACCCGGATCCTCATCCTCGGGATCTTCGCGATGGCGTTCGACCTGGTTTTCGGTTTCGGCGGCATGCCGTCACTCGGGCACGCCGCCTTCTACGGCCTCGGCGCATACGTCGTCGGTCTCGGCATCACCCGTTGGGGATGGGGGGCGGGTACCGTCCTCGTCGTCGCCATCCTGGGGGCGGCGGTGCTCGGCCTCGTGACGGGCATGCTCACGCTGCGCACCCGCGGCATCTACCTGCTCCTCCTCACCCTGGCGATCGGTGAGGCGGTGTGGGCGGTCGCCTTCCAGCAGGTGAGCCTCACCCGCGGCGACAACGGGATCGCCAACATCGGCCGTGACACCCTGCCGGAGGTCGTCCGGTCCACCAACGGCTTCTACTTGCTGGCGCTGGCCGTCTTCGTCGTCGTGTACCTGGTGCTCCGCTGGTACACGCGTTCCAGCTTCGGCCGGGTGCTGGTGGGAGCCCGGGAGAGCGAGAGCCGGATGGCAGCCTTCGGGTACAGGGTCGGCGCCTACCGGGTGGCTGCCTTCACGGTCTCCGCCGCATTGGCGTCGATCGCCGGCGTGCTGTCCGCCTACCTCATCGAGTTCGTCAACCCGGACGTACTCGACTGGCCGGTCAGCGCCGAGATACTCCTGGTGACGATCCTCGGCGGGGCAGGCACGATCGTCGGCCCGGCGGTGGGCGCCGGCTTCCTCATCACCTTCGAGACGCTGGTCAGCCAGTACTCGGAGAGGTGGATGCTGGCGCTCGGTGTCGTCTACATCGTGGTCATCCTCTTTCTGCCCGAAGGGCTGGCCAGCCTCGGCAGGAGGGTCCGCCGTCGCCTCGGCCGCCAGGGTCCTGTGGCGGACCGCGACGAGTCGGACGAGGAGGAACGACTGGAGAGGGCGTCGGAGACGGCCCTGGCGTCCCTGGAGGCGGGTCGGACGGATGTGGCTCCGATCCCGGATCCGGGCCGAGACGCCCAACCGGCCATCGAGACCCGGGGACTGTCCTGCTACTTCGGCGGCGTCGCCGCCGTCGACAGGCTCGACCTGACGATCGCTCGGGGAGAACGCCGGGCGATCATCGGCCCGAACGGTGCCGGCAAGACGACCCTCTTCCGCCTCATCTCCGGGGAGCTGCGGCCGACGGAGGGCGCCGTGTCGATCCTCGGCACAGACGTCACCAAGTGGCCGGAGTACCGGCGCGCCCGCCTGGGGGTCAGCCGCACCTTCCAGATCACGAACCTGATGCGCCGGCTGACGGTCCACGAGAACGTCCTCCTCGCCGTCGCCGCCGGGGCCGGCAAGAGATACGAGCTCCGGGACCTGGAGCGCGATCCCGAGCTCCGGGAGCGGACTCGGGATCTCCTCGCATCGTGGAGGCTCGAGGCGTACTCCGGCGAGCCCGCCGGCGAGATCCCCTATGGAGCGCAGAAGCTGCTGGAGATCGTCCTCGCCCTGGCCACCGAGCCCGAGATCCTGCTGTTGGACGAGCCCACGGCGGGGCTCGCCCCCGGCGAGGCGGCCCAGGTCATCGACATCCTCCGGCAGATGCCCGAGAGTGTGACCCTGATGCTCATCGAGCACGACATGGACGTGGCCTTCGGAGTGGCCGACCGGGTGACCGTGGTCGTCGACGGCTCCGAGCTCGTGACCGGCAGCCCCGAGGAGGTCCGTTCCAGCCCCGAGGTGCTGGCGGCGTACATGAGGCAGGTGACACAGTGAGCGACTCGATCCTGCAACTCGCCGGCGTGCACACGTACTACGGCCCGAGTCACGTCCTCCGCGGTGTCGACCTCACCGTGGGCCACGACGAGGTGGTGGCCGTCCTCGGCCGCAACGGGATGGGCAAGACGACGCTCATCCACACCATCGCCGGGCTCGTGAAGCCGCGGGAGGGCACCATCACCCTCGAAGGCGAGCGGATCGACGGCCTGGCGCCGTGGCGGATCGCCCGCAGGGGCCTCAGCCTGCTGCCCCAGGGCCACAGGGTGTTCCCGAGTCTCACGGTGGCCGAGAACCTCAAGATCGCCGCTGACAACGGCGGGCCGTGGGATCCCAAAGAGATGGAGGAGAGGATCCCCATCCTGGCCGAGCGGCGCCGCCAGCCCGCCGGCACGCTGTCCGGCGGCCAGCAACAGATGCTGACCCTCGCCCGGGCGCTCGTACGCAACCCGAAGATGCTCCTCCTCGACGAACCGTCGGAGGGTCTCGATCCCGAGCACAGCCGGATCGCGGCGGAGCTGATCACCGAAGCCCGCCAACGTGGGGTGAGCATCCTCGTGGTCGAGCAGCGGGTCGAGTTCGCCCTCGGGGTGGCTGACCGGGTGCTCATCCTCTCCAAGGGGTCGCCGGTGTTCGTCGGGACCCCCGACGAGTTGCGGGCCGCCGAGGACGTGCAGCGCCAGCATCTGGGCGTGGGTGCCTGAGTCCGCGGGCACCACTAACCTGACGGGAACACGGCAGCGGCCGCGATTGTTGTTATGACCGACATGGCAGAGACCCCCACCCAAGAAACGCCGGTTCACATCTCCTCCCCCCAGGGGACGGACAGCGAGATCGACATGCAGTTGCTCGAGTCGACGCTCGACTACATCCGTCCCGCCATCCAGATGGACGGGGGAGACATCGTCCTCCAGAAGGTCGAAGACGGCGTCGTCACCCTCCAGATGGTGGGGGCCTGCGGCGGGTGCCCGCTGTCGATGATGACCCTGAAGGCGGGCATCGAGCGGATCCTCAAGGACCGCGTTCCCGGCGTCGTCGCCGTAGACGCGGTCGCCTGACCGTCTCTCGCTAGCCTCGCGGCGTGGACCCGACCGACCTGTGGGACGAGGCGCGCCGAGGTGACCGGCGGGCCCTGGCTCGTCTCCTGAGGATCGTCGAAGACCGTCACGACGAGGCCCGGCCCGTGCTGGCGGACGCCTGGCGGCGCCGTCCTCCATCGCACCTGGTCGGGATCACCGGCGCTCCCGGTTCGGGCAAGTCCACCCTCACCAACGCCCTGATCGCCACCTGGCGCGCCCTCGACCGTCGCGTCGGGGTGGTGGCCGTCGATCCGTCGAGCCCGTTCACGGGCGGGGCGCTCCTCGGGGACCGCATCCGCATGCAGGAGCACGTCGGAGATCCCGACGTGTTCATCCGGTCGATGTCGAGCCGGGGCAGGCTCGGCGGACTCGCCGACACCACGGCGGCGTTGGTCACCGTCCTCGGCGCCGCCGGTTTCGACCCCGTCGTCATCGAAACGGTGGGTGTCGGCCAATCGGAGGTCGAGGTGGTCCATCACGCCGACACCGTCGTCGTGGTGCTCACGCCGGGATGGGGCGACGGAGTGCAGGCAGACAAGGCCGGGATCCTCGAGATCGCCGACGTGTTCGCCATCAACAAGGCCGACCGGGGCTCGACCACAGACACCCGGCGCTGGCTCGAGTCGATGCTGGAGATGGCTCCCGACACCAACTGGGAGCCCCCGATCGTCGACACGGTCGCCACGGAGGGAACCGGCATCGACGAGCTGGCCGATGCAATCGACCGGCACCGCCGTCATCTCATCACCACCGACGAGGGACGGCGGCGGAGGGACCGACGCGTTCGCGGCTACGTCGAGGCGGCGGTCGCAGAGGGCATGCGGCGCCGCATGTCAGGGCCTGACCTCGACGGCGTTCTCGCCGCCGTGTCGAGTGGCGCCCTCGACCCCTGGACCGCCGCCGACCAGCTGCTCGGGTCCTGAGCGGTCAGACGTCCCGGCGTTCGGCCTCGCCTCGGGACAGAGCCGCCTGGGCGGCCGCCAGCCGGGCGCCTTCCACCCGGGGCGGGCTCGCCGACACGTAGTCGAGGCCGACCTCCATGCAGAAGGCGATGGAGGCCGGGTCGCCGCCGTGCTCGCCGCACACGCCGACGACCAGGTCCGGGTTGGCGGCCTTGCCCTCCTCGGTGCCGATGCGGATGAGCCGTCCCACACCGGCGGTGTCGAGCGTCTGGAACGGGTTGAACGCCAGGATCTGCTGTTCCAGGTAGTCGCCCAGGAACACGCCCTCGGCGTCGTCGCGGCTGAGGCCGTAGGTCATCTGCGTCAGGTCGTTGGTGCCGAACGAGAAGAAGTCGGCGGCCTTGGCGATCTCCCCGGCCGTCAGCGCCGCCCGCGGCAGCTCGATCATCGTTCCGATCGGGACGTGCAGCTCCAGGCCGGCCTCGGCGGCCACGGCTGCGATCTCCTCTTCGACCATCTCCCGCATCCGCTCCAGCTCGGGGGCGGTCGAGACCAACGGGATCATGATCTCGAGGTGGGGGTCGCCACCGGCCCGGATCCGCCGCACCAGCGCCTGGGCGGCAGCACCGGCCTGCAGCCGGTACAGCTCGGGGAACATCAGCCCCAGCCGGACGCCCCGGAGACCGAGCATCGGGTTGTCCTCCTCCCAGCGGGCCACCTCCGACCACATCCGCTGCAGGTCGGCCACCGACCGGCCCGCCCACACGCGGCGGAGGATCTCGTGCTCCAGTTCCATCCGGTTGGGGAGGAACTCGTGGAGCGGAGGATCGAGGAGGCGGACCACGACCGGCAGGCCGTCCATCGCCTCGAGGATCCCCTCGAAGTCCTCGACCTGCTGGCGCTCCAGCCGATCCAGCGCGTCCTGGCGGATTTCCGGGTCCTGGGTGAGGATGATCGTCTGGACGATCTCGAGGCGCTCACCCATGAACATGTGCTCGGTGCGTGCCAGGCCGATGCCTTCGGCGCCGAGAGCCCGCGCCTTCCGGGCGTCCTCCGGCGTGTCGGCGTTGGCCCGGATCCCGATCGTCCGCACCTCGTCGGCCCAACTCAGCAACTCGGCGAGCTCGGGTGTCTCCTCCGGCTCGACGAGGGGCACCTCGCCCACGTAGACGGTGCCGTTGGTGCCGTCGATCGTGATCATGTCGCCTTCGCGGATGTCGTGCTCGCCGCACAGCGCCCGCTTGGCGGAGTTGTCGATGACCAGGCCGCTGGCGCCGGTCACCGCCGGCTTGCCCATGCCGCGGGCGACGACCGCAGCGTGAGAGGTCTTGCCGCCCTGGGCGGTGAGGATGCCGGCGGCCGCGGCCATCCCGTGGATGTCGTCGGGAGTGGTCTCGGGTCGCACGAGGATCACCGGCCCGTTGCCGTCGGCTGCCATCTCCACGGCCCGGTCGGCGTCGAATGCCACTCGCCCCACCGCCGCACCGGGGGATGCGGCAACGCCGGTGGTGACGGGAGCGACGTCGGCCGAGGTGTCGATCTGGGGCCGGTGGAGTTGCTCGATCGAGTCCGGGTCGACCCGCATGATCGCCTCGTTGCGGTCGATCAGGCCCTCCTCGACCATCTTCACCGCCAGGCGGACCGCCGACTGGGCGGTGCGCTTGCCGACCCGGGTCTGGAGGATGTAGAGGACGCCCTTCTCGATGGTGAACTCGATGTCGAGCATGTCCCGGTAGTGCTGCTCGAGCCGTCTCATGATGTCGAGCAGCTCGGCGTGAGGGCCGGGGTGCAGCTCGGCGAGCTGGTCGAGGGAGAAGGTGTTGCGGATGCCGGCGACGACGTCCTCTCCCTGGGCGCGGGGTAGGTAGTCGCCGAACGGCTCGGGGGCGCCGGTGGCGGGGTCGCGGGTGAAGCACACACCGGTGCCGGAGTCGTCGCCGAGGTCGCCGAACACCATCATCTGGACGTTGCACGCCGTGCCCAGGTCGTCGGGGATGCCGTGGATCCGGCGGTAGTCGATCGCCCGCCGGTTGTTCCAGGAATGGAACACGGCCTCGATGGCGCCGCGCAGCTGCTCGCGCGGATCGGAGGGGATCGGCCGGTCGGCGTGCTCGCGGATCAGCGCCTTGAAGCGCCCGGCGGCGTCGCGGAGATCGTCGGCCGTCAGATCGGCGTCGCTGTCGACGCCCCGCTTTCCCCGCAGCTCGGACAGGACCGCCTGGAAGTGGCGGTCCGGCACTCCCAACACCACGTCCCCGTACATCTGCAGGAACCGCCGGTACACGTCCCACGCGAAATGGGCGTCTCCGGACCACTCCTCGAGGGCGCGAACGACCTCTTCGTTGCAGCCGAGGTTGAGAACGGTGTCCATCATGCCGGGCATCGAGAACACCGCCCCGGAACGCACGGACAGGAGGAGGGGGACGGGGCCGGCTCCGAAGGTGCGGCCGGTCTTCTCCTCGAGGCGGGCCACCGCCTCGTCCACCTCTTTCCACATCTGCTCGGGGAGCTCCCCCTCCGACAGCATCACCCGGCACGCTTCGGTGGAGATGGTGAACCCGGGTGGTACCGGCAGGCCCAGCTTCGTCATCTCCGCCAGACCGGCGCCTTTGCCACCCAGCAGGTGCTTGTCGCTCTCAGTGGCGCCGAAATCGAAAACGTAAGACACTGTCGTCCACTCCTGATCGTTCCGCTTCCGAACGGTATCAGACCCTCGGGCCCCCGACTCCGGGCGAAAGTCACAACCGTCGAGCAGACGACGGCGCCTGCAGGACCGCGGGCGCTCGGCCCGCTCTCAGCTCAGCGGGGCACTTCTCCGGTCACCGGCGCCGGGGTCCGCGCTTCGTTCCAGGGCTCGGTCCGCCCCACATCCGAGAAGCCTCGTTCCGTCTTGCGGCTGAGGGCCTTCATCAGCACGGCACCCACCACGAGGCCGATGACCATCGCCCAGAACGTGCGGCGACGCGCCTTGCGGGCGGTGACGAGGTTCAGGCGCTTCAAGGTGGCGTCGGGGAGCTGCTCCATCTGCTCGCCGAAGCGCTCCACCAGCATCTCCCCGACGTGCCGGGACTCGGTCCCGAGCTTGTCGAAGAGCTCGTCGGCGCCTTCCTTCATCTTCTCCGCCACGGGGCTCATCTGGTCCATCAAGCCGGTGGCCGTGGCCCCGAGGGTCTTGAGCACGTTCACTTGTTCCTCCAATGTCTCGACGTCTTCGCCCAGGTGGACGTCTAGACCCCTACCCCGAACGTACTCCGTTCAAATCCGAGAAGTCAGAACGCCGAGTAGCCGCCGTCGATGACCAGCTCGGTGCCGGTCATGTACGCCGATGCCGGGGAGGCGAGGAACACCGCCGCTCCCTCGAAGTCCTCGGCCGTGCCCCAGCGGCGGAGCGGGACGCGGAACCGCAACGCGTCCTCGAACCGCTCGTTTCCCTGCAGGTCGTCGGTCATTTCCGTCGCCACCCAGCCGGGGGCGATGACGTTGACCCGGATTCGGTGCCGGGCGAGACGCACCGCCAGGGCCCGGGCAAGCGCAGTGGCCGCCCCCTTCGAGGCCGAGTAGTGGGGCGCCGTCGGGTTGCCCCGGTTGGCGGCGATCGACGAGGTGATCACGATCGACCCCGGAGCGTCACGGGCGATCAGGTGGCGGGCGACCTCCCGGGCGACCAAGAACACGCCGGCGACGTTGACTTCGAAGACGTGCTCGAGCTCCGACAACTCCATGTCCGGGAACGTCACGCCCGACGTCACGCCGGCGTTGGCGAACACCGAGTCGACCTTGCCCAGCCGGTCGACCGTCGCCTCCAGGGCGTCGCCCACCGACCGTTCGTCGCTCACGTCACAGCCGACCGCCACGACCTCCCCTTTCCCGATGCCGTCGAGCCGCTCCACCGCCTCGTCGGCCTTGGCGAGGTCGCGGGCCCAGATGGCCACGGAGGCGTTGGCCTGCGCCAGGCCCCGCGCCAGTCCGAAGCCGATGCCCCGGTTGCCGCCGGTGACGATGCTGACGTGGCCGGACAGGTCGAAGAGGTCCACGTGCGCAGACTAGAGCTCAGGCGCCGAAGGCGGCGGCCAAACCCAGCGCCGCCCCGGTCCACAGCTCGAGGCGGGCGGTCTGGGCCAGCACCGGGATCAAGGCGATGCCTTCCGCTCCCGAAGAGATGGTGCGGTTGGGGCCGATGGCGAACGGGGCGAGGAGGGCGGCCAATCCCGTCAGGAGAGGGGTGAGCCCCATCACGGCGGCGGCCGCGATCACCACGTATGCCCCGTAGGTGAGCACGGCGTAGAGGCGTTCGGTGCCGCGGCGTCCCAGCACCACGGCGAGCGTGCGCTTGCCCACCCGGGCGTCGGTGTCGATGTCGCGGCGGTTGTTGGCGACGAGGATCGCCGCAGCCAGCATGCCCATGGGGACGGCGAGGATCCAGGCGCTGCGGGGAGCGCTGGCGTCGTGGACGTATCGGCTCCCGACGGTCGCCACCAGCCCGAAGAAGACGAACACCGCCAACTCGCCGAGTGCCCGGTAGCCGTAGGGGATGGGCCCACCGACGTACGTCAACATGGCCAGGACGGATGCCACCCCGATCGCCGCCACCACCCAGCCGGCGATGGCGATGAGCCAGATGCCGGCCGCCGCTGCCAACCCGACCGCCAGCCAGGTGGCCACCCACATGGACCGCGCCGAGATCCTCCCGGAAGCGACCATCCTGGGTGGCCCCACCCGATCCGCCGGGTCGGCGCCCCGGGCGGCGTCGGAGGCGTCGTTGGCGAAGTTGGCCGCCACCTGGATGGCGAGGGCTCCGACCAGCGCCGCCAGGAAGGCGTCGGCGCGAAAAACCCCGTCCCCGATCGCCAGCCCGCTCCCGACCAGAACGGGCGACGCCGCCGCCGTCAAAGTGCGAGGCCTCGCCGCCTCGACCCACGCGTCGAGCTTCATGTCCGAGCAGGTCCCGCGGCCAGCTCCGTCTTGCGGCCGACGATTTCCGGCTCGATCAATACATCCACGGGAACCGGCTGAAATCGGGCGGGCGCTTCTCCAAGAACGCGTCCCGGCCTTCCTTCGCTTCTTCGGTCATGTATCCGAGTCGGGTCGCCTCGCCGGCGAAGATCTGCTGGCCGACCAGGCCGTCGTCGACCAGGTTGAAGGCGAACTTGAGCATCCGCTGGGCCATCGGCGACTTGGCGGCTATCTCCTTGGCCCACTGCAGAGCGGTCTCCTCCAGCTCGGCGTGGGGCACCACCTCGTTGACCATCCCCATCTCCTTGGCCTCCTGCGCCGAATAGGACCTGCCCAGAAAGAAGATCTCCCGGGCCCGCTTCTGGCCCACCATCCGCGCCAGGTAGGCGGAGCCGTAGCCGGCGTCGAAGGATGCGACATCGGCGTCTGTCTGCTTGAAGATGGCGTGCTCGGCCGAGGCGATAGTCAGGTCGCACACCACGTGCAGGGAGTGGCCGCCGCCGACCGCCCAACCCGGCACCACCGCGATCACGACCTTGGGCATGAAGCGGATGAGCCGCTGCACCTCGAGGATGTGGAGGCGCCCGAGCCGGGCCCTGTCGATGGTGTCGGCGGTGTCGCCTTCGGCATACTTGTACCCCTCCGGGCCCCGGATCCGCTGATCGCCCCCCGAGCAGAACGCCCACACGCCGTCCTTGGGGGAGGGCCCGTTGCCGGTGAGGAGAACGCAGCCGACATCGGGTGTCTGGCGGGCGTGATCGAGGGCGGTGTAGAGCTCGTCGACGGTGCGCGGCCGGAAGGCGTTGCGGACCTCGGGTCGGTCGAAGGCCACCCTCACGGCTCCGACGTCCTTGGCGCGGTGATAGGTGATGTCGGTGAAGTCGAATCCCGGCACCTCTTCCCAGGCGTCGGGATCGAAGATCTCGGAGACCATGCGGCGAGGTTAGATACGTCGGGCGGCGGTGATGGATCAGTTGGCTTGTCGCCGTAAAGTAACGAACATGTCGGCGGGCGGTCATCTGGCCGCCTGGCGAGCAACCGCGAAGGGAAATCCCAGATGATCTTTGCCTATCTCGACCCCGGTTCTGGAAGTCTGATCCTGCAAGCAGTGCTGGGCGGGGTGGCCGGGCTGGGTGTGGCCGCTAAGGCCATGCGCAGCCGCTGGAAAGCGCGCAAGGGCGAGCCGGCGACCGAGGATTCGGCCGAAGAGACCGAGCAGCCGGTGCCGGCCGAGGAAGCCCAGGAAGGCTGATCGCCTTTGGATCGGGCTGATCCCGGGTCGTTCCGGGACCCGGCATCTCGTGTCGTCCTGGGCGACTCCACGGCCACCCGGATCCTCGACGAGCGCGGGCTGGCCGACTGGCGCGCCCTGAAGGAGACGGGCTTCTTCCGTCGGGCCACCGCCGACGGGCGCCTCATCGCGACCACCGAGGTCGACCCTCCCGAGGGTGCGGCCGGGGCCCTCGAGCATCCGCGCCTCGGGGTCATCACCTACCCGTTCGAGTGGACCTTTTCGATGCTCCGCGACGCCGCCCTCCTCCAGCTCGACCTCATGTTGGAGGCGTTGGCCGAGGGGCTGATCCTGAAGGACGCCACGCCCTACAACATCCAGTTCGTCGGCGGCCGCCCCCAGTTCATCGACGTCGGATCGTTCGAGAAGTACCGCAAGGGCGAGCCCTGGATCGGCTACCGCCAGTTCTGCCGCCAGTTCCTCCACCCCCTCCTGATGGAGGCGTGGTGCGGGGTTCCGTTCCAGCCGTGGCTGCGGGGCGACCCCGAAGGCCCCACCAGCGCCCAGATGTGGCGTCTGCTGCCCGCCCGCCGCAAGGCGACCCCGGCTGCCATCCTCCACATCGGCCTCCAGGCCCGGGCCGAGGCGCGGCTCGCCGGACAGGAGGTCCGCCGCTCCCTGGCGGAGGCAGGGTTCTCCGCCGAGCTGATCAGGGCCAACGTCGAGAAGCTGCGGGATCTGGTCCAGTCCCTCGAGTGGGAGGGGAGCGAAGGCACCTGGGCGACGTACCACGGCTGTGACCACGTCGCCCGCGACCGCGACAAGAAGACGGAGTTCCTGGTCCAGGCGCTGGAAGAGGTCTCCCCGGCCACGGTCCTCGACCTCGGCTGCAACGACGGCCACTTCAGCCAGGTGGCCGTCTCCCGCGGGGCCGACGCCGTCGCCGTCGACGGCGACGAGGTGGTCCTCGACCGCCTCTACCGGTCGCTGGTGCCCGGCACCCCGATCAACCCCGTCCTCGTCGACCTGCAGAACCCGTCGCCCTCGCAGGGATGGGCGGGAGTGGAGCGGCCGGCGCTGTTCCAGCGGGTCCGGCCCGACCTCGTGGTCGCCTACGGCCTCATCCACCATCTGATCTACACGGCATCCATCCCTCCCCGTCGGGTGGTGGAATGGCTGGCGTCGTTCGGGGCCCCCGTCGTGGTGGAGTTCGTGGATCCCGCCGACCCGATGGTCGATCGCCTCACCGCCAACAAGCGGCCCGAAGAGCTGCATCCCGACCGCGACCGGGAGTCGTTCGAGCGGATCGTCTCCGAGCACTTCCGCGTGGTCCGCGAGGCCGATCTCCCCGGTGGGACCCGGCGTCTTTACCATCTGGATAGATGAGATCGACTTTCGAGGGGGTCGGAGAGATCCGCCCGCTGGCCGTGTTGGCGTCGATCGTCGGTCTCGGCACCTTCGCCGTTGCCCAACCCCTCCTGGATCTGCTCGGCCGGAACCCCGAGTTCTTCGTCGCCCGGCGGTTCCCCGCTCCCGACATCTGGCTGCTCGCCGCCGGTCTCCTCCTCGTCCCGCTGGTGGTGGCGTGCCTGGTCCTCGCCTTGCGCGCCGTGCACCGGCCCCTCGGCGCCGCGGCGCACCTGCTGGTGCTGGCGGTCTTCGGGACGCTGGCGGTGGCCACGATCCTCGTCAATGCCGGCTTCGGCTCCTGGCCCACGGTCCTGTTCTGCGTCGTCGCCGCCGGGGTGGCGGTGGGCCTCGTCTACCTGTACGCCCGGTTCGTCCCGGTGCGCACCGGCATGTCGTACCTGGGGCTGGCGCCGTTCGTGGTGGCGGGCTGGTTCGCGTTCGCCACCCCCACTTCGGACGTGCTCTTCGCTGCTCGGGCCGACGTTCCCGAAGCGGTCGACGTGGGCAATCCGGTGCCGGTGGTGATGGTCGTCTACGACGAGTTCCCCCTGGCGTCGATGGTCCGTCCCGATGGATCCCTCGACACGGAGCACTTCCCGTCGTTCGGTCGTCTCGCCGCCGACGGCGTCTGGTACCGCAACGCCGTCGGCGTCCACCAGCAGACCGAAGAGGCGGTCCCGTCCCTCCTCACCGGCCGGGTGGTCCCGGAGGGGAGCATCCCGACCACCGCCCATCACCCGTTCACGATCTTCTCCCTGCTGTCCGGCGACTACGACGTCGAAGCCGTCGAGAACGTCACCGAGCTCTGCCCTCCCTACATCTGCGGCAACGTCAGCCGGCCGGTGGCCCCGGCGCAGGAGAGATGGGGTTCGGTGCTCGGCGACCTGGCGGTCGTCTACGGGCACCTCGTCACCCCCGACGCGATCTCGGAATCCCTGCCCCCGATCGACCAGGGCTGGGGTGGATTCGTCGACCAGGACGCCGGCGAGTTCGACATCATCGACCGGTTCCTGACCCAGGTCACCAACGACCGGCGCCGCGACCTCGACCGGTTCCTCGAGTCCATCGAGGGGATCCAGCACCCGGCGTCGTTCAGGTACGCCCACTTCCTGTATCCGCACCATCCGTGGGATCTGACCGAGGACGGCCGGATCCACGGCGCTCCCCGGCCCCCGGGGAGGGACAACGTCGGCTGGGGAGACGACGCCTTCCTCGTCGCCCAGGGGTGGCAGCGCCATCTCATCCAGGCGCATTGGGCGGACACGATGCTCGGGAGGGTGCTCGACCAGCTACAGAGCCAGGGCCTCTACGACGAGGCGATGATCGTGGTCGCCGCCGACCACGGGATCACGATCCGGCCCGGGACGGAACACCAGCGGGTCGTCACCGACGGCACCACCGGGACGATCTCTTTCGTGCCTCTGTTCGTGAAGTACCCCCGCGGCTTCGACGCTGCCCCCGCTCCCGGCACGATCGACGACCTGCGGGCGGAGACCGTCGACGTGGTGCCCACCATCGGGGACGTGCTCGACGTGTCGATCCCCTGGAACACCGACGGGGTGTCCCTCCTCGACGAGCAGCGGCGCGCCGAGAGGACCGCTTCTGTCATGCACGGCTCCAACGGCGACGTCGAGATCTCTCTCGACATCGCCCCGCTGCTCGAGGTGGCAACAGAACAGGACCGGTGGTTCCCCGGCGGAGACCCCTACCTGCTGGCGCCGCCCGGCTGGGAAGGCCTGCTGGGCGTGAGGGTGCCGGAAGGGGTGGATCAGGCGGGCGTGGACGTTACCCTCGCCCAGAGAGAGGATCTGGCGGCCCACCAGCCCGGAGCCGAGCCGATCCCGTCGTACCTGTCCGGCACGGTGACCGTGTCCGACGGAGCCACCGGGACGGAGATCCTGGCGGTCACCGCCGACGGAGTCGTCGTGGCCGTCACCCGCTCCTACGAGCCGGAAGGCAACTCGGCACGGTGGGAGGCGATGGTTCCTCCGGAGCTCGTCGACGGCGGGGCGGAGTTCGAGGTGTGGCTGGTTCGGGGCTCTGCCTCTCGGCCCTCGTTCGTGCGGTGACGGGGATGCTCGACGACTGGGTCCGTGCTCACCCGCCGAAAAAGCCTTTCGTCGTCAGCGAAGAGGGTGTCCTCACCTACGGCGACCTCGCGTCGGCCCCGACGCCCGGCGGCCCCGGCCAGTATCCCGTCGAGCCCGACGGCACGCTCCGGTCGGTGATCCAACTGATGACGATCCCCGGGCCGGGCCGACAGCTGGTGTTGGTCGATCCTTCCTGTCCGCCCGAAGAGAGGCGCCGACGGATCGAGGTGGCCGCAGCCGCGGTATCCCAGCCGGCCGCGACGATCCTCTTCACATCCGGCACCACCGGGCCGGCGAAAGGGGTCCGCCTCACCGAGCGCAACTGGTCCGCCGCCGTGCGGGCCTCCGCCTCCCATCTCGGCCACACGGCCGACGACGTGTGGCTGGCCGCCATGCCCTTACACCACGTCGGGGGCCTCTCGATCCTGTATCGCACGGCCTACGTCGGGGCGACGGTGCGCTGGCTGCCCCGCTTCGACGTCGCCGCCGTGGCCGAGGCGATGAGAGAGGACGTGACGATCGTCTCTCTGGTCCCGACGATGCTGCGCCGCCTCCTCGACCACGACGACCGCTCCTACCGCGGCCTGAAGGCGGTGCTGGTGGGAGGCGGGCCGATCCCTCCCGGGTTGCTGGAGGAAGCTCATGCCCGGGGCCTGCCGGCCCTGCCTACCTACGGAATGACCGAGACCTGCGCCCAGGTGGCAACCCTCCTGCCGGGCTCCGGGCCCAGGTACGCCGCCCATCCGCTTCCGGGGATCGAGGTGCGGGTGGTGGACGGGCGGATCCACCTGCGGGGAGAGCAGATCTCCCCCGGTTACGTGGGAGAGCCGGACCGTCCCCCGGACCAGTGGTTCGTCACTCCCGACCGGGGAGCCCTGGACGAAGACGGCGCCCTGCGCGTCCTCGGGCGCGCCGATCGCGTCGTGGTGACGGGCGGGGAGAACGTCGATCCGGGGAGGGTCGAGTCGGTCCTCGCCTCTCACCCCGACGTCACCGCCGTGGCGGCGGTCGGTGTCCCCGACGCCGAATGGGGCGAGAGGCTCGTCGCCGTCTACGTGGGCGAGGTCGACGAAGCGTCGCTGCGCACCTGGGCCGCCGACCGGCTCGCCCCCTACGAGGTGCCGCGGCAGCTGCGGAAGGTGACGGAGATGCCGCTCACCGGGGGCAGCAAGCCCGACCTGGACTCGGTGCGGGCGCT